>Ga0180438_10001614_pt1 | contig 39687 bp, 39 predicted proteins | sample SS_ome_12_FD_132455 | JGI IMG/M metagenome (GOLD analysis project Ga0180438, IMG submission 132455) | Hypersaline lake sediment archaeal communities from the Salton Sea, California, USA - SS_3_D_2 metaG | ecosystem: Environmental > Aquatic > Non-marine Saline and Alkaline > Hypersaline >... | reverse complement strand
TGAGAAGGGCCGGTTCGATCCCTATCCGTGGAGTTTCCCCGACTTTAAGCAGCGTATATATGAAAAAGTTTTTTTGGAGATGCGGCAGCGTTACAAGACGCGATGACAGCCGTGAGCCTGATGTCCATCGTTTGAGGATTCCATCGTGATACCCGCCCTCCGACATCCTGAGAAACGCATCGTATTTTTTATCCATCCTCTCACAAAAATAATGAAGATATTTCTTGACAATCTAAAAAAAACTCGTTATAATTGAGAAGCATAAAAATTCCCCTTTAAACCGATCCAGCGAGGTCAGTAAGGGGCTATGGGATTGATTAGATACACCTCCCTGGTTATCTCGCAGGGAGGTTTTTTTGTGCCATAAACGAAGGGACGCTTACAATGAAAATGAAAGCGGAATTGATGGATGAACAAGGAATCATCCGAACGCTTCAACGCTTAACTCACGAGATTCTGGAGAGAAACCGAGGAATTCAAGACCTGGTAATTGTGGGTATCCGAAATCGCGGGGATGTGCTGGCGGGTCGAATCAATAACACCATCCGTGATATCGAGGGTGAAACCGTATCCTTGGGTGTCCTGGATATTACCTTGTATCGTGACGATTTTCAAAGGGTCACCGAAAGTCCAGTGGTTCAGCAAACCGATATACCGTTTGACGTGACGGATAAGAAAGTCATTTTGGTGGATGATGTTCTCTACACGGGACGAACGATCCGAGCGGCTCTGGATGCCATCATGGATCAGGGAAGACCGGCCATGATACAGTTGGCCGTACTCGTGGATCGGGGTCACCGCGAATTGCCCATCAAGGCCGATTATGTGGGAAAGAATGTCCCGACGGCCCCTGGGGAAGAGATTCAGGTGAAACTGAAAGAAGTGGATGGGGAGGATAAAGTACTTTTGCTGGTTCCGTGATGAAAGAGAGAAACAAACGGAAATTTCATGAGAGACAAGAGGAGAGTTCCGTGATGCGCCCGGTTTCATGATTATCGAAAAGGAGTGGATATGCAACTTAAAAGCCGGCATTTGTTGGGTCTCGAAGGCGTGACGAAAAAAGAAATCGACCACATCCTGGACACGGCGGTATCCTTCAAGAAAGTACTGGAGCGACCGATTCCAAAGGTGCCCACGCTACGAGGAATGACTGTCGTCAACCTATTTTTTGAAGCATCTACCCGGACACGTTTCTCGTTCGAACTAGCGGAAAAACGATTATCGGCAGACTCGGTCAATTTCTCGGCATCGACCTCCAGCGTACTCAAGGGGGAGACCCTCAGGGATACAGTCAGGAACATCGAGGCCATGCGCATTGATTTTGTCGTCATGCGTCATTCGGCGGCCGGGGCACCGCATTTTGTGGCGGAGTGCGTGGATGCAGCCGTCATCAACGCCGGCGATGGCGCCCATGAGCATCCAACCCAGGCCCTGCTGGACATGATGACGTTGAGAGAGAAGGTAGGACGCCTCCAAGGATTGCACGTCGTCATCGTCGGGGATATATGCCATAGCCGTGTTGCCCGGTCGAATATCCACGGTCTTAAAACAATGGGAGCGACCGTGGGGCTATGCGGACCCGAGACACTCCTGCCCAGGGAGGTTGAAAAGATGGAAGTGACCGTGTATCCCCATATCGAGGATGCCCTGGCTGAAGCCGACGTGCTCAACATTCTTCGCATTCAACTTGAGAGGCAGAAGGGCGGGCTGTTTCCATCTCTCCGCGAATACCGGGCGCTTTTCGGAATCACGCGGGAGCGTCTCGATCGAGTCGGACGGTCCATTACGATCATGCACCCCGGACCGATGAATCGTGGTGTGGAAATCGACAGCGATGTGGCAGACGGAGAGTACTCGGTCATCTTGGATCAAGTGACCAATGGTGTTGCCGTTCGTATGGCCGTTCTCTATCTGTTGGCCGGTGGACGCACGAAGGTTGAAGGAGCAGATGATGAATAATGTTTCAGGAAAAATGCCCGTGAAGGCCGATAAGGTGTTACTCAAAGGGGGCAGGATTCTCGATCCTGCGATTCAAATGGATGATGTGACCGATATACTGGTTGTAGACGGAACCATTCAACACATCGGCAGTTCCGGTGATGCATCTTTCGACGGTCTTCAAATCGACTGTCAGAGGAAGCTTATTGTTCCGGGTCTCATGGATATGCACGTACACCTGAGGGAGCCTGGGAAGGAAGATGCAGAGACCATTGCTTCGGGATGTGCGGCCGCCATGGCTGGAGGTTTCACGGCGGTATGCTGTATGCCCAACACAAATCCTGTCATCGATGACCGTAGTCATGTCGAGTTTATCAAGGAACGCTCCGAAGGATTTCTCGTCGATGTACATCCCTTTGGCGCTGTCACGAAAGGACAACAGGGCGAAGAGCTGACGGAGATGGGGGATATGATCGAGGCAGGGGCCGTGGGTTTTTCTGATGATGGGTATCCGGTTCGAAACGCTGCCATTCTTCGGCGAGCCCTGGAATACGCCAAGATGTTCGGCCATCCTGTTATCGATCATTGTGAAGACCTGAGCCTTTCGGAAGGCGGCGTGATGAACGAGGGCTTCGTATCCACAGTACTGGGAATGCGCGGTATTCCGTCCATCAGCGAAGATGTTCATGTGGCCAGGGATATTCTCGTGGCCGAATATACAGGCGGACCCCTCCATATTGCCCATGTATCCACACAAGGATCCGTGCGTCTGATAAGAGAAGCCAAGACAAGAGGAGTGAAGATATCGGCTGAAACTTGTCCGCATTATCTGGTCATGATCGACGAAGCTGTTCGCAGTTTCGATACCAACACGAAGATGAAGCCTCCTCTGAGGACCGAAGAGGACCGCCAGGCACTGCTGGAAGGTTTGAAAGACGGGACCATCGATGTCATCGCTTCCGACCATGCGCCCCACACCATTGAGTATAAGCAGACGGAATACGATGCGGCCGCTTTCGGAATCCTGGGCTTGGAGACAGCGCTGGGCTTGCTGATGACCCATATCGTCGGAAAAGACGTCCTCAACATCGGACAATTGATTGAGAAAGTGGCCATACATCCTCGCCATATATTAAATCTGCCGGAGAATCGAATCGAACAAGGAAGACAGGCAAATTTATCCATCATCGATCCTGAATTATCGTGGACTGTGGATAAGAGGAAGAATGTATCGAAATCCAAGAATACACCTTTTGATGGTTGGGAGCTCAAAGGAAGGGGGGTGGGAGTGCTCAATAACGGACAAATCTATCTTTTGCCTTGACAATAATTCGTCAATTTATTATATTTTTAGGCTTTATATATTCATATAGGAGGAAGACGTTATTGTGAAAACCGTTATTCCGAAAATAGACAGTATCGAACGAAAGTGGTATCTTATCGATGCACAAGATGAAGTTTTAGGACGTTTGGCGAGTCAGGTCGCATTTTTACTCCGAGGCAAGCATAAACCCGAGTTTACGCCACATCTCGATCTTGGTGATCATGTTGTTGTCATCAATGCGGATAAGATCAAGGTCACGGGCCGGAAGCCATCTCAAAAAATCTATAAGCGCTATTCGGGTTATCCCGGTGGTCTACGAACAAAACCCATGGAAAAAATGATGCAGGAGCGGCCGGGGCGTGTCTTTTTTCATGCCGTTAAAGGCATGCTGCCCAAGAATCGACTCGGCCGGAAGATGATTAAAAAATTGCGGGTGTATGCCGGGTCGGAGCATCCACATCTGGCACAAAAGCCCGAAGCCTTACCCGATATGTTGAGGAAGATATGAAGGAAACCGATTATTACGCCACAGGGAGAAGAAAAGAGTCTGTAGCCCGGGTCTGGCTTGCTCCAGGTTCGGGACGCTTCGAAGTTAATAAGAGAGAGTTGATGGCCTATTTTCGTAGGCCTACACTGGAAATGATTGTCCGGCAACCCTTTGTCGTCACAAACACCTTAGACCGGTATGACGTAAAGGCTACAGTGAAGGGAGGAGGCCTTTCGGGTCAGGCCGGTGCCATGGTGCTGGGAATCTCAAGAGCGCTCGTAAAGTCCGATGAGGAACTCCGTAGACCTCTCCGTGAAGCAGGCTTCCTAACCCGAGATCCTCGAGAGAAAGAGAGAAAGAAATACGGGCAGCCGGGTGCACGAAAACGATTCCAATTTTCTAAACGGTAACCAGTTACAATAACCTTAGAACAAAACACACATTCCCTGATTTTCAAAAGGGTGCCGAGAAATCAAAACGGTTTCTCGGTTTTTTGAAAATAAGATGGGAATGGAGGTCTAACCCAGATATAGGAGTCCTGAAATGCCTGAAATTACACTACAACAATTACTGATGTCAGGAGCCCATTTTGGTCACTTGACGCGGCGCTGGAATCCGAAGATGAAACCGTACATCTTTATGGAACGCAGCGGTATTTATATCATCGATCTCAACAAGACTTTATCCAGTCTTCTCGTCGCGTGCGAGGAGATTGCAAAGTTAGTCCGTTCTGGAGAAAAAGTGCTTTTTCTCGGTACGAAAAAGCAGGCGAAAGACATCGTACGTGTAGAGGCCGAACGATGCGAGATGCCATACGTGGCGGAGCGATGGCTGGGTGGAATGCTCACCAATTTCAGTACGATCAAGAAGAGCATCAAGCATCTAAAGAATCTCGAGAAGATGGCCATGGATGGTACATACGATAATATTACCAAAAAAGAAATCCTTCAAGTCGAACGGAAGAAAGAGAAACTGGAAAAAAGCCTGGGTGGTATCAAAGAAATGAATCGTCTTCCGGGTGGTGTATTTGTGGTAGACACGAAGAAGGAAGCGATAGCTGTTGCCGAAGCGAACAAATTGAATATTCCGGTTTTCGGTATACTCGACACCAACTGTGACCCGGATCCTGTCGATTTCCCCATTCCTGCCAATGATGATGCATTCAAGTCCATCAGTCTAATCGTTCATACCGTATCCGATGCCGTCTTGGAAGGAAAGACGGGAGCCTCCATGGTGCCCGATGCCGAGTCCGAGCCGAAAACCACGGATAAATCGGAAGAAAAATCCGAACAAGAACCCGAAGAAAAACCTGCTGAGGCCGAATCCCAAGAAAAAGCCAAGACTGAATCGTAAGGAGTATTGTATGAGCGTATCTGCTTCTGAAGTGAAAAAACTCAGGGATATGACCGGTGCTGGTATGATGGATTGTAAAGCCGCACTCATAGAAACCAAGGGAAATATGGAAGAAGCCGTCGATTATCTAAGAAAGAAGGGAATCGCTTCGGCACAAAAAAGAGGTGGAAGGGAGGCCAAGGAAGGGGTCATCATGGCGTATATCCATCCGGGTAGCCGGTTGGGTGTACTCGTGGAAGTCAATTGCGAAACCGACTTTGTGGGTAAGACCGAAGATTTTAAGGAGATGGCCAAAAATATTGCCATGCAGATTGCTGCCACCAATCCCGTTGCCGTTGATCGAGAGAATATCCCGAAGGACGTCATAGAAAAGGAAATGGAAATATACAAAACCCAGGCGGATGACGGAAAGAAGCCAACCAATATTGTTGAAAGAATCGTCCAGGGTAAATTGGATAAGTATTATCAGGAAGTTGTTCTCATGGAGCAGAGCTATGTAAAAGATCCCAACAAGACGGTAAAAGAATACGTGATGGAAGTATCCGGTAAGTTGGGGGAGAATATGTCCATACGCCGGTTTGTACGGTATCAACTGGGCGAGGAAACGAGTTAGATCATTCAACAGAAGCAACACAGACCCGAGAACATCGTATGACACCAAAAGATCGAACAAGACGCGTCGTTTACAATCGCATTCTCTTGAAGCTCAGCGGAGAAGCGTTGAGAGCCGACCGTCACTTGGAGATTGATCCTGATATCGTGAAAAAGATTGCCGATGAAATTCAAGATATCCAAAAATTAAGTGTTCAGGTTGCTATTGTCGTAGGTGGTGGAAATATCTTCAGGGGATTGTCGGCCAGCGCTCGAGGCATGGATCGAGTAGCGGCGGATCACATGGGTATGCTGGCGACTGTCATCAACTCTCTGGCACTTCAGGATTTTCTCGAGAGGGACGGCGTACCCACACGGGTGCTGTCGGCGGTTCGTTTAGAAGCCATGGCCGAACCCTACATCCGGAGGCGGGCCATAGGACATTTATGTAAAGGACGTGTCGTTATATTCGCTGCAGGAACGGGTAATCCTTATTTTACAACGGATACGGCGGCGGCCCTGAGAGCGATTGAAATCCAGGCTGATGCCATTTTAAAGGGAACTAAAGTCGATGGTATTTACAGTTCGGATCCTGTGACGAACAAGGACGCGGTTAAATTCGAAAAAACGACCTACGCCGAGGTCATCGAGAAAGAACTCGGAGTGATGGATGCCACAGCTGTAACACTCTGCCGTGAGAATCATATTCCTATCATTGTGTTCAAACTTTTAGAGATAGGGAATTTAAGAAAGATTGTCTTGGGTGAACGTATCGGAACCATCGTGGAGGGCGATACCAATGATTAAAGAAGTGGTTCAGGACGCAAGACAGCGCATGGAAAAAACCGTGGCCAGTGCACAATCCGAACTGGGGAAGGTGCGCACCGGGAGGGCCAACTTATCGTTACTGGATACGGTTCGGGTGGACTATTACGGAAGTAAAGTTCCCCTGAAACAAGTGGCAAACCTGGGTGTTCCAGAGGCACGGCTCATCACGATTCAACCCTGGGATCGGAATATGTTGGCAGAAATCGAGAAGGCCATCATGAAGGCCGATCTGGGCATTAATCCAAACAACGACGGGCATATCATCCGTCTTCCGATTCCACCGCTGACGGAGGAAAGGCGCAAAGATTTGGTCCGGTTGATCCATCAACTGGGTGAGGAGGGAAAGGTGGCAGCTCGGAATATTCGTCGGGATGCTTTGGATCAACTGAAGAAAGCCCAGAGGGAACATAAGATTTCCGAGGATGAGGAGTACAATGGTGGAATCGATATTCAGGAATTGACCGACGATATCATCAAAAAAATCGATGAGATGATCCAGGCAAAAGAGACTGAAATTATGGAAGTGTAAATATTTTTCTTACGATAGCTTCTACGTACACTAGTTCCTTCAATCAATAAGGCCTTCTATGTAAAGAATGAGGGCCTTTTTCAATTTTTATATCATCGTAAAAATAACAGAATCTGATTCAGGCTTTCCACGAGTTGAGCGATTTTTTCTTCCGGTATGGTCAGCGCAGGATAAAATCGTAGAAGCCGTGCCGCTGGTTTGAATCCGACAAGAAATCCTCTTTCTACGAGTTGGTGATACAGGCTGTTCAATGAGAAATATTCGGAATCGGCCTGGAATTCCATGGCGATCATCAATCCTCTGCCTCGGACTTCCTTGACGATATCATGCCGTGCCTCCAGATTCTTCAGTTGACGTATGAAGTGCGTTCCCACTCTGTAGCTTCTCTCTATCAATCCGTCCTCTCGAAGAACGGCAATCGTTTCCTTGGCAATGGCGCTACCCAGAGGATCGTTTTGATGGGATTGCGCATAATGGAATCCACCGACCCTTAACCGGTGGGCGACATGCTGGGTCATCGCGACAGCACTCACCGGATACCCGTTGCCCAGTCCTTTTCCCAGGGCGATGATGTCCGGTTGAATCTCATAATGCTGGAATCCGTACCAAGCGCCTGTACGTCCCAATCCTGTTGTGACCTCATCGACCACAATCAGGCCTTGGTCTTGCTTGACCATACTGGCCAGGGTCTGGATGAGCTTCTTGGGAGGGCATTTAACCAAGCCAGAAGCATTCCCCGGTTCGAATACCAGGGCACCGATACTCTCGAATGGAATTTCCTTCAAACGGCTGCATCGGGGATCGCACTCGCTTCCATGGGGGCAGGATGCGCAACCATCCCAATCAAAACAGGTCCATTCTTCGGTATCTTTTCTTCCTGCCGTTCCATACGCGGATAGATATGAACCGGACAGAGTAAGGAGGAGGGGTTTTCCGGTTATATGCTTTGCGACCTGTACTCCAAACTCAACAGCCTCACTGCCCGAACTCAAGAAGATACACTTCCCGTCGTAAAACGCAACCGTTCTCAGTATCTCCACTGCAGCCTCTTCAACAATCCCATGCGAATAGCGATAACCCAGGTGCATGATCCTCTCGATTTGGGTCCGTATGGTTTCATTTATTCGCTCGTGATTATGTCCCAGCACGGTGCACCATACCCCAGCTTCAAAGTCGATATATTTTTTATGTTCTGCATCGTACAAGGTGCAGTCTCGTCCGCGAACGATGTCTGACTTGATGAGTTTATAACCCGAGCATCGCAGGACATGATCCATACTTCCTCCAGATTATCGAAAATCAAATAAATTATATTTAGAGCCTGATCGGATATGAGGATCAACTCTGCACATCCCATTTATGGACAGTCCGATGACGTAGCCCTTATTGAGTTAATGGTTTTCGTCGGATTTCTTCAATACATAAATAACCCAGGGCGCTATCCTTGTCTCGTTTATCCAGTCATACGGTTCATCCTGATGAGCCAATGGCTTATACGTTTGAATCAACCGCAGTCCTGCCTGTCGATAGGTATCTTTATAATCCTGGTCCGACCAGATAATATCTTCCACTGGTCTTTTATCAAAAACATCTTTCATGACGATTTTTACATTATCACCACTCTTCGCAGATTTATTCTCAAGAAAATCCTTGGTCGAAAACGATGCCCATTCATGTCTGTAGATCTCGGGTGATGAGACCAGGTTCACGATGCGGCCTTCGTGTTTTGACAGGTTCCCCAGTTGTCGGAATAAATGAACTTTCTTTTCCATGGTCGGTATGTTGTCAAACGTAAAGACGGTTAAGACAAGATCGTACGAGTTATCCCGGAGAGGATGAAAATCGCCATCCTTGATGAGACGGTAATCCCCTTGGGGATCTCGTTTTTGCGCCTTTTTTATCATATCCAGGGCAATATCGATACCCGTCGTTTTAAATCCAAGTCCTTGCAGGAACCGCGTCGAACGTCCGGTACCGCATCCGAAATCGATGGCTTCTCTCCCTTTCACATGTTCACGTATGATGTCGGGTAGATCCCTGTAGGCCAAATAGTACGTACCCGGAAATTCGAGTTTATCATACGCCTCAGCACGTTGAGCATCCTCGTAAACATTGTTAAATTTCATGTGTGCCTCTCCAATCGGTCGTTTCAAGTATTCTGATTGATTGCTCAAAATGTACCATCAAAATCAACGGTCGTCAACAACCAATTCGGATAAAAATGAATCCGGCCAATCGATAGGCGTACGGAGGATGAAATGGAGTCGTGAATCGACGGTAATTCCCTTGTTTTATCAATTATGGAGGAAAAAGCTATTGTCTTGCAAGAGCAGAGAGATGATGGGTGTCAAGAAAAAGGTTGGATTTTGACAAACATCTCTGTCGTCCTGGGTATTCGCTCTATTATTATAAAGAAGGCTTTGGAAACGGTAGGATTCGAGATGGGGCGAAGTCACGATGAATGAAAAATGGTCGATTTTGCTTGAATACACACGAAAAAGTCGGGTTGGTCACTTGATATAAATTTCGGGGAATCAAGATGGGCGTTCTTATTCTGACACCGGTGTATAACGAACACCATATTTTCGTTTCAATCGCTCTCCGAAATCCTTGGCTAGCTCTCGAGTCGTGAACGATCCAACCCAGACGAGGTAGAGCATGACGCCGTCTTTCCGTTTTGTCCTGAGGTCCACCTGGTAGCCTTCCTGTTCGAAAAATGCTTTACGCAGGAGAGCATTGGGCTGATGGGAGAAGGCGCCTACCTGGACGGCCCATCGTTGTCCCGGTACAGACGGTATTTCCGGACTGTCGGGTTCGGACTCGTCCCGGAGGGTTTGCACGTCCATCCTGGCCAGTTCTGTGATATCGGTGGTGGGGTAATCGTCGATGGTCTTGTTCAGGTAGGACTCAGCGGAATCGGCCTCTCCCATCGCCTGATGGCAGATGCCGATCCAGTACTGACATCGCTGATGAAGAGAGGATCGCGGATAGTCTTTCAGCACCTGATGAAACGTTCGTCGGGCTGTATGGTAGAGACCCTGGGCGTACTTGAGCTGGGCGAGCCGAAACATGGCATCGTCGCTGTACGTACTGTTCGGGTAGGTGGTCAACAGTTTTTCATAGTAGGTGATGGCGGAATCGGCATCTGTGGAGACCAAGCCGTGGAGAAAAAGGACACTCTCGGGCTCCAAATCATCCTCTATCCTTTCCAGCATTTGCCGGGCCTGGGTGATACGGCCTTCCCGAATTTCCCGCCCGATTTCGGAAACGGTTTGGCCGTACACAGTCATCCCGAAAAGAACAAACGACGAGAGCACAGATATTATAATACAACGCTTCATGACGACTAAGATGCCAGGTATGTATTCCACTGATGACATTCGGGACATCGCCAGAGGGGCTCTTGGGATGCGTGTCCGCAGCCCGAGCAGTGATATTGCCGCTCGTTAGTCACTTCTTTCTCCAGAGCCTGGAAGGTTTGTTCCAGTGCGGCGTCTGCATCGCCATTTTGCTTGAGAAGGCGAGCCAACAGATATCGGCCGCGTACAGAATCGGGATACGTTTCAATTACTTTCTGACAGGTGTCCATGGCTTCTTCCGTACGCCCCTGTTTCTGATACATCTCGGCAAGGTTCAAGTATACCGTGGCATCCTTGGGATTCTTTCCGATGACCTGACTGTAGATGTCTTCGATGTCACCGTATCGACCCAGATCGAAAAGAACCTCTTTTAGGCGGGTAAATGCCAAATGAGCCCAGTCCGGATTTTTCTGTGTGAATGTTTTCCAGACATGCAAGGCATCTTCATCCCGGTGTTCTCGACGGTATGAATCCCCCCAGTACAGGTAAGCCGGTATACATTTTTTATCCAGCTTCACGGCTTCGCGGAATCGAAGCCTGGCTTCTCTCTCGGATTTTTGATTCACCAGGTCGAGTCCAGCAAAGACTTTGTACAGGGCCAAAATGTCTTGCGTCTGTTTGTTCCGCCACCGGTCGAAACTCTGCCTGTAAGAGAAAGCCTTGCTCCATTCGCCTTTTTCTTCGTATAAACCGATGAGCAGTTGTTGATAGGCATCGTTTTTCCTATCTCGTTGGACAAGCCGTTCGGCCATCTCCGTGGCTTTATCCAACAGTCCGTTGGCCCTGTAATCCAGGACCAGACTATAGAGCACGGTTTCGATCTGTCTGTCTGCAATGTCTCCGCGGACCAGTAGATTTCGATGGATTTTCGCTGCACGGATGGGAAAGCCCTTATCTCGAAGAATGTTGCCCAGAGTGATATAAGCCATGATGTTATCCGTGTCTTCCTTTACGGTTCGTTTCAGGCGTTCCAGAGCAGCATCTGTTTTCCCCTCCAGAAGCATGTGGAGTGCGTCGACGTAGGGAGTCGTACCAGCCCTTTTTTTCTTTCGTTTAAACAAGATTACGCTCCTGTATCTTCAGTCAGCGTTTTATCTTCCTCTTCCAATTCAGTGGATTCTATGTCTTCGTCGATATTGACATTCCGCATCCGGTTGAGTTCTTCACGGACTCTGCGATTTTCCCTCTGAAGCTTCAGGATTTCCCCCTTCTTTTTCAAAAGACTCAGCGTGGAGACAAGTACCCATGTCAAAAGGCCGGCTACATAGGAGAAGTAGAGGAAAAAATAGAGAGGGAGAACATCGGATTGCCATTGCAAAATTCTGACAGACACTTTTTGCTCCTGATTTTGGAGCGCGAATCCAAGGATGATGATAATAAGGATGGCGACGAGTATCCATCTTAAGATCCACATGATAGACTCCCTTGAGAAATAAATGTAGGATTACGTAATATGTTGTGCTAAGATTTCTTTCTATTTATTGTGACATTCAGGATTCAACATAACCCCTGAGGGTAGCTCCGCGGCATTCGGTGATCGCGACGTTGACCGGATAACCGATATGTGACCCATTTTTTGGAAAGACGACTACATGATTCGTGGGCGTACGTCCCATCCATTCTTGGGGTGACTGCTTGCTGGCTGTCTCAGGCAGAATCTCCTCAGTGTGCCCGATCATCTCATGCTTTATTTCCAACGTAATACGCCGCTGAAGATGGATGATCTCGTCGAGCCGTTTCAGACGATCCTTTTCCGTAAGTCCATCAGCCAGAAGGGCCGCTTGGGTACCTTCACGGGGAGAGTACCGATACGTATATGCCTCATCGAAACGGATGCGATCCAGGAGTTCGTACGTATCCCTAAAATCCGACTCCGTTTCTCCGGGGAAACCTACCAGCACATCCGTGGTAAGGGCGACACCGGGGATGCGCTTCCTGGCCTTTTCTACCAGGCTCAGATAATGTTCTCGTGTATATTGCCTGTTCATCAACGCCAGAATACGGTTCGATCCCGATTGAACGGGAAGATGGATATGGGGACAAATTTTATACCCGGTAGCGATGACATCCAAGATATCATCATTTAAGTCCTTGGGATGAGACGTCATAAACCGCACGCGCCGTATTCCCGGAATCTGGGCGCTCATCCTCAGTAAATCCGAAAAACCGTGTCGGCCGTCGTTATACGAATTGACATTCTGCCCCAGCAGCGTCACTTCTATGATGCCCTCCTGGGCCATAGACTCTATTTCGTGGAGGATGTCTTCTGTCCGGCGACTCCGCTCCCGGCCCCGGGTATAAGGGACGATGCAGTAGGTGCAGAAGTTGTTGCACCCACGCATGATAGTGATCCAACCGGTAACCTGTGAGTCCCTACAGGGAAGGATATCGCTGTACATCTCGGATATGTCGAGTCGTGTGTACACATTACAGTCATGATGCCCATTACAGAGGAGGCGGGGAAGGTGCCGGTATTGATCGGGGCCTACAATGAAATCCACGAACGGTTTAACATCGATGAGTGTAGGACCCAATCGCTGGGCCATGCACCCGATGATGCCCAGCTTGCGGTGAGGTGCCCGATTTTTCCAGTCAGACAAGACACCGATCCTGCCCAGGGCGCGCTTTTCTGCATGATCGCGAACAGAGCATGTGTTGATCAGGATGATATCGGCTTCGTCCTGGGCGTGGGTGATCCTGTAACCTGCCCTCGACAACAAGCCTGCTATCACCTCTGAGTCAGATTTATTCATCTGGCATCCGTACGTCTCGATGAAGACCGATGACACTTTTTTAGCATCTGGAACATTCATGTCGATTTAAATTTAGCAGATAATTGGTTGAAATGCAATATCTTTCTTTCGATTTATTTTTTCAATTTAATTCTTGACAAAGGGTTATTTTTCTTTGTATATTATATTGAATCCCTGAAAATCCCTTAAGTTCCCTTAATATCCTTTATAATCCCTTTTTTCAGGAGTATTCATTGCTGGCCTTTAGCGGAAAATTTCTCTACACAGTGGATGCCAAGGGAAGGGTGAACATCCCGGCACCTTTTCGCAGTCAGTTGAGCGAGGCGTCGGAGAATACGTTTCATATTGCGCAAGGGCCCAACGATTGTTTATTCGTCTATCCCCGTGAGATTTTCATGCATACGGCCGCTAAATTGGAATCGAAATACGGCTCACTGGCAACACCCGATGAAGAGAGACGGTACTTTCTGGAGATGATGGCCGATGCCCATCCGGCGCGATGCGACCAGCAGGGCAGGATCATTGTACCCCAGGATCACCTGGCCTACGCCAAGATAAAAAAGGAAGTTCTGATCATCGGCGTTCTCAACAAGATGGAATTGTGGAACCCGGAACTCTTCGAGACTTTTATCAAGGACAGTCGGCTCAGCAAGAAAGAGCGGGTGAAACGGTTTGGAGGTGCTGATAGGGAATAAGCGCGAGGCAAGCGAGGCATGTCAGAAGAGGTCGCAACGGATGTTGATTCATCGATGCGAATGTGAAAACGTACTAAAAATCCATTCTGGAAAGGAAATCATACCCGATTACAGGATAACCCGCCGATTGCTCGTAATGCACCAGGAAAAAATATTTCATTTTTCGCTTGACTTTTAAAAAAATATTTATTTAATTAGTGGTGAAAAATCCCAATTGAGCCCATATTATCCCAAATTATCCCAGGGATATGATGATGGAATCCAGTCAGGTAAATGTTGAATCAAAGATTTGTTTTGCCGGCAAAGCGAAGAAGACTGTCGATAATAAACGAAGAGTCAATATCCCTGCTTATTTTGTGAATCAAATTTCCAGTAAAACATTCCATATCACACGCGGGCAGGATCAAAACCTGTTCGTTTATCCCAAGGAAATTTTTTATCAAAAGGCAGCAAAATTGAATTTCCATTTTGGCTCCAGGGGGGAGGTGGAAAAAGAAAAGCGGTTGTACTTCCTGGAAACGATGGCCGATGCCAAAGAGGTGCAATGCGATCAGCAGGGCAGGATCATGATACCCCAGGAGTTCCTCGATTATGCCAATATAAAAGAAAGCGTCTTGATTATCGGTGCTTTTGATAAACTTGTTTTGTGCAATCCGGATGTTTTTGAACAGTTTATAAAGTCGAGCCAATTTACAGAACAGGATCGAGTGACCCAATTCGGTTGGGCCGACAGAGAAGGGTAGAAGTGGAGTGTTCATTCGATGTGTTTTCACACGCCCGTACTCGTCAACGAAGCGATGGGGCTGTTGATCACGAATCCATCGGGCACATACGTTGACGCAACGGCGGGTGGCGGTGGACACAGCGAGGCCATTCTTCGAAGACTCGATAATAAAGGAAGGCTTATCGGCATCGACAGGGATAGAGAAGCCATTGCCTTTTGCCGGGAAAAGTTGCAGTCTGACGAGTCGCGAGCCAGGTTTGTTCACGGAGATTTTAAAACCATGGATCGGGTGCTTTCCGAGTTAAGTATAAAAAGGATAGATGGTTTCTTTCTTGACCTGGGCGTGTCCTCTCATCAACTGGAGCGTCCTGAGAGAGGATTTAGCTATCTGACAGACGGGCCGCTGGACATGCGTATGGATAATGCTTCAACTCTTACGGCCAGAGATGTGATCAATGGGTACAAGGAGGCTGATTTAACGGATATTTTCATCCGATACGGGGAAGAACGCCATGCACGGCAGATTGCCCGTAAAATCGTTGAAAGGAGAAAAAAAGGCGCGATTGAGACCACAGAAGAACTCGTTGAGGTGGTTGCACGAACGGTACCCTATCGGTACCGGATCAAGACGCTTTCCCGAGTCTGGCAAGCCCTGCGGTTTGAAGTGAACAGTGAATTGGACCAGCTCCGAGTCGGGCTGGAGAAGGCGTATGCCTTTCTCAAAATCAAAGGCCGAATCGTCGTTATCTCCTACGAGTCGCTGATGGACCGTATGGTGAAACGGTTTTTTCGGGGACAACAGCCCGATTTTTTCCGTAGAGAGGAACCGATATCACGACCAGGCTACTCGTTTCATGTACTTACCCGTCGGATTATTCGCCCCACAGAAGAGGAAATCAAACGGAATCCCCGTTCCCGGAGTGCCCGTTTACGAGCGGCTGAAAAAGTGGATAAGTCGACAACAGATGAATAAAAACCGGTAATGATTGCAACGCATTGCATATGGCAAAGAAACGAAGAAAAAGTCGAACATATCGTAAGCAACGACCAAAGCTCTCATTTTACGGCGGGTTGATTCTGCTATTGGGACTCTCTTCTGTTTCGTTGATTGCGTTTTATCTGTGGGGTAAGGTTCAAATCGACTTTGTCCTGAGAGAGAATCAACGGCTCGACAGGAAAAAGAAATCGGTAGAACGCGTGGTCGACGACCTGCGTATTCAAGTGGATGCTTTGAAACGCTATCAGAGAATCGTAGAACTGGCCAAAGAGCAGGGCATGGAATTCCTGTCGGCTTCTCAGCTCGATGAATTAACGGTCAATTTAAACGATGTGAACGACGGGCCTCGTATTGAGGACTCGGACGTTCGTTATGCCGGGTTTGTGTGGTTGAATCATCGTCCGAAAAGAAAAAAAACAAATTGAGTTGTTGATGAAGGGAAGAAGGAACATCAGAACGCATTGGAACGACGAAAGATTGGTCGAGGGAAAAAGGCTCCGTTTGTTGGGCGTGCTTTTTTCATTCTTTATCCTGGTCGTACTGTACCGCGCATTCACGTTTCAAGTACTGGATAGAGAACCCTGGAATAAAATCGCGCCGGATCAACACCAGCGACGAGTTTGCCTGATGGCCGAAAGAGGAATCATCTACGATAGGAGGAAACAAATCCTGGCGATGGATATGGAGACGGTATCCCTGGCCATGGATCCATCCCAGGTAGAGAATGTACGAGGCACTGCATCGATTCTCTCGGAGGTTCTGGGAGAAAAGTCCGAGTCGTACCGCAAGGATTTAGTAGAAAAAAACGATAAACATTTCATCTGGATAAATAGAGACATCACGGAAAATCAGAAGCAATTGCTCATCGACTCCAAGCTTCCCGGTTTAGTATTCTTGCAAGGCCGGAAGCGGGTTCACCCCCATCAGGACTTGGCCAGACAGGTTTTGGGTATCACCAACGCCGAGCATCGGGGGGTTGGCGGAGTCGAGCAAGCCTGTGAGCATATACTTCAGGGCGAGGATGGCTGGGCGATCTACCAGAGGGATGGGCTTAACCGGAATTTTATGTCCATCGATTATCCCCTCCGAGAGCCTGTGGATGGCAGACATGTGGTGTTAACCATTGATCATCTGTACCAAACCATCGTAGAGGAAGAGCTCCGAAGGGGAGCCATTCGCCATGAGGCCAAGGCCGGTTCCGCCGTTCTGTTGGATCCGTTCACCGGAGAAATCTTGGCCATGGCATCTGTTCTTAGAGAAACGAGATCATCGGACAAACCCGGAATCAATGAATTCTTGCGAAATCATGCTGTACAAGTCGATTTTGAGCCGGGATCGACATTCAAGATCGTGACCGCCGCGGCCGCACTGGAAGAAGGGATTTACCAGCCGAATTCTCTTGTCCATTGCGAGAACGGAACGTATCGTTTGGCGGATCATACGATTCATGATCATCAAAAGGCGTATTCCTGGTTAACACTGAGTCGAATCGTGGAAGTATCGTCTAACATCGGCATGGCCAAGATCGGGAAAAAGCTCGGCAATAAAACGTTGTATAAATATATTCGGAATTTTGGATTTGGAAACCGAACGGGCATCGAACTGCCCGGAGAAGCTTCGGGCATTTTACGACCCGTCTACCACTGGACCGATTTTTCCACAGCCGTGATCTCATTCGGCCAGGAGATTTCGGCCACAACGCTTCAGATGGCTCTGATGACGTCCGTGGTAGCCAACGGCGGAGAGCTGATGCAACCCCATATTATCAAAGCTCACCTCGACAGGGAAGGAAGACATGTCAAGACCTACTCGCCCCAGGTCATCCGAAGAGTCATTTCTCAACGTACGGCGAACCAGTTGACAGCGATCCTGCATGGTGTCGTAGCGGAGGGCAACGGATTGGAAGCAGACGTGGAGGGCGTACGCGTGGCTGGGAAGACGGGTACGGCACAAAAATCGATTCCAGGGTATAAAGGCTACTATCCCGGTGCTTACGTGAGTTCTTTTGTCGGGTTTTGGCCGGCAGAGGCTCCCATGTTTGTTCTGGTCGTTGTCCTGGATGAGGCAAAGCAGTCGTACTGGGGTGCCACATCCGCCGCACCCGTTTTTTCCCGAATTGTTTCGAGAATGATCGGCCTGCCCCTGGCACCCCGAACGCCTCCCAGCCAAGAAAAACAAGACCAAGATGATAAGAAACGTTTTGTGTTTACCAATTTCGAAGAAGAAAGAAAATCCCGGCCTCAGATAAGCCGGAACAATCCCCAACCAACGCCATCACCCTATCACGTACCCGGTCTCGTGGGTCTCAGTCTGCGTGAGGCACTGCTTAGACTGGGTGCCATGGGTATCGAAGCACGGGTTCAGGGGAACGGTGTCGTCGTGGCCCAAGACCCTGAACCGAACACGAGAATAGAGAAGGGCACCGTGTGCCAATTAACATGCAAAGAATACCGTGTTGAGAGGACGCGCCGTTGATGAAACTCGAGGCCCTGATGCAGGACATCGTACCCATACCAGATGGAATTGAAGTACCTCCCTTAGTGACGGGGATTGCCATCGATTCACGACAAACGAAACCGGGGAATGTATTTGCCGCCATCCGGGGCTTTGAGGCTGACGGGCATGATTTCGTGGACGATGCAATCGTTCATGGCGCCGGTGTTGTGGTCGTGGAAAAAGAGGTGGGTGTTAAATCCGTGCCTGTTCTTCGGGTTAAAGATACTCGGAGGGCCGTCGCGCTGATGGCGCGCCGTTTTTACGGGGCCCCGGACCAGGAACTCCATCTCATCGGCGTCACGGGTACCAACGGAAAGAGTACGGTCACTTTTCTACTGGAGTCGATTCTGAATTTTGCAGGGACAAACGTCGGATTGCTAGGTACGATGCTCTACCGGTGGAAGGGGCATAACGAAACGGCTGCTCGAACAACTCCCGACAGCATCGATATGTATCGGTTGTTGAGGATGATGCGAGATGACGGTATCAATGCGGCGGTCATGGAGGTATCTTCTCACGCTCTGGCCCTGGATCGTGTGCTGGGCATGACCTTCGATATGGCCGTGTTCACGAATCTCTCCAGGGATCACTTGGATTTTCATCCATCGGTGGATGCGTACAGAGAGGCTAAAGCCAAGCTCTTCGGCATGATCGCATCGGGGGGATGCGGTGTGATCAACGGTGACGATCCGGCTGGCGAGTGGATGCAGAAGGCGGCTCGTGAGAGAACCGTCACCTACGGAGAGAAGAACGCGAATGTAAATTATCACATTGTCGATATTCATGCAGAAGGGGAGGGAACGTCGTTTACCATCCTTACGGATGACACTCAGATATCGTTTAAGACCTTCCTCCGGGGCAGGTTCAACGTGATGAATAGTGCAGCGGCAGTCATCACGGGTCTGGAGATGGGATTAGATCAACCGGCCATTCAAGATGGCCTGCAAGCCGTCCGGAATGTCAGAGGCCGGATGGAGACGTTTGACTCGAATCGGGGATATCGAATCGTCGTCGATTATGCCCACACGCCCGAAGCGTTGGAGAATGTCTTAGTCACAACGCGGGAATTTACGGAGAAGCGACTCATCGTCGTGTTCGGCTGCGGAGGCGACAGGGATAGAGGCAAACGTCCTCAGATGGGGCGGATTGCAGCTGAACTGGCAGATATCGTGTTCGTAACCTCCGACAATCCGCGACGGGAGGAACCTCAGTCCATTGTCGAAGATATATTGAAAGGTATCCGAACACGGAAGGATGTGATCGCACTCGTCGACCGGAAAGAGGCCATTCACCACGCTCTGGACGAGGCCGGTCCCGGTGATACGGTTTTAATCGCCGGGAAAGGGCATGAGACATATCAAGAGATCGGAGTGAAGCGGTATCCCTTCGATGATCGGGCTGTGGCCGAAGCATATCTCGAACTCGGGAAGGAGGCTTAGGTGGATCTCACCCTGGGTGAAATCGCCGATCTTCTGGACACCTCCCAGAAGCTGGATCGTTCGTTCGCTGTCAGTGGTGTCTCCACCGATTCCCGGTCGATGAGGGCCGGTATGCTCTTCTTTGCCCTTCGAGGGGAGCATTTTGACGGCCATGCATTTATCGATGATGCTATTCAGAAGAAGGCTTGCGGGGTGGTGGCAGATCGGGCGTGGCTGGCTGCCCAACACGCGGAATATGTCAGTCCCGTTTTTCCTGTACCCGATCCTTTGATGGCACTCCAGGAAGTGGCTACCTATTATCGTAAGAAAGTGGAGATCCCTGTTATCGCCGTGACAGGTACCAACGGAAAAACAACGACCAAGGAGATGATTGCCGCGGTTCTCGGCACAAAATACAGGATCGTGAAATCCCCAGGAAATTTAAACAATCATATCGGCGTGCCTCTCAGCATATGCTCGTGGAACAGCAAAGCAGAGGCCGCTGTGATGGAAATGGGTGCAAACCATTTTGGAGAGATAATGCGTCTGTGTGCCATTGCCCGGCCCACACACGGCGTTATCACGAACATCGGGAAAGGACATCTGGAATTCTTCGGCGATTTGGACGGTGTAGTCAGAGCCAAGGGGGAGCTCCTGGAGTTTTTGGCAGACTCCGGTACGGCTTTCTTAAACGGAGACGATCCGTATCTTTACCATCGCAAGAATGTGGCGAAAGAAACCATCATGTACGGATGCTCTTCCGGATGCGACGTCAGGGCCGAAGACCTGGGTTGCGACGAACACGGTTTCCCTCGAATGCGCTTTGAGGACAGGATCATCCGAATTTCAGTTCCGGGTGGCTTTAACGTATACAACGCACTGGCTGCCGTAGCCGTAGGCCGTGCTTTCGATATATCCTTGGATGATATGCATCGGGCTTTGGAGGATTATCGAACCATCGATCGGCGGATGGAGGTATTCACCCTGTCGGGTGTGACGGTTTTGAACGATGCCTACAATGCAAATCCTTCCTCTATCGAACAATCGTTGAAAACGCTGAAGTCCCTCGCCCATAGCGGGCGCAGGATCGTGGTCTTGGGAGACATGCTGGAGTTGGGAGACGTCAGCGAGAAAGAGCATTGCCAGGTTGGGGAGGGGGTATACCAGATGGGTATGGATATTTTTTTTAGCGTCGGGCCTGAAATGAAAAAGGCTGCCGAGTGTGCCAAGCGATTGGGAATGAAAGACGCCCACCATTTTATTTCGAAGGAAGCGTTGATCGACTCCTTGGTGAATACCGTACGGGAAGCGGATGTGGTTTTAATCAAGGGCAGCCGCGGCATGGTCATGGAAGCGGTTGTGGAAGGGTTGAGGAAAGGATTGAACAGAGAAGCAGGGAGGGAATGAATGCTCTATCATTTCCTGTATCCGTTGCGGATTGATTTCATCGGGTTTAACCTGCTGGGATATATTACCGTCCGAGCGGCGGCGGCTTCGGTGACGGCTCTCATCGTTACGTTTCTCGTCGGCCCCCGAATTATCCGATGGCTGAAACGAAAACAGCTCGGTGAGGAGATCCGAGAGGAAGTACCGGAAACCCATAGGAAAAAGGCCGGAACCCCCACGATGGGAGGCCTCATCATTCTCTGTGCTGTTCTGATTCCCGTGGTTCTTTTCGCGCGGTTGGATAATCACTATGTGCAGCTGATGATTGCAGCCACACTCTGGATGGGAGCGGTCGGTTTTTTGGATGATTTTTTAAAAGTCGTGAAGAAATATCCTAAGGGATTGATAGGTCGTTATAAATTGGTGGGACAAATCCTGTTTGGCCTGGTCGTCGGCCTGGTTGTAACGTTTGCTTCCGAGTATGAGGGTGTGCACTGGTACAGCAGTGTTCCTTTCTTCAAGAATCTCATGATCAACTTCGGCGTACTCTACATTCCGATGGTCATTTTTGTGATAACGGGAACGTCCAATGCCGTCAACTTAACAGACGGCCTGGATGGCCTGGCCATCGGACTCGTGGGCATTGCGGCCCTGGCTTGGGCAGGAATGAGTTATGTCACGGGGCGTGTGGATTTTAGCCGGTACCTGAATATCATCTATCTGGAAGGCGCTGGCGAACTGACGGTGTATTGTGCCGCTCTCATCGGCGCATCCCTGGGCTTTCTCTGGTTCAACAGCCATCCCGCCTCCGTATTCATGGGCGACACGGGGGCTTTGGCTCTGGGAAGTGCCCTGGGCACTCTGGCCGTTTTGCTGAAAAAAGAACTGCTCCTCCTATTGGTAGGTGGCGTGTTCGTAGCCGAAATCGTGTCGGTTATCATCCAGGTGTTTTCCTTTCGCTGGCGGGGTAAGCGCGTTTTTAAGATGGCACCCCTGCATCACCATTTTGAGCTCCTGGGCTGGCCCGAAGAGCGTGTGGTGGTACGATTCTGGATCGTGGGTATCATGCTGGCTCTACTCAGTCTGGGGACATTCAAGGTTCGATAAGACGTTTTTGGAGCGGGTGTTGGATAAACGGATTCCTGACATACGGGGTAAGAGGTGGACGGTCTTAGGGGCTGCCAGAAGCGGTGTGGCCGTGGCCGGTTTATTGAAACGGCGCGGTGCTGATGTTTTTCTGAGCGAAATGGCACCTCGAGAAGAGAAACGAGATGAAGCCGGTATCCTGGACAAGAACGGCATTCCTTCCGAATTCGGGGAGCATTCGAAACGAATCCTCGATGCCATCGGGATTGTCGTCAGCCCAGGTATTGCCCTGTCCAGTCCTGTCATGCAGATGATCGAAGATGCGGGAATTCCGGTTTGGAGCGAGATCGAAGTAGCCTCGTGGTTTTGCGATGCACCCATGATTGCCGTAACTGGATCCAACGGAAAATCGACGACTACAGCCTTGATGGGTTCGATATTCCGCAGTGCCGGAAGGCCGTGTGTGGTGGCGGGAAATATCGGACAGCCGTTTTCGGATTATGTGGAAAGCGTCGAATCCGGAGGTGTGGCCGTACTGGAGGTCAGCAGTTTCCAGCTGGAAACCATCGACGCGTTCCATCCCACCGTCGCCGTGTTTTTAAACCTGACTCCCGACCATCTAGATCGCCATTGTACGATGGAAGCATACAGCAGGCTGAAAGCACGTATTTTCGAGAACCAGGTCGCATCCGACTATCTGGTCTATAACGGATTGGATGAGAAAGTCGTGGAATTGGCGGAAGGTGCCAGGAGTGAGCGTATTGTTTTCGGCGTCGAAACCGATTCGTTAAAGTGCGGATATGTCCACCAAGGGATGCTGACCCTGCAAATCGGACAGAAGCCGGAGGTTATTTGTTCCATAGAATCCATGAGCATGCGTGGCGATCACAACGTATCCAATGCGCTGGCAGCTGCGCTGGCCGCACGATTAATGGATACCGATGGTAAGGCCATCGCCGAAGCACTTCAGACGTACAGGGCCTTGCCACACCGGATGGAATTCGTTCGTACAGTGGACGGTGTCGATTGGGTGAACGATTCCAAGGCGACCAACGTGGATGCTGTCTGGTATGCTTTAGGAAGTTTTTCGACACCTATAATCTTGATTGCAGGGGGGCGGGATAAAGATGCTGATTTTCGATTGCTCAGAAAGCGGGTGGCGGAACGAGCTCGAAGTGTTGTTCTGCTGGGTGAAGCCGCCGATAAACTAGAGCAGGCCTTGCAAGGTACTTGTCCGCTGATCCATGTCAATACCCTGGAAGAGGCCGTGAAGAAGGCCAGGGAGGTCGCTCAGCCCCACGATGTGGTGCTTCTCTCGCCCGCGTGTGCCAGTTTCGATATGTTCACGAATTTTGAAGACAGAGGAGATCAGTTTAAAGCGTTGGTGGAGCAACTCTGATGGGCGAGGGACAAACAAAAGGTGTCGACCGGATTTTGCTGGGCGTCGTAGTCGTGCTTTTAATTATCGGACTGTTGATGGTGTACAGCGCCAGTTCGTTCCGGGGTGCCGAGAAGTACAACGACCCGGCCCGTTTCGTGAAGAATCATTTTCTGCGAGTGATCATAGGAGCGGTTCTCCTTTTGGTCACATGGAAGATCGATTACCGTCGTTATCGGCTGATAACGCCGATGCTGCTTCTCGTCATGACCCTACTTCTGGTGGCCGTATTGTTTGGTCCGGCATTTCAGGGAAGCCGCCGGTCGTTCATGATACTGGGCAAGCAGTTTCAACCCTCAGAGTTTATGAAGTTGACGCTGATCCTGTACTTGGCCGCCGTTTTTGCCAGGGGTCGAGATTCGTTTGCTCATCAGGGGCAAGCCCTCACTGTCCATTATGTGATCGTCCTATTCATCGTGGGACTGGTCTTTATTGAACCCGATCTGGGTACGGCACTGGTGCTTTTTTTCATCGGCTATTCGATGTTTTTCCTGGCGGGTGTGTCCTGGTCCCGGCTGTCCAAGATGGCTTTGGCCCTCGTTCCACTGGTTACGTTCGGCATTGCGATTTTTCAGTACCAGAGACAACGTCTCGTGGATTATTGGGAAGCCGTCTCGGGTTCGGGTCCAATGAGCTATCAGGTCAAACAGTCGATCATCGGGCTGGCCCATGGCGGCATGACGGGGTTGGGGTATGGCGCAGGAAAGCAGAAACTCTATTTTCTTCCCGAGCCTTTTTCAGATTTTATACTGGCCAGTTACGGTGAGGAGTTCGGATTTTTGGGCCTATTCATCCTTTTTAGCTTAATGATCATCTTGCTCTGGAGAGGCGTACACATCGCATTGCATGCACCAGACCGTTACGGTTACCTCCTGGCCGGGGGCATCACGGGTATGATCTTGATTAACACACTCGTGAATGCCGGTGTCGTGGTCAATCTATTCCCGACAACAGGGTTGCCGTTCCCCTTCCTGAGTTATGGAGGATCGTCGCTTTTCGTTCACCTCATGGCTGTGGGTATGCTTTTGAATATTTCGTCGAAGAGCGGCATTCCTTATAAGGAATATACAGCGTATCGAGCCCGTTGGGCAGAATGGATGGGACGATGAAGATGGTGCTGACAGGCGGAGGAACAGGAGGTCATCTGTATCCTGGATTGGCGGTGGCTCAGGAAGTGAAGGATCGTCTTCCCTGTCAGATACTCTTCATCGGAACGAAAAAAGGCCTGGAAGCACAGGTCGTTCCCCAGAAAGGCTACCATTTCCGGACGGTCTGGATTCGTGGGCTGCAAAGAGGAAGATTCTTGAAGAATATCGTATTTCCCGTACGTATGCTCGTTTCTCTGATACAGGCGTTGTTCATCGTCGGTCGGTTTCATCCCGATGTCGTCGTGGGTACGGGAGGATACGTGAGCTGGCCTGTTCTTTCAGCAGGGTTGCTGCTGGGAAAGCGAACCGTGATCCAGGAACAAAATCGCGCACCCGGTCTTGTGACACGCATTCTGGCGCCCTTCGTCGATTCGGTGCATGTGAGTTTCGAGGACTCGAAGCAGTTCTTCAAGAAGACATCGAATGTCCATGTGAGCGGGAATCCTACGAGGAACGATTTAGTAGGTTGGAGTAAGGAGCAAGGGTACAGTCATTGGCATTTGGAATCTACACGGACGACACTGTTCATCTTCGGCGGCAGTCAGGGAGCACTGTCGATAAATCGGGCGATGCTGGATCTTCTCGAAGACCTGATGAACCATACAGACGTTCAGCTCCTATGGGCCACAGGCCCACGCTGGTTCGATGATATACAGAGGAAAACCGAAACGGTTCGTCCTCGTGTCAAAGTCCATCCCTACATTCAAGAGATGGGCATGGCCTATGCCGTATGCGACCTGGTGGTATGCCGGGCCGGAGCAACAACGGTGGCAGAAATCACACGCCTCGGCATCCCTGCTGTGTTCATTCCTTTTCCCGGTGCGGCCGGGGGACACCAGGCAGAGAATGCACGGGTATTGTTTCAAGCCGGAGCGGCTGGGATGGTGCTGGAGGAGGATATTCCGACGGGTAAATTACGGGACGTCGTGCTGGACTTACTGAAGAAACCTTCGTCTCGATGTGCATTGGAAAAAAGGGCGAAGGATTTTGGGAGACCGGAAGCCGTCAAAATCATTGCCGATGACATCATAGAAAAGGGAACCTTATCGTGAATACCAAACCATATTTTCTTATTGCCGAAAGTGAATGTATCATCGCCGCTTATTTGAAAAGTATTCTCGAGGGTATGGGCTTCTCACGGTTCAAAGTCACTGGTTCTTTCGAAGACACCATGCGGACGCTCGAAAAAAAACGGACGGATTTGGTCATCTTTGATACGGCTTTGAATGGGTGTAACGACGGCGCTCGGACGTCGACACTCATCAGCAAGATGTACGACATTCCCGTCATCCTGCTGAATGATTTTGATGCCCAGGAGCTGATACCTTACCAGAAATTGTACGATGCCTTTTACACGATTTCCAAACCTTTTGATCCTCAGGAGTTACGATTGATCGTGGAAATCGCGCTTCTGGGCAGGGAGAAGAAGAATCAGAGTAAGAGCATACCCGCGATATCATCTTATGAATTGGAACGAAAAAATGTCTTAGAGCTGACCTCTTTGGGGGTCTAGATATGAATTTATTATGTAACGGTACAAATTCGCTCATGAAAAACGGATTATTTGTAGACGATTTAGTTATAACACAAGGAGCAACGTTATTTACAATAAACTTTTAGGTCGAACGCGCCGAATCCATTTTGTGGGAATCGGCGGTGTGGGAATGAGCGGAATCGCAGAGGTCTTGTTGAATCTGGGATTTTCCGTGAGTGGTTCCGATCGTCAGCTCACTTCTATCACGGATCACCTAAGTGAGATGGGTGCCAGCGTTCATGCCGGGCACACCGGGGAGCTCGTGAAGGGCGTCGATGTTGTCGTGATTTCATCTGCCGTAGGCATGGATAACGTCGAGGTGAAAGCTGCCTTGGACGCCAAGATCCCGGTCATCCGGCGTGCGGAGATGCTGGGGGAGCTGATGCGTATGAAACAGGGTTTGGCTGTAGCGGGTACCCACGGAAAGACGACGACCACGTCCATGATCGGCCTTGTGCTTCAGGAAGGGGGATTCGATCCGACGTTGATCGTCGGTGGAAAGGTGAAATCGATAAAGAGTACGGCCAGGCTGGGAGAGGGGGATTATCTGGTGGCCGAAGCCGACGAGTTCGACCGTTCGTTTCTCCAGCTCACGCCGAGGTTGGCCATCATCACCAACATCGAGACGGAGCACCTGGACTGTTACCGTGATTTGGATGAAATAAAATCGACGTTCGTGACGTTTGCCAATAAAGTGCCTTTCTACGGGGCTATTATCATCTGTTTGGATGAACCGTCCCTGCAGGAGATCATGCCGAGGCTCGAACGCAGGATCATTACCTATGGAACAACCCCTCAAGCCGAGGTTCGGGGTGTCGATCCAGTCTACGATGCATCGAATACGGAATTCACGGCTCTCTGGGGCAAGGAAAAGCTGGGCACGTTGAGGATCCAACTCCCGGGTTTCCATAACATGAAGAACGCATTGGCCGCCCTGGCCGTCGCCATCGAACTGGAGATCCCTTTTAATGTCGTTAAAAAAGCGTTGGAAGAATTCACCGGTGTCCACCGTCGTTTCGAGATCAAGGCCGATGTGAAGGGAATTCTGATCGTCGATGATTATGCGCACCATCCCACCGAGATCAAAGCAAGTCTGAAAGCGGCGCAAAATGGATGGGATCGTCGGATTGTGGCGGTTTTTCAGCCCCATCTCTATTCTAGAACCCGGGACTTCTTCCACGATTTTGGACATTCGTTCTTCGACGCCGACATCCTGATTGTCACGGACATCTATCCGGCCAGAGAAGAGAAGATTGCAGGGGTGACGGGTGAGCTTGTCGCCAACGAGGCCATGGCCCTAGGGCATCGCCATGTTGTCTATATTCCCGATATGGAACATGTGACCGACTATTTGATGAAAAACATCCGGAAAAATGATTTGGTGATTACACTGGGGGCTGGCGATATCTGGAAGGTCGGCGAAACATTGAAGGAAAGATTGAAGTAGCCATGGATTTAGAAGAGCAAACATTGAAACGCCTAAAGCAGGGTTTCCGTGGAAAAATCCTTCTGGGTGAACCCCTGTCTAAGCATACATCTTTCCGAATTGGCGGGCCGGCCGATTACTTCGTTTATCCCAAAGACCTGGAAGACCTGGGTTACATCGTTGATTTTTGCCAACGAGAACAACTTCCCCGGTTTACCATCGGCAACGGAACCAACCTCTTGGTGAGCGATCAGGGCTTTCGAGGCGCTGTAATCGATCTTTCCGAGACGTTCAACCATATTCAGTGTAAGGGACACGTGGTCACGGTGGGAGCCGGGGTGTCATTGGATGAATTGCTGGTGTATTGTATCAAACGGGGATTGTCGGGTCTGGAGTGCATGGTCGGTATTCCGGGTCAGGTAGGGGGTGCGATTCGGCTGAACGCAGGAGCCTGGGGGGGAGAAATTTACGATCGCTTGTTGAGTGTACGCTTCCTGGATCGTTTTGGGACCCTGGAGAGACGTCAGCGGGAGGAGATCACCGCAGGATATCGGTACACAGACCTGCCCTCGGATGCCATCGTCGTCGAGGCGCAGTTTCATCTGGCTGAGGGCAATCCCAAGGAAATGGAGTCTCTTCAAGATTCCTACATGAAAGAACGCCGGCAGAAGCAACCTCTGTCACTGCCCTCGGCAGGATCCGTGTTCAAGAGACCGGAGGGAGATTTTGCCGGGCGCCTCATCGAGGATGCGGGTTGCAAAGGGCTTCGCATCGGTGATGCCATGGTATCAAAAAAGCATGCAAATTTTATCGTGAATTGCCACTTGGCAAGTGCAGAGGATGTCATCCGTTTGATGAATGAAATTCAAGATAGGGTGATGAAACGATTCGGTGTCGAGTTGGAACCAGAGATCCATACACTGGGATTTACGTCGAGATGAAACGTGGTCGAGCACCATCTCGCTTTATGAAGGGATTTCTCTCCCTGCTGGGCTTTGGTGCCCTGCTATTCCTGATCTGGCTGCTTATCGGAGCCTATACAACATGGATAGCCGAATCAAAAACGTTTCACACCCGTAGGATCGAGGTTTCGGGAAACGAGCTGTTAACAAAAGATGAGATTCTTGATTTGGCAGGCTTGAAGCCTCAATCCTCCATCTGGAAGCGGGATCTCTGCCAAATCACCGATGGAATTCGAAGGAATCCGTTTGTAGAATCTGTGGAAGTCGAGCGGTTATTGCCCGATGTTCTCCAAATCCAAATCGAAGAAAAGCATCCTGTCGCGCTACTTAACCTTCAGGGAACGTTTTATTGTGTCGATGGACACGGACTCGTACTGCCCTCAAAACCGGGAAAACTCTATGATTTACCCGTTATATCGGGTGACTTTCAGGGAGGCGTATCGATCGGCAGAAAGGCAAGGGGGAAACGGATACAGGATGGATTAGGATTTTTAATGTTTGTCTTTCGTTCACGGCCCGAACTGTATTCGCGTATCTCCGAAGTTGTTGTCGGAAGACCTGAAGGACTCATCCTTTATACGAGCAAGGCGGGTGTGCCAGTCAGAGTAGGGATGGGTGGTTATACCCGAAAGATTTTGTACCTGGAGGCAATCCTCGATAAATTAGTTGAGAATAGAAACCTTTCACGCGTTCATTATATCGATCTTCGGTTTGAGGATCAGGTCGTCGTAGGCATGAGGGCATAGATGATGAATATGCCAAAAGAAAGTCGTAGAGGGGTAGAGAGACGAATCATCACCGGTCTGGATATCGGTACGAGCAAAATCGGTGTCGTTATCGGTCAGATCGGGATGGAGGGCGGTGGCATGCAGATTCTCGGTGTGGGTATAAGCAAGTCCGAGGGTTTGCGTCAGGGCGTGGTTATCAACCTGGACCTGGCCGTACGCTCCATAGAAAAGGCTATACAGGAAGCCATGCTCACGGCCGGTGTAGAGGTGGATGAGGTCATCGTTGGTATTGCGGGAGATCATGTAAGGAGTGTGAACAGCCGGGGTGTCGTCGCCGTGTCCAGGGCGGATCATGAGATCACGCAGAATGATGTCGATCGTGTCATCGATGCGGCCAAGGCCATTGCTCTGCCCATCGATCGGGAGGTACTCCACGTGCTGCCCCAGGACTTTATCGTGGACGCACAATCGGGTATCAAGAATCCGGTGGGGATATCCGGTGTTCGACTAGAGGCAGAGGTTCACATCGTGACAGGAGCCGTGACGTCGGCCCAGAATATCGTCCGCAGCGTCAAGAAGTCGGGACTTCGCGTGGCCGGTCTCGTGCTCGAGCCGTTGGCGTCGAGCTATGCGGTTCTCGATCACAGCGAGAAGGATTTAGGCGTGGCTCTGATCGATTTAGGAGGAGGCACCACCGACCTTGCCCTGTTCTACGAGGGTGCGATACGCCACACGGCGGTTATCGGCCTTGGAGGGCAGAATGTGACCAACGACATCGCACTGGGACTGAGGACGCCCCTGGAACAGGCAGAAGACATCAAAAAGAAGTTCGGCTGTTGTCATAAAGACCTTGTTTCGAAAAACGAGATGTTCGCGGTTCCCGGGCTGGGCGGAAGAGCGCCACGGGAGGTTTCAAGAGAGCTATTGCGAACCATCATCCAGCCCAGGATGGAAGAAATATTTAGCTTGGCAGCCAAGGAAATTAAACGATCCGAATTCGGTGAGCTGTTGGGAGCCGGTGTCGTTTTGACGGGTGGCGGGGCACTCCTGGAAGGTTGCGGCCTCTTAGCAGAAGAGATATTCGGTCTTCCTGCAAAAGTCGGGGTGCCTCAGGGTTTTGCGGGATTGATGGAGTCGGCATCGAGTCCCATTTTTGCTACGGGTGTTGGGCTTGTTCTTTATGGCATAGAAAACGAGGAAGGTATCAAAGGATTTAAGGAGGATGAGGCTGGACTTTTCAGCAGGATTTATCACTGGATGCGACAATTTGTCGATGATTTTTTCGGACAGAAATTTTAGTGCAGGATCAATCATTCTCTAGAAAAAGGGGTGAATAAAATATGCGAAGGGAAAAAAGTAAGGAGGCCGAGTCATGGAAGAAAAAACTTCTCAGAACATGAGTTCTGGCAAGTCGCTGACGTTTGATTTCGCCGATCAGGTGTCGCAAATCGCCACGATTCGTGTTGTTGGAGTCGGGGGCGCCGGAGGGAATGCTATCAATCGAATGATTGAAGATCAGTTGACGGGCGTGGAGTTCATCGCTATGAACACGGATCTTCAGGCCTTGGACCAGAATAGGGCCACGAGCCGTATCCAGATCGGGAAGAACCTGACCCGTGGATTGGGTGCCGGAGGCAATCCCGAGATCGGACGGAAGGCCATCGAAGAAAACAAAGATGTGGTGATCGATGCCCTGTCCGAGACGGATATGGTCTTCATTACCTGTGGCATGGGCGGGGGAACCGGAACCGGAGCCGCGCCGGTTGTGGCTGAGATCGCCAGAGACCTGGGTGCATTAACGGTGGGTATCGTGACAAGACCTTTCGATTTCGAGGGGGGCCGTCGTCATGAAAAGGCTGAACTGGGCATCAAAGAACTGAAAGAGTATGTGGATACGCTCATCGTGGTTCCCAACCAGAAATTGATCTCCCTGGTTCCTAAGCAGACTCCTCTGGAGGATGCCTTCCGTGTGGCCGATGAAATCCTCCTACACGCCACGAAGGGTATTTCCGACTTGATCAATGTACCCGGCTTAATCAACCTGGATTTTGCTGACGTCAAGACCATCATGACGAATATGGGCGATGCCATCATGGGATCGGGAGTGGCCAACGGCGAGACGAGGGCCAAGGAGGCAGCCGAGAAGGCCATCACGAGTCCGATGATCGACGACATCTCCATTTCGGGTGCTTTGGGTGTTCTGGTGAACATCACAGGTGGGAAAGAGCTCAGTTTGAACGATATCAACGAGGCCAATTCGGTGGTTTACGATGCGGCCGGCTCAGAGGCCAATATTATTTTCGGTGCGGTCATCGATCCGTCGATGAACGGCGATTTGAGAGTCACGGTAATTGCCACTGGATTTCATCGAAACGGATTGAGGAGTGGATTCTATAAAGAGCAGTCCCATCGAGTACCTTTATCGAATCAGGCAGCACAATCGGGAAACGCCTCCCTGTTCCAGAAACTCGAGCAGGAACCCCTGGAGCAGACTCTGGGAGAAATATTCGGACACGACGGGGGTCTTTCGATGATCTCGAAAGAGGATTTGAATATCCCGACGTTCATTCGCAAGCAAATGGATTGACAGCATGTCCAAAGAAGGCAGAAAAGAAGAACAGGTCCGATGAGGGGAACGTCATACAGGCAGATGGCCGGTGACTTGATCCGTCAAGAGAAAGGATCGGTTCCCCTGAAGAAGAGCGCATCGGTTCGGATGGCGCTGGTCTATCCCAATACCTATGCGGTGGGCATGGCCAACATGGGATTTCAGACCGTTTACCGGTTATTCAATCTGCATCCTGATGTTCGATGTGAGCGAGCTTTTTTGATGGAGGCACCTTACGACAGAGACATGAGAACGCTAGAGTCGGGCGAACGATTGAATCGATTCGACGTGATCGGTTTTTCACTATCGTTCGAGCTCGACTTTCCGAACATGCTTCGATGTCTTTTACAATCCGGCATATCAGTTCCTAGAGGGGAAAGAAAAGAAAAAGATCCACTGATTGTACTTGGGGGCGCCGTTGCCGGATTAAACCCTTCCCCTCTCTTACCGTTTATGGACGGCCTCCTGGTAGGAGAGGGGGAGGGCATTCTTTACCAAATCGCAGACATCGTTTCGGATTCCAGGAAAAAGAGACTCTGTCGCGAGGAGACGCTGGGATTGTTATCGGAGCTGGATGGATTTTTTGTGCCAGGCATGACCAAATCCGTCGTTCGGCATATACAGCGACCGTTGGATGTATACCCGACGTACACGCCTATCGTCACGCCGTATAGTCATTTTGAGAACATGTTCGTTGTGGAAGTGAGCCGGGGATGCCCGCAAGGGTGTTTTTTCTGTGCAGCCTGTAAAATATACCATCCATACCGATTTCGTTCGTTGGATTCAGTCATGAACACCGTGAAGATGGAAAACCCAGGTGCTCAACGAGTGGGTTTGGAAGGTGCTGGACTCTCGGATTATCCTGAACTGGAAAAGCTGTTTGAGTCAGTCATCAAGACAGGACACTCGCTGTCGATTTCGTCGATTCGACCCAATCGGATTCAGCCCGATCTCGTACGTCTGATGGAACGGGGAGGTGTACGTACAGTGACGATGGCCCCGGAAGCCGGCTCAGAGGACCTTCGTCGATGTATCGGGAAAAAGATCAAAGACGAACAGTTATTGACGTCGATACGATTGTTAGCCGAAACATCGATAAAAATGATTAAACTTTATTTTATCATCGGCCTCCCGGGTGAGACGGAAGACGATATCGATGCAGTTATACAACTCGTAAAGGACTCTGCCTTCATATTCTGTGGAAAAAGAAAACGAGGGCGCATGCGCATCAGTCTGAATGCGTTCATCCCAAAACCCTTTACAGAGTTTCAGTGGTCTCCCATGTTCACTGAGAAGGAACTATCCAGAAAACGAACGCGGATCAGACAGGGACTGAGGGATGTAAAAGGTGTCGATATCACAACGAAGAGTACGCGGCAGGAAATACTCCAGGGTGTGTTGTCCCTGGGAGATGAGTCGGTGGGCCAAGCCATGCTGGATGCTGTGCAGAATAACGTGTCTTGGAAGCAAGCTTTCAAAAGAAGGGATTTGGATGTTTCATCGATTCTCCATGCTGAAAGACACATCGACACGCCGTTACCCTGGGATTTCATCGAATCTGAAGTCCCCAGAAAAACGTCGTGGACGTGTTATCAGGAATACAGGAAAGAATGTGCATAATATCGGAAAAAATCTACGAAAGGAAATGAAGATCATGTGTGGAGCAACAGCGGGAAGTGACCAGCTCGACTTTTTGGGCAAGCAAAAGCACGTGGTCCATTATTTCGATCATAACGGTGCTCTGCGATCAGGAATGCTTGTCCGAAGGATCGAAAAAGGAAAGAGCAAGGGACAGTGTGTGGTGACCGATTGGGAAGGACATACATTTATTCCATTGAGAATACGAAATATCGAGTATTCAAAAAAATAAACCTCCTTACTCCTCCATATTTTATACAGACCTTCCCGGGAGTTGCGTGAACTTCCGGGAAGGTCCTTTTACGGGGAGAGGCGGTTTATAAATACATGTTATGACATCGTTATCAATCGTTGTTTATGAAAGGCCTACCCGTTCGTTTTTACAGAATAACTTGATATCCATATCGACGTTTTTTTTCGTCCTCCATAAGCATTAACCACGATACATGGATCCCAAAGAGCCGTATAGAACTCAATAATGCATCGTCTAAGATCCAAAATCGAATTGGATGTTGATTTGTTTATGCGTGTTATTCGAGGCACTATAGTTCTCTGAATGCCAAGACTCAGCCTTATTGTTGAATGTGACGGCTCCTTTCAAGCAAAACCGCAGGTTTTTGGCTATCTTCCAGCGAAAAATAATGTATCCCCGGTGTCCTTTCCCGTACAGGGGTCTGATGCTTAAGACACCGGGCACGTCTCCTTCGAATTCGTACACGCGGCTGTCGTAGGAATCCGTATCGAAAAAAATCCACCGGACGGAAATGTTCACAGAAGACTGAGGGCGAAATCCGATATCCTGGTAGAAAAGGAATCCAGATTCTCGGGTGGCGGGATGAGAGACAATGCCGCGTGATTCGGGATAGTACAAAGCGACTGTTTCAAAACGGCTCTTCAGACTCAAGACGGACATGGGTCGATACCGGAGCTCGATCCGCGACACTCGGCCTTGCCGATCTCGGAGGAAAGACGTTGTCAAGTCCTCGTTTAAAAAACCCTCGTGCATGGTCTCTCTGCGATTAAACCTTGCCCTCAGAGTCAGATCGACCGTCGAGGACCATGCTTGATCCACTTGTATGAAAAGGTCATCACCTCGAACGGGCACGGGAATCGAATATGTTCGCCAAGGTCTTCGATAGGCGTCATAATAAAAACTAAGACGGGTTTGTTTTGAAAACGTGTACCGGAATCCCCAGTAAAATCCTTCTTCGTTACTGACGTCACTCGTACAAAAACTGTGGCTGCGAGAATTCTGGAAAAAGGGGTCGAAATGTCGGTACGAAAAGACGAGCAGACTGCGTCCCATGTCGATGATGCTGTTTCCTATGAACGCCCAGCCCTCGGATCGGGATCGGGCCACTTCACTGAATAGGTTGATACGCCAGAGATAGAGGTCTGCATCTATGCCCACAACGTGGTTTTTATCTCCCCTGAAATCGTAGTAATAGCGGACGGGATCGTTGGGATCGATATTCTTAGAATACTGAGCCTTCCATCCGGTCATGCCTACGGTACCCCAGTTCCAGGTATGTTCGATACGACCTCCCGTCAGAGTCTCATGGAGACGATTCATGGCAGCCATTTCCGATACGGTTCGGTGCAGTCCTGTCGTACGGATATGTTTCACCGATCCATCCTCATTGAGAGTGGCGTCCAAAGATCGACTGGACACGAAGGCCGTTATTCGAAAAGATCGCGCATGGATTTCGGAGGCAATCCCCGATAAGTAAAGCGTCTCTTCGGTAGACGAATGCCCAAGGATTCCCCGAGGTCGTTTTTTCAGCGGAGATGCGGGGTCGGCTCCCTTGAACAGTCCGTACGGCCCCCAGAGGACGAGTCCCTGACCCGTTTCAACCCGAAAGTTGCCTACCAGTAAGCGAGAGCCGTGGAACAGATTTCGACCTTCCACGTATCCCACCAGATGGTCGTTCCAGCGAGATTCGCCGGTATCTTTTTCTGTCAGTAATCCCATTCGCCAGTGAGAGCCGGAATCGAATGTCAGCCTCTGGTAGGCTTTCCAGGGCGATCCGATATACCTCGAATTTTCCAAATCCTTGAATGGAATTTGGTGATGCCATCGAAACTGAAGAGGGTCTCCCTGCGTCAGGTGACTGAGAGATATGGTGAAGTAGTCCCTTAATACGCGTAATTGATATTCCTGGATATCCAGACGTTTTTGAAAATCCGACCAGGATTGAAAAGGGCCGTTTACCGAACGATCGCGGATAAGGTTTCGAACCATGAATGGAGATAGAAAGGGATACGTGAGAAGCGTTCGGAGCGAGATACGATTCAGGTCGGCAGGATGTTGACGCAGATTCAGGAGGTGTTCCAGCAGCTCAGAGGCTTCTTCGTGTTGATTCTCCAGCAAGGCTTCCTCGATTTCTCCCTGGGCGTAGAGATGAGAGATTTGATTGATTCCAAGTAAGATAGACATGAACCAACCTATGTAAGCAGGCTTTGATATTAACAATGTTTCTGTTCCGTTACAACGAGCAACCGATCATGCAGCGCGCAGACGAAAATAGATGGAACCTTGGTGTGTGGTCCCCAGGACGGGATGGAACATACAAGCATAGTCAAAGCCGAAGAATGCCCATGCAATACCAATTCCGGCGGAGAAGCAGGATGGATTCCTCCCAAAACCGCATCGCAGTGTAAACGTGGGTAAGGGCCGAATCTCAACGCCGCCTTTCATTTCGAGTGGGAATCGTGTTTCCTTGTCCACTTCTATACAGAGAAGAACCTCTCGCATGGGCCGGTAGCAAAGGCCCATGCGGATGATCTTGGGAACGGATTCATGGCCCTGGCCGATGCTGCCTTGACGGATGTTCGTCGCTGCAATCCCCCAACGCAATCGGTGCGATACGACGAGGATGAAACCAGCCTCAAAAGTAATGGCAGAATCGGATCCGTATGATTTTATCTGAACCTGGTGGATGCGCGTTATAACACCGTAGTAAAAACGATTCCGAAAATGATGTCCCCAGCCTATGGCAAGACCGTTCTCACGGTAGAGTTTCGATCCAAAGGTTTGTAGGCAAATACCCAAACCACCATAACGAGAAGAATAGACTGCGGATAATGATTCATAGGTCAGTTCCCGGAACCCATAAGGCCGTGAGGTAAACAGGGCAATGGAAGATTGTTCGGTGATGGCGATCCCGGCCGGGTTATAAAACAGGGATTCGGGACCTTCGGCCACGGCCACGTAAGCCGAGCCCATACCGATGGGCCTTCCTCCGATAGGAAGAGTTGCCAGGTTAGCGAGAACGCTGCCATTTCCGGTTAAAATACTCAAAATACATATTTGAATTTCGAATGAACGACGAAATGTGCGATTATAAGTGATGATAGACATGACTGTGTTTTTTCATGCGATTGAAAACAAATAAAATCACAAAAAGAAAAGAAGATTTAAAAAATGATATATACGATTATTATATAGTAAAAAAGTTGTTTCAAACGAATATACGAAATTTCTGGCAAATTTCAAAATATCCGGATTGACTATTCAGAAGAAACAACAATTCGCCGAAGCGTATCATCCCAAACGGATGCGTCTGTGATAAAAAAGACCGATTTTTATCCATAAATTCATGCGGGATGCATGAATTTGCTTGACAATGCTTACAAAACTTGTATATTTATTTAGGATTGACGTGTTCTTCACAGGGAGGGAAAAACATGTTTATGGTAAAACGACTCTTTAGACGATACACATTCTGCTGGATATGGGCAGGGACGATCATCTTGGGTTCTGTACCCTCGGTAATGGCCCAGAGAGTTCAGGCTCAGGTGAAACTGATGCTAGAACGGCTTCCCCTGGAAAAACAGCAGAAATTGAAGGACTTTGCCGAAAACATCGAGAGTTACATCAACGACTACGACTGGACGAATGAATCCTCCGACGATGAAATACCCATCACGATTCAGATTTTTTTGATGGACAACAGTGTGAGCTATGAAGCGCGGTATGCCGGCACGCTTCTCATCACTAATAATCTGGATTTACAGTACTATGACAAATACTGGCGTTTTCCGTACGAGGCCGGAGAGCAGTTGACGCACAACGAAAACATCTTTCACCCGTTCACTGGATTCATCGATTTTTATGTGAATCTCATCCTGGGCTGGGAGTACGATAGTTACGGCAAATTTATGGGCACACCGTTCTACGAAAAAGCTCAGTTGACAAGTACACAGGCCAAGTTCAACGCTCGTTTTAATCTGGGTTGGGAGGAACGGTCGAGACTCGTCGACAGGCTGCTGAGCGAGGAGTACAAACCTTTTCGAACGATGAAAGACCTGTTTGCGTTGGGACTTTCATATGTGGGAGAAGAAGACAGTACGGCACAGAAGTACTGCGGTCAGGCTCTCTCCGTCTTAGAAGACATGCTTTCCAAGGATCCGGATAACGAAGAAATCCAGCGGTTTCTCGATGCCCATCATCTCGAGTTCATCGATGTATTCAAAGAGGATCATGAGGTTATAGAGAGGTTGATACGCATCGATCCGCAGCATGAGGGCATCTATCGCGAGTCGATGAAAGAATAAGTCTTAGAGTGTCGCTTCCTCTTTAAGCCGGGGTACCGTCACTCGGGCGATACCTCTATCGCGGACAACGTCAGCAAAAGCCTCTGATTGGTCGGGCTCACCATGAACGATAAAAACATGGCGGAGCCTTTCTTTATTCAGCCCATCCACAAATGCAAGTAGCTCATTCTTATCGGCATGGGCACTGAACCCGTTCATGATGGCCACTTGGGCCTTCAAGGAGTGCTCTTCACCGAATATCTTGATGGAAGGGATTTTCTCGACGATTCGTCTTCCGAGTGTGTGCTCTGCCATGAATCCGATGATCAGGACCGTATTCCTCGGATCCTCGATGTTGTTGGCGAGATGGTGGAGGATACGCCCGGTTTCGCACATACCCGAAGCGGATATGATGATGCAGGGTTCTTGGATTGTATTTAATTTTTTGGATTCTTCCACGTTGCGTATGTACCGAAGACGGTAGAATCCAAACGGGTCTTGATGATTGGATAAAAAAGCATCCCTGGTTTCATGGTCAAAGCATTCGGGATGAAGGCGGAAAACCTCCGTGATGTTCACGGAAAGAGGGCTGTCGACAAAGATGGGAATTTCGGGCAGCGAATCGTCGTTGAAGAGTTCATGCAGGACGTATACCAACTCCTGAGTGCGTCCGAGAGAAAATGCAGGAACGATGATTTTTCCACCGCGTTTGACGGTGTTGTTCACGATTTCCCGAAGCCGAGTCTTCATATCCCCGATGGGCTCGTGAATCCGGTTCCCGTACGTGGATTCGGTGATGAGAAAATCGGTTTCCTCGACCTGGACGGGATTCCGGATGACGGGAAGGTCTTTTCGACCCAAGTCTCCGGTAAATGTGAGTCGTCTGGATGTGCCGTTTTCCTGAATGTCCAGAATCACGATGGCAGAACCCAGAATATGCCCTGCATCGCGGAACGTCAGCTTGACATCCGGTGTGACCCAGAAGGGACGGTTGTATCCGACTCCGACAAAGTGATTCATACTCGCTGCAGCATCGTTCATCGTATACAGGGGATGAACCGGAGGCAGTCCCTTCTTCTTGTGTCGTTTATTGACAAACTCGGCGTCTCTTTCCTGGATATGCGCCGAATCTCGCAGCATCACGCTGGCCAGGTCCTGCGTGGCGTGGGTACAGAGAATGTTACCTTGGAAACCTTGCTTCACGAGCTGCGGAATATTCCCGCTGTGATCGATATGGGCATGCGAAAGAATCAGGACGTCGATGGTGGCTGCATCGAACGGGAGGTTGCGGTTTCGTTCGAAGGCTTCCTGCCGCCTTCCCTGGAACAGACCGCACTCCAGGAGTATTTTCGATCCGTTCACCGTGAGCAGATGCATAGAACCCGTGACGGATTGCGCAGCTCCTAAAAATTGTATTTTCATGGGATTGGTCCTCTGGGTGTAAGATGGTGCAGTTTAGAATTCGAAGCTGTGGCTCGAAGGAAGAAGGATGGCTTCGTTTTCCTTTCAGTTGCTGATGACATCGATCGACATAGTTACATCATCGGCACGTTGTCGATACAATGGCTATCCCTTTTCCCATGCGGCGCCAAGGATGCATGGATCTATAAACGATTCGTGGCTTCCTCATCTTAAGGGCAAGGTCGTTTTCCATTGTATAAAAACGCCTCAATATAAAAAATCGCAGCAGTTTTGTCAAGTTAAC
>Ga0180438_10001613_pt1 | contig 39695 bp, 30 predicted proteins | sample SS_ome_12_FD_132455 | JGI IMG/M metagenome (GOLD analysis project Ga0180438, IMG submission 132455) | Hypersaline lake sediment archaeal communities from the Salton Sea, California, USA - SS_3_D_2 metaG | ecosystem: Environmental > Aquatic > Non-marine Saline and Alkaline > Hypersaline >... | reverse complement strand
TCGATTTGATAGTGTGTTTGATAATATTGCAGCAATAAACAACTTTTGCTTGGGATTAACTTGATTATGAACAAATTCTTAATGAAGTGGATTTGATCTCAATTTTTATGGTGCATCAAGTCTTATGTGCATGGCACTTATTGAATATAAAACCGGTGGTTGTACTTGAGCCAAAAAAGACGCCGCGTCCATTGTTGTTAAACGAGCACTGGTGCCATTCTAATGATTCCCCTGTGGACAGGTTCTCAATTCCATTCGTCTGATTATCATTAAAATGGCAATGCAAAAATCGACATTTGCTATTAAGTCCTTGGAGTAAAGCTCCATTATTTGAATTATTATTGAACTTACTGCTGTGTATATCAATATCTTCGCAATGGTTGAGATATAATCCGTCGATGCATTTGACGGCAATGCAGTTTGCAACTATGCAGTTGGATATTTTGTTACTTGAGGTGCCATTAAAAAAAATACCGGCTTGCTCATCTAGTACAAGAACGAGATTCTTTAAAAGAAGATCGTGTGCGCTCGGCGATGACGTGGAGTTTACATGAATACCATAGAGGGCAAAATTTGAAAGTGTGCCATTTTTTATTGAAATATTCTGTCTTGTTGTTGAGGTGGAATCAATAAGTATGCCGGTTTGGCCGCTGCCGCTATTTGTTATTGAATGGAGATTTAAATCGATTGTTACATGACTTGCTCTTACCGTGATTGCATCGCCAGATCCAGAATATTCTATATCATCACACAAAACATAATATCCAGGTTCGTCAATAATAGTTCCGGTTGAATCAAAGTCACTGGCATACAAAATAATGGGGCAATGGGATTCTGCTCGCTCTATTTGTGCCAATTCATTGTAATTATCAAGAGCTGATTCTATCTGATTGGTTGTTTCACCGAGCCTATAAATAAGTTGTTTGATGCCTTCGCCCGGCAACGGATTAAATTGACCTTTAAAAAGGCCCCCATGCGACAGTTCTGGAAGATCATATCCCCACCCGACTGCAAGACTAGATGAAGGAATGCAGAGCACGAGATACACCAAGCTGCAGAGGGCATACATATTCTTTAGTCTGTTCATTATTATCTCCTTTGAGTGTTCATTGTTTTTAATCCTTTTTTATGCAACAAGGGTAAATTTGACATTATCAAATTCATAGACAGGCTGAGGTTCGGTCGTTCCTGTCATAAACAGATCAAGAGCGTCGGCATTGGTATAATCGGTCGTATTATTACCGGAAGCACATCCATAAATGATCGTGTTAATTGCACTAGGATGAATATAGACGCCATTGGTTCCATTACCGTATGTTTGACAATGTTTTATAATAGTATTTGAGCGGGCGCCTGGAATATATATGCCATCGGCTGTGCCGCCTGAACTTGTATTATAGATTATTTTACAATTCAAAAGAGCGTTGTTGTCTGCTTGTATATCAATGCCACGGCACGCTAATGCTCCATCATTTGCAATAATTGTACAGTTTTGAACTATTGTTCCATCGAGGATTGTCATAATTAAACATCCCCCAGCAGTAGAACTATTTTTTGTAAATACGCATGAATCTATGATGTTGCCTGTGTTAGAACAGAATATTGCACGTAAATCTCCAGCTGCTGTATTATTTGCAAAAACAGATTCTTTGATGATGGAGCCACTTACAGTGGTCAGCAGGTAAAGATCACCACTGCCGAGATTCTTATTGTTATTAAAGGTACACTTTTCAAAAAGGTCTGATGACGAAACACCTTGAACTATATCTACCGAATCCAATGAATCCCTGGTATTATCATTAAATTGACAATTGATGAATCGGTGTTTTGCTCCTCCATTCAGAAAGATCTGTTTATTGTTGTTATTAAAGTGGCAGTTGATTATGTCAAAATCATAACAGTATGTTAACTCAACCGTTGCTGAGGATGAATTAATCTCAGAGACCCTACAATTTTTGATTTTACAGTCATGAATTCCAGCAGCAGATCCACCAGAAAAAGCGATAGCACTTACACAGTTAGCTTTGCTCATATTAACATTTTCGATAGTGATATGATAACAACTTGGGCCAACAGATATGCCAAATTGTGTGAAATCTGAGATTGAGCCATTTTTAATCACGATATCATGATAACCTGAACTGACAATGATGCCCCCGCCCACATTCGAAATTGATTTAGTATTCAGGTCAAGAACTACATTGTTTGCATTGATGGTTATGGCTGTTGAAGCAGGGTTAAGTACAATATCTTCGCACAGAATATAATTCCCGGGCTGAGTAATAGTTAGCGGAAATGCACTGGCTTCAAGATAGATTACACAACCGACTTCATTAATGCCGGTTGTTTCTATCGAAATATTTTCAAGTTCTCCTACTTCCCAATGGTTGCCCAAGGTGTTTCGTTTGGCAAAGTGAATTGGTGTGATACCACCAAAATTACCGGAAGGATTTTTGCCGGCGACACAGCCGATAATTAATGAAGGGTTGTTTGTGTCAGGATTCTCATTGACTATTCCTACTCCACTATTTGAAAAGACAGAGCAATTTTGAATGAGGGTATTTTTTGCAAGTTGAATTTCGATTCCAAGCCCTCGGGTAGCGTCTGATGTGTTTTGGGTATCATAGACAGTACAGTTTATTACCGTGTTGTTAGTTCCTTGAAGTACCAAAATGCCGTTGCAATCAGAATCGGTTGTTGGTTCACCCCAATTTGATACAACGTCACAATCCTTGATAGAACATGAATTACATAAATAAAGAGTTATCCCAAAACATTGTTTTGTGGAGGAAAAGTTATTGGCAACTGTACATGATTCGATAACTGTTCCTTGGGAACTTTCGAGTGCAATTGCTTGAACGCGGGTTTTGGTAGTTGAGGTATTACTATTTGATAGGCAGTTACGTATAATTGAGCCTGAGGCAGCAATAATCCCGAGTCCGAGTTGATTGCTATTAAAGGTGCATTGTTCAAACACAAAAGATTCATGTGAGTCTCCGATACCGGTAAATCCACCATCGCCATTATCATCGAAGTGAGAGTTGATAAATATACATTTTTTGTTGTCGCCGGATGTTACGGCCCCATTAACAAGGCAATTGGTAAGATAACTGTTGATCACAGCAACATCTTGGCAGTACTCAAGAACCAGACCGTCTTGATTCGATTCGGTTACCATACAATTATTGATGATGCAATTGCTTACCGGGAAGCCAGATGTGCCATTCAAGTAGATTGTACTGTTGCCGCTGTCTTCAAGCCGCAGATCATAACACCCTATATTATAACATCCGGAGGCTACATGAAGTATATAGTCTACAAAATGTGCAAGCGTTCCATTTTTGATGGAAATGTCATGTTTTCCTGAGTTGATGGTAATACCATTAACATCAATTCCTGTTCCTGTTTGAATAACAGAATGATAATTAAGGTCAATTGTTACATGATCTGTAGCAACAGTTATAAAACTGCTGCTATCTGTACCTTCCCAGGCAATATCTTCACAGATCATGTAATAACCCGGCTGATCAAGAACAGTTCCGGTAGTACCAAAATCAGCTGCTTTGAGATACACGGGGCAGTGCATTTGAGCAGTTTCTATATTTACGATATTTAAAATATCATCAATAATATATTCAATCTCATTAGCGGTTGTGCCGAGTCGTTTAATTAACTGCTTTATACCTTCACCCGGCAAAGGATTGAATGGTGTGCGGTAAATATCGGACAAAGGGGTTGTTGCAAGATCATTAATGCCGCTTATCTCTGCATGTGAATGAATATGAATAGTAAGCATAAACGATGATAGACAGATTAACCATAACCCTGATCGTAACATTTGTTTCATTCTAATCTCCTTTTATAAAGAATTATCGTTAATGGTATAGTTCATAAGGTAAATTCTGCATTGTCGTATCTATAAGCAGGTTGTGGTACCGTGCTTCCTGTCATGCAATAACTTACTGCATATGCTCCCGGTGAGCCTGAAAAATCAGTAAAATTATTACCTGCATCGTTTCCGACTATAATACTATTGGTGCCATCGTTATAGATTCCTGAATCTGTATTGCCTAAACATGTGCACTGATCTACGGTAGTTTTGTCTGCCGAGCTATCAATTGCAATGCCAATTGCAAGAGCTCCCGATGAAGCTGAGTTGTATAATGTTTTGCACCCAAGGATGGCATTGTTATCTCCGATTATTTGTATGCCATAGCAATTTGCGCCATTCGGTGCGTCATTTGCTTGAATACAGCAGCTGGAGATAATATTGCCTTCACTGGAAGAAGAAACTTGAATTCCCCTGAGTGCACGACCAGAGGGACCGAACGATATGTTTTTACCAATCAAACATCGTTCAATATAGTTGCCATCCCCATTGATAAATATTCCATTAAATCCTAGTACTGTTGTGTTATTGTTAATTGTACATTCTCGTATGATAGTGCCTGTCCCAACTGCATACATTATGCTTCCATCGTCATCGCTATAATTGTTATTAAAGAGACAGCGTTCAAATAAATTCGAATTGCTTTGATTCAGATTGACAATATCAAGTTCGTTCCCGGAGGATGTGGAGTTATTATTAAAGTGGCAATCAATGTATCTGCATTTATTGCTGTTTTCTTGATAAAGAATAGACGCATCATCTACAGATGTATTGAAGTTAAAGCTGCTGTTGGATACTCCAATGTCAGAACAATAGATAAAATGGATAAGTGGGGCACGACCTGTTTGAGTGAGTAATGAGAGTTCTGTGATGCGGCACCAGTTGATTGAACAGTCGTGAATTTCTTTTCCGGAAGATCCGTTGAATTTGATTGCAGAGTTGCATGAGCTATTGCTCATATTGATGTATTCAATATTGATGTGATGACAATCTTCATCGACAAATATGCCGTAATTATCAAATCCTGAGAAGCTACCGTTCATAATGGCAATGTCATGAACTTCTGGCGTGACGCTGATAACCGTATCAAGCGTTCCCGAAATTGATTTGCCGTTCAGATCAAGTGTTACAAAATTACATTCTATTGAGAATGCGGTGACAGAATCATTATTGAAGGTGACATCATCGCATAAGATATAATGGCCCGGTTTGGTAATTGTGTAACCCCCCGGTTCTATCGCTTCTGCATTCAAGTATACAACACAGCCAACTTCATCGATTCCTGCAGTTTCTAGTGAAATGTTTTCTTGCTCGCCGATCTGCCAATGATTGCCGAGTTGATTTCGTTTGGCAAAATGAGGTGGATATATGCCTCCAAAATTTGTTAGATTATTTCCCGCAACGCAGCCGGTGATGATAGTGTTTGCGGTATCATTTTGTATACCATCGGTGCCATTTGAAAAGCTTGAACAATTTTGTACTATTACTGAGCTGCCTGTTATATAGATGCCTATTCCAGAGGCGCCTTGATTTATGTCTGCAAAGTTTGATAACGCTTTGCACTCATACATGAATTGATTCGAGCCCGCCACTTCAAGGCCATAACAATTGCCAGATCCGGTAGCTTTATTGCCTATTGCTCGGCACCCAGATATTTTTTCAAAAAATGAGCGGATTCCTCTACAGATTTGGTTTTCTGAAGAGTTGTTCAAGGCAAGACAGTTGATAACAATACCACCTCCTTGTAAATCCATGCCGAAACAGTAGTTGGATCCTATGCTCGTATTTCCTATAGCGCAACAGTTTTTTATGACAACTCCTTTTCCTTCGTCATAGAAAATTCCGTAGACGTCAGCGATTTCCGAGCTGTTATTATTAAATGTACAATTATCAAAAAGGCATGTGTCTGAATCTTCTATGTTTGCTCCTATTGCCTCATTATCATTGAAATGGCAATTTAAAAAGTAAAGTTTTGTACATTCGTCAGCACGTGCACCATACGCATCATTATTATTAAAATCGCAGTCGGTAAAATAGATATCACGACAATATTCAAGTTCTAAGCTATTGTTTCCGGCCCTGGTTACTGAACAGTTTGAAACCCAACAATCATGAATTTCTGAGTCGATGTTACCTTGAAGATAGATTCCGTGATCTTCGGTGTTTTCTATGCGGACTTGATCAATTCTTAGATGGTAACACCCGAAGCCTGATGTTGAATCAACATAGATGCCGTATTGATCAAAATCAGCAATGGTACCTTGTTTAATGGTAACATCGTGAACATCGGGATCTATGGTGATACCGGTTGTGCCGATTGCGGTGCTTGTTTGCAGGATAGTGTGATAATTCAGGTCGATGGTGACATGGCTGGTGACGGTGGTGATGAGACTGCTTGAATCTTCGGCGTCCCACTCTATATCATCGCAAAAAATATAATATCCCGGTTCGTCGATGATGGTTCCGGTTGGTCCAAAATCACTGGAAAACAAAATTATAGGGCAATGAGCTTCCAACAGTTCTATTTCTAAGTAGTCATCAAAAATTCCTGGAATAAGATCGATTTTTGTTTCAATTTCGTTATAGGTTACCCCAAGACGATTGATCAGTTGTTTGATTCCTTCACCCGGTAGTGGATTGAACGGCGTGCGAGTGATTTCTAAATGCTCGCCTCCATACAGATCATAGATTCCTGTTATGGCTGACGTTCGCGGTGAAAAGATCATTGCAAAGCATGCAAGGGAACCGCACAGTAAAATCTGAATTACGTTTTTCATTACAAGCTCCTTTTAAAAGAGTTCATTATTATAAGACAAATTCTACGTTGTCATATTTATATACTGTTTGGGCTACATCAGTTCCGGTCATATACAAGTTCAACGCAGCAGCTCCGAGAGTTCCGCCATAATTTGCCGTTCCATTGTTACCCGCGGCACATCCGATGATGATGCTGTCGGTACCATCATTATTAATGCCATATGTTGTGTTATTAAAAAGTAGGCAGTCTTTGACCAATGTATTTTCTACACTGTTATTTATGTCAATTCCAGATCCATTTCCACTAGAGTTAATATCAAATATTTCAGATGAAAGTATTGAATTATTATTAGCAAGAGATCCTCCGATGCCATGAGCTGAGGCGATTCCGTATGCACCTGAGCCAGCCAACACTGCTTGGATGAAGCATTTTTCAATGTGATTGTTTGGAGACTGCAATGCAATACCGCCAGCTATGGTAGATCCTGTGCTATTGCTTATAAAGCATGATTCAACGGTGTTTCCGGAGCTATTTAATCGAAAGCTTAATGCAGCGAAATTTGCCTGGCTTGTATTATTGTTGAAAGTAGAATTTTTGATCAAGCATCCGTGGGTGTTGTAAAATGTTATACAATTAAAATTCTGTTCTGATTGGTTATTATTAAAGGTACAGTGATCGAAAATTGTTGAATCTGCATACGATAGGTAAATTAGTTCGTCGGCGTTTATATTATTATCATTGAACTGACAATCGATAAACTGTGACTTATGGGCATTATTCAGTGATACAACGGGCCCGGTTGTTGTATTCGAATTGAAGTAGCTTTTGTTGACCTGGCAATCATAACAGTAACTAAAAGACAGAATATTGGTCGCAGTAAGTTCAGTTAACCTGCAGTTCTTGATACTACAATTATGAATGCCGTTAGCGTCTATTCCAGCAAACTGCATACCATAGACGCAACTCGTATTACTTATATCAAGATTTTCAATATCGATGTGATAGCAGCCTGCACCTATGGACATGCCGTTATTGGAAAATCCTGAAAGAGATCCATTTTTAATTACAATATCATGCTGGCCAGTACCGATAGTAAATCCATCACTGAATGTTCCTGAAATTGATTTGCCATTAAGGTTAAACAGTACAAAATCTGTATTGATTGTTACTGCAGTTCCTGAACTGATGGTTATATCATCGCAGAGGATATAATGGCCTGGCTGGTCAATGGTCAGAGGGAACGCGTCCTGATCAAGATAGATAATACAGCCGACGTCATTGACGCCATCCGTTTCCAGCGCAATATTTTCCTGTGCACCTGTTTGCCAATGAGATCCTAGTCTGTCTCTTCGTGCATAATGTGCAGGTGTTTGGCCGCCAAAATTTGTCTGATTATTGCCTGCAACACAGCCGATTATAATGGTTGGACTGGTAAGATCGGTGTTGTTATTTGAAATGCCGGTTCCGGAGTTTGAAAATGCTGAACAGCCAGAAACTACCGTGTTTTTTACATTGTCACCGATTTCAATTCCTACTGATCCCCCTGAGCCAGCATTGTTATTTCCATCTGCAGAACATTGGATAAGTATATTATCCTGTGCTGTTTCAGTTGATTGTCTGAGAAGAATGCCGAAGCAACCAGAAGTCGAGTTGTTTTGATTTGCAGAACTTACGCAGCCTTCAAGCAGGCAGCTTGAACAATCGGTTAGGAGAACGCCGGCACACTCAAAATCGAACCTTATGTTATTGATGGAGGTACAGTTAGTTAAAATGCCGCCCGTTCCGTTAGTTATATCAAATCCTATTTTACTATTGTTCGCGATGCAGTTTCTGAAGATAAAACCGCTGTGTGTGCGTCCCGAATTGCCATTTAATTCAATACCACGTCGATCATTATTATTGAACATGCAGTCAATCCACGCACATGTTTGACTGTCTGATTTTATATCAACACCACGCAAACCATTATCATTAAAAACGCAGCATTCAAAATAACATTTTGTTGCCAAACCAGAGGTTTCTACGCCATCTTGGCTATTATTATTGAAATTGCTGTAAACAACTACAAAGTCCTGGCAATAATTCATATACATGCCGCTGAGGGAAGCTCCTGTGGTTGTGCAGTTTGATACTCTGCAATTACTAATTTCACTGCCAGAATCTCCGTTTAATAATATATTGTATTGGCTGTTGTTTTCGAATTTTACTGAATCAAGCTGCAAGTTTGAAAATCCCGGAGATACTGATGATTGAACCTTTAACCCGTTCGAGCTAAAGTTTGCAATGGTACCATTTTTGACTACGATATTATGCAATGCGGTTGTTGTGCTATCAATATAAATACCTTTGGACGCAGATCCTGTTGCATAGATCGCATGGGTATTCAAATCGATGGTGACATGACTTGATCTGACCATTATAGCATCGCCTGTTCCTGCATATTCAATGTCGTCGCAGAGTATATAATAGCCGGGAGCATCGATGATCGTGCCGGTCGTTTCAAAGTCGCTTGCATATAAAATGGTTGCACAATGAAGCTGAACATATTCTAATTCTAAAAGCTCAGAAATATCAGGCAAGTTTAGTGCTTTAGTTTCAATCTGATTGGCAGTTTCGCCAAGTCGATTTAGCAACTGTTTTATGCCTTCACCGGCTGTTGGTGTGTATTCACCACGGTATATTGGGCCGTGAAGAAGATATGAAAAGTCATAATCGTCTGTCGGAATAGTATGCGGCCAGTATTGAGAGCGTGCAAAACTGGATATAAAAAACAATGGCGTCAAGATCATCATGGAAAGACGCGATACAGCTATCATTATGTCTCCCTTTTTTAATGAGGTTCAAACAGCTTTTTTTTACTATGTCACAATCGTAGTTCAATGCAATCTGGATTATGTTTGATTTGCTATATCAATAGTGTCATAACAATGCATGTTGACCTAAAAATTTGCTCCGTAGAAGTGGCAGCTTTTTGTGAGGGATTTGCCTCCCGCGCGCGGTTTTTTCTATATATCCTTTGCGCATGAGAAAAGGCTCATATACCGATTCTATGGTGTCTTTATCCTCTCCGATCATTGATGCGATAGTTTCAAGACCTACTGGACCTCCATTGAACTGTTCTACAATCGTCTGCAGAATGAGATTGTCAACTTTGCATAATCCTTCTTTATCTATTCCTAAAAAAGAAAGTGCTTGTTGTACGAGTTCGTGAGTTATCACATTTTTATTAGTAACTTGTGCAAAATCACGCACACGACGCAATAATTTCTTTGCAATGCGTGGTGTGCCACGCGAGCATGAACCTATCAATAATGATGATTCAGGCGAGATAGTGGTATCTAAGAACTTTGCAGACTGTATAATAATATCGCGCAAATCTTCATCAGAATAAAAATCTAAGCGTTCAGTAATGCCAAATCGACTGCGCAGAGGTGCCGAGAGCATGCCGCTTTTGGTAGTAGCCCCTATTAAGGTAAAAGGATTGAGCGGCAAATTAATTGATTTGGCCCCTGCTCCTTGGCCGATAATAACATCTACTCTAAATTGCTCCATTGAGGTATAGAGCACCTCTTCAACATTTGAATGCATGCGATGAATTTCGTCGATAAATAAAATATCGCGTGGCTCAAGACCGGAAAGAATGGCTACTAAATCGCCGGTCCGTTCCATCATGGGGCCCGAGCAGATTTTGATGCCGACATCCATTACATTGGCCATAATCTGCGCTAACGTTGTTTTACCTAAACCCGGGGGGCCAAAAAGGAGTAGATGATCAAGTGGTTCATTGCGCATTTTTGCAGCTTGGGTATAGACCTTCAGTTTTTCCTTTAGTTCCGATTGTCCGAGATATTCATCAAATGCTTTCGGACAAAAATCGAACTGCCGATCTTCGGGTGTTTCTTGAAGACTGATAATGTCGTATCCATCATCTTGATTTAATTTGTTCATGTCACTAAGCATTGCTTATTTTTTTATTTTTTTGAAGTTTTTCTCGCTAAATTGTCAAAAACTATCGGTAATTATTGTAATGGGTAATGCCGGTGCATCAAAATGCTTTGGATGATTCCTAAGCTTGCAAACGTAATCCATAAATTACTAATGCCATAACTAATCAGCGGCAAAGGAATGCCTACAATCGGCAACAAACCAAGCACCATGCCGATATTGATAATGGTCGATAAAATAATATGAATAATAAGTCCAAATGCAAAAAGTTGCGTAATCGGAGAGGGCAGTTGTGCTATGCGGAGCAGGAGGCGCAAAAATAACAAACCATATAACAGAAGGACTAAGATGGCTCCCAACAAGCCACGCTCTTCGCAGATTACCGAAAATATAAAATCGGTTCGACTTTCAGGAAGGAATTGAAGTTTGTTTTGAGTTCCACGCAGAAACCCTTTTCCAAAAAGTCCTCCGGATCCGATAGCTATTGCAGATTGTTCAATTTGGTACCGTTCTTTTTGTGCTTGGCCTTGGCCGAAAAATACGGCGATGCGGTTGCGTTGATATGGTTTTAATGTGCACCACAAAAGGGGAGCGCATAATACTACAACAAGGATGCCGTAGACAAACCATCGTTTGGTCATGCCTGCGAGCCACACCAAAAGTAAGGCCGAAAAAAGGATGACCAGAGCTGTGCCTAAATCCGGTTGCTTTAAAATAAGAAACGTCGTTATCGAAACGATGCCAAGTATCATAAAAAACTGCTTGTTCTTATACATAAAGGTACTATTTTCTGTATACAGATAGTAGGCAACAAAAGAGGGCAAAATCAGCTTTGCAAGTTCTGATGGCTGCACTTTAAAAAAGCCTATACTTATCCACCGTTGAGCACCCATGCCAATGCTGCCTTTTATGATTGTAAACAATAAGAGCCCAATGACTATAAAATAAAAAAAATAGCCCCATCTCATCAGAGGGCGATAATCAGTAAAGGTGCATACCACATAGATGGCAAGACCCGTAACGATACCAATGAGTTGTTTTTTGAAAAAAAGAGAAAAAGAGGCGTCCGGCTTGTAGGTAGCGCTCCACACAAAAAGGAGGCCGATGAGAGATAGCGCAGTTATCAACGCGAGGCTGATCCAATCAAAATAGGTTTTTTTGCGGCGCGTATGATAAAATACATCTTTTTGTATCATTTTGACATTCCCTTAAGTATCTATCTGTAGTGTAACTTCAGAGGCATAATTGGTATAGCGATTTATCAAATTTCAACCTAGGCCGAATCTTGTTGCAAATGTGATTAAAAAATTGTATTATTAAGTCGTGATAAACTGACTTAGAAGAGGATCTAATGAAAAATGGAATTACATTAATTTTGCTGTTATGTGTAGCTACTCTGACTTATCCCATGCAGGAGCCTGTGCATGGGCAGGGCCATAATATTTGTGTGACAGAACAACCTGAAGGCCATAAAAAGAAATCTGCAAGCGAGGCCCCTGATTATCTTGAGGAATTAAAGAAAGCAATAGATTTTAATTTAGGTTATGTAACAACGAGGCCTGCTCAAAAATCTAAGGAACTTGCAGAATTGATTGAGCATGCCAAACCCTGCGATGAATTGAATGCAGAAAGTGTATTGGGCAAAATTTATGCATTTGGCAATGGGGTCAGAACCATAAAGGATCGCGTGGTAATTCTTAAAGATGAGCTTGAAAGAGTGCCAGTTTCTTCTGAAACCAAAATATTAGATAATAAACTGTGGATGATACAGCATCAATCATATAGTTATTTACAATGGCTTAAAGAACAGCTTGGCTCACTTGTCAACTTATTTCCTGATCATGTCCGTGATAAACTGATGGGAATGATGTTGCACATGCAGAGCTTGAGTCGTGCAGATGATATTGAATGTGCTCTTAATAAGATTGGTATAAGGACCAAGCGAGTTTCATCCGATGGTTGGTTTAGTGCCGATATAGGTATTTTTGAGCATGGCAAATTATTAAAAGGGCCACGTCAACAAGCAATTATTGAGCGCTCGCCGCAGTTTTCTTTAGGATTGATGACGCAGGATCTGCGCAGTATTTTAGGAGAAGCAGCAGTCAAGGAGCTTGCGGGGGATTATAAAATTCATCTTATGCCAAAAGATAGTGATTTAGAACGTGTCAGTTTAATGCTGATGAATATCATTCAACAACAGGTTGATTTGCAAAATTTAGTAGGATTAGTAAAGATAAAAGCTTTACTCGAACCATTTGTTAAGCTTTTTATCAATCAGGGTAAAAAACAAGCCTTTTCCATTATGCGAAGAACATAGAATTCCCAAGATTGTCATCTATGTTGGGGGTGGTAAGGAAAAAGCCCAACAGGTACTTGATAAAATGTATGAGCATTTTAAAGATATTGAAGGGCTTGATCGTGCACCGGCATTTAATGAACGCGTAACAAGCTTTATTTATGTTACGCAAGGCAATCGTGATGACAAAATTCTGTATCCGCAGTTGTTTGAAAAATCGCTCGTCTATTACCAACCAACTATCACCGGAGAGCATAAAGATTATCGTCTGATAAATCCCGCCACTCCAAAATAATTGTGTCCACGCTATTTTTTTGATTCATTAATATGGTGATTAGATGCTGTTTTTAAGGCGTGTGTCGTTTTCTTGTATTGCTTGGTACGCGCATGTTATAACCAAAAGAGAGTTTCATTTTTAAAAAAAGGGGATAATGACATGCTTATCTTTATCGTGCTGATCAGTATTCTTACTGGATTTGCCAGTATTATTGCATTCATGAGTGGCTTTGGATTGAGCACTATTATGACCAGTTTTTTGGTTTTTGTTCTTCCCGTAAGCACGATAATTATTTTAGTTGCACCGATTCATTGTGCCCACAGTTTGTGGAAAGTAGTGCTGTATCGCTCATATGTAAATTGGCATATAACACTCATTTTTGGCATCCCAGCTATGGCTGCAAGTTATTTTGGCGCATCATTAGTTCACTATGCATATCATGACTATTTTTCACGGGCTCTCGGAATTTTTTTAATGGGTTATGCTCTTATCCTTTGGCTGCGCCCTTCATTCAGACTGGATCCATCATGTACGCTATTAATTATCGTAGGAATTATTACGGGTTTTTCTGCAGGCATCTTTGGTATACGTGGAGCAATTAGGGCTGTAGCATTATCAGCATATGATTTGAAAAAAGAGGTATATATTGCAACCACCGGGATGATCAGTTTGTTCGTTGATGCAATACGTATGACTACCTATTGGTTGTCAGGATCGCTCGAGCTGCTTGACATGCAGTTACGCATCGGTTTAATGATTTTTATTCTCATTTCTTTTGTTGGTGCACTGATAGGCCGACTTATTGTTGATCATATACCGCAGCGAATCTTCAGACCTATCGTTGCCGGTTTTATTTTTGTTGTAGGTCTTAAACTGTTAATGTGGCCGACGTAATGTTGCTTTCACGCTTGCCTTTAGTTGATTCTCTGTTGTAATACCATTCTAAGAAAAATCCTGTATGGTTGATTGATTCTGAGAAACTGGTAGAACTAAAGTAATTATACCTTCACGCTCACCTGTTTGACAAGATGAGCCGTAGGCGAATGCTTGTGGTTCGAGACGCCCAATAAGCTAAAGCTTATAATGGGCTCCTCACCATGAGCGGTAAAAAAATTGAGCGTCGGGGCAATCCAACAGCATGTTGGTGCCCTTGTATCAAATATATTGGGCAAGCAATATATTTGTGCTGCCCGCATAGGGCAAAAGAAATTTTCTTAAAAATATGATCTCGAAATATAAATTTTGGCATCATACTTAGAAGAATATATCTATCAACTCTTTCCGTTGAGAATGTCATTAAACCTGCACAAATCGGTTGCTTCTTTGATCACCTTGTTGCGATCACGTGCATTTAATCCCGCATTTTTCAGTGTCCATTCATTTTTGGGTAGTGCGCTGCATAAAATAATGCCATCTTTAATAATCTGTTTTTTTTCTCCCATTGAAAGGGTAGTGAGCGTAGTAAGGGGATAAAGTGTATGTTTCTGTATGAGACGAGGCAAACTTTTTCCCTTGGGTAGAGACCAATCGAGCAACTGTATTCCTGCACATGTGCTATATTGAACTGCTTGAGAGGTGAACTTAGTATTAGTAGCGACTAGTGCTTCATGAAAGAGGTGTCCGTGCTGAGCATTCGATTTAAATTTTTTTTGAATGTCGTCAAATCGTGCTTTTACATAAAGTGGTATCTTTACGTCCGATTTGTATCTCTGTCGATTATGGAATTTACATTCAATCAAGTAGCCGGTACTGTTTTTTGTTGCAACCAAATCAAGTTCATGATCAACACAATAACCGGAAGCTATTTCATTAAGTTTGACGTGATATCCTTGTGCTTTAAATACTTGGGCGATGAAAAGTTCAAAAGGGTACCCAGTTGGTCCTAATGCAATAAGGGCATATTTTAAATTGTAGCGTGCTGCCAATGCGGGGTTTACTCTTTCAAGTTCTAGCATGGCAAATGAATATATCTGTTTGGTTGTGCGAAGCTCCGGTTTTTTTTCAATTTTTTGTGCAATTTTCATAATAAGTTGATTAGGCGCACCGCTGTGCTGAAGTGATCGTTTAAATTTTTTGATATTAAAAAGCTCTTTTTCACCAGATGCCTTAGTAATATAGAATGCCATTGTTACTCCCCTGAGTTAGAAATGATATGCAAGACTTTATTCTTACACAAAATGCATGCCGACTCAAGAGAGTTGTTATTACATAATTGATGATGACAATTTATAAGGTACTGGCAGAAGAATTTCTTGCTGATCTTTTTGAATGATTCCTTGTTCATCGAACATAACCTTCAGGCATTCATTATGTAATCCGGATGTGCGAAGTGCATCAAAGAGGGTTGCATAGTATACTGAATAAAATTCAGCGCGTGTTTCCTCGATAGCGTTCCATGTGCGATTGCCAACTTCCTGAATAGTCTTTAAGGCATGCCATCCTTCTTCGCTTACCAGATTCTGAAGGTTATTGGCTTCGATGAATGAATGTAATGCTAATTGAGGTATGTAGGCGTAGATATATTCCATAAGATTGATGTTTTTTGTTGTTTCATCTTGTAATGGCTGATCAGGTTGTTCATCCGCGAATGATTCTTGCTCGATTTCGATATCTTTATTTTCAGTATTGAAAAACTGTCCAAGTTGTTTACGAATATCAAGGAGTGAGTCGAGAACCACTTTGCGTGCCTTGTCACGCATGTCTGCAATGCCATCTAATGCAAGGGGTGTTTGGACGATCTGTTTTTCTAGAATCATCTTAACGGCATACGTATAGGTTATGCCAATTGAGCGATGCCGTTCAGCCAATTCCCAAAATGCCTGAGTGGCTTTTTGCTGTTCTTGAGGGATGGAATAGGGAAGATCAATGGATGGGTCAAGGCGTGTTTGAGCGACGTTTTGCCAACCTTTCCACATAACGCCAAGAATATCGAGCAGTTCTTGTTGGCATTTAATGGTCATGGCCGACCGAGTCCATGAAAGGTAGATAAGATTAGCAACTGCTTTAATATCATAAGCCGATAAGCGTGGCGTTCCATCCAGGTTGAATATATAGGTATTTACCCAATTTTGTGCCTGATTTTTGAGTGGATCATTAGAATAAACAGTGATATTAAGTAAGGAAATGAGAAGAATAAAGCTTGTGGAGAAAGGGCTCTTCATTACAAACCTCCTGAAATGTAATGGTCGGGGCGGCCAGACTCGAACTGGCAACCCCTCGCTCCCAAAGCGAGTGCGCTACCAATTGCGCCACGCCCCGATCAGATTATTAGTATATCGTATATTCAAAAGACCTACTAGAATAAGTTAACTTTTTTTTGTATATCTTGCAAATTTTTATTTCCCCTTTGCTAGGCCAGATATAGGCATTTTTTACTCGCGAGCTTCGATGTCCAATTTGCCAAATGCAGTGCTGGTTCGCAAGATAAGCTGAGGATTTTCATCATCTTTTATGCGATAGGTGTAATTGCCAAAATTTATTTCGGTATCATCAGGGAATGTAGTTGTACCAAAGGATGCGCTGCTAATGACGCGGGTTGGAATAGTTTTGTCTAAGATGATTTTTGTACTGCCAAAGATGGTATTGACTTCCATTTCAACTGGGCGAATTTCAGTGGCAATTTCTCCAATTTTTGAAAGATCTATATGTCCTATGCCAAAAAGAACCGCATATCTTAAAGGGCGTTCTGTCTGGAGCATGGTAGGCTCAATTACGATCGATCGTTTGCCAAAGTAGATTGGTTGAGTTACCCGCTCTTTGCGTGCAGGCCAATTGGCGATCAGCTGAATGCCCAGATACACCAAAAAGATGCCAGAAAAGATACGAAAAACGGGTATATTTATGCCAAAAAGGGCCCCCAGTAACATAGAGAAACCAAAAATGATCAACAAACTGGCCCAAAAAAGCTCACCGAGCATAATGATCCTTTCGTAATGTTAACTAATTTATCGCGTGAATTATTATTAGTTAATCAGTTTTTAAGGGCTTTTGCAACCAGGAAACTATAAGAATTGTACCCGGGAAAAGCGGGTCATGAGAATCATAATTGGGGTGAATGGTGGGATTTGAACCCACGACCCCCAGGGCCACAACCTGGTGCTCTACCGACTGAGCTACATCCACCATTTCGAAAGATAAGATGATATTAGTATAAGTTCTGAGTACTAAAAATCAATCTTACTTTAAGTCTAACGGTAAAAAGGAGCCTATGCAATTAAAATATCATTAGTTGTCATAAGAGATGATCAAAAATTCAGCGGATAAGATATAGAAAAATGCCCTGAATAATTGACTTTTTTCAAAGATGGATTTACTATTTCCAATAGGAATAATAATAAAATAAGGGACTTTTTTATAGGGGGCTCCGAGATTATGGCTCGTCGTCTATTATCACTATTTATTGCTCTGATTGTTGTTAACGCAACCTTGAGGCTTTCAGCTATGCAAACCGAGCAAGAACAGAGTGAGCACATTTTTGAACTAATAGAAATCCCAGAAGAAGAATGGGGAGAATGCTTACATTGGTCTTGCGGCTCTTTTTTTGATCAAGTAAATGAGATGTGCGCAGAATTATCGTTATTTAATGGGTATCAACTCATTGATTTGGAGGGTTGCACGAAGCATGAAGCTCTCAGAACAGAGAGCTCTCTTATGAGGTATGATCCTTACAAAGTTGCAGTTATTCAACATGCGCATGAAAACATAAAGAACTTGAAACTCTTATCCCAGCCACAGAAAAAAGGATATGAAGGAACAGCTTCATGTTTGACTAAGAATCAGGAAGATGGCCTGCCGTTTGAATGTTCAAAGTGTCTGAAAGGGTTTAGGCTGAAGTCCTCATTATCGCGCCATATAAGGCGATATCATGCCTAAGGTTCTTGTTCGATACAATCTAAGTTGCAAAATCGGGAACGAATTAGAGTTCCTCTTTTTTGATAATTATACAGAAGCACGAAAGTTAATGCCCTGATTGACGGGCTTAATACTATCTTGAGCGTCCCTGGGGTATGATTGTACAGGGCCTACGCTATAGCCACTTAACAGGGTTTTTGTAAGCACAAGTTGATGAACTCGTGTAAGATGATCGGTGCCAATAACACACAAAGCTTTTCCTTGTGGAAACTGTGCGACAATATTACTGGCTAACATTTCTTCTCTCAATCTAATACCCACAGGGGTCAAGCGTAAGGCGGATATTAGCTCATCTACGCCATGCGCATCGATAGCTTGTTTTAAGTGCAACTTAGTTCTGTCAGCTCCTTCAGTAGCGAAAAGTTCTTTTATCTCATAAATTTGCCGAAGTATCTTTAGAGATTCTGTATATTTCTTATTAAATTGTTCGAGTGTCCCTAGTGCATTTAAAAAGAGTGCGACTGTTTTGTTATCAGATTCAGTTGATTCGTTTTTTAATATGCGATTGAATAGGGTGTTAAGTGAGAAATTAAGTCCTATATACTCGGAAGAAGTCGGCATATCAATAAGGCGAGCTTTTTTAGGATAATAGTAAGCTAAATAAGAGGGAAGATTTTTTTTCCTGTTTTCTTTTATTATTGCAGAATCTAAATCAGGTGGAAGTTCCACGAGATAATGATCTGCTTCGAGATATGATCTGTTATGAAGGAATTGTGTTATTGAGGTTGGTGTATGGTATTCTCCTACAACGTCTAGTATGGGCTCTTTATAATTGAATACAGAAAATAGATTGTTCAAATATGAGTTGATATTCTGTCCATAACATATAAAACTGAGTATTATGCAAAGAATTTTTTTGTTCATGAAAAGATCCTTTAACTTTCTTTTAATTCCCTACTAATCAACTGTTTTCAAAATCGCTTTCATTTTGTTCCTCCGATAGGCTTGGACTCCATTCCATCATTATTATATCATTTTCAAGTGAATGATTCATTGCCAAGGTGAGCTAAATTATTTGGAGTTTAGCACCTACTAAAACAATTATTTCAAGGCATCGAAGGATAACACAGTTTCCGTATAATAGAACGCTCAAGATCTTCGCGAATCTTCCCAGGCACTCCTGACAACGTTAAAGCGGTATTGGTAACATCTTTTGGATATGTTGTTTTCAGATACAGTTGGGCGACTTTATTGAGCATATCAACTCTGCCTGGCAATTCGGATGTTGATATAGACGGAGCATTCTTGAAGGTGTCTAAATAAACCAGTGATTGCAAAGCTTCTTTATACTCTATATTTTCATCATGTGATCCAATAGGTATGTCGTTTAAAGGTTCTGCATCTTTTTCGGTGGTTATTCTAACAGTTTTAGTTGCAAATGTTGTTCCGATAAGGTGTTGATATTTATTTATAATTTGTTGTAATTTTCCTTTAATCTCAGATTCTTCTTGAGAAGATATTTTAAGTTTTCTTCCAGCAGGATAACTTAGTTTGGCGAGCGTTATATGAAAGATATGTTTTTCGTTATCGAGCCCTACAGTTGAGGCAAATTTACGTAATTGTTTGTTTTCCTGAACTTTAAGTACTATGTAGATATTAGTGAGTTCTTTTTGATTGTCTCTAGAAATTAAATCAATTCCAACTAACGAAAATGTTTGTGGTGCTTGCGATTTAATTTTTTGAATAACGAGATAATCATTTAATTCATTTTTTCTGGTGTTCGTTTGGCCTTTATTTTTTTCACAAAGTGAAATGTGGGCTTTGTAAGGCTCCTTTCCCCTCAAAACAGTTAACGTTAAAGGATATAATTTAATGTGTGTTCCTATAAGTTCAATGCATTCAGTTTCGCATTCATCTAAAAGTGAAGGTATAGTATCTGCAGGTTCGCTTTCTATTTCAGAATAGAGAGAATCGCTAGAGCTGGTCAGAGAAGATCTAGAACTTTTGAGGGGGTTATCAGAGTCTGTAGACCAGATGGAACCTGTAGAGTCTCTGATTGAGCCCCCATCGGTATCATCTTGATACTGCAACATTTCTTCTGAATTAAAAGAATCTTTAGTAAAACAAAGATTTGCCTGTGAAGCAACAAATGGAGATCCATGTTCATCTTCCAAGCTGTTTCTGCGATTTCTGTCTTCTATCTTTTCGTGCAACTTATTGTAAGCAGTTCTTAAATTTTCATATTTGTCCTCAAGATATTTGAGACAGTTACATTCAAAGGGGAGTTCTATATCTGTTTGAGATTCTGCCTTATTTAGTTTATTTAGTTGGATACAGTTATGTAATTCAGAAATTGCCTTGATGTTTTCAATCGAAGATTTTTTTGTAATGGGTACAGCTGCACCATCTCCAGGCTTAATTGAGTTAAATTGGATTGAGATTTCAAGCTGTAAGGCATTGAATTGTTGTGCAAAGTTATCCTCAGGAATTAACATTATGTAATATGCATTGATTGCTTGATGCTGAACGAGAAAGAGGCATGCTGTGACCAAGGCAAGCATGCTACGGCGAATCGAAAGGCTATTTGTTATATGTTTAAAAATTTTCATAAAGATCACCAGCTTTTTTAAAATCAATAAAAGTTTTATAATTGTAAATTTTAGCACGAGTAAACCCTTTGGTCAAGCCGTTTCATGCTAAAAAACCCGGGATTTGGCGTGGATTATAGGGGCTTCAGGTTAATTTCCCCGGAGGTTTGCAAGATTTTTTATCCTGCAAATTTGAGATGGTTAAGCCCTTTGAGCTTCTCATTATCTAATTTTTGTGCTATTCTATTAGAAATTATGGTGGTTGCTATAGATCTATCGTGAGTTTCGTAAAAAAATGGAAAAGAAGAACAAATTGTTATCTCATAAAAATAATATACAGGTTTTTGGTGCAAGGGAGCACAATCTTAAGAGTATTGATGTGGCTATACCCAAAGACAGCTTAACGGTCATAACCGGTCCTTCAGGCTCGGGTAAGAGTTCCTTGGCCTTTGATGTGTTGTTTGCCGAGGGGCAGCGTCGCTATCTTGAATCGCTTTCTTCATATGCAAGGCAATTTTTGGGTATGTCTAAAAAGCCTGATGTAGACCGTATTGAGGGGTTGTGCCCGGCTGTAGCTATTGAGCAGAAAACGGTGGGCCATAATCCACGCTCAACGGTGGGAACTATAACCGAAATTTATGACTATTTAAGGGTTCTTTACGCACGAGTTGGCACTCCTCATTGTCCTGAATGCGCAAGTGAGATTAATGCGGCATCAGCAGAACATGTTACCAATCTGTTGGCAGAAAATTTTTCAGGCAAAATGATTACCGTGGCAGCACCTCTTGTCATTGAGCGCAAAGGTGAATTTCTCAATGAGTTGCTAAAGCTTTTCAATGAAGGAAACTATAGATTTCGTATTGATGGTCAGCAGCTAAGGTTCCACTCAGATCTTGATATCAAAAAGTTAAAATTGGCAAAGACGTATAAACATACCATTGATCTACTTGTCGACGCGCTTGATGTTGTTACAGATGAGCATTCCCGCCTATTGGAAGCGATTGAGATTGCTTTTAAAAAGACAGGTGGTATGTGCCGCATTATTGTGGGCAAAAAAGAATATCTCTATTCGTCGCAGAGAATGTGTTTGCAGTGTGCTGCATCGTTGCCTGACCTTGAGCCTCGTATGTTTTCCTTTAACTCACCAATCGGAGCTTGTGAGGAATGTCATGGTCTAGGCATTATTCAAGAATGGCCATGGGGCAAGGGTCATCCGGATGCATGGAAAGCAGATTATCCTGAATTTTTCGGCCCTAAATATGCCACAGAATATACCTGTTCTTCATGTTCAGGTAAACGATTAAATAAGTTTGCATTGGCAGTAACGGTGGGTGAAAAAAATATTTTTGATCTGTGTAGCCTTTCTATCAAAGAGCTTATTCCCTTTTTCAAGAAGCTGAAGTTGGATGAAACCTCTGAAGTTGTGGCTCAACCTTTGCTCAAAGAAATTATTAATCGGCTGACATTTTTACACGATGTGGGGCTTTCCTATCTGACGCTTAATCGTTCAGCACGAACACTTTCGGGAGGGGAAGGACAACGCATTCGGTTAGCAACTCAAATAGGATCTGCCTTGTCAGGTGTTTTGTATGTTCTTGATGAACCGAGTATCGGTTTGCATCAGCGTGATAATGATAGACTAATAGCGACGCTTAAAAAATTGCGTGATCAAGGCAATACGGTGGTTGTTGTGGAGCATGATGTTGATACCATGAAACAGGCTGATTACCTTGTTGATATGGGGCCTGCAGCAGGTGTGTTGGGCGGCAAAATTACGGCAACAGGAACACCCAAAGAAGTTGCTTCCAATAAGATTTCATTGACGGGAGATTACTTGGCTGGCCGCCGAGCAATCAAAGCCCCGTCAACAGTTCGCACCCCTGAAGGGTGGTTGACATTACGCCATGCGCGTGCCAATAACTTGAAAGATATAACGGTCAAGTTTCCCTTAGGAGTATTGTGTGGTATTTCGGGCGTTTCAGGATCAGGCAAAAGTACACTGGTTATGCAGGAATTGGTGCCGGCTCTTGAGCGGGAATTGTTAAGTAAGCGAAGAACATCTTCAAAAGAAACTGATTTTGAAGGTGCTGATGATTTATGTGCAATGATCGTGATCGACCAGGCTCCTATTGGAAGAACGCCACGTTCTAACCCTGGAACCTACCTAGGAGTTTTTGACCAAATAAGGCAGCTTTATGCTCGTTTGCCTGAGAGTAATGCGCGTGGTTTCAAGCCTGGCAGATTCAGTTTTAATGTGGCGGATGGTCGTTGCTTTGAATGCCGAGGCGACGGAACAATAAAAGTTTCTATGCATTTTTTGCCTGAAGTGACGATGACCTGCAAAACCTGCAAAGGCAAACGGTATAATAAGGAAACGCTTGCAATACGGTATAAAGGAAAAAATATAGCCGACGTTCTTGATATGACCGCACATGAAGCGAGAGAGTTTTTTGGCTCACATGCATCTATCGCAAAACGGTTGCAGTTAATGTGCGATGTTGGGCTTGATTATCTCAAGTTAGGTCAGCCCTCTACAACACTTTCTGGTGGTGAAGCACAACGGATAAAATTGGTCGATGAGCTTGCAAAGCGTGGAAACAAAACGCTCTATATTTTAGATGAGCCTACGACTGGTCTCCATAATGCTGATATTGAAAAATTGCTCATCGTGCTTAACACTCTGATTGATAAGGGCAATTCAATGATTGTCATTGAGCATAATCTTGACGTGCTTAAAACAGCAGATTACCTTATTGATCTTGGTCCTGAGGGTGGTGATAGCGGGGGCACTGTTATTGCTCATGGTACACCTACAGATGTAATGAACAAAAAACAGAGCTTTACCGGCGCCTATCTTAAAAAGAATAATGCAATTTAATCTTGATACAAGATCGGTTCAATTTCCGCTGCCCAGTCATATGATGGATATGCTTCTTTGATCAGTTCTATAATTTTTTGTTCAGCATCAAAAAAGTTTCCAATCTGATCGATTAAACCGAGTGATAATGCTTCTTTAGTGTTAAAAGTTTTACCCTCAGCCCATCTATTTGCATCATCTAAGTCCAAATTCCTGTTGCTTGCTACGATATTTTTGAACAATTGATAACTTTTTATCAATGAATTCTGAATATATGCGCGCTCATGCTCAGCAAGCTCTTTTTCATAAGGGTGATAAATTGTTTTAAATTCACCGGCTTTAAACAGATTGACGGTCATCTGAGATTCCACTTCTCCGGTGACTTTTAACTCTTTGTCTCTTCTCACTTCACAATATACCCCAATACCTCCGATTCTTGAAAGTGTGTGGGCAATGATATAATGTGCAGGGCTTGCTAACAAATAGCCACATGACAACGCTTCTGAAAGAACTAAGGCAACAACAGGTTTGATTGAACTTATTTCTTTGAGCAGGTCATAACAAACAGCAAAGCTTGAAGCGGCACCGCCACAACTATCAATGAGGACTATTATGCCATCGATATTATTATTTTTTGCTGCATCTATGAGATTGAGTGATGTTTTTTTACAATCAAATGATTCACAAATATTAAAGATGGCGATGCGAGACCTTATAGTAATTGTTTCTTCTTGATTGATTTTCTTCGTGCGGTGAAGACTGGTTATTTTTGCCCATAATGAGCTGATGCTCAGTGAATAGAGAGGGCAATGACTACTAAACGCTACTGTTATACTGAGTAAAATGGTGATCATTAAAGATCTTTTCATGTGACTCTCTACTAGTGTGTTGAATTGTTATTTATTCGTAAAGGTAACATGAATTTCTGCAGATAGCTATTGTTGTCGCTGTTATGATATATCAAAAAGTAAATCAGATGATTTTTGGCAATGGTCTTTTATTTTAATCCTGTAATGTAGTATAAAAATAAGAAAGAGTAGATGTAGTTTTGAACAGGAGAAATAGTATGATGAAAAAAATCTCGATTGCTTTTATCCTAGTGACATTAGGAATTTGTTTGCGTGCTGTAGGAATAACGGGAACCTACTGTTCTTTGGTAGTTCCATTTTGGGGTAAATACAAAATTCTTGAACCAAAAGATTCCAAAATACTTAATCGCAACTTAAAGAAGGGAGCAACCAGACTTGAGAGTATATGCAAAAAGCTATCTCTGTCGTGCGGGCAGGTGTGCTGGGAGATTCCTAATGCGCTTTTAAGATCATGCAATATTGAACTTCCTGGTTACAATCGGACCTGTGGTTCAAAAGTTGCACCGATTTCAGACCGCAGAGCATCCATCATTTTGGATGATATAGGTCTTGTTTCTGACTATAGTGCTGAGGAAGTGCGCAAATCGCTTAAAAAGATAAATAAATATAAACAGTCTTTTGATCCCCTTACAGTTTCACTAGTCTGCTGGGTAGATGGCCTCATGGTGGTTCATGAAAAAAGAGATAGTAGTAATTCAGGTGATAAAATAACTGTTGCACTCAAAGTTGCCTCTCAGGATGATAAGCTTGGCAAAATAACCTCTTCTTTAAATACGCAAATTAGCAAACACCTTGGCATTCCTATTGACAAACAAGTGGCGTGCATCCCCCTTGTAACCTTTTTGAACCTGGAGCGAGAGCAGGCAAGCCAGTTGATAGAACAGCTAAAAGAATTAAAAGAATCACTCGCATTTGATAAAAAGAGTTTTACAGTCCGTCAATTCTATTTCAAGAAATTCTGTTCTCAGAAGGGTACAACCATGATCGGTCCCTGGGAAATACAAAATTTTAACCTGAAGATTGTTCGTAAGTAAACTAATTTATCAGAATTCTTGAAACCAATCCCCGTTCACTAGGTTCATTTCTTTAAAAAAAGGCCAATCTCTATTTTAAACCTAAAGAATAAACAATAGCCTGATAAAAGTCTCTCTTTCTTCTTCTAAAAACAGTTTTACAAATAGAAAATATAATGATAATATATTAGTAAATTGATGCTTGATTTTTTGGTTGTTAATTAATGGATAGGAATGATCTTTATGAAAACAGTTTTAGCTTATATTCACAAGTCACGAGTGTTGCTACTGGTTTGGGGCGCATTGTTGCTAGCCGGATCAGCCACTCTTTTGGGTGCAGCTCCGATAAAAAGATGTCTATTTCAAATCCCTTTATCGGGAAGCAAAAAGGTTGTCACTGACAAAGAATCACATCTCATTGAAAAAAATATACGCAAGATTACAGCCAAGGTTGATGAACTGCGTGAGCAGCTTGGCATACACTCTGATACTATCGCTTGGCAGGTTCCGAATGCAGTTTTGCACGCATGCAATATACCTCTTCCAACCTATACTAATGTCAAAGGCTTCCAGGTCAATTCCTCTGATAGAATAATGCATATTACGTTGCGAGATATGGGCAAGGTAGTAGAGGAATACAGGGATGAAGTTATTGAGAATCTTGAGCATGTTTGTGAGGAAAATAGCTTTGACTGTTCTGCTCAGGCTATTTCCGTAACGATCGACAACGTGGCTATTTTTCATGATACAAGCCCTTTAAAGAATGATGACAGGGTTGTAGTAGCATTAAATATTACATCCCAAGAGAACATATTTGATACGCTTGCCTCAATTCTTGATCATGAAATAGTACAACATCGTGGCTTGCCTCGAAAGCACGCTGAATTTATTCCTCATATAACGATTGCTATATTCAATGATTTGTCCCATTCTCAGGCAAACAAATTGGTAAAAAAACTTAAGGCGGCCAAGCGTCAGCTAGTTCTTGACACCAGGCCGGTGAGAATTCGAAGATTTGCTCTTTCTTATGGATCATATTCATATGGGCCATGGGATATAAGAAGTTTTACGCAGGTTGTTTAAATAGTTAAAATCAATTAAGTAAAGGTGATTTTGTGAAGAAAATAAGTATCTTGAAAAACTGGGCATATGCTTCTGTTGCGGTAATTGGACTTCTATTCTCCGCCAATCAAACAGATGCAATGGTGCATCCTGAGCGCGGTTCTTGCAATATTCATGTTGCACAAGAAGTAGATGCTGCTTATGGGCGATTAGTTAACGTTCTGCAAGATAGGTTAAAGAAGCTGTTTCCTCGTTGGATGGATGAAAAAGATGCCCGTAATCAACATCCAACAAATTGGCTGCAGTTTAAACGTGTTAGATATCCGGAACATGCCCATATTACCCTTAGAGGTACCAGTCAAATTACCAAAGATGCTTTTGTCAAAGTAAAAGGTATTTTGGATAATTTTGTACCGTCTTTAGCTGCTTCACAGAGCATAGCGATTACACCATTGAGTGTAAAAACTGTGGTATTTAAGGAAAACAAAGGATTTCCTAACGGATGGTTTAAGAAGTACGATCCTACCAAGTCTCGCATTATTATTCTTCTTGAGGTTCAACCGAGTCAGACTCTACAAAATTTGGTTAATGAGATTAATGGAAATTTAAAACATCTTGCTGATGCACTTTCATATCCTGGTGTTTCAAAAGATATCTATGATCGGACAGGTCAATTAAAGATACAAAATCCTCAAGCAGGAATGATTTCATCTTCAGGTGAATTTACTCCCCATATCACCGTTGCCATTTTTTCTAATTTAGATCAACGAGATGTGGATCAAATTAGCAGGTTGCATGATTGGTTAAATATTGAGTTGAAAAAGCTTCAAAAAAGTAATCCAGAATTGTTCAAGCCTCTTTCTATTACAGGCTTCAGTCTCACTAAATTTAGAGAACCAGGCGAATATCGATATCCATTGCCACGTGTTTCTTCTAAGCCGACTGCTATGCCTGCGGCTCTTAAACCGGTTGTAGTTGCAGCATCTGCAGCAGCGGCAGCTCCTCGAGAACGAGTATTTCCACAAGTAACTCCCGTAAAGTCCTCTGAAGCTCCTCGGATAGAGGATTTAAGTGCACAAATGAAGAGACTGACACTGGATCAAGTTACCGTAAATATACACCCGATAACATCAACAAATGATTATCTCAATAACGACTATGTTGCTCCATTTACATATGAAGGCAAAACGTATAAAAGTGTTAATGATGCTTACAGAGTACTTAAACGGGGAGCTAATGATTTTTGGGTCATGGAACGATTAATATTTGTTAAATTCCTCCAAAATCCTGAGCTAATACGCAGATTGAACATGTTGCCAGATCATATTAAAATTATTAATAACAGTTTGCATCCATATTGGGGAATGGGGCCTGATTGTAGAGGCCAAAATTGGCTAGGGTTGATAATTCAGGAAATGAGGTACAATGCTTATATGAACTTTTTTAGAGAAAAATATGCCGATGGGCCCTTAGACAGCTATTATAATCCACCTGGAAGAGACTATTATGACCGTTATAACGGTTAAATTCCTCGATAAATGATAAAAAGCTCTTGAGGGATACTCAGGAGCTTTTTTTTGCTGCATACAAAAAAGAAGCCTTGGAATAACCCAAGGCTTCTTTTTATATCGGTTTTTAGCTTATCGACGATATCCGCCGCGATTGCCACCACGGTCTCCGCCTCGATCGCCACCAAAACGTGGTCGTCTTTCAGGAGCGCGTGCTTTAGATACGCGTAAACGGTTGCCTTGAAAATCGGCATTGTTCAGAGCTTCTATAGCTGTGTCTGAATCTTCTTGGTTGGCCATTTCTACAAAGCCAAATCCCTTTGATTTTCCGGTAAATTTATCCATGATAATCTTTACCGAAGTTACAGGACCAAACTGTTCAAACAAAGCTCTTACATCATCTTCTGTGCTTGCATATGGCAAGTTGCCAACATATATATTCATTGAATTCCATTAAAATAAAAAAAAATAGATACAATACGATCAGGTTGAAATGAATTACTTATCTCTAATCAAAGACCTTTCGACTAACAACGATTAATGAGGAACTAACATCTATAGTATAAGAAAAACAGTGGGTGCCGTCAAATCCCTTTTTGAAAATACCATTTCCCAGGTATGTTTTTTGGGTTTATAGTTGAAGATGGTATACCCGTATAGGAGGGCATGTGGTCAAGACGGTTGCCGAGTCAATCTGATACTGTTTCCTGAACTGTTTTAATACGTTTATGGTATCGGCATTCTTTTTCTTGGCGTTTCCCCAGCTAAAGTATTGTTTTGCCTGCGCCATGCCTGCAATGGCCACATATGATACTATCCCTCCCGGTTTGATAAGATTTTTGAACTGAGCGAGAGTATTATTAAGAAGCTCGAGGTCAAATGAGTTGAGAGGAAGCGTTGAGATTATAAAGTCGTATGAAACTTCATGCCTGAACTCATTAAGGTCAACGCAATGAATAGAAATGGTAGGGAATGCTCCGAACTTGTTCTGGAGGGTTGCACAATAGTCTGGAGATAGTTCTATGCAGTCCAGGTGGTCTATTGGCCTGAGCACTCTGGCAAGAACCTGGGTTACGCTGCCTGTGCCAGCTCCAACTTCCAATATTCTTAACGGTTTTGAAGGGTTCTGGTTCATAGAGCGCACTATGTAATTCATCAGCTCGTACCCTACCGAAGAAGAACAGGGAAAAGGGGAGCCCACATCACTCGGATTTTTCAAAAAGCCTTTTGCAAATGTTGCAATCTCGCGAATATTAAAACAATAGGCTGCTTGAGATAGCAGCATTGATGCTAATACTACAAGAGAGCGGCGTTCCCTAATTGATCCTCTCATTGTGCTCCTTTCTATAGTTTGATAAAGGTTTGTGAATTTGCCGTTTAACTTATGGAATTTGTAAATGATAAATGCGGATTGGCGGACAGTTGGCTATGACGGTCCGTGCATCAATTTGGTACTGTTTGCGCATTGATTTTAAGGTGGTTATTTTCTCAACGTGTTCCTTTTTGGCTTTGCCCCACAGAAAGTATTTTTTAATATCTGCAATGCCTGCATAAGCTACATAGGAAAGCACTCCGCCAGAGGTGATGAGCTGTTGTAAATGATCGATAACTTTCTTCATGAAGCTGCTTTCAAACGAGTTGAAAGGGAGTGTACAAATTACAAAATCGTATTCATAGTCAGGTTTCCAGTCAAGAATCGAAATGCAATGAATTGATATGTTTGGATTATCGCCAAATTTGTTATGAAGGATTTCGCAAAAATCTGGAGAAATTTCAACAACGTCAACATCGACGGCAACATCGGGATGTGTTGCCACAATCTTTTCAATAACCTTAGTTAAGCTTCCTGTTCCAGCTCCTACTTCAAGCAGATGAATTGGCTCTTCCGGATGTTCATGTTCGATATAGTTTACAAAGTACTTGGTAATCTCTTTGCCGACAAATGATGAACATGGCGCAAATGCTCCGACGGTTGCAGGATTTTTTCTAAATCCGTCAAAAAATTGTTTCATTTCTTGCCACGTTAACCCTTGAACGGAATGATAGGCAAAAATTGAACAGATAAAACTTATCAGCAATAGGCTTAAAGACGTACGTTTCATGGATCTCCTTGTACTCTTTCTGTGAAATGATATTATCTATGAAGTTTACTGCTAAACTTCAACGTTTTATTTAAATGTTATGTAGTTTAAAGTGTTTATGCCAATAAGGCAACCATTCAGGGAAATTGCTAAAAATTAAAGTTTTTATTATCTAAGTGGGATTACTATGAAGGATGAAAATACATCATTGAAACAAGCAAAAGAGGCGGTAGCAGAGTTCGTACGTGAACGAGAGTGGAATCAATTTCATTCGCCTAAAAATTTGAGTATGGATATCGCGGTAGAGGCTTCAGAATTAATGGAGTACTTTCTTTGGATTGATAGTGCAGAATCTAATCATCGACTTCGTGACAAACGTGAAGAAGTAGAACAAGAGGTTGCAGACGTGTTCATTGCACTTCTTGCATTTTGTAATCAAGCAGATATTGATTTAGCACAAGTGTTTGAACACAAATTGCAGCTGACTAAAGAAAAATATCCAGTTGATAAAGTAAAAGGTAAATTTCACAAATATACCGAATATAAATAAAGGGGGAACCGATGAGAGCAGTCATACAGCGTGTGTTACAGGCCGCGGTCACGGTGAATAATGAAACTATTGCCTCGATCAAAAAAGGTTTTCTTGTTTTGGTTGGTATTCATGCAGATGATACAGAAAAAGATCGTGATTATATTATTAAAAAGCTCCTGAATATACGCCTCTTTCCATCAGAGCAAAAAAATATCGATAAAAACATTAAGGATGTTGATGGCCAGTTGTTGCTTGTTTCACAATTTACCCTATACGCAGATTGTTCAAAGGGTAATAGGCCTTCATTTATAGATGCTATGCCACCAGATAAAGCATGCGCTTTTTATCAGATCTTTGTAGAGGAATGCAAAAAGCAATATCCAAAAACGCAGAGCGGTATCTTTGGGGCTATGATGGAAGTTTCCCTAGTGAATGATGGGCCTGTTACTATCCTTGTCGATAGCGATAAATAAAAGGGCAAATAGAAAATAAGCCATTGTGTGCCGATGTTTCCCTGAAAGCGTTTCTATTTGGTTATAATTTTCTCAAAGCATGTCTCATTTGAGAAAGGAAACAATTATGCTATACTGGATCAGTGTAACGTATAGTTCATTTCATATGAATATTTCTTTTCAAAGCCAGTGGAGGCGGTTATGATTACGATGAAAGTACGTCGATATTTTTCTGTTCTTATGTTTTCAATGTTATCTTCTTATCTGGTAGGAGCTGGAGTAGGGTATGATATTCCGCGTATTACTGAGGATGCTATCAACGCAGAAATTCCAGGTATAGAAAAAGTATTTACGAATAATGATATTTTACGCAAAGCACTATTTGGCGTTGGAGTTGCCGCAGTAGCTGGAGGTACCGCACATATCTTGTATCGCTGGTTTTTTGCCAAATCGTCCACGGCTCCGGTTTCCGAATTAGCACGTCAGGTCAAAGATTTGATAGATAAGGGTAATCAGAGCGAAGCGATCAAGGTAATTGCTGAAAAACTTTCTTCTGTTGAGGCTACAACTAAGGTATTGCGACAAAAACTTCAAAGTGGATTTAGCCTGAAAAATTATTTTAATTCAACATTTTTCTCGACCGCTAAGTCTTTTGTTGTGTTTGCTCTTCATTCAATTGCAACTTCAGTAATATGGAATCAGGTCATTAAAACACAGCGCTACTGTCAAACCATCTTTAAAGATAGAGATCTTAAATGGTATCTTGCAATGCATTCGCACGTGGGAACATTCATTAGCTATGAAGATATGGAAGGTAATCCCCGTGAGCGATTTGACGATGCTCAATTGTTGCAAGAATTGAAAGGTGTGGCGAAGTTCTTTGATCAAGATATATCAGGCGACAAAGAGAAAACTGAGCAAGTAGTGCAGATGATTCGCTCGGTAACCACGTCACTTGTCGAGGAAATAACGCGTGTTATTGCTTACATGAATTATACGGCTTCAACGATCTTTGATAAGGTGATTGTAAAAGATGAAGTGAAAGCTCAGAAAAAGTCTGAGGCTCTCTCATATGCTCACTATTTATGTTCGCATGCAAATACATTTGCGCAATCAATGGAAGAATCTATTGAGAAAAAGATAAATGATCCTAGACAAAAGGGTGATATGTTAACTGTTGTTAATAAATTTGCTAATGATTTTAAGACAATGGTTATTGGATTTAATCGAATTCAACAATATCTTCAGGCCATCGCATAGAAATATCAGTTTTAGAGAATCTACTAAAAAAAGAGGGACTTTTGTCCCTCTTTTTTTTTTGAAACCTTAAGCTGATAGGGCCATTCCTTGTTCGGTAAGTTGCTTCGGTTTTTCTAATGGTTTTTTGGCCTTTTTCATTATATCAAGTGGCGTGTTTCCTGATCTATCCTTGCTGTTTGTATCTGCTCCTGCTGAAATGAGATAATCAATCAAATCTTGATGCTGTTTATATGCTGCCCAATGTAATGGCGTTCTTCTTCGGTCATCTCGAGCATTTATATTCGCGCCAGCTTTAATTAGGCGAATCGCAGCTTGTAAATTGCCGGCTACAACGGCTTTATGTAATGGTGTAAACCCTTCAGTATCTTTTGCATGAGGCAAAGCTCCGGCTTGTATAAGATAATCAATTCCTGCCAGATTATTACGTGTTGCCACAGTGTGCAAAGGTGTTTGCTTTGTGTTATCAGCTATATTAGGGTCAGCCTTAGCATCTAACAGAAGCTTTGCCGTGTAGCTGTGGTTTTTTATCAGAGCTTTTTCAAGAGGAGTTTCACCAAACATATTTTGAGCATTGATATTGGCTTGATTTTCTAGCAATAACGGAATTACTGCTGAATATCCTTCTTCAGCTGCTAAATGCAGTGGTGTATCACCATGCTTGTCACCTTTATTGATATCGGCTCCTTGCCATAACAGAAATTGTATAACTGTTGTAAGCCGTTGATAGAGCGATGGTTCATCTACCCGCTCTAATGCATTTTTGCTGATAATTACGGAATGAAGTGGCGTCCATCCATGTTGATCTTGGCTATTAATAGTATCAGCGGTGGTCTTTTCTTTAATGGTTTTTCTATCCAGTTGAGCTACTGCTTTATTAAGGGGCGTAGAGCTTTCAAACCATTTTTGAATCTGCGATTTTTTTGATTCTTCAGCTTTTTTAAGCATTGAGGCTAACTTAGCATGTTTATAGGTTGTGGCAACATCTAAAGGGGTGGTCCCTTGGTGGTCTTGCTCATCGATAAAAGCTCCAGATTTAATAAGCTGATCAGCAGCATTTAGATTTCCACGCGTCGCAGCTGTATGCAGAGCTGTTTCTCCTTTATTATTTTGGGCGGTTACATCTGCGCCATGGTTGACAAGTAGTTCAATCGCCTGTTTTTTATCGTTTGAAGCCGCTTTGTGTAAAGGAGTATCTCCTCGTTCATTAGCTATGTTAGCAAGGGTGCCTGCATTCAGAAGTGTAGTAATAATTACAGGATTGCCGACATATGCAGCAACATGCAGAGCCGTATCATTTTGTTTGTCTCGTTGGTTAACATCAGCTCCTTTGTCAATAAGCAGTTTTATGAGTGCGGGGTTATTTTTTCTTGCCGCTGAAATGAGTACGGGTGCACCATATTTATCTTTCGAATTGGGTGACATTGCTGCATCAAAAAGATCTTGAATGAGCTGAAGATCAAGGGAGCGTGCATAAAGAGCGTTAAAGAGTGCATTTTTTCCTTGGTTGTTACGTGCATCAATGGCAATAGTTGGAGAAGATAATAACAGTTTGACTGTTTTGCGATCTCCCATTTGAGAAGCAATAATGAGTGGGGTGTTGCCATCTTGATCCGGTACATTAACATCAATTTTCTTTGACTTTATAAGGAGCTCAGTCTCTTTATGCCTTTTTCCTTCAATTGCATAATGAAGAGGCGTTTTATGTTGCCAGTCTTTAATATTGGGATTGGCTCCATAATGTAAAAGGGCCGCCAAGACTCCCGGCCGTGAAAGCTCAACAGCATAATGCAGCGCCGTTTTGCCTAGAGGGGATTGTTGATTTAGTTCTGCACCACTTACTATAAATTGCAGAGCTTTTTTGTTGTTTCCTAAAATAATAGCTTTTTGCAGTCCAGAGAGGCCTTCCATGACAAACGGCTTTATGAGATCTTGAATTCCTGAATCGATTGCCAACTGAATTGGGGTTTTGCCCTCTTTGTTTTTGTGTAAAGCAACTTTTTTATTTGCCTTTAATAATGTTTTGACTGCGGATAGGTCCATGTCACCTAAGGCATTCATTCTTATAGCAGCCTTTACTGCAAGATGCAATGGTGTATTGCCTTGATTGTTTGGTATAGCCGCATATTCAAATTTTTTTACTTCGTCAGGTACAAAATTTAACATAAATTGGACAATGTCAGGTCTGTTTTCTATAGTTGTGGCTATGTGTAAAGGTGTATTGCCTTGTGCACTACGTTCATAGAGGCTGCTTGGTCGAGCAACGTAAAGTTGTTCAATTAGGTAACGGTTGCTTTGTTTTACCGCATCAGGCATAGATATTTGTGTTGGTACAAATTTTTTTCTAGGGGGTTGATAAAAACCACTTATCAATGAACCATGCCAAAGAAGGGCACACACAAGATATAATAAACCGTGAATCTGCTTCATTATTATACTCCTTATTATACTCCTTATCTAAAAAATCTTTTCTTATACTATAAAGCCCTGTAAATTATTTACAAGAGAAAAGGGCTTTGGATTATCCAAAGCCCTTTTCTCTTATTTTTGCTGTGTTAAATTATTCTGTGCCTAAAACCCAATCTTTTACTTCCCATGCTCTGTCTTTTCCATAGTTCCATGCATGATTAAGCCCAGGTCTGATTGCGGTTACATAAAGCAATGTGCCGAGAGTTGCTGCTTTTAGAGCACATTCATGGGCGTCATGTCCCCGATCGGAATTACATACAAGAACGTCTTTAAGAACAGGTGAATACTTTCTTAGAGCCTTATGAACCCATGGTCGTGACATGAGGTGCTGTGTGGCCATGATGACCGGTACGCGTAGAATAGTTTGTTCAGTTACTGTTTTGACATCGTTATCAGCGACAAGATCAATACCTGCCAAGAGGCCTGATAAACTGGATGCAAATGCAAGATTGCCCATCGTGGCATCAGTGAAATAACCAGGATCGTCTTGAGTCCCTAGTTGATTATTTAGCCAATATGCACCTCCAACAGCTACTCCGGTCGCTCCCCACACTGCAAAGCATTTTCCTAATTTCCATAATGCTTCAGTTGAACGTGAATCTTCATCTTTAAGGGCGTTGTCAATTTTTGTTTTGGCTTTGTCCATTGCATGATTGGCTTTTTCCATTGCATGAACGGTAACAGCATTCATGGAACACAACATGGTGATTGCAAGAATTCCTGCATTTCTTCGGATGTTGTTCATATCTTATCTTTCGATAAAAGGGTTTTTGATATGGTTTATTAAACACTTAATACAGATAGCACGCTGTCTTTTGTATGTTAGCGTACGCAAATATTATTCAAAGTCAACAGCCCTATTGCAAAATTTTTTAAATGCCAAAATATTACATGGTGCAGTGAATTGGTATATGTTATGAATACAAATTTTTGGTATACTACAAATTGGTAAAAGAGATAAAATACAAGACGATGTGCGAAATTGTTATGCCTCAAGAAAAAGTAACTCCCTTGATGGAGCAGTATCTGGCGATAAAAAAGCAGTATGCTGATATGTTGCTCTTCTTTCAAGTGGGTGATTTTTATGAACTATTTTTTGATGACGCTAAAAAAGCTTCCGCATTTTTAGGGATTGCACTGACAAAGCGAGGGAAGTGCAAGGGGCAGCCGGTTCCTTTGTGCGGCGTGCCTATACATGCAGTTGATCATTATTTAGCAAAGCTTATTCGTGGCGGATTTAAAGTTGCGATGTGTGATCAGCTTGAAGAGCCTCAACCAGGAAAGGTTGTAGATCGTGGTGTTACAAACGTATTTACTCCTGGTACTTTGACCGATTCAAAGCTTCTTGATGAAAAATCGGCATCTTATATTTTTTCCTTTTTTCCATTGGCGGATCAATGGGGGTTGCTGTTTGCAGAATTGTTAACGCAGCAATTGTTTGCAACCTATATTCCGACTTCCTCCTCACGGATTTTAGATGCTGAATTATCCCGATTTTTTCCTGATGAAATTATACTTCCCGCTGCAAAAGATTCTAAAAAAATTGAATCATTTTTCAGGCAGCGTGGCTATTTTATAAGTACGTTGCCGTTTGATTATGATGATCAAGAAATAATTAATCAAACGTATGGCTGGGTGAGCAAGCAATTCAAGGCTGAAGTGCAAGGGCAACTTGAGCAGCATAGAGCGTTGTTGTTGTCTTTTTCTCTCTTTCATCATTACCTACAAAAATATCAAGAACCTGTGCTGGCTCATTTTAAACATGTTCATTTTTATCGGCCGGATGATTATCTCTATTTGGATGCTGCAACACAGCGCAATCTTGAGCTTCTTGCAAACAGCCGAGATGGCGGCAGATCTAACACGCTTTTTTCTGTGCTTGATGGAGCAGTAACTGCAATGGGCTCGCGCATGATCAAAAAATGGCTGGTTCGCCCCCTTATGCAAAAAGATGATATTGAGCAAAGGCTTGAGGCAGTTGATACTATCTCTCGCTCCGTTGTATTGATGCAGCAACTGGAGGAATTACTGGACAAAATTAGTGATATTGAACGCATTGTGGGGCGCATTACGCTTGGAAAGGCGTCTGCCAATGATTATTTGTTAATATGCCGGGCAACTTCATATATACCACAGCTAAAACAGGTATTGCTATCTCAAGGAAGCCTGTTGGCAACTATTGCAGCTTCCATGCAGGAGTTTGATCCGTTGATAAAGTTATTAACCTCTGCGCTTAATGATGACCAGCATAAAGATTGCGTGATCAAAAAAGGATTTGATAAGCGGTTGGATGAACTGCGAGGATTAGTTGAGCATGGCAATCAGCAGTTTATGGAGCTTGAAAAGCGTGAGCAAGAAACGACCGGTATCGGTTCGTTAAAAGTAGGTTATAATCAGGTCCATGGATATTACATAGAAGTGACAAAACCAAATGTTCATTTGGTTCCTGAACGATACATTCGCAGACAGACGTTGAGTGGCAAAGAGCGATATACGACAAAAGAACTGCAAGAATTGGAACATGCAATTCTGGAGGCACGTTCAGAAATCGATGTAGTGGAAAAGTCGGTTTTTGAAAGGATAAAGCGAGAAGTGTTTGTCTATAACAACGGTCTTCGCAAACTGGCCTGGTCATTGAGCCATCTTGATGCATTGCTGGGATTTGCTCGCGTTGCTTATGCTCACGGCTATGTAAAACCAACATTCAATGATCATCGTGATATTTTGATTAAAGCCGGAAGGCATCCTGTTGTTGAAAAGAACCAAACGACAAGTTTTATTCCTAATGATGTTCAGTTAACCGATGAAGAATCGTTGTGGATAGTTACCGGCCCCAACATGGGAGGAAAGTCTACCTATCTGCGGCAAGTAGCACTCTCCTGTATCATGGCACAATGTGGATCATTTGTTCCAGCCAAAGACGCAAATCTGCCTATTGTAGATAGAATTTTTACACGCATTGGTGCAGGTGATAATGTTGCTGAAGGCAAAAGTACCTTTTTAGTAGAGATGGAAGAGACCGCGACTATTTGCACACAAGCTACTGCCAATAGTCTTGTTATTCTTGATGAAGTCGGTAGAGGTACCAGTACATTTGATGGTCTTGCATTAGCGCAATCGGTAGTGGAATATATTTACAAAGAGGTACAAGCGCGTTGTTTATTTGCAACTCATTATCATGAGCTGACATTACTGAAAGATTATTTTCCCGGCATTGCAAGTTATTATGCGGCAAGCAAAAAAAATAAAGCAGGAATTCTCTTTTTATACACGATAGTCAAAGGAGTTGCCGATGGAAGCTTTGGTATAGAGGTTGCCAAACTTGCAGAACTCCCTCCTGGAGTGATTAAACGAGCACAGGAGATTTTGAATATTCTTATGACAACGGAAGCGTATCAGGGACAAGCTATTGTCGGGAGCCTCACAGAGCGACAATCTATTTCAGAGAGGGTGAACGATAGTAATCTTTTTGAAAAACCTGAAGGCGGGTATAGTGAAATTGTACAGCTGAAAAAAGCTCTGGATGAAGCTCAAGAACAGAAGGAACGATATAAACATAAATGTGCTGTTCTTGACGCAATTGATTACGACGACCTTTCTCCCAAGAAAGCTTTTGACTTGCTCTGGAAGCTCAAAGAAGAGTCGAGCTGATTATCCTTATTTTTTTGCGGTACAGACTGGTTTGTGTTGTGGCCAATGCTTTGCTTGACACTCTTTACCACAATAACGTATCTGTTTGCAGCGACCGCATCGCACTAGAGTTTTACCCAAATTCTGTGTAGTCTTGCCGCACCATTTACAAACAGGTGTTCGACCGCATATCCACTCAACAGCCTTTACAATAGCATCTTCAAATTGTTTGGTTGGTTGAACTGCTATTACGTTAGTTCTTGGATCAATTACGATTCTTTTCATCTGCTCAGCGGCAACTAAGGTATAATTCAGTTGTTTAAGATCATCAGCTATTTTTGTACAATGAGCATCTCCTGCGATCAGTATTACCATCTTATTTTGTAATATTGATTGTAAAAACGCAACATCTTGAACAAGAAAGTCAAGCTGCTGAAGCATAAGAGCGCTGAACTCGAGGTGAGCTTGATCTAATGATTTTTCGTTACAACCTTCTTCAAGTAATTTCGCAACGGCGATTGTAAGGTTTATCGTTGGTTCTATAGATTTACTTTTCTCAAGAAGTTCATAATGCGCTAATTTGAATTGCTTGTATTTGTTATTCAGGAGGCCAAATTCAGGAGTTTGATCATCAAACGTGTCTCGCCATGTAGCAATGCAATCTTCCTGCTCTTGAAGCCCTTCGAAATAATCCTTCCATGTTAACGTCTCCAATTTTTCACCAATTTCTCTCAGCGTGTTGAATAAACCGTTACTATCATGAAGCTTAAATATATACTCTTCAATGACTGAAAATATACCATTAATATTTCCACTTGTGTGATGACGAAGATCTGAAGCTATAAATTCTATGCCAGGAATTATTTTAGTGGAATTTAAATAAGGTGAAAAAATGTTAAAGGTCGCAGGTAATGGTATTAAATGCGTAAGTTGATGGCATTTTTTGATATGTTCCGGTTCCAGTTCTAGCAAGACGGTTATCTTGCATTCGGTGCTTTTGTTCTTTATCGCCCCAAGAATAGCCTCTGAATGTTTACCGTTAACGACATTCAATCCTGCTCTATGATAATCTCCTAAAAGAAGCACTTTTTTGTCGCCTTTTTGGAAAGAGGTAAAGCTAATAATGCCGTTAAGGCTTCGAGTTAGAAGAAGTAATGAATATAGCAGAAATAATGATATAAGATTAAATTTCTTCATAAAATTCCTTATGCCAATACTGACTTTCTGTGTATATCTTGATAATTTATTTAAATGCCCAGAATACCCCACGGCTTTTCAAGCCTGGGGATGAATGGGCATCATATGAGTGAACGGAGCAAACCAGGGGTTTGCGAAGAGAGACAAGTTTTGTAATACTGTTG
>Ga0180438_10001612_pt1 | contig 39701 bp, 41 predicted proteins | sample SS_ome_12_FD_132455 | JGI IMG/M metagenome (GOLD analysis project Ga0180438, IMG submission 132455) | Hypersaline lake sediment archaeal communities from the Salton Sea, California, USA - SS_3_D_2 metaG | ecosystem: Environmental > Aquatic > Non-marine Saline and Alkaline > Hypersaline >... | reverse complement strand
TTTTCTTGAGGACTGATCGTCTTCTGTGGACCCAGTCCAAAACTGGAGAAGCTGTTGTGGACTTGTCTGGACAGGCCACAATTGTCACAGATCAAGTTGGTACAACTTTTGGGGTGCACTTCCATCGGAAATCAAAGCTGGAAGTGCCAGCGATTTGTGCTAGCTTTTCTTCCTCAGCAGCATCTCTTTCGAAGTGCAACGTGAATTCAAATTCACTGTCAGGAGAACGCCTATGAAGATCATCCTCCGTCACCCACTCTGCTTGAACACTTGGGGCTATACTTGCGATCCTTTGAATGGCCTTGATCACATTCGATTTCCCGGCATTGTTTCGCCCCACTAAGATGTTGCACTTGCGCCAGGGGTTGAGGACCACAGGCTCCCCGCCAATACTTCTAAAGTTGTGAATCTCAATTCCGCTGAGTTTCATGGCACGCTCTCCATGCCCCAAGATACACTCATCTGATTTTACTGGATACTCGCCACACTTAGAAAGCCACTTACATACATTTGGGTGGCAGTAATCTCATACCACTGGCACAATGAATCTGGCCTGATGGCTAAGGATGATATCTATTGTGGAGATCGGGGACGTGGCGAAGCTCATAATGCTGCTCAGCATCGTCGTGGCGGGGATAGTCGCCTGCGCTGCCCCGGCGGAAGTCGCCGAGACCCCAGCCCCGCCCCCGGCCCCCACCGAACGCGCGGCGACGCCCACGGCAGCGCCACCCCCTACCCCGACGCGCGAGGCAATTTTGCTGGCCGAGGGCGACCATACCGCCGGGCAAACCCAGGAGATGACCCGACTGCGGGCGGCGCTGGAGACGGAGCCGGTAGTCGAGGCGGACGGGACACCGGTCCGGCACAAGCGCTTCGTGATAAGCGTCGAGCGGGCCGCGAACTCGGCGGGCGAGTCGGCGCAGGTGGTCGTGGTGCGCACGCGGGGCAGCGGGCGGGTCGTCCTCCGCACGGCGGACTGGCAGGGCCACCCGGCGGGTTGGGTGGTCGCGCCGGAGCGCGGCGCGTGGCAGGTGCCCTATCTGCTGACGGCCAACTGGGCGGAGATACCGCCGGAACTGCGCCTGCTGCCGGAGGATGCGCCCGCCTGGGTCGTCGGCTATGCGGGGGACGACGGCACCGTCGGCGAATTCTTCTTCGCGCGAGGCGACAACCGGGAAGTAGTCAGCGCCTGGAGCCTGAAGGGCCTCTACGCGGCGACGCGGCTGCCGCAGCCGGAGGGCGTCGCCGAAGTGCTGTGGGCCAACCCGCCGGACGTGGAAACGACCGACCGCGCCGTGAACGCCTGGATTGAGGAGATGCTCAGGACGGACGGCGATGGGGCGCTGGTTCACTTCACGTCAAGCGCCGGGCACCCGCTCGACAGCGCGTACCTGCGGGCAACGCTGGAACTGGTGAAGCTGATGGAGGCGGAAGAGCGTGCCTTCCTGCTGTCGTTCAACCAGCAGGTCGATTTCTGGGACAAACGCGGCAATTTCTGGGATGGCGCGGTGGCCCACCTCGACGCGCGGTACCTGGAAAACGGGCTGGGTCCCGCGTCACAGGTCGTGCTGGTGGGGGCGCTGCTGCACGAGGCGGGCGTGCATCAGGTGCAAGACGAGGAATGCACGAAGGTGCGCAACAAAGAGCACCAGGCCTGGTATCTACAATACGTGGCCCAGCGCCGGATGATCGAACAATCGGTTGACGTGCGCTTCAGGGAAGTGCTGGAACAGGGCACCTACCAGACCTGCTATTACTTGCAGTAGATAGCGACTACTGCGTGCGGACGCGCTCGATGTTTTCGCGAACCACGTCGGCGCGGGGGCTGCCCAACGCCTCCAACAAATTCAGGCTGCGCTCGTAGAAGTCCAGCGCCTCCGGGGGATTGCCGCGCCCCTCGTGGATGAAGCCGATGTTGTTGAGCGTGGTGGCCTGCCCCTCGCGGTCGCCGATCTCCGCTTTGAACTCCAGGCTCTGCTGGTAACTTTCGAGCGCGGGGGCGGTGTCGCCCCGATTATAGTAGACGATACCCAGGTTGTTGAGCGCCAATGCCTGCCCGGCCTTGTCACCTTCGTTGGCGTAAATGGCGAGCGCGCGCTCGTAGGCGACCAGCGCCTCGTCGTCGTTGCCGCGCCCCTCGTAAATGGCACCGATGTTATTCAGGGTCTGGGCCTGCCCCCGGCGGTCATTCAAGTCCTCGTACATCGCCAGACAGCGCTGGAAAGTACCCAGCGCCTGGTCGAACTTCTCTTGCCAGTAGAGCACGCCCGCCACGTTGTTGAGCGTATCGACGATCTCTTCCCGGTTGCCAATACTCTCGCGCAGTTCCAGGCTTTCCTGGTAGAAGTTGAGCGCCTTGTCGTAGTTGCCCTGCCGCTCGTAGATAGCGCCGATGTTGTTCAGGGCGGCGGCCTCGCTGCTCGGATCGCCCAGGCGCTGGCTGACTTCCAGGCCCCGCTCGAAGGCGGTCAGCGCCTCCTCCCAGCGGCCCAGGACGTGCAGCGCGTAGCCCATGTCGCCGACGTAGCTTTCTTCCCGCACCAGATCGCCGTCGTCGCGGGCGACGTCGGCCCCGGCGCTTGCCAGCGGAACGATGTTGGCCCACAGGCCGCGCCGCTCGAAGTAGGCCATCAAGGCGTCGGCAAAGACAGTGGTCAGTTGAGGGTCGCTTTCGCTGACCCGGCGGAACACGGCGTGAATCTGGCCCAACGCAGGGCCGACCCGCCCGGCCATGTCAGGCCGTTCGATCATATCCAGGTAATAGTCGGTCAGGCGCTTTTCAGCCGCCGTGATGTCCCGCTCGCCTGCCTGCTGCCGGAGGTGGTTGTGGAGCGCCGGGTGAAGCACGTAGCCGCCCGGCACGCGGTCCACCAGCGCCGCGTCGACCATTGCCTCCAGCGTTTCCTCGGCTTCGCTGGTTTCCTCATCCCACAAGACCCCGGCAATCTCCGCGTGGAAGGGCGCACCCGCACCCGGCGTGAGCGCGCCGAGCAGGCCGATCTGGCGTTGTTTCTCGCCGCCAAAGCGCGACAAGGACAGTGTGCAGACCTGGCTGAGACTGGAGTTCCTGACGTTCTTATCGTCGATCTCAAGCAGGGCGATAGGACCCTGCTCTTCCTGCAACAGTTCCAGCACCCGCAGCCAGGCCAGCCCGCGCCGTGCCTGCGCGCCAACCAGCGAGAGCGACAGCGGCAGGTAGCTGAGGCGCTTGGCAACCTCTTTGACGTGGGTCAGGTACGTAGGCGCGATCATGCCTGCCCAATGTGTCAGCATTTCCAGCGCCTCGTCCTCGGTCATTTTGTCGACCAATTGGCGGCGTGTTTTGATGGAGTAGGTGATTTCGTCCGCACGGCGGGTGGTAATGACCCGCGCGCAATTGATTCCACCCACGTTGAGCGCCTTGACCTGCTCCACGTTCCAGGCATCGTCGATGATCAACAGGCAGCTCTTCTCGTGGAGGAGCACGCGCAGTTGAGCGGCGCGGCTTTCCACGTCAGGGTAAGCGCGGAGGTCATCGCCGAGGGCCTCACCCCACGCCGCCTGCGCCTGAGCCGGGTCGGTGGTAGGCCCCAACGAAACCCACAGCACCCCATCGGAGAAGGCTTTGAGGATGTCCCTGTCGTGGGCCAGGGCAATCGCCAGCGCGGTTTTGCCCATCCCGCTCTGCCCAAACACGGTCAACGGGGCGAGACTGATGCCCTGCTTATCGAGAATTTCATCCTTGAGTTCGTAGAGTTCGGCACGGGGGACGAAGTGCTCAGGCAGCGGCGGAGCCTGGTACGGCAGCTTCGAGTCCGCAGGACCAGTGACCCGCCGAAAATTCGCGGATTGCCCCACTGCCATGTCGCCCAAGGACGGCCCTACTCCAGAGGATGGATTATCAGCCATGCCAACGCCCTCTTGCTCTCTTACAATCCAGGTCCAGGGAACTCTGTCGCGTACGATTGATGGCGAGTATAGCATAAACAGCAAAGGCCCGCCTAAGCGAGCCTGCCAGTCGCAGCTTTCAGTCCACCGCATACCCCCGGCCAGGACCGGATGAAGAAGTGATTAGCGGCTGGCCCCACCTGCTGACCTGACCGCGAGGACGATACCGCTAGCGGAGGGGTCGCGCAGGAACAGGCCCTCGTCACGCTCCTCCACGGTTATCTCGGCAGCACGCACCCGGTCTGCGACGGCCTGACGTGCAGCCTCGTCGGGCAGGTTGATCGTATACCAACGCAGCCCAACCGCGTCGTCCGGGGGCGGCGGCGCGTTGACCCCCGCCCAGACGTTCGCGCCGAGGTGGTGGTGATAGCCGCCCGCCGACAGGAACGTCGCGCTTGGCCCGTAGCGAAGCATCAGGTCAAAGCCCAGCACGTCGCGGTAAAACGCTTCCGCCTGCGCGATCTGGGCCACGTGCAGGTGAACGTGTCCGATGACCGTCTCCGCGTGCAGCCCGGACCACGGTTCGTCACGGCCTGCCAGTTCGTCGAGGATGCTTTGCAGGTCTAACGGGTCCGTGCCCATTTTGAGCTGCCCGTCAGGGTAGCGCCACTCAGCGCGCGGGCGGTCCCGGTAAATTTCGATGCCGTTGCCGTCCGGGTCTGGCAGGTAGATCGCCTCGCTGACGTGGTGGTCGGCGAAGCCCTGCACCGGCGTTTGCATGTCGATGATCCGCCTCAGCGAGTGCGCCAGTTGCAGCCGCGAGGGAACGAGAACCGCGAAGTGGTACAGGCCGGTGGTTCCCTGGATGCGCCGCGCGCCGGGCCGCTCGACCAGCTTCACCAGATCCGCCCCACCCGCGCCAAGATAAGCCACCCCATCACTCCGGCGGTGCAGGGTGAAACCCAACGCTCCCTGGTAAAAGGCCAGGGAGCGATCCAGATCGGAGACGGTCAGGCTGACCACGCCCATGCGGGTGTCGTGATGGATAGAGCCGCTCATCAAGTGTCTCGCCGGGGCCAGACCTCCCTCGGCAGTGATTACTCTTGCGAGAGAGCCGGTTCGGCGTGGTCCTCACGCGCCGACTTGACGTGACGCCACACGTACCAGCCAAATCCGGCCAGAATGACGATGGCGATAGGAATGTCGAACGGGCGCATGATGGCGCGCAGTTCCTCCCAGCGCGAGCCAAACGCCCAACCGCCCGCCGCCAGCGCGCCGCACCAGATGAACGACCCGACGAAAGTCAGCACGGTAAAGCTGGACAGGCGGGTACGCATCACGCCCGCGGGGAAGGAAATGAAGGTCCGCACGATCGGCAGCAAGCGCGAGATAAAGGCCGCCCAATCGCCCCAGCGCTCGAACCAGGCGTCGGCCCGTTCCAGGTCTTTGGGATGAACCATGATGTATTTGCCGTACTTTTCGACCAGCGGACGGCCACCGTACACGCCGAGCGCATACGAGACCAGCGACCCGATGGTGCAGCCCAGCCCGCCCCACCAGCCGCCCAACAAGGCCGCCCCCAGCAGCGTGCCGCCGCGCGCCTGGACGAGCAGCCAGCCAGAGAGGGGCATGGTCACTTCGGAGGGGATGGGGATGTTGGCGCTTTCCAGCGCCATGACGATGACCACGCCGGGCCAGCCGATAGCCTGGAACAGGTTGTGCAGGAATTCGACGATTTGCATTTCGAGTGCTTCGGGCATTTCGCAATCCTCATAAAAACGCTGCGCGCAAACGGGCGCAGGCTGTGTTCTGAAAACCGGACGGGGCGCGAAACCACGCGTCCCGTCGCGCGGGGGAGTATAGCATCCGGTATGGCGACTAGCAAGGTATCGCCACCGGCGTACGGCGTAATTCTTGTGTAAGGTGCAGCCGCTAGGATGAACCGTATCTTGCCCGTACACAGCGCCAAAGGACGTGTGCCCGATGAAATCCCGAGGATGGATGGCAGGCCTGACCACGATCTTAGCGGCAGCTCTGGCTGCATGCGGAGCAGCAGCACAGAGCCAACCGGAACCGGCCCCGCCTGCGAGCGAGCCTGCGCCGGAGCAGCCGCCCGCCGCCCCGGCGGAGAACTACGGTCCCGCGCCCGAAATCACCAACGACGAATGGCTCAACACCGACGCGCCCATCCGCATCGCCGACCAGCGCGGCAAAGTGGTGCTGGTGGAGTTCTGGACATTTGGGTGAATTAACTGCCAGCGCGTGATTCCCTCGGTGAGGGAATGGTACCAGACCTACAGCGACCAGGGCTTGGTCGTCATCAGCGTCCACTATCCAGAGTTTGCCTACGAAAAAGACGTCGACAACGTACGGGATGCGTTGGTGCGGCTGGACGTGCCCTACCCCGTCGCCATCGACAACGACAGGGTGACGTGGGGTGCCTACAACCAGCGCTTTTGGCCCACACGCTATCTGATCGACAAACGCGGGGACATCCGCTACGTGCACATCGGAGAGGGAGCCTACCAGGAGACCGACGCCACCATCCAGGCCCTGCTGGCCGAGCCGTGGCCGTAGAATAATGCTTGAATCAGAAGAGGACGACTCTCGGGTTGTCCTTTTTGATTTACGTAGGCTCCGTCGTCCGAGGATTCTCCCCGGATGCCTTTTGGCGCAGCAAGCGCCGGTACAAGGACGTCTGAATCACAATCGACAGCATGCCGCCGCCGATCGTAGGCCACCACCACCACGGGTCTTCGATGCCACCTGCCTGACCAAAGAAGAAAATGGCCGCTCCGACCATCAGGCCCACCAGCAATTCCACCTGCAGCGACTGGAAGAAGTGTAGGCTCCAGGGCTTGAAAGGCTCAGGCAAGGTCCCGCTTCTCCAACGGAAGGCTTCCTCGAGGTTGGCCTCTGGAAAGTGCTTGATGTAGTACTCTTTGATCTGTCCCATAGCCCTGGCGCTCTCAAACCAGGCTCCCCGCAGTCGAATCAACTGCAGCAGAGTGAGAACACCTATCGCGCTTAGAAGCACAAAAAGGATAGCGAAAGCCAGATTAGCCTGAGTCGCTTCGATGTTCGAGACCTGCGGTGCGCCCAGAATAGCAGCCACCACCGAGCCGACGCTGACGACGTAGAAGCTGGCAATTTTGCCCCTGTCCTCGTTGGCCTGGGCGGCGGTTCCGGCAATGTACTCGTACTCGTCGCTGAGTAGACCAGGGATAACTAACGGGTCCACAGTCCTGCCCTCCACAGTTTCAGTCTTTGCGCTCGCGCAAATGCGGGTAAAGCAACACCTCGCGAATCGTGCTGCGGTCCGTCATGAGCATCACCAGGCGATCGACACCCATGCCGAAGCCCCCGTTGGGCGGCATGCCGTAGCGCATGGCCCGCACGTAGTCCTCGTCTACCGGGTGGTGCTCGTCAGCATCTTCCCCGTACAGGCGACCCATTTCCAGAAAACGCTCGTATTGGTCGAGCGGGTCGTTGATCTCGGTGAAGGCGTTGCCCATCTCCATCCCGGCGATGAAGAATTCGAAGCGCTCGACGTGGTACGGGTCGCCGGGTTTCATCTTGGCGAAGGGGCTGATGTCACGCGGGTAGTCGATGACAAACGTGGGTTGGATGAGGTTCGGCTCCACGTCGGTGCCCAGCAGCGAGTCGATAAGCTGCCCCCACGTACTGTCCTCACCCGGCGTTTTGCCCTTTTCCAACATAGCCGCCCGCAGGCTTTCGGCGTCGGGGTGTTGGCCGTAGTCGATGCCCGTCTCGTCCAGAATAGCCTGGCGCAGCGTGACGCGCGGCCAGGGCGGGGCCAGATCGACCTCGTGGCCCTGGTAAGTGATGGTGGTCGTGCCGTGCACCTCCTGGGCCACAAAAGCCACCATGCGCTCCGTCAGGTCCATCACGCCGTGATAGTCGATGTAGGCTTTGTAGAACTCGATCTGCGTGAATTCCGGGTTGTGCTTGCGGCTGACCCCCTCGTTACGGAAGTCGCGCCCGATTTCGTAGACCGCATCGTACATACCGACCAGCAGGCGCTTCAGGTATAGCTCGAAGGAGATACGCAGATACAGGTCCTGGTGAAGCTGGTTGTGATGGGTGACGAAAGGCCGGGCCGCCGCCCCGCCGTAGAGGGGCTGCAAGATGGGCGTCTCGACCTCCAGAAAGCCCTCGTCGTCGAAGAAGCGGCGGATAGCCGAGAGCGTCCTGGCGCGAATGCGAAACACCTCGCGCACGTCGGGGTTAGTCGCCAGGTCGGCGTAGCGCTGGCGGTAGCGCTCCTCCACGTCTGTGAAGCCGCCGTGGCGCACCAATTCGCCGTCCACCTCTTCCTCTTTGACCACGGGCAGCGGGCTGACAGCCTTGGCGAGCACCTGCAAATCGCTGACCAGCACCGTCACCTCGCCGGTCCGGGTGCGCATCATCGTACCTTTGGCCTGCACGAAGTCGAACAGGTCGAGGTCCTCCCTGAACACCTCGTACGCTTCTGCGCCGACGTTGTCCTGCGTGATGCGCAACTGAAGCTGGCCGCTCTCGTCCTCCACGTGAGCGAAGGAAGCCTTGCCCATCACGCGCATGCTCCGCAGCCGCCCACACACCGTGACCGGCACCTCAGCCGCCTCGTCGGCCTCGAAGGCAGCGATAGCCTGTGCAGTGGTATGCGTCCGCTCGACGCGGGGTGGATAGGGGACGACGCCGCGCTCGCGCAGGCGCTCCAGCTTGTTGAGTCGCTGTTGTTCGAGGTCAGATGGTTCCCACATGACATCCTCTGAGATAGTGAGGCTCAGGGTAAGCAGCAAAAAAACAGGCCCGCCCCGGCGACAGTCGCCAGGCCAGGCCCACGCCAGCCGCCGGTCAGCCGGATAGGTTACTTGATTGACTTGATCTTGAAGGTCAACGGCCCATCAGGCGCATTGATGATAACCTCGTCGCCCACCTTGCGCCCCATCAGCGCACGGCCCAGCGGCGATTCGTTGGAGATGCGGCCTTCGCGCGGGTTGGCTTCCACCGCGCCGACCATGTAATAGGTTTCGGGCTTGCGGCCATTCTCCTGGACCGTCACGGTGCTGCCCAGGACCACGGTGTCGGTGGGGCCATTGTTTTCGTTGATCAGCTTCGCATTGCTCAGAATTTGCTCGAGTTGCTGAATACGCCCCTCGACGAACGATTGCTCGTTCTTGGCATCCTCATACTCGGCGTTTTCGACCAACTCTCCACCCTCTTCGAGCGCGCGGTGCAAACGCTGAGCCACTTCAGCCTTGCGTACTGTGCGCAGGTGCTCCAACTCGGCTTCGAGTTTTTCAAGCCCTTCACGAGTGATAGGAGTGGGTTCGTCGACCATCGGCTTCTCCGTGTTGTTCAGAAAGTTACGTTAACGTGTACGCACTAACTCAAAAAAAGAAGCACCGCCTGTCGCCGGGCGATACGGTCCACTTTGTGCTCTTAAGATAGCAAAAACTGAGGCGCGAGCGACTCAGTCTTCCTAGCTGGCCGGAATGATAACACAGTTCATAGGCATTGTAAAGCAGGCGCCTGGTCCCATCCTCCCGGAGAAATCCAGCAATACAAATCCAAAACCCAAATGACAAAATCCAAAACGACTCCTGGTTTTCAAGAGGTTTGGATTTTGGATTCTTGATTTTGGATTTAACACGGGTTAACATCCCGCACTATCCCACATTATCCCACATTGTTGTTGGGGATTTCAGGCCAGCGGCCACGTGGGCCGCACGTCCAGCGCCCAGTCGTCGCGCTGACCGGCCCGATAGCGGAAATGGCCGCAGGCGGCGACCATCGCGGCGTTGTCAGTACACAGGAAGAGCGGCGGGACGCGCAGCGGGCGGCGCACAAGCTCGGCTACGCGCTCGCGAAGGGGCGTGTTAGCAGAGACCCCGCCCGCGATGAAGACCTCCCTCACGTCGAACGCCTCGGCGGCTCGCATCGTCTTGGTCGCCAGTACGTCCACCACCGCCTCCTGAAAGCTGGCCGCCAGATCCGCCGTCGCCTGCGAGGAGAGCGATTCACCATCCGGGGCCAGGCGGCGCACCGCGCGTAGAGCCGCCGTCTTAAGCCCGGAGAAGCTGAAATCGTAGGTCTCCTCGCCGTCGTCGCCGGGCAGCCAGGCGCGCGGAAAATCAACCGCCGCCGGGTCGCCCTCGCGGGCCGCTTTTTCGATGGAAGGCCCGCCGGGATAGGGCAGATTCAGCAGGCGGCCCACCTTGTCAAAGGCCTCACCCGCTGCGTCGTCGAGCGTGCCGCCCAGGCGCTGGTACTCGCCGTGGCCGGTCATCAGCACCAGTTCAGTGTGCCCGCCGGAGACCAGCAGCGCCAGCAGTGGAAACTCGAAATCCTCTGCTCCCTCCACCAGCCGCAGCGAGTAGATGTGCGCCTCCAGGTGATTGATGCCCAGCAGGGGCAGCCCCGCGCCCAGCGCCAGCCCCTTCGCCACGTTGACGCCCACCACCAGCGACCCCGCCAACCCCGGCCCGCGCGTCACCGCGACAGCGTCCAGATCGTCGAGCGCCAATCCGGCCTCGTCCAATGTTTTCGTCACCACGGGATGGATCGTTTCGATGTGGGCGCGCGAGGCCAGTTCGGGGAAGATACCGCCGTACTGGGCGTGCAAATCCACCTGCGAGGCGACCACGTTCGACAAAATCAGGCGGCCCTCCTCCACCACAGAGGCCGCCGTCTCGTCGCACGAAGTCTCAATCCCCAGAATACGCGTCACATCCAAATCCTAGCCACTCAGTACCTTTTGGTTTACCGCTCTCAGCACCCGCAATGCCCGCAGCGTGACCCACTTGTTGGGCTGCTTTGCCTCGCCGAAGTCCACCCACGTTTTGCCTGTGTAATCGTATTCCAGCGCCCAACGGCCCTCGTCGTCTTGTTTGTCGCGTACGAGGGTCAGTGCGTTAGCCAAACGTGGGTCGTCGCCGTAGCCCAGTCCGGCCAGGGCTTCGACGTTCTGCAAGAGGTCGGTGATATAGAATACCGGAAAGCCGAACTTCCACCAGTTGCGGCTCGGTTTGGCGTCGTTGCGTGTGGGATAGTCGGCCTCTGCCGGGTCCTTGCCGAACAGGAAGTCTACGCCCTGCGCAATCGCACGTTCCATCAGGGGCGTGCGGCGCTCGACCGGCCACTTGCTCAACGCCAGCATCACCTTCACCCCACCCCAGGCGCAGGGCAGTCCGTCGTTATAGGCGCAAGCAAAACCCGGCCCACAGTTGCCCGACGCATAGAAACGCACCTCCGCCACAGAATCCTCGGCGGGAGAAACGCCCTCGCCCGTGACGCTGCGCGCCATCCACTCGAAGGCTTGTTCGAGGCGCGGATCGTCGTAACCCAGATCGATCAGTGCCGCGCACAGGTTACCTTGCAGGCAGTCGATGTTGCCCGAGGGGGCACCTTTCTCCGTGAAGCGTCCTTCTGACACCAGTGCGTGATCCAACACGTAGGCGCACGCCCGCCCGACACGTTCGTCGTGCCACGCCGAGGCGCCCAGTTGGGCCAGCAAGATGATAGACCAGGCGGTTGACCGGTATTTAGGGTTGTAGCCGGGGCCGGGCCTGACCCAGAAACCCTCTGTGTCCATCTCTGCCAGGACCGAGGCGATGGGGCCTTGCCTGTAGGCTGCCTCCTGTGCGGCGACCAACTCCGGGTCGTCTCCAGGGAGGTCCAGGAGGTCGCGCAGCGTCAGGTAGCGAACACCGGGCGTATCGGCGTCCAGCAGCCAGGGAAGCGGGTCATTGCTGAGTTGTTCTCGCCACGACATAGACACCGCCTCAAATCACAAATCCAAATGACGAAATCCAAAAAAACGTTCGTTGGAGACTTTGGTTTTTGACATTTGGATTTCGGATTTGCTCTAGGCTAGCCTAGAGCAACCACCAGGTTTTTGGGAAAATCGGTCAGCGAGCGCGGCTCGCCGTCGTCGCCAAAATACATCACGTCCTCGATGCGGATACCAAAGCCCCGCTCCGGGTAGTACAGCCCCGGCTCGACGGTGAACACGTTGCCCGGCTGGAACACGTCGTCGTTAGCCGTGTCTGACAGGCGCGGGCGGCCATGCAGCTCCAGGCCAACGCCGTGCCCCAGGCTGTGAACGTAACCCTCCTGCGTGCCGGGCGTCGATTTGACCGTCGGGTGGCCGCGCTCCTCGAAGAACTCGCAGGCCATCGTCTGATAGCTGCCTGCTGGCTCGCCCACGCGCATGGCCTTGACCACGGTCTCGAAGCACTCCAGCACCTCGCCGTAGGCTTGCTCGACTTCCTCGCTGGCGTAACCCAGGCAGAACGTGCGCGTCATGTCGTGATAATAGCCGCCGCCCGCCTCGCGCGGGAACAGATCGTAGACGATGGGCAGGCCAAGCTCAACCGGGGCTTCGTCGTCGCCGCGCGAGTGGGGAATGCCGCCGTCGCGGCCCTGGGCGAAGATCACGCCGTCCGGCGACTCCAGCCCGCGCTCTGCCAATCTGAGCATGATGTAGCGCCTGACTTCGCCGATAGTCAGTGCCTTGCCATCAGCCCGGACGAGCTTTTTCTCCTGAACCGCGTGCCCGCGCAGGAAATCAATCGTGTCCTGCATGGTCGCCACCGTCCGCTCGGCCACCGACTTGAGGCGGGCGAACTCGCCGTCGTCCTTGGTGGCGAAGGCTTCCTCAAACAGGGAGGTGCCCGTCTCCCCCACGATGTCCAGGTTGGGCAGTGCCTCCTTGAGGGCCCGGAGCAGCATGTAGCTGCGGCCCACGTCGCCCCGCCCGTAGAAGGCCACCCTGCCCTCGACGCCCTGCGCCTCAAACAGGTTTTGGAAAACGGCCAGCGACGCCTGAAAGCGATCCCCGGTTTCCTTGAGAGCATCCAGCAGCCCGAACGCGTTGAAATCGGCGGTTGCCAGGCCGCTCCTGGCAGCTTCGTCACGCTCCATCGAGCCGTGCACCAGCAGCGGCGTCTCGCCCCGCTTCTTGAGAATCGTCCCGCTGGTGACTTTGGCCCCATTGCCCAGGTATTGCAGGGCCAGGTTTTCGCCCGCCGGGCCGGTCACGACGATGGCGTCGAAACCGCGCTTCTCCATCAGGCGATCAATGTCTGCTTTCAAACACACACTCCCTCTCAATACCCATTTCAGTTTTTGGACTTCGGATTTTGGATTTTTGATTTAAGCGCTGCCAGCAGCGCTTCTTCTTCTCGCGCCAGCACCGTGCGCGGATCGAACAATAAACGTCCCTCCTCGATGCGGGCGATGACCGGCGGGTCCCCCGCGCGCAGGCTGGCCGCCACCTTGTCGGGCGAGGAAAACTTTAAGGCCAGCAACGCCGTCGGCAGCGTCTCGCCGGGCAGACTGCCCCCGCCCACCGTCGAAACGCCGTCCACCACCTCGGCCTTGAGGCCCTTCAGCTCGCTGGCCCACCGTTCCGCGCGCCCGCGAAGCTCGTCAACCGGAGCCGCGATCATGCGCCAGACCGGCACTTCGGCCAGCGCCTCGCCGCGCAAATAGTGATTCAGCGTAGCGGCCAGCCCGGCCAGCGCCAGCTTATCGGGCCGAATCGCCCGCGCCAACGGGTGCCGCTTCAGCGTATCAATCACCTCCCGGCGGCCCACCAGAATCCCCGCCTGAGGCCCGCCGAGCAGCTTGTCGCCGCTGAAAGCCACCACGTCCGCGCCCGCCGACACGCTCTCCTGGACGGTTGGTTCGTGGGCCATGCCGAACGCCGCCGTGTCGAGCAGCGCGCCGCTGCCCAGGTCGTCGGCCACGCGCAGGCCGCGCTTTTTGCCCAGCTTCACCAACTCGTCGAGCGTTGGCTGGCTGGTGAAGCCGATGATCCTGTAATTGGAGGCGTGCGCCCGCAGAATGAGCGCGGTCTCCTCGTCGATAGCCACCTCGTAATCGCGCAGGTGGGTGCGGTTCGTCGTCCCCACCTCGACCAGCCGCGCGCCGCTCTGGGCCATCACGTCCGGCACGCGGAACCCGCCGCCGATCTCCACCAACTGCCCGCGCGAGATGACCACACCCCTATCTTTCGCCAGCGCGGTCAGCATCAGCAAGACCGCCCCCGCGTTATTGTTGACCGCCAGCGCGGCCTCGGCCCCGGTCAGGCGAACCAGCGTCCGCTCGGCGTGGACCGTCCGCGAGCCGCGCGCGCCTGCCTCCAGGTCGTATTCGAGCGTGCTGTAGCCCCACGCCACCGCCTCGATAGCCTCGCGTGCCGCGTCCGAGAGCGGCGCACGCCCCAGGTTGGTGTGCACCACCACGCCCGTCGCGTTAATCACCGGGCGCAGCGTCGGCGCGAGCAGGTCGCGCAGGTAGTCGGCGGCCTGCTCTGTGAGGGTTTCGTCGCTGGGCGGTCCCGCGTCCCCGTCGTCACGCAGGTTCTTGCGGGCAGCCTCCAGCGCATTCCGCAGACCCTCCACAGCCAGCGCCCGCCCGTAAGCGGTCGCCAGCGCCGCGCCGCCTTTGCCGCTCAGGAGGCGGCCCACGCTGGGCAACTGCCGCAAAGGATTCTGTTCGCCAGCCATCAGGGCCGCCACTGGCTGCGCTCGCGCAGCCGCAAGAAAGTCTCAATCGCCACCAGACTGAGCACCAGGAAAAAGGCCACCGGCCACGACAGCACGCGCGGCACGCGCAGCCAGGCGCAAGCCGTCCCGAACAGGCCCACCCAGTTGCCCTGCCGCACCAGGACGTTCGGCGGCACGGAAGGCGCGCTGGGGCGGCGGAAACGCTCGTTGAGGTAGCGCACGAAAGGCAGCGCCGTGCCACTCAAGGCGATGTAGAGCAGCGCGAAAAACGCCCAGCGCATGCCCACCGTCGGCAGCGTGTTGATGAACAGATAGAGCAGGCCCGACCAGCCGATTCCGGCCAGCAGCAGCCCGGCGATCAGCACACCGGTGTAATCTTCCGTTGGCGTCACGTCCCGTTGCATATTTCCCTCGCGGCTGGATTATAGAGCAAAAGCGACCAGCCGTCAGCCGCCATTCCCCTTTGTGAACAGTTAGCAAACGCTGTCAGTCGCTACTTATACCAGCCTGCCCATACGGTATAATCCCCCGTCGAAACACATCAGGCTGATTGCTGAAAGCTGACCGCTGACTGCTGAACCATGGCCCTCGTAACCTGCAACAAACTGAGCAAATCATACGGCGCGCAAGACGTGCTCGCCAACATCACCGCCGAGGTGCCGCGCGGCGCGAAAATCGCGCTGGTCGGCGCGAACGGCGTGGGCAAAACCACCCTGCTGCGCCTGCTGGCCGGTATGGAGGAGCCGTCCGGGGGGACGGTCAGCCGGGCACGGGGGCTGCGCATCGGCTTCCTGCCGCAGGAATCCGAGCGCGCCCTGCGCGGCGAGGGCACCCTCTGGGACGAGATGCTGTCCGCCTTCAGCGACCTCCTGGCACAGCAGGCCCGCCTGGAAGCGACGGAAGCCGCGCTGGCCGAGAGCGACGACCCGGAACTGCTGGCCGCCTATGGCCAGCAGCAACAGGCTTTTGACGTGGCGGGCGGCTACACCTACGAGACGCGCATCCGGCTGGTGCTGAGTGGATTGGGCTTCGACGCGCGCGACCACCAGCGCCCGCTGTCACAGCTTTCCGGCGGCCAGAAGACGCGCGCTCTGCTGGGCCACTTGCTGCTGGAAAACCCCGACCTGCTGATCCTGGACGAGCCGACCAACCACCTCGACTTGAAGGCGCTGGAATGGCTCGAAAAATGGCTGCGCGGCTGGGAAGGGACGCTGCTGCTGGTTTCGCACGACCGCTATTTCATGGATCGCGTGGTCAGCGTGGTTTGGGAATTAGCCTTTGGCCGCCTGGAACGCTATCGCGGCAATTACACCCACTACACCCAGCAGCGCGCCGAGCGGCACGCCCAGTTGCTCGCCACCTACGAGGCCCAGCAAGAGCACATCGCCCGCACCGAGGACTACATCCAGCGCAACATCGCCGGGCAGAACACCCGCCAGGCCCAGGGGCGGCGCAAGCGGTTAGAGCGCTTCGTGCGCGACAAGGCCATCGACGCCCCGCGTGAAGAGCGCGCCATCCGGCTGGACATGCAGGCCAACGCCCGCTCCGGCGACCAGGTGCTCATCACACAGGCGTTGCAGGTGGGCTACCACGATGACGGCGTGCCTTTGTTCGACGTGCCGGACATCACGCTCTATCGCGGCGAGTGCGCCGCGCTCATCGGCCCCAACGCGGCAGGCAAGACCACCTTCCTGAAAACCGTCCTGGGCCAACTGCCACCGCTTTCCGGCCAGGGCAGGCTGGGCGCGAGCGTGGAAGTCGGCTACTTCGCCCAGGCTCACGAGACGCTCAATCCTGAATCGAGCGTGATCGACGAAATCCTGAGTATGCAGGACGTGCCGGAAGGCGAGGCGCGGAATTTGCTGGCGCGCTACCTGTTCACCGGCGACGACGTGTTCAAACCTGTCAGGGCGCTCAGCGGTGGCGAGCGGGGTCGCCTGGCCTTAGCCAAGCTGGCGTTGAGCGGGGCCAATTTCCTGCTGCTGGACGAGCCGACCAACCACCTCGACATCCCCTCGCAGGAGGTGCTGGAGGCCACGCTGGCCGACTTCGCCGGGACCATCCTGCTGGTCTCGCATGACCGCTACCTGATCCGCAATCTGGCGACACAGATCTGGGCGCTCGACCAGGGCCAGATGACGGTCTTCGAGGGGCCATACGACGAATACCTGGCCCAAATGGAAAAAGAGTCTGAGCTACCCGCCGAGACCATCCCGGCCCCCACGCCCCAGGCCGACGGCCATTCACAGCCGCGCTCCGGCCTCACGCCCTACCAGCGCGCCAGACGCCTGGAGGAATTGGAGGCAGCCATCGAAGTGTTGGAAGGACAACTGGAGGACCTAAACCAGACGCTCGCCGCCGCCAGCGAAGCCGGTGACGTGGCGCAGGTGGCCGCGCTCGGCGAAGCATACAGCCAGGCCGAGGCGCAGCTTGAGGCCAACATCGCCGAGTGGGAAGCGTTGCAGACAGAGAGCTAGGCGATGGTGTTCCCATGAACGAGGAAACACGAGTCCTGATAGACTACGCGGGCCGTGACATCAGGCTCACATCCGAACGGTGGCAGCACATCCTCGACCACCCGGAGATGGGCGATCAGGAGGAACGCCTTGCGGAGACATTGCGCGAGCCAGATACTGTAATCGCCACCCAACGAGATCCCACGGTACAATGCTATCATCGTCTTTACGAAGACACGCCCGTCACACGAAAGTATCTCATGATCGCCGTCAAGGTGCTGGATGACGACGCCTTTGTCATCACTGCTCACTTCATGAGTCGCTTGAAGCGAGGTACAAAGATATGGCCGAAGTAGAGGTGTGGTACGACCAGGAAGGGGACTATCTGGAAGTGCGCTTCTCAGACGAGAATGGCACGCTCGAAGAAATCACCGAGGACGTGTTTGAACGACGCAATGCGGATGGCGAGGTCATCGGGTTTGCCGTGTTCAACTTCAGCCAACATGACCGGCAAATTGTGTCGCTGCCATTGCACTTGCGCGCAGTCGCATAGACTCTAAGCTCAGAGTTCCTACCGATGGCAAAGAAAACCCAACCCATGCGCATCCTGGAGGGCGCAGGCGTGCCCTACGACGTGATCGATTTCCCCGAAGAAGTCCACGACGCCGCCGGGGTGGCCGAGTTTGCGGGCGAGCCGCTGTCGCACGTCTACAAGACCCTGGTCGTGGTGCGCGAACAAGGCAAGCCCCTGCTGGTCATGGTCGCCGCCGACAAGACGCTCAACCTGAAGAAACTGGCCGCAGCACTGGGCGAGAAGAAACTGCGCATGGCGAAACACGCCGAGGCCGAACGCCTGACCGGCCTGAAGGTGGGCGGCATCGGCGCGCTGGCGCTGATTCACAAAAGCTTCGCCGTATTATTGGACCGGCCAGCCCTGGACCTCCCCTACGTGCTGGTCAGCCCCGGCCAGCGCGGCCTCAACCTGCGCGTGCCGGTCCAGGGGTTGATTGAGGTGACGGGCGCGCAGGTGGTCGAGGCCACCGACGATCCGGAGGCGTAAGATGGCCCGCCAGGGCATCTACGACACGTTAGGTGAGCAATTCGGCTACGTCGAGGGAAACCAGGTCTACAACCTCGACGGCGTGCTGATGGGCGAAATCCGCCGCGAGAAAAAGCGCCGCGCGGTCTACTCGCTGGACGGCGAGAAGATGTGGCACCTCAGCAAAGACGGCATCTACTCGCTGAGTTGGGAGCCGGTGGGTTATCTGGGATCGCCCCGCCGTGGCCCGGAGGAAGGCGACTATTTCTAGGCCGCTCCGCCGTGCCCTGTTTTCCCTGGGGGGAGCGGCAATCTTCGCTTTCGCCGGGTTCGTCCTCTCCATCGAACAATACTCACACGTAGACGAAACGCAGCCCGCCGAGGCCATCGTCGTGCTCGGCGCGGGCGTCGAAAAAGATGGCCGCCCCAGCGCGGCGATGGAAGCGCGCGTCGCGCACGGCATCTGGCTGTACGAGCAAGGCTACGCCCCGTTGGTGGTGGCGAGCGGCGGCGTCCGCGTGCGCCCACCCGCCGAGGCCGACCTGATGGCCCAAACCTTGCTCGCGGCGGGCGTGCCCCAGGACGCACTCATCGTGGAGGACCAATCGCTCAACACCGGCCAAAACGCGGCCTACGTCACCCCCCTGCTGCGCGAGCACGGCGTCGAGCGCATCATCCTCGTCACCTCGCCATTTCACCAGTGGCGGGCCGAGCGGGTCTTCGAGGACGTCGGTTTCGAGGTGTACCTCTCGCCCCCACCCGACGACCCCGCCGAAGCGCTGCCCGTCAAGCGCATTTACTTCCTCACGCGCGAAGGTGCGGTGACGCTGTTGTATCTGTTATCTGGGTCTTAAAAGGGGTAAGGTTGGGAAGTCGCGCGCGACGGGACGGGAAGGTGTTTAGCTTATCTCAGCCAACATCTTGTCCACCAACTCGACGGTCTGGCGGTTGGTCGGCAGCTTCTTCTGCCACAGCCAGGATACGTCGAGCCACAAGCCAGCCAGCACCTTTGAGCGGAAAATGCTCTCCTCCTCCAGGATAGCATCTCTATACAAACCTTCGTCATCCAACATATAGAAGTTCGCGCTCTCGCGTATGGGGTCGATCAGCCAGTACTCGCGCACGCCAGCCTGCTCGTATTCAGCGTACTTGTCGCCCCGGTCCCGGCTGACACTCTCTGGCGAAACGACTTCGACCACGAGGTCGGCGGGGCCGTCCACGTAGGTTTCTTTCATGCGCTCGGCATTTTCGGTTGAGACAAACAGCAAATCTGGCTCACGACCAGAAGGGCGCTCGTATAGGCGCATCAAGAAAGGAGCAAGATAAACGCGTCCCAGGTCACGCTCCTGCGCGAACGTCCTGACGAGTGCCGCCAGGAAGAACACCAACGCCTCATGCCGTTCGCTCGAAGGACTCATCATGATGACCTCCCCGTCCACCCACTCCGCAAAGGTGCCGTCCGTCAGCCAGTCATGGAACTCTTCAAAGGTGAGTTTGCCCTCAGGCAGAGGGGGGCGGTCTGCGCTTAACGCCTCGGATTGACGTGTCGTCATCGAAGTAACCCGAACACCCACTCTAATCGTTAGCTGCGATTATACCACCGGCTACACAAGTGGGCTTGCCTGCGCTCTTCTCCCTATACTTTGCGGTATACTTCCCCCCGACATGGACACCAAAGTCTACACCACGCTTGAACTGGATAAAGTTCTCGGCCAACTGAGCCGTTTCGCCGCCTTCTCCGGCGGTCAGGCCCTCATCGAAGAACTCGCCCCGGCCTTCGACCTGGACGAGGCACGCTACCGCCAGGGCGTGACCAGCGAAGCCCGCGCGCTGCTGGACCTCAAGCCCGACCTGACCCTGGGCGGCGTCCACGACGTGCGCAAATCGGCGCGGGAGGCCGAGCGCGGCGGCTTCATCCTGACGCCGCTGGCCCTGCTGGACATCAAGCAGACCCTGCAGGCGGGAACCGCCCTCAAACGCTCGATCATCAAGGAAGAAGAGTTCGTCCCCATCCTGGCGGCCATCGCCGGGCGCATCGAAGAGGGGGCGGGCATCGTCAACGCCATCGGGGGCGCGATCAGCCCGCGCGGCGAGGTGCTCGACTCGGCCAGCCAGCAGCTAGGGGCCATCCGCCACGACCTGCGCCGGGCGCACGAACGCCTGCACAGCAAGCTGCACAGCATCGCCAACAGCCCCAAGAACGCCCCCTTTTTGCAAGAACCCATCGTGACCATGCGCAGCGGGCGCTACGTCATCCCGGTCAAAGCCGAGCACAAAGGCCGCATCAAAGGCGTCGTCCACGACCAATCCTCCAGCGGCGCGACGCTCTTCGTCGAGCCACTGGAGACGGTTGAAATCAACAACCAGATTCGCGAACTCGAACTGGCCGAAGAGGAAGAAATTCGCCGCATCCTGACCGAACTGACCGCGCGAGTCGGCACCCAGGCAGGGGCCATCATCGAGACGGTGGCTGCCCTGGCCGAACTGGACCTGGCTTTCTCCAAGGCCCGTTACGCCTATGCCATCGACGCCAGCGAACCGGAGCTACTCCCCTTCCCCAAACGCCCCCGCGACGACCATCCCGGCAGCACCGTCCGGCTCTACAGCGCGCGCCACCCGCTCTTAGACCCGGCCAGCGTGGTACCCATCGACGTGGAATTGGACGACGAGACCTACGCGCTGGTCATCACCGGGCCAAACACTGGCGGCAAGACCGTCTCGCTCAAGACGGTGGGCCTGCTGGTCTTGATGGCTCAGTCCGGCCTGCACATTCCCACCGCCGATGGCTCGGCGCTCTCGGTGTTCGAGCACATTTACGCCGACATCGGCGACGAGCAAAGCATCGAGCAATCGCTCTCCACTTTCTCCGGTCACATGAGCAACATCATCCCCATCCTGGAGCGGGCCGACGCCCGCTCGCTGGTCATCCTCGACGAACTGGGCGCAGGCACCGACCCCGGCGAAGGCTCGGCGCTGGCCCGCGCCATCCTGAACGAGTTGCTGGGGCGCGGCGCGACGACCTTCGTCGCCACCCACTACCCCGAACTGAAAGCCTACGCCCACAGCACGCCGGGCGTGCGCAACGCCAGCGTCCAATTCGACCTGAACACGCTGGCCCCCACCTACCGCCTGCTGGTCGGGCTGCCGGGCCGCTCCAACGCGCTGGCAATCGCCGGGCGGCTGGGCCTGTCGGACCACGTCGTGGACGCGGCGCGCTCCCTCGTGGCCGAAGCCGACCTGCAAATCGAAGACCTGCTGGACGAGATCAACCGCACCCGCGAGGAAATCGAGGCCACGCAGGAGCGGCTGGAGAACACCTACGCCGAGGCCGCCCAGACCCGCGAAGCCCTGCACGCCCGCCTGCGCGACATCGAAGAGGAGCGCCGGGCCGTGCTGCAAGCCGCCCAGGACGAGGCCCAGGCCGAATTAGCCGCCATGCGGGCCGAGTTGGACGATTTGCGGGAGCAACTGCGCCGCGCAGCCCAGACGCCGCAAGTCGTGGACGCCGTCGAAGAACAGGTAGAAGCGCTGGCAGAAATCCAGGCCGAGCCGTTCGTGGTAGAGCCGCTCGCGCCGCTGCCGCCCGCCGCCCCGGAGCCGGAACCGGAGGAGGAGCACGACCTGCAGCCCGGCGACCGGGTATACGTGCCGGGCCTGAACGCCGAAGGGGAAATCGTCAGCATGAACGACTCGCAGGCCGAAGTCCAGCTTGGACGGCTGCGCGTCCGCGTCAAACTGGACGAGCTATCGTGGCGTGGCTCTCCGCAACCCACTCGCCCACCATCCGACGCCCCCGTCCGCGCGCCGCATCCCCCCAGCCCCGGTCTCGAGCTTCACCTACGCGGGCAGGTGGTCGAGGACGCGCTGATCGACATGGATCGCTACCTCGACACCGCTTATCTGGCCGGGCTGCCGTGGGTGCGCATCGTGCACGGCAAGGGCAGCGGCAAGCTGCGCCGCGCCGTTCGCCAGGCCCTGAAGCACCATCCCCTGGTCGAGACTTACGACAAAGCCCCGGAACACGAAGGAGGCGATGGCGTCACACTCGTGCGACTGGTTCCCGGCGGCTGACTCCCCCGCTATCCCGGTTAGCGTCTCCTTCCCACTCCGGTATAATCTGGCACAGGCCAAACGCTAGGAGCACCCATGCCATCACTGGTCGAACTGCATTTCATCCTGGGCCGGACCTTCATGTTCTTCGTCCTGGCGATGGGCCTCTGGGGCATGGTCGCCTACGTCCGCAAGCAACCCCTTGGCCCGAATTACTGGGGCGCGCTGGTCATCGGCGAGATCGTAGGCGTGCTGCAAGTCATCCTGGGCGTGATTCAGTGGCTTGGCGGCAGCCAGCCCGCTCGCGGGATACACTTCCTGTACGGATCGCTGGCGATCGTCATCTGGCCCGCCACGTTTGGTTACGTGCGCGGCCAGCAGGAAAGCCAGACTGAGTCGCTCGTCTTCGGACTGGTGAGCCTCTTCTTGTTCGGCATCGCCATACGCGCCTTCACCACCGGGTAATCAGGGAGCAGATCGTGGGTGCCAAAATCCTGGCCGTAGACGACACGCTGGAAGCGGTAGAACTGCTCAGAATCATGCTGGAGACCAGTGGCTTCGAAGCAACCACCGCGCTGACGGCTCAAAAGGCACTGCGGCTGGCTGCCGAGGAGGGGTTTTCCGCCGCCCTCCTCGACCTGATGATGCCTGACATAGATGGTCTGGAAATCTGCCGTCGCCTGCGCGCCAATCCAGAAACCGCCAATCTGGCTATCCTCATCGTCACGGCAGCCAACGAGCCTGAGGTAGAGAGTCGGGTCGAGGCCGCCGGAGCCGACGGCCTGATCTACAAGCCGGTAGATTTGCACGACCTGGTTGCCAGACTGAACGAGGTGTTGGCCGCGCGCGGCTTGATCTAGATTGGGGTCACACACTCATAGATTCCACTGGCAGGCGACATTTTGATACCCTGTAGCTGTTTGGCGACTATACCTGCCTGGCAGGTATAGCACCTGACGGTCGTCGCCGGACCGACCCTTGCGCGGCCTTCCGGCGGCGGTGGCTGCCCCCCTCCCGTCGGCCACCGCTAGACGTTACCCAACGGGCGTAAACCCGTACGATTGATTCGAGATCACCTGACACAGGAGAGTTGCACGATGTCCAAGGTCGGAATCTTCTATGCCTATTGGACCCATGACTGGGATGCCGACTTCCACCCATTCGTTGACAAGGCCGCTGACCTGGGATTCGACGTTCTCGAAGTCAACGGCGGCACTGTCGCCAATATGACCCCCGAAGAACGACGAGCCTTGAAAGCCCACGCCGACGATAGGAACATAGCTTTGTCTTACTGCATCGGCATGCCGGCAGAGTACGACATCGCGGCTCAAGACAGGTCGGTGCGCGAAGCAGGCATCGCTTTCCTCACCAGGATGGCTGAAGCCATTGGAGAAATGGGTGGAGGGAATTTGGGCGGCGTACTCTATAGTTACTGGCCCGCAACCATGCCGGAGGGCGAGACGGATAAGCGACCTTACACAGAGCGCAGCGTGGAAAGCATGAAGATTGCCATCAAAGCAGCGGAGGACAACAACGTTGTTTTCAGCATGGAGGTCCTCAACCGCTTCGAGCAGTTCATACTGAACACCTGCGAAGAAGGGGTAGATTACGTGAAGGCAGTGGGCAGTCCGAATGCCAAGGTGTTGTTGGACACCTTCCACATGAACATCGAAGAAGATTTCGCTGGCGAGGCGATTCTCGAAGCCGGTGACCACCTCGGTCATCTCCACATCGGGGAAAACAACCGCATGCCACCCGGCTACGGACATATACCCTGGACTGAAATCGGAGATGCTTTGCGCAAGATTGACTACCACGGATACGTCGTCATGGAACCCTTCCTGATGCCCGGTGGAGAGGTGGGCCGCGACATCAAGGTCTATCGTGACCTGAGCGTCGGCCTCGACCTGGATGAGGAGGCCCGCCTGGCACTGCAGTTCATGAAAGGCGTTTTGAAATAGCGGCGTGAGCGCCTGAAGCGCGCTCTAATCGGAGGCACCCAATCAATCGGTGAGAGTCCGGGCCGGTCGGAGAGAACCGATGCTCTGTCACATCACGTAAACTGTGCATACGTCTACCATAGGGGTATAATCGCAAATAATTGTAGTCACTGTAAGCATAATCATTTCCGTAGAGGTCAATCTCATCGTGTCCAATACGATTCCTCCCAATGAAATCCGCGTTTCCACTGGCGAAGCGCGCCCCCGCCGCCGCCCGGAGTGGATAAAGGTCCGCGCGCCAAGCGGCGAGACGTACGAATGGCTGCGCGGCCTGATGCGCAGCAAAGAACTGCACACCGTCTGCGAAGAGGCCATGTGTCCCAACATCGGCGAATGCTGGGGGCAAGGCACCTCCACCTTCCTGATGATGGGCGACATCTGCACGCGCTCGTGCGGCTTCTGCGACATCAAGACAGGCCGCCCGGCACCGCTCGACTGGGACGAGCCGGAGCGTGTGGCGCGGGCCGTCAAGGCCATGAACCTCCGCCACGCCGTCATCACCTCGGTCAACCGCGACGAGCGCCCCGACGGCGGCGCGCCCATCTTCGCCATGGTCATCAACCGCATCCGCGAAATCCATCCCGGCTGCACCATCGAAGTGCTCATCCCCGACTTCAAGGGCAGCGAGGAGGCCCTGAAGATCGTCATGGATGCCCAACCCGAAATCCTCAACCACAACGTCGAGACGGTGCCGCGCCTCTTCAAGAAAGTGCAGCCGCAGGACCGCTACGAGTGGGCCATGGCGACGCTGGGCAACGCCAAGCGCATGGACTCCCTGGTGCTCACCAAGTCGGGCATCATGGTCGGTTTGGGCGAAACGTTCGACGAGGTGGTCGAGGTCATGCGGGACCTGTCCCAGCTGAAAGTGGACATCCTGACCATCGGCCAGTACCTCCAGCCCTCCAAGAAGCACCTGCCCATCGAGCGCTACTACACGCCCGAAGAATTCGATGAATTCAAGCGCCTCGGCGAAGAAGAATTAGGCTTCCAGTGGGTCGAGAGCGGCCCGCTGGTGCGCTCCTCGTACCGCGCCGGGCAGCAAGCCCGCGCCCTGTCCAGGCTGGGATACGTCCGCAGCTAAGGACGCTCCCGACAAACGCGAACGCCGACCGCCAGAAGCAGAAGGGGTCGGCGTTTTCTTACGGTGACCATATGGGACACAAGCCCGTAGACGACGTGAAGCTCAGCCGCACTGTTGCCCACGCCCTACGGCACAAACCCTGGCTGTACGAGTTGGAGTTGGACGACGAAGGCTGGGTGCCGGTGGAGGCCCTGCTGGCCGCGCTTCGCCAGCGGCGCGGCGCGTGGGCCGATCTGACCGAGGAGCATCTGGCCGGGATGATCGCCCGCGCCGACAAGCAGCGCTACGAACTGCGCGAGGGCAAAATCCGCGCGCTCTACGGCCACTCGCTCAAGCACCGGCTGGCAAAGACGCCCGCCGAGCCGCCGGAGTTCCTATACCACGGCACGCCCACCCGCGCCGTACAGGCCATCCTGGCCCAGGGCCTCAAGCCGATGGGGCGGCAGTACGTCCATCTCTCCATAGACCTAGAAACCGCGCGGGAGGTCGGCGCCCGCCACGGCAAAGGCCGTGACCAGCGCCCGGTGGTGCTGGTCATCCGCGCCGGAGAGGCCCACCGGAGCGGTGTCACGTTTTACGAGGGCAACGAGATGGTCTGGTTGGCGGACCACGTGCCGCCAGCGTTTATCGACGAGCCGAGCCACGAAGGGAAGAGGGATGCCTGACCAAATTCTCATCATATCGGGAGCTTCGCGCGGGCTGGGAGCCGCCACCGCGCGCATCGCGGCGGAACTGGGCGCGGGCGTGGCCCTCAACGCCCGTTCGGAGGCGGACTTAGAAGCAGTGGCCGCAGACATCCGGGCGGCGGGTGGCGACGCGCTGGCCGTCGCGGGCGATCTCAGCCAGCCAGAGGTATGCCAGCGGCTCGTGGAACAGACGATTGACCACTTCGGAGCGTTGGATGGGCTGGTCAACAACGCCGGAATCATCGAGCCTGTCGCGCCGGTAGCGGACTGGATGCCGGAGGCGTGGGAGCGCAACCTGGCGATCAACGTGCTCGGCCCGGTCATGCTGACTCAGGCCGCGCTGCCGCACCTGCGCCCGCGCGCCGGGCGAGTCGTCAACGTATCCAGCGGGGCGGCGGTGAGGCCCATTCCTGGCTGGAGCGCGTACTGCGCGGCCAAGGCCGCGCTGAATATGTTCAACCGCAGTCTGGCGGTAGAGGAAGAGGCCATCACCGCCATCGCCTTTCGTCCAGGTGTGATTGACACCGACATGCAAGCGGTCATCCGCCAACTGGGGGCCACCGGCATGCCGCCCGACGAGCACGCCAGATTCATGCGCTTCCACCAGGACGGCGACCTGCGCCCGCCGGAGGTGGTCGGGCGCACGCTGGCCGTCCTGGCCTTGTTCGCCCCGCACGAGTGGAGCGGCGAGTTTCTGGCCTTGCAAGAGAACAGGGTCGAGGCCCTGGTCGCCCGGCACGGCGGGGTAACGTGAAGCGGCTCAACTCGATTGACATCCTGCGCGCCCTGGCGATCATCCTCATGGTCCAGGTGCACTTCGTCGGCAATCTGGCCTATTGGTTTCCCGCGCAAGCTGCCCTCTATGATCTGTCGTTCCTGTTCGGCGGGCTGGCCGCGCCCTCGTTCACGCTGCTGGTAGGGGCCAGCCTGTGGATCAGCAACAACCGCCGCCGGGCCGAAGGCGTGCCTGAGCGAGCAATCGCGGCACACACGTTCCGCCGCGCGCTGGTCATCTTCGTCGTGGGGCTGATCTTCAACCTGATCATCTGGGGGCCTGAGGAGCTGTTCGACTGGGACATCTTGACCTTCATCGGCAGTGCGATAGTCGTGGTCTACCTGATCCGGCGGCTGCCGGATTGGGCCATCGTAGGGCTGTGCGTCGCCATCCTGGCCGCCAGCCCGCCGCTGCGCGAGTGGACCGGCTATGGGTCGCACTGGCTATCCCAACGCGGCAACTACACCGAATACGTCGTTCCCTGGCGCGCAAACGAAATCCTGCTCGGCTACACCCTGCACGGCTATTTCCCCCTGCTGCCCTGGCTGGTCTTTCCGCTGGCGGGCTACGTCTCGGCGCGCCACCTCCTGGGCGCCGAGGAGCACCTGAGAAAACGCCGTGCCCGGAGCCTGCTGGCCTTCGGCGGGGTGCTGGGCTTGCTGGGCCTGGGGGCGCACCTGGCCGGATTCGGCCTTGAGGGGCCGCTGGCCTTCTATCTCTCGCCATCGACTTTCTACCCGGTCAGCACCAGCTTCGTGCTGCTGACGCTGGGAGTGGTTCTGGCAGGCTTCGCCGGACTGTGGCTGGCGCTGGACGGCGACGAGGCCCGCCGCGCAGCCGCCAGCCGCCGGGATTGGATGGCCTTCTTCGGACGCTACAGCCGCTACGCGCTGACCGTCTACGTGCTCCATCACGCCCTGCACCTCTGGCCGATGTACGTTGCCGGGCTGGCGCAAGGCGACGTATGGTTCTACTGGCAAGACTGGGTGACGCCCGCCGGGGCGCTGGGGTTGGCAGCGCTGTTCCTGGCCGCCTGCTACGTGATGCTGCTAGGCTGGGACAAAGCCAGGCGAACCGGCAGCCTGGAGTGGCTGCTGGCGCGGGCGGTCGGCTAGCCCGCTGCCCTTGCACCCCATCCACTTCCATTGACACAACCCCGCTCCTCTGCCAGAATAGCCCGCCGGACCGGCGAGGAGGTCTATGACCCGCAAACCCCGACTGTTGCTCGTCTTTGGCACCCGCCCGGAAGCCATCAAAATGGCCCCGGTGGTGCAGGCGTTGGCGGCTCGCCCTGGCGAGGCCGAACACGTCGTCTGTGTGACGGCCCAGCATCGCGAGATGCTCGATCAAGTGCTGGCCTGGTTCGCCATTGAGCCGGACGTCGACCTCAATCTGATGCGGCCCGACCAGACGCTGCCCGACCTGACCGCACGCGCCCTGACCGGCATCACGAAGGTGATCGAGGACGTACAGCCAGACGTGGTGCTGGCCCAGGGCGACACCACCACCGTGATGGCCACCGCGCTGGCCGCCTTCTACCAGCGCGTGCCGTTCGGCCACGTGGAGGCCGGACTGCGCACCCACGACCTCTACAACCCCTTCCCCGAAGAGGTCAACCGCCATCTGGCAAGCGTGCTGGCAACCTATCACTTCGCGCCGACCAGGACCGCCGTAGACGCTTTGCTGGCCGAGGGCATCGACGCCAGCCAGATCCACCAGACGGGCAACACCGTCATCGACGCCCTGCAATGGACGGTAGCCCAACCGCACCGGCTGGACCTCGACCTGCCCCTGGACGGCCCGGAACGGCTGATCCTCATCACCGCGCACCGGCGCGAGAGCTTCGGCCAGGAATTCGAGAACATCTGCCACGCCCTGCGCCAGCTGGCCGAACGCAACCCCGGCGTGCGGCTGATCTACCCGGTGCACCTCAACCCCAACGTGCAAGAGCCGGTGTACCGCATTCTCAGCGGCGTCGAGCGGGTCCACCTGATCGACCCGCTGCCCTACCCCGACTTCGCCCACCTGATGAACCGCAGCACGCTCATCGTCTCCGATTCAGGCGGACTGCAAGAGGAAGCGCCCGCGCTGGGCAAGCCTGTCCTGGTCATGCGCCAGACCACCGAGCGCCCGGAGGCCATTGAGGCGGGCACCGCGCGGCTGGTCGGCACCGACACCCAACGCATCGTCACCGAGGCCGAACGCCTGCTCGACGATCCGGACGCCTACGCCCAGATGGCAAACGCCGTCTCCCCATTCGGAGACGGCCACGCCGCCGAGCGCATCGTGAATATTCTACTGAAGGCCAAACGTTAGAACAGGCTCAACTGCTCCGGCTCGTCAGGGGGCTGCTCCTCACCCGACGCGGACCCCATCTGCTCGATCAACTCCGGGATGCGGGCGAAGTCTGCCTCAACTGTGGCTCGCAGCGAGGGTTGGTGAAGCGCTGCCGCCGGGTGGTACATGGGGATGTAAAGCCGGTTGCCGATCTTCTTGGCCTGCCCGTGAATCTTGCTGATGCGCGCATTGGGAAAATAGCGCGCCATCGAGAAGCGGCCCAGCGTGACGATGACCTTGGGATCAATCAACTCGATTTGCCGGTCCAGGTATTCGCGGCAGGCTTCAATTTCGTCGGATTGCGGGTCGCGGTTGCCCGGCGGGCGGCACTTGACCACGTTCGCGATAAACACGTCCTCCCGCGTCAGGCCGATGCTGTTGAGCATCTCCTCCAGGAACTTGCCGCTGGCTCCCACGAAAGGCAGCCCCTGCCTGTCCTCGTGGAAGCCCGGCCCCTCCCCGATGAACATAATGTCGGCGTCAGACCGCCCCGCGCCCGGCACGGTGTTGGTGCGGCCCTGATGCAGGGGACACTTCTCACAAACCGCTATTTCAGCCGCCACCTTTTCCAGGCTATCCACCATCATCCTCCCTCGTGTCGTGTCAGTGTCGTGCCAGTATAGTCCGGCCTGCAGGCTGGCTGCAAACCTTGCCGCAAAAGATTCGGAGTTAGTGTAAAATGGCAGCGAAACAAGGAGCCATTTGTGAGCAACAACGCGCGCTACGCCACCCTCGAAGAAGCCGCCACCGCCCTGGTCAACGGCCAGAGAGCGCTGGGCCAACGGATATCCCACGACAGCGCATTGCTCATCCTCAAGCACGTGTTCACTGGCGCTCAGAACGCGGGCGCGCCAGATCCCTTGCAACAGGTCGCCTGGGCCGTGGATTTGTTCAACGGGTTGGACCCATTGGAATTGTCCGCGCTGCCGACGGCGCTCGCCCCGATGTTGAGCGCAGGCCACGGTCTGACCGGCCTCGAACCGATGTTGGGTGGAGACCGCAGCTTGCTTGTAACGTCCCTCACCCGTGCCACTCGTCGATCACGTCCAGATGCTTGAAGGACGCCACCCCTACCTGCCTCAGCCAACTCCCGTAGCCGGGGTCGCCTGAGTTGACCGCCATCATCCAGGCATCCTCGCGGTTATCGCGGTAGTAGCCCTTGCGGCGGCCAACGATCTCAAAGCCATACTTGTAATACAGATTCAAGGCCACGCTGTTACTGACCCGGACTTCCAACGTAGTGCGCCTGGCCCCCAGGCGTATCGACTCCCGCAGCATGGCGAACATCAACAACTCGCCCAGGCGATGACCCCGCCAATTGGGATGCACCCCGATGGTGCTGATGTGCGCCTCGTCCACCAGGAACCAGAACCCCGAATAGCCCAGCAGACGGCTGCCGTTTGCCGGGAAAAGCTGCAAGTGATTCAGCCAGGCACGCAAGCCGCGCGAATTGGGCCCGCCACCAGATTCGGGCGAACTCAGGACAAACATGCTCGAATTCGTGCTCTGGGTCAGTTCAAACCGGTAGGAACTGGCGGGCCAGGGCGTGGGGAAACACAGCCGGTCAAGCGCCGTGACCTGCGTGATGTCACTCAACTGCATGGGCCGCAGCGTGACGGTGGTGCGCGTCTCGATCACAGCGCGCTGCCCTCCGGCTGGTGCAGGTAAATCGGTGCCAGCGTGGCCGGGTCGTCCACTTCGCCGCGCTCCAGACGCGCCCAGCCCAGTTCGGCCAGATAACCCGCCCGCCGCAGCGAAGCCGCCCCGCGCACGACCTCCAGGGCACCGGCCTCGCGCAGCGCTTCCAGCCCAGCTTCGTCCACCTCGCCGACCACGCGGGCCGACCGGACCGGCAACTCGTCCCACGTGGCGATAAAAGCCCCGCCAGATGGCCGCCAGCCACCTTCGTGCCAATCGTAGGTCGCGGCGGCCAGCCGTCCGCGCCCGGCCTGCAACAGCGCGCACAGCCGCTCGCCGTCGACGGGCGGCCCCTGGGCCGCCGCCAGCACGTCGAGCGTGGGGACGCCCAGCAGCGCCGTCGTCTCGCTGGCGAGCACCAGCCCCTTCGCCACACCCAACCCGATCCGCAGCCCGGTGAACGAACCTGGACCGAGCGCCACAGCCACCCCCCGCAAATCGCGCGGCGACAGTCCGGCCCCGTCCAGCATCGCCGCCAGGCTGGGCGTCAATTCGACGGTATGGTAATTAGCGGTCAGCCACGACGACTCAGCCACGACGCGATGCCCGTCGTAGAGTGCCAGACTGATCGTGCGGGTGGCGGTGTCAATCGCCAGCAGCATGCGCCAAACCCTCCGCCACCAGTGCCCCCAATACGTCGACGAAACGCGAGCCGTTAGCAGTAAAACCCAGGCGGCGTTGGCCCTCGCCCGCCCTCGCCAGTTCCACCCACAACCGCTCTGCGGGCAGCGCCGGGAGGATGCGCTCCGGCCACTCGATAACCAGCACCCCATCCGCGTCGAGCACATCGTCAAGCCCTAACCCCCAGGCGTCAGCCGCGCCCTCCAGCCGGTAGCAATCCAGGTGATAGAAGCGCGACGGGTCCGAGGCCCGCCGATACTCGTTGAGCAGCGTAAACGTCGGGCTGGTGACTCGCTCCTGCACCCCCCAGCCGCGCGCGATACCCTGTGTGAGCGTGGTCTTGCCCGCGCCCAACTCCCCCTGCAGGCACACCACGTCGCCGGGCCGCAGCAAGCGACCCAGCGCCTCTCCCAGCCGGGCTGTCATCTCCACCGACTGGCTCAGGTATGTGGCGGTTTTCTCTGGCGAGGGACCCATCGCTTGAAACTCAACACATCCGCAAATCGCCGCACTGGCGAGGTGGACTATAACACGACACGAGTCGCCTGGAAAAGGGTATTGATGGGTCGGCCAGACCTCGCAGCCTGGGCTTCTATTCTGGCAATCTGAAGGCTCCCACTTCTCTCCAAACGGTAATACGCCCAGAAGTGGTCAGACCAGCCAGAATGGAGGCAAGTTGGAAGTACGGTATAATGGCCCGGTCTTGTTTATCGACCACCACACCGGTGGAAAAGGGCCATTTTGCTCAGACGCCTCATCCTCCTGGCATTAGTCGTCGCCTTCGCCTACGCCATCTACACGTACTGGGGCGAGCTTGTCACCATCGTGGACGTGCTGCGCAATGGCCTGTGGTACCTCGTGCTGGCCGGGCTGGGGCTGGTGGGCGTGAGCATACTCAATCAGGCGTGGTTGTATTCAAGTCTGTACGACGTGGTCGATCTCCCCTCCGAGAAAAAACACCTGCTGCCCATCTTCCTGACCACCCGCTTCGTGATGGTCGTCGCACCGAGCGGCGGCCTGTCGGGATGGGTGCCCTTCATCCAGGATGCCCGCCAGCGCGACCTGCCCGTCGGGATGGTCATCGTCGTCAACCTGGTGTACATGGTGCTGTGGTATTCCAGCTTTGCCATATTCTTGTTCGCCGGGCTGATCTTCCTGTTTCTGGCCCACGACTTGCAGTGGTTCGAGGTGACGGCTGCCGCCACGCTGATGTTCATCGACGTGCTGATGATCGCCGGGCTGGTGCTGTCGCTGGTCGCGCCGGGACCGATGGAGCGCATCCTGCGTTGGGGCGTGTTGGCGATGCGGCGCGGTGCGCAGCTGTTCAAGCGAGAGGGGCCATTCACCGACCAGCAGGTAGCGAATTTTGTGGCCGACCTGAACGAGGCCACCACCTTGATGCGCCACGCCGGTTGGAAGCTCGGCAGGCCGGTGGCGCACGCCATCGGCGTCGAGGCGCTCAACCTGGCCATGCTCTACCTGATGTTCCTGGCCTTCGGCCTCCATGCGACGTTCGGCCTGCTGGTGGCGGGCTACAGCGTGGCTATTCTGTTTTACATCATCTCGCCCACCCCCGGCGGGTTGGGCTTCGTAGAGAGCGCGCTCATCCTGGTGCTGACCTCGTTGGGTGTGCCCAGCGGCGGCGCGACGGTGGTGACGCTGGCCTTTCGCGGCCTGACCTTCTGGATACCGTTCCTGTTGGGCTTCGTCGCGCTGCGCTGGGCCGCGCGCGAACCCGATACTTCTGACCCCGGCAGAGCGATGGAAGTGGCCCCGTCACCCGTCAGGCCCCTCCGCGACGAGTTTCCCTGACAACTATCCCCTGGGCAGCGTAGGAGTCGAGACGATGGACACAGTTGAGACTCGCAAGAGCATGTTTCCCGGCCTCACCCTCGACGTCGAAGACCTGTTTCTGCTGGAAGGATTCCAGATCGGCTACCTGCCGCAGTACGTGCCGAGGTACCTGCAAGAAGAGGACCTGGCCGCCGTGCTGTCGGCCCACCCGGCGGTCAGGCGCTTCCTGGTGAAGAAACACCCACCCATAGCCGCTTTCGTCGAGCGAATCATGGCCCAGTACGAGCCGATGACCGACGCTGCGAAACTGGCGAAACACGCCGACAGGGCCGTCTGGTCCATTTCCGACCTCCTGATGTACAACAAGGCCCCGGAGGTCCAGGCCGCTCTGGCCCATCACCGCTGGGATTTCCACGAGGTCGTGACCTCCGTCACGCCGCTGGATGGGAAAGTAGTGCTGGACGTGGGAGCGGGAACGGGCCGCATGGCGCTGGAAGCCGCCCAAACCGCCGCGCAGGTCTTCGCCGTCGAACCGACCAGCCGCCTGCGAGAATTCATCCGGGAGCGGGCATCCAAAGCTGGCTTGAAAAACGTGTTTGTCGTCGATGGCTTCCTGCACCAGATTCCGCTGCCCGACGATTACGGGGACGTACTCTTCACCTCGCAGGCGATTGGCTGGCGCCTTCTGGATGAACTGCCGGAATGCGAGCGGGTGGTCAAAGAAGGGGGTTTCATCATCCACCGCTTTGGCGCGGACGTGGGCGAAGGTGTCACTACCGGTGCCGAGGACCCCCACGCCATCCTACCCTCACCCGATTGGGGATACGAGGCGGTCAGATACCAGGAGTCAGGCAGGTGGGTGGTGAAGTATTGGAAGCAGGTCTGACCCCTGATGGCGTTCACAACGCGATCAGGGCGATAGCCACCAGCGTGGTCACAACGCCCAACCATTGCAGGCGGGTCAGCCGCTCCTTCAAGATCAGCCAGGCCAGCAAGACCGTTCCCCCCGGATAAATCGAGCCGAGGACGGCGGCGATGTCCAGCCGCCCCGCGCGCGCTGCCAGCACATAGAGCGCGTTGCCGCCGGTATCGAAGATACCCGTCAGGGCGATCACCGGCAGTTGCTTTCTATCAGGCATCTGAAGTTGGTCGAGGACCACTCCCACGACAGACAGCGTGACCAGCGAGGCCGCCCTGGCGGCAACCAACGGCCACAGCAGCGCCGTCTCGCTGGCCCGGCTGATCAACAACAAGAACCCGCCGAAGCCAAGACCCGCTACCACCGGCAACCCCAGGTCGCGCAGTTGGATGCTCATCTCCGCATCGCCGCTCGACACCAGCCAGACCGCCGCCATCGCCATCCCAAAGCCCACCAGCGTCACGATCCCTGGAAAACCGTCGATAAAGAAGGCCGCGATGACCGGCACGAGCGCTCCGACAATGCCACCAACCGGCGCGACGACGCCCATCTGCCCGTCCGCCAGCGCCCGGTAGAAAGCCACCAACCCAAATCCCCCCGATATGCCCGCCGCCGCAGCCCACAGCAGGCTCTCCACCGGCGGCAGCGCTTCGGGCAGGGGCAGCACGAGCACCCCCAGAAACACGATGCCAATCACCTGCGACGCGACGACCACGCTGTAAGAGCTGCCCCGTTTGGACGCCACACCACCGCTAAAATCGCTCGCGCCCCAGCAGGCGGCGGACGCCAGTCCAAACATCACGGCGAAAGCCTCTGGTCCAAAATCTGGCATCACGCCCATTTCCGGGGGCTACCCCTGGCGCTTGCCCAACAGATTGACCAGCAGCACCCCGCCGATCACCAGCGCGCCGCCAAACAACGCGATCAACGTCAGCACCTCTCCCAGCCACACCCAGGCGATGAACGCGGCGACAGCTGGGACGAGGTACAGGAAACTCCCCGCGACGGAAGCCGGCATCCTGGACAAGACGAAAGACCAACTGGCGTACCCAATCGCGCCGGGAAAAACGCCCATGTAGATAACGGCCCACGTCGCCTGCCGGGTGGCCCCGCCCACGTCCCGCAGCAGGCCAGGCGTGAAGACCAGCAGGAAGAACGTCCCCGCCAGGACCGTGTACGTCGCGTAGTTGAACGCGCCGTACTTCTTCAGATAGGGCTTCTGCCAGACGAAGTACAACGACTGCGCCAACGCAGCCAGCAAGACCAGCAAAGCGCGCGGCTCCAGTTGGATCTCCCTGTCCTTCACCAACCCAATGATGGCGACGCCCAGCAAGCTTACCGCAATGCCCACCCACCCCCAGGCGGTCAGACGCTCCCCAAAGAATGCCGAAGCCATGATCGCCATGTACACGGGCGAGGAGGCGACGATGAAACTGGCGACGCCCGCCGGGACGTCGACCTCCCCGGCGTTGAGCGCCACGTTGTACACGCTCAACCCCAGAAACCCCGTCAGCGCGATGCCGGGCAAGTCTCGCCGTTCCGGCAGCGGGATTCGCCCCAGCAGCGCGTAAGCCCCCAGCACGACAGAAGCCGTCAGATAGCGCAGCAGGGCCACGCTCGCCGGAGCGTAACTCCGCAATCCGGCGCGAATCCCCGCGAAGGCGGACGACCAGAGCAGCACCGTAATCGCCGCGGCGATCAGGCCCGGCCCCTGCGCCGTATCACGAACGGAAGAAAAAAGCCCCGCACGACGAGCGCGGGACGTGTCATCGCGAAAAGTGGTCATCGGTTACTTCACGTCACTCCAGGTCGTATGTAACTCGGTCTGGCCGCTCTTCAGGGCGCGCAGCAGCGCGTCCTGGTCCACCGGCACGCTGAACACGCGCAGGCCGGTAGCGTTATAAATCGCGTTGCAGATCGCCGGGGTGGTATTGATCGACGAAATCTCGCCGACGCCCTTCGCGCCGTACGGGCCGTCCTCGGTGGGGTGCTCGACGATGTGCGTGATGATCTCCGGCGTGTGCTTGATGCTCGGCATCTTGTACCGCGCCAGCACGCCTGTCCAGGGCACGCCATCCTCGATAATGTACTGCTCGGTCAGGCAGTTGCCCATCGCCATGACCACGCCCCCCTCGATCTGGCCTCGCAGCGCCCCGGGGTTGATCGCCCGCCCCACGTCGGCGGCGGCGATCACCTTTAGCGTGTGGACCTCGCCCGTCTCCAGGTCCACCTCGACCAGCGCGGCCTGCGTGGAGTAGGAAAAAGCGAAGTGCATGTCGCCCCCCGTGCCAAGCGGCTGCGTCTTGGGCGCCCAGTATTCGAACATCGTCCTCGGCTCCAGGCCCTGCTGCTTCATCCAGCCCACCACCTCGCCCATCGGGACGCTGCTGCCGTTATAGCGCATCAGCCCCTCCTCGAAGCGAACCTCGTCGGGCGGCACGTCCATCTTTTCGGCAGCCACAGAAGCCAGAGCTTCGCGCATCGCGCTGGCCGCCAGCCGGGCCGCGTTGCCGGTCACGTACGTCTGGCGCGAAGCCGTCGTCGGCCCGCCATCCGGCGTCAGGTCGGTATCGGAGAGCAGCACGCGCACGCTCCCGTAGGGTATGCCCAATTCCTCGGCGGTGCACTGCGCCACCACCGCATCGAGGCCCTGCCCCATGTCGGCAGACGAGGTCCGCACCTCGGCGGTCCCATCCTCGTAAACCTCCACTTCGGCCCCGGCCTTGTCAGGCGCGCCGCCACCCAGCCCGGTGTTTTTGTACGAGCAGGCCACGCCCCAACCGTAAGCCTTCCCGTCCTGCTGCCAGCCCCACCGGAACCCATCGCCGTCATGGTGAGCCTGCATATCGCCCCACACCCTGTCGATGGACTCGACAAGCCCCACGCTCTCGCGTAACAGTTGCCCGGTGGCCGTCGTGACCCCCACCTTCTGTGCGTTCTTCAAGCGCAGTTCCACCGGGTCCATCTCCAGCGCCTCGGCCAGCAAATCCATATTCTGCTCGACGGCGAAAGCCGACTGCGTGACGCCAAACCCTCTAAACGCGCCCGAAGGCGGGTTATTCGTGTACATCGCGTAGCAGTCAATCTTGGTATGAGGCACCACGTACGGGCCGGTGGCGTGCGTGGTGGCGCGCGTCATCACCTTTTCGCTCAGGCTGGCATACGCGCCGCCGTCGCCGTAAAGCTCGGCCTGGACGGCAGTCAGCGTGCCGTCGCGTTTGGCCCCCGTCTTGATGCGAATGATCGTCGCGTGCCGTTTGGGATGGAACAGCAGCGACTCCTGCCGCGTGTAAAGCATCTTGACCGGGCGGCCCGTGGCCTGAGCCAGCATCGCCACGTGAATCTGCCCGGCGATGTCCTCCTTGCCGCCAAAGCCGCCCCCGATCAACGTCCCCCTGACGCGCACCTCTTCGTCCCTGAGGCCCATCGCCGCCGCGATCTGGTTGCGGTCCTGGTAAGGAATCTGCGAGCCGACGTAAACGGTCAGCTTGTCGTGCTCCGCCACACCGGCGGGCACGCCAATGGCGCACTCCGGTTCGAGGAAAGCGTGCTCGGTGGTCGGCGTGCGGTATTCGCGCTCCACCACCACTTCGGCTTCAGCCAACCCCTGCTCGATATCGCCATAGTACACCTTGATATGCTTGAGCAGGTTGCCCGTCTCCCACTCCTCGTGCAGGACCGGCGCTTCAGGCGTGCGGGCGTACTCCGGGTCGCCCACCACCGGCAGCGGCTCGTACTCCACCTCGATCAGGTCGAGCGCGGCGGCGGCGGTGTCCTCGTCCTCGGCGGCGACGATAGCTACCGGGTCGCCCATGTAGCGCACCCTGTCGCCCGCCAGCACCGGCCAGTCCGACTGCACCAGCCCGTGGATGTTCTTACCGGGCACGTCTTCGTGCGTCAGCACCGCGTGGACGCCGGGCAGCTCCCTGGCGCGCGAGGCGTCAACCCGCAGCACTCTGGCGTGCGGGTAGCGCGAGCGCAGCGTCCGCCCGTACAGCATCTCCGGGAACGTGTAGTCGTCCGCATACTTGGCTTTGCCCGTCACCTTGTTGAGCACTTCGGGGCCGGGCACCGACTGCCCGATAACCTCCAGCGGCTCGACGGTCTCCGGCTGCGCGAAGGGGGGCGGCTCCTCGCCGCGCAGTTCTTCGGCTGCCGCCTGAATGGCGTTGAATACGCTCACGTACCCGGTGCACCGGCAGAAAGTGTCTTTGAGCGCCACTTTGATATCGTGCTTGGTCGGATGGGGGTTCTTATCCAGCAGGTTCTTGGCCGTCATGATGAGGCCGGGCGTGCAGAAGCCACACTGCACCGCGCCGTGCTCCACGAAAGCGCGCTGCAAGGGATGTAGCTCGTCGCCCTGGGCCAACCCCTCAATCGTCTGTATCTCCGCGCCCTGGGCCTTGAACGCCGGGTAAATGCACGAATCCACCGCCTGTCCGTTGACGATCACCGAGCAGATGCCGCACTCGGCCTCGTTGCAGCCGATCTTCGTGCCGGTCAGCCCCAAATCCTCGCGCAAAACGGTGGCCAGCGTGCGCGACTCCGGCACGTCAAGCTCGTGGCGCGTTCCGTTGACGGTCAGCGTTAGCTTACTCAAAGTTGTCCCTCACTCAACCACGTCTTCGATGTCGTCGCCATGTTACTGCAATCCAACGCCCTCAGGCACAGCCTCTCCGGTCTGCGCGCGCCTGACGGCCACCCGCAGCGCCCGGCGCAGCAACACCTCGGCCATTTCGACCCGGTATGCCGCCGTGGCGCGGTATTTGCTGGTTCGCGGCTGGAGCGTCTGGTGGGCGACCTCGCTGGCCGTGTCGAGCGCGGTCTCAAGGGCCTCCTCCCCTGCCACGGACGCGCCACGCAGCGCCGCCTCGATTTCCGCGATGCGGACCGGCGTCGGCGCGACAGGCCCGATGCACACCCTGGCCTCCTCGATGGTTTCCCCACCATCCAGCCGCACCCACAACGCGCAGCCCAACACCGGCAGCGCCACACCCTGCGGGCGCATGATGCGCTTGAAAGCCGTCGCCTCGCCGTCGCCGCACAGGCCAAAGCGGAGGTTGAGCACCAGGTCCCGCGTGGGATCGATCAGCGATTTGCCCGGTCCCTCGTACATCTCCAGGATCGGCACCCAGCGCCGCTCGCCCCCCTGCGCGATCTCCGCCTCGGCATCCAGCGCCACCAGCGACGTGGTGCCGTCCCCGGCGGGCAGAGCGTGAGCCACGTTCCCGCCCAGCGTGCCGACGTTGCGCACCTGCGGCCCGCCCACCACCCCGCAACTCTCCACGAGGCAGGTGGCCCTGGCTGCCAGAACGCCCGCTTCGACAATCTGCGTGTGCGTGACCGCCGCGCCGACGGTAATCTGGTCGCCATCCTGCCGGATTTGCCTCAGTTCGTCGATGCCGGTCACGTCCACCAGCGCCTCGACAGGTGCCTGGTGTCCCTGCTGCATCTCCAGCAGGAGGTCGGTGCCGCCCGCCACGACGCGCGCCTGCCCGCCGTAGTCGGCCAACAGCGACAATGCTTCATCCACGGAAGCCGGAACGTGATATCGATTCCAGGTGGTGTTTGTCATGTGATTTGTCTGGCGTACTGAGCGCCCCTGACAACAATCTCCGGCGCTTTTCGCCGGGCGAGGCTGCCCGACGCCGCCACGAGAACGTCCCGCGCCGACCGTCGATTGGAGGTGAAACGATCTTAGCATAGGGAAAGTCGCCTGACAAGATATCCACTTTCGTAGAGTGTCTAAGAGAGCGCAGGTACGAACTCGAACAGGTGAGATGGGTAGTGCGAAGTCTGCTTGTAAAGCTGGCGACTGTTCCAGCAGAATACGAACAGATGAACGGCAGCCCGCAGAG
>Ga0180438_10001611_pt1 | contig 39705 bp, 51 predicted proteins | sample SS_ome_12_FD_132455 | JGI IMG/M metagenome (GOLD analysis project Ga0180438, IMG submission 132455) | Hypersaline lake sediment archaeal communities from the Salton Sea, California, USA - SS_3_D_2 metaG | ecosystem: Environmental > Aquatic > Non-marine Saline and Alkaline > Hypersaline >... | reverse complement strand
GCCCGGGCCTGGGCCCTGGCCCACCTGGAGGAGGAGGCCCAGGAGGCGCTGGTCCGGGCCCTGGAGGAAGCGGACTAGATTCTCGGGATTCCGCTTGCCTTTTCGCGTGGGGCGGGTATAGTGTGGCGTCATGAAGAACAGCACCACCGCCTTCCGCGTCATCGCCGCCGAGTTCAACGCCGCCCGCAGCACCTTCGAGCAGTCGACGGACGATCAAGTCCGCGCCAGCGCGGCCAGCGACGCGAGCAGCGCCGCCGAGCAGCTCGCCCATATTCTTCCGTCGGAAGGCCGCACGGCCTTCGCCCACCGCGACTGGATCCGCCTCTCCGAGGAGTGGGCGACGAAGGCCGCGAACCTTCGCACCATCATCCGAATGGGGATCTGATCCCAACGGGGGACGCCGAAAAGAAACCGGCTCCCCCGCTTGCCTTTTCGCGCGAGGGCGCTATACTGTCAGCGTCATGAAGAACATCGCCAACAAAGTCGCCTACGAGACCATCCCCTGCCGCCGCTGCAACGGAACCGGGCACGTCGCCCAATATGCCACCGTGCTCGGCGGCCGTTGCTTCGACTGCGGCCGCGAGGGCCGGGTCTTCACTCGCGCGGGCAAGCGCGCTGCGCTCGCTGTTCGGGATTATCTCAAGGGTCACCCGTCCCGCATGGAGGCGATGCGTAGGGGCTGCCCCCTTACCTGGGTCAAGATGTCCATGATCGTCCGGGACGTCGACGGCGCGGCAACCTTCTCCGGGCCGGTCTTCGATAAGGCGGAGGCCGCCTGATCCTAACGGGGGACCCGCAAGAAAAAGCGGGGCCCCCGCTTGCCTTTTCGCGTGGACCGGGTATAGTGTCAGCGTCATGAAGATCAACGCCAACAACGTCGACGCCGCCCGCGCCTCCCGTCTCGCCGCCCGCCACGGCAACGACCCCGTCGAGGTCAAGCGCTGGTTCCGCGAATCCTTCCGACCCTACTCGAAGGCCGCGAACCGGAAGGACCGCCGCTCCGCGAAGCGCGTCCTCCGCGACCTCGCCCTCGACGCCTGATCCTAACGGGGGACCCGCAAGAAAAAGCGGGGCCCCCGCTTGCCTTTTCGCGTGGACCGGGTATAGTACCAGCGTCATGAAGAACAGCCACCAACACTACGCCGCCGACCGCATCCTGAAGTCTCTCGCCATGCTTCACTCCTCCGCGCCCAGCCGCGTCGAGGCGCTCCAGTCCGACGTCCGCCGGGAGCTGCCCTTCCCGAGCGGGTCGCTCCGCGCGCTGCGGGCGAGGGTCGACGGGCGGGGCTGGGCATCCTTCGCCCGCGAGGCCCGGATCTATTGCGAGGCATTCGGCTTCGCCGAGCCGCGCGAGGTGGCGGAATGAAGTCCGAGGACGCACGGAGGGAGGCCGCGCGATTGAAGGTCGAGGCGGCGATGCCCGGGGCATGGAGGTCCGCCGCGCTGCCTCCCTACGGCGCGCTCGCCGACGGAGAGAACCTCATGCCCGCGTGGGCGCGCGAGTCGCTTCGGGTCCGCTGGTGCGGCCACCTCGGACGCTACGAAGCGTGGCACGAGCGGCGCGCCGACGTGGTCGCGCGCGGGAACACCTGGAGGGAGGCCCTCCTGCGCCTGGAGGTGCTGCTCGGCCTCGAGTCCGAAGCGCTCCGCAACATGGCCTACGAAGCGTGGGCGGGCGCATCAAGGTCGTAGAACAGTCTCGCGGATTCCGGGGATTCCGTTTGCCTTTTCGCGTGAGGCGGGTATAGTACCAGCGTCATGAAGATCACCTCGACCACCACCGCGCGCGACACCATGGACGGCCAGCCCTACAACACCGTCCTGATCCGACTCACCGCCGACGGGCTCGCCGCCGAGTTCAACGCCATCGACGCCGGGGCCTACGGCTACAGCGCCGAGGCGCCCATCACCGCGGGCGAGATGATCTTCGGCCACTCCCTCCAGGAGCTTGGCGCCGCCTACCTGGCCGACCTGGCCTGATCCCAACGGGGGACGCCGAAAAGAAACCGGCTCCCCCGCTTGCTTTTTCGCGAGGAGCCGCTATACTGTCAGCGTCATGAAGAACAGCAACACCATCACCTGCCCCGCCTGCCGCCGCGAGTTCAACGTCAAGGTCAGCTCGAACCTCGGCGCCCACATCCCGCGCCACGGTCACCGCAACGTCCGCGGCGTCGGCGGCGGGGACTGCATCGGCTCGCGCTGCTCGGCCGAGGCCCCGGCCACCGAGCTGCTCCCGAAGCTGGAGCTGGCCCTGGAGGACGCCCAGGCGCTGTTCGCCGAGACCGGCCGGGTCCCTCACCGCCAGGCTGTCGACGCCGCCCAGAAGCGCCTGGACGCCTGCCGCCGCGACGCGGAGGCCGAGCAGGCCTGATCCCGAATCGGGGCCCCCGCAGAAAAGCGAGGGCCCCGACTTGCTTTCTCGCGCCAGGCGGGTATCCTGTCAGCGTCATGAAGAACAACGACCGCCGCGCCCTGGAGGCGCTCGACCAATGATCCTACCCCACCGTATCCGACCCGACCTCCTCGCCTGCCCGCGCGAGGGCCGCTACGCCATGCACCACGTCCACCTGGAGCTTCGCGACGGCGTGGCGCTCCTGGAGGCCACCGACGGGAAGGTGCTGGGCCGCTGGACCCTGGAGCTGGAGGAGGACGAGGCCTGGCCCGTCGACACGTTCGACGAGGAGCCCATCCGCTCGATCCTCCTGGACGCGAAGGCCCTGGGCTCGGGGCTGCGGCGGGGCGGGGCCTCGGGCGAGCACCGGCTGCGCCTGCTGGCCCTGGAGGGCGAGGGCCGGGCGCCGGAGTGGCGCGACGGGACCCGCCGGGAGTTCGGGGTCTACGTCGTCGACGCTCGAGGCCGCGAGAAGATCGTGGAGCGCGTCGCTGCTCGCCGGACCGCGGGGGACTGGCCCAAGGTCGACGCTGTCCTGGAGGGCGCGGAGAAGCGCACGGGCGGCTCCTCGCTGGCCGTGGACCCGAAGCTCGTGGCCCGCATGGGCCAGGCCATTGGGGGCATGGGCGTGGTGCGCGTGGACGTCGGCCAGCCGAAGGACCCGATCCGCTTCTCGGCGGACGGCTTCGTCGGGCTCGTCATGCCCATCACCCTGGAGGTCTGATCGTGGTCGGCTTCCGGCTCGTCCGGGGCGGCGCGAGGCCCGAGCTGCTCGACCGGCTCCGGGTGTTCACGGAAGGCCGCCAGGCGTTCCTGGAGGGCTTCACGGACGCGCTGGTGGTCCGCTACGCTCTGGACGTCGAGGGCGGGCCCTGGAGCAGCGAGCGGGGCGTGGAGCTGGACGTGGGCCGCCTGCGCCTCCAGCTCGGGCGGGACCGGCGCCTGGAGGGCTTCACGCGGTGCGAGGTGGGGGGCTGGCGGACGGTCACGGAACCGCTTCGACGCCGCCTCACCTGGATGCCGACGGCATCCGTCCGGGGCGGTGATTGGCCCTCGACGGGGTCCCTGTTCCGCGGCTCGGGGCCCACCGGGGGCGTCTCGACGCGGCACCTGGCGTCCCTGGTCGAGGCACTCGGGGGCAGGCCGTCGACGGTCATCTGGCCGAGCTGCCCGATGCGCGTGGAGACCTGGGGGGCTTCGGCGGTTGTGTTCCCTATCGGGAATAAGGTGGCCGATTGGGCCCGGATCTAGGGCAGAGCCTAGTTTCTGCAAGGACTGATCTCGGGGGCCCGCGGACGCAAGTGTCGGCGGGGCATGGACTTACGTCGGCCGAGCTTGGATCTGCGATCTGGAGGGTGGTGGCCCAGTCGCGGGAGAATCGCGGGGCTTACGGGGAGGGTGCGGGGCGGTAAGGAGTGCTTTTTACTAACCCAACAACTTTAGTAACAAGAATAATAGTTTTGCCGCGACCCGGTCCACCCCCCTCCGTTTACGGAAAGCATACAATCGGGAAACGGCGCTGCGCTGGGCATCCGGGTCCTGGGTTGCGCTGCGCTGGGCGATCGGCTATGGTCTGGGGGACATGGACGACAAGCCGAAAGCGAAGAGGGACCGGCGAGCCCCGGCGAGGCAGAAGAATCCGCAACGCGCGCGACGGCTCAAGATGACCGCCGAGCGCAAGCAGGTGTTCATCGACGCGCTGGCGAAGTACGGCGTGGCCGAGTGGGCGGCCGTCGAGGCGAGCCCCGGCGCCGTCGGCTCGTGCATCGCGAGCTTCCACACCGAGAAGCACCGGGACCCCGAGTTCGCCGAGGCGTGGGAGGCCGCCTACGAGGTCGGCCGGATGCGAGTGGTCGGCGAGGCCTACCGCCGCGCGGTGGAGGGCGACGAGGTCATCGGGAGGGACGGCGCGCCCGCGGGGCGCCGGTACAGCGACTCGCTGATGGGGCTCATCCTCAAGTCCAAGTCCATGGGCTCGATGTTCGTCGACCGCCAGGAGGTCGAGCACTCGGGCCAGGTCACGACGAAGCGCGACCTGGGGATCGCCGACCTGTCGCCCGCGAAGCGCGAGCTTCTCCGCAAGCTGCTGGAGCCCGAGGACGATGGAGCCGAGTAGGTTCTGCCCGGAGTGCGGCGAGCCGATCCGCAAGCTGCACGCGCCGACCTACAGCGGCCGCGCCTACTGCTGCTCGGATTGTGCGATCGACGCATGGGAGCGCGACGAGGTCCGCCGATGGCTCGAGGTTGATACCGATGCGCGAGCGTAACGCGACCACCATGCGCGCGGCCATGGACCTGATCTTCGGCGGCCCGATGGATTCCGAGCTGGAGGTCGCCGGGTGCTCGCTGACCGACGACGACGACGGCGAGACCGGACAGACCTTCCTGATCGCTCGCGTGGACGAGCCCCTGGCGCCAGCCTTCGTGCGGCGGCTCCAGCGGCGCCTGGAGCGCCTGATGGAGGAGGAGTTCGACGTGGACCCCGAGGAGTGGGAGGCGGAAGACCGCTCCGGCTGATGGTCGACATGGAGCGGATCCTGCGCCACCCCGAGCTGGCGCGCCTGGAGCTGGAGCGCCTCGATTGCGAGGGCTCGCTCCTGGAGTTCGTGAGGCGCGGCTGGCACGCCCTGGAGCCCGGACGCGAGTTCCGCTCCGGCTGGGCCGTCGAAGCTATGGCCGAGCACCTCGAGGCCGTCACCCGCGGCGAGATCCGGCGGCTCCTCATCAACGTGCCGCCCGGCTGCACCAAGTCCATGCTGACCGACGTCTTCTGGCCCGCGTGGGAGTGGGGGCCGAGGAACCGGCCGGACCTGCGCTACATCAGCGTGGCCGTCACCCAGGACCTGCCGATCCGCGACATGGTCCGCAGCCGCGACCTGATCCTGTCAGAGTGGTACGCGGAGCACTGGGGCGACAGATTCGAGTTCAAGGGCGACGTGAACGCCAAGGTGCGCTACGAGAACACCGGCAAGGGATGGCGCCACGCCATCGGCGTCGGGGGCAACGTCATCGGCCAGCGGGGCGACCGCATCATCGTCGACGACCCGCACTCCCGCGAGTCCGCCGAGTCCGAGGCGAAGCGCGAGTCGACGCTGCTCTGGTTCAGCGAGACCCTGCCCACCCGGCTGAACGACCTCGACGAGTCCGCCATCGTGGTCATCATGCAGCGGCTCCACGAGCGCGACGTCAGCGGCCTGATCCTCGCGAACGAGCTAGGCTACGAGCACCTCTGCCTCCCGATGGAGTACGAGGCGGACCACCCCTTCAAGTCGACGCGCTTCACCGACCCGCGCACCGAGGACGGCGAGCTGCTCTGGCCCGAGCGCTTCGGGGCGCAGGCCGTCGAGGAGCTGAAGGCGGCCTTCCGCTCGAAGGGCGGGAGCTTCGCCGAGTCCGGCCAGCTCCAGCAGCGACCCGTGCCCCGAGGCGGGGGCATGTTCCGCACGGCCGACTTCGAGGTCGTCGACGGACCGGCGCCGAAGAGCGCGCGGCGCGTGCGCGGCTGGGACCTGGCCGCGTCCACCGGCAAGACCGCCGCCTGGACCGTCGGCGTCCTGATGGCCGTCCACGGCGGCCGGTACTGGATCGAGGACGTGGTGCGCTTCCGCGGCACCAGCCACGAGGTCGAGACCAGGATGCGCGCCACCGCAGAGCGCGACGGTCCCGCCGTGAAGGTCAGCATCCCGCAGGACCCCGGCCAGGCGGGCAAGGCCCAGGTGCGCGCCCTCGTGGGCAAGCTGGCCGGGTTCAACGTCCACGCCAGCCCCGAGTCCGGGGACAAGGCCACCCGCGCCCTGCCGCTCGCGGCGCAGGTGGAGGGCGGCAACGTGGCCGTGGTCGCCGCGCCCTGGAACGACGCCTTCTTCGCCGAGGCGTCGCTGTTCCCGAATAGCGAATGGCTCGATCAGGTTGATGCAGCCTCCCGAGCGTTCGGGGAGCTGCTCAAGGCGCCCGCCCCGGACCTTGCGCTCCAGCCCGCGCGCCTGGTAACCTATTGACCGCCATGTCCAACTTCCAGAAGGCCGTCCAGCGCGGCAAGTCCGTCGACCCCGCGCTCGGCGTGGACGCGCCCCGGACCACGACGCCGACCGAGACGCTCGGCGCTCCGGGCACCGCGATCTATGGCGGCTACCTGGTCTCTCGCGAGAAGTCCGCCGAGCTGGTCGGCGTCAAGCGCTACGAGACCTTCTCCGAGATCACCGCGAACACGGCCATCGTGTCCGCGGGGATGCGGTACTTCCTGAACCTCGTGGCGAAGGCACGCTGGACCCTGGACCCCGCGGACGACAGCCCCGAGGCCGAGCGCCTCGCCGAGCTGGTCGAGGAGATCATGCACGACATGGCGACGCCGTGGCACCGGGTCATCCGGCGCGCAGCGACGTTCGTGTTCTACGGCTACAGCATCCAGGAGTGGACCGCGAAGAAGCGCGAGGACGGGACCATCGGGATGCTCGACGTCGAGCCCCGCGCGCAGGTCACCATCGAGCAATGGGACCTCGACGCCGCGGGCACCGTGCTGGGCGTCATCCAGGACAACCCGCAGAACAGCCAGCGCATCTACATCCCTCGCGAGAAGTGCGTCTATTGCGTCGACGACGCGCTGAACGACAGCCCCGAGGGCCTGGGCCTCCTGCGCCACGTCGTCAAGATCGCGAAGCGCCTGGAGAGCTACGAGCTGCTCGAAGCGTGGGGCTTCGAGAACGACCTGCGCGGTATGCCCATCGCGCGCGGGCCGTGGCAGGAGCTGAACCAGCTCGTGCAGCAGGGGCAGCTCACCGCGTCCCAGGCGAACCAGCTCAAGCAGCCCTTCATCGACTTCATCGACAGCCACGCCAAGAGCCCGAGCCTGGGGATGCTGCTCGACTCGAAGACCTACGCCTCCAAGGACGAGGCGCAGTCCCCGAGCCAGGTGCGCCAATGGGACGTGGAGCTGGTGCAAGGGAACCCGACTAGCGCCGCGGAGATCAACGTCGCCATTCGGCGGATGAACCGCGAGGCCGCGCGCATCCTCGGCGTCGAGCACCTGCTCCTGGGCGACGAGTCCGGGGGCAGCTACAGCCTATCGAAGGACAAGAGCCAGAGCTTCGGCCTCATCGTCGACTCGTGCCTGAAGGAGCTGAAAGAGGTATTCGAGTCCGATTTCCTCCGGCGGCTCTGGGACCTGAACGGCTGGGACCCGGCGCTGATGCCGAGATTCGTCATCGAACAGAGCCAGTTCCGCGACCTCGACGTCCTCGGGGGCCTGCTGGAGACCCTGGCCCGCGCCGGATCGCCGATCATGCCCGGCGACCCGGCGATCGACACGCTCCGCGAGATGGCCGGACTTCCGGCCGCTCCCGAGGAGTCGGCCATGGACCCGGACCTGATGCTCGGGACCGGCGTCGCGCCGCAGCCGATGCCGGAGCAAGAGCCCGTCGACGAGGACGAGATGCCCGAGGACGACGAGGTGGCGAAGTCGCTGCCGGTCCCCTTCCACGGCGCGGAGTCCTTCGAGCAGTTCGCCGAGCGCTTTATGCGGAACGTGGAGGCCATGACCGAGTTTCCTGATCCGGCGCAGCGTATGCACATCGCGTCATTCATCTGGAGAAGCCGATGAGCACGAACCACGTTACGCTGATCGGAGGCGATAGCAGCGAGGGGCGCCAGATCGTCACCGTCGACCGCTTCAACAACGCGCTGGTCGTCCAGGACGAGATCCACCAGAACATCCACCGCGGCATCCAGTTCGCGAAGTCGCGATACATCGCGGACTACGACAACAGCACGAACTACGACCTCGCGATCATCGTCACGGACTCGATGCATATGCGATACGACGTCCATGTTTCGGTGAATAGCCTGTTGCGGCTATACTCGGACACGGTGCTAGACGACCCGCCGGGGGGAACCGCGGTGGCAGCCAGGAACAAGAACCTGTTCAGTTCCATCACTCCGACCAGCACGACTATCGACGACCCGACGGTGGTCGACGCGGGAACGATCATCTACGAGTCCTTCGTCCCGGGTGGTCATGGTCGGGGCTCGACCGGGGGCACGGAGGCTGGATTCGGTGAGTGGGTTTTGTCGCCCGGAACCTACCTGCTGAGGCTGGTGAATCTGGACGTCAACAACTCGCTCGCCTCGATGACGCTCAACTTCTACGAGCCCGGCCAATCTCCAGACGTACCCTGATGGAGGCCCCCATTCCGCAAGACAGCGCCGCCGAGGCCGAGCGCCTCGCCAAACTACTGGCCAGGGCACTCCATGCCGAGGGCTCGGCCGAAGCAAAGGTGGAGGCGCTGGAAGCCGAGGCCGACCGCGTTTCCTCCGCCCTCGACGAAGCTCGCGCCGAGCGCGCCCAGATCATCCGCATCCGCAGCGACATCCAGCGGCAGTACCTGGAAGCGCTGAAGCCCGTACCGGACGAGCTGGCCGCCTACGTCGCCGGGCTCCCGTTCGCGGACGAGCTGCCCCCGCTCCCGGACTACACGAAGCCGGCCGCGGACGACTGCGACTGGATCTGGTCCGACGAGACCCGCCCCGGCGACGCCTACCGCGCCTGGCTGGCCGAGGGCCACGCCCCGACGGAGACATTCACCATCGGCGTCGAGGGCGCTCGCGGCTTCGTCCGCGTGGGCCACGGCTGGGGATCCCTCGGGGGCGACACCATCGGCACGGCGGCCCGCACCGACCGCATCAGCGTTCGCCTCGTCGGCCTCACGCCGGACGCCGAGGTGAAGCTCTCCATCGGCCACCAGTGGGCCCTCGTCGAGCGGCTGGAGGTCCACGACCTGGGCCTGCGCGGCGACAGCTCGAACTTCATCGTGGGCACGGTGCTGCTGGGCATCCCGGCGGGCGACCTGGTCTTCGACGGCTGCGAGTTCCTCCAGGGCCATGAACGCTCGAACCCGCACGTCAGCGGCGCGCACCTCGGAGACCACCGCAGCCTCGTCGTCAGGAACCACCGCACGAGTCCCGATCTTCGGCTGCGCGAACACGACTTCTACATCAAGTCAAGCACGGCGGGCCCGACCTGGATCGTGGACAACGTCTTCGGGGCCGGGAACCGCACCTGGTTCCAGCGCCGCCCCGGCGCGAATGAGGGCAACGCCCGTCCCGCGGGGCCCTTCATCGTCATGCGGAACCGCGGCGACGGCTACGGCTGGAGGCACGGCATGGACGGCGGGAGCTTCGCCGGTGGCAGCGCGATCACCGTCTGGACCGCGCCCGAGGACAAGGTCTTCGTCGCGGGCAACGTGGTGCTGGACTCGAAGTACGGCTGTCTCATGGTCGGCGGCCAACCGCCCGAGAAGAACTTCCTGAACGAAAACGGTTTCCCGATTCAGGAGGTCTGGATCTGGGACAACGTCTTCGAGAACAGCCAGCAGGGTCGACCGGGCAATCTGCCCAAGCGCGAGGCGGCCAGCGTGACCGGCGTCGAGCTGGTGCATTGGGGGCCGAACGATCTCCAGCGCGGCGCCCGGCTCACGCTGAACAACGAGTGGGGCATGAACCGCCACGGCATCGCGAACGGCGAGGTCCGGCTCTACGACCCGGCCATCGTGGGCGACAGCGTCTACACCTGGGACGCCTCGCTCCAGGACGAGCGGCCCATGCTCCAGTCCGAGCTGGAGGCCCTGCTCGTTCCCTGATCCCAGGATGACCCACTCCGCGACTTGACGCGCCGCAGCACTTCGGGCATCCTCGTCACCGACCAGCGGGTGCCGACCCATGTCCCGTAGCGAGCAATGCTCGACCGAAACCCTTTAGCGGCGGCACCCGCGACACTCACATGGCAGTCATCACCACCGAGGTCTCGCGTCAAGAGGACGCGGACCAGCTCCAGATCGTCTCCGGCGTCGCGACCATCGCGTCGTCCGACTCCGTCCTCCTGGACGGCATCGGCGGCGGCTGGAGGGACTTCTACGTCTATGTCCGCATGTTCGACGGCAGCGGAGACCAGGTCGTCGGCGGCGCGGGCACGTTCACGGTGGACTACCAGGGCCCGCTGAACGACACGGGCGTCGCTGCCACGTTCGAGGACCCCTCCAGCGCATCCATCGACGCCACCGCCCCGGTGGCCGTCACCTTCACCGCGCCCGCCGCGGCCATCCAGGTCGTCGAGGCGAACGTAACCACCGCCGTCACCTGGCAGGTGGTGGTCGTCGCCTTCCGCTGATCCATGGCAACCGTCACCACCGTCACCATCGGCACGGACGACTTCAGCGTCTATGCCTTGACCGCCGACCCGAACACGGACACGGACTCCTTCTGGAACGTGCGCCTCGGGGCGGAGCGAACGGCGTGGGAGGCGGCCACCGAGGACGATCAGAACCGCGCCATGGTCGTGGCGGCCGACTGGATCGACCGGGCTTCGAGCTTCACCGGCACGAAGACCGTCAGCACCCAGGCCCGCGCCTGGCCGCGCGACGACGCCACCTGCTCGGGCGCAATCATCACGGACGGCACCACGCCGGACGCGGTGTTCTACGCCCAGGCGTGGCTGGCGGGCAAGGCGCTCGCGGACAGCTCCGCCGCGGCCTCGTCGGGCGAGGGCTCGAACATCCGCAGCGTGAAGGCGGGCAGCGCCCAGGTGGAGTTCTTCCGGCCGACCATCGGCGAGTATCAGGACACGCGGCTTCCGCAGGTGGCGCACGACTACCTGAAGTGCCTGCTCGAAGGGGCGAACGCCACGGTGGGCCTGATCGGTCCGACCGCGCGCGGCACCACCCGGACGTCGAGCTTCGCCGAAGACGACTACGAGCTGAACGAGGGCTACGCCTGATGGGGAACCCGCTCTTCGGGGTCGACATCAGCGGCCTCATCAACGCGAACGTCGGGCCTGGCGTGAACGACGCCACGCTGACGAAGGTCAGCCCCGGCACGCGCACCCCGGGGCAGCTCACGGGCGGCACGAACCCGACCTCCACGAGCTACGACTGCAAGGCATTCGTCGACCCGATCGACCGCAGCCGCATCGACGGCACGCTGGTCAAGGACGGCGACGCCCTCGTTCAGATCGTCGGCGATAGCGTTGCCGCGGGCCAAGTGCCCGCGGTGGGCGACACCGTGACGATCCTTTCACGCACTTACGAGATCGTCGCGATCGAGGTCGATCCGGCGCTCGCTCTTTATTCTTGCCAAGGCAGGACGAGCGACTGACCTTCCACCCCTTCTGATCCAGCTATGGGCAACGTCCACAAGTTTCGCGAACCGATCCTAGCGACCACCATCGTAGGCCCGAACGGCACCAGCAAGGCCGTGAACGACCTACTCGCCGCCGACCTCTCCGGCGCTACTCCCGGAGATGCGATCCTCGTGGGCTCCACCCCGGGGACCTTTGAAAGCGGCCCGGCTGGAGCCTCTCCAGCCGGAAGCTCGACCGCGGCCGCTGGCACCGTGTCGGAGACCCCGCTCGCGGTCCAGAAGGTGAGCTTCACCCTCGACGATGAATCCGTAGAAGTCACGAGCGTCAGCGGATCGCTCAACCTCGGGACCTTCGGCCGCAACGTGGCCGTGATGGGTGTACGCAGCGCCGACCTGGTAGGCGTCAAGGACGGCACCGCCGCCATCGCCTCCACGGACATCGACTTCGGGATCGGCACCGCCGTCACCAACGGAGTGCCGTTCTCGGGAACTGAGGACAACATCGTGGAGAAGATCGACTTCAATGACGACGTGCTTTCGGTCGATATGTCTTTTACGTCGTACCCTGGAGAGTCAGGCACGGTCGTCACGGAACATCCGGCCACGGTTCTGGCAGATGACGACATCATCATAAACCTGTACCTGAACGTCGGAACGACCGGGAGCCTGACGTTCAGCGGCACGATTGACTTTTTCGTCGTCGACCTACAGTAGGCCACGAATCTCCGGTCCTTCACCAGACTCCAATCACAGCAGATCAATGACCCTCAAGATCAACCAGCCCGTGCTCGCCACCCTCATCGAGGACGGCGCCAGCTCCTCCGACATCACCGCGGCCAGCAACGTCGCTGCCAAGGTGGAGTCGCACTCCGTCAAGCGTCTGACCTTCACGCTCACCGACCTGGTCGTGAATGTGGCGGAGGCCGACGACTACGGCGGCACCAAGATCGCCGACCTGCCCGACAGGAACCTCCTGATCCTGGCGGTTGAGATCGACCTGAGCGTGTCGAAGGGCCTCACCACGAACGGCATCATCGACACCACCGACGTCTCTCTCGCCCTGGGCACGACGGCCCCTTCCGCGACCCCGCTGGCGGGCTCGGCGATCAACTTCTCGGACACGCAGTCATTCACCGCCACCGAGGAGACGATCGCCTATCAGTTCAATAACAACGACATTGCCGACGGTGACCCCGGCGCCGTCCCCGGGAAGTTCGCCGACTCGGCCACGCGCGCCATCTGGCTGAACGCCGCAGCGTCGATCACGGCCGACGACACGCTGACCGCGAACGGCACCATCACCGTCGTCTATGTCGACTGCCTGAACGGGATCTCCTGACGTGGCGGAGGAGTTCGAGGATCCGGCCTCGCGGCTGGAGGCGCTCATCGCGCAGCAGGAGGCCCGCATCGCGGCGGGCTTTACGCTCCTCGTCTCCCGCATCAGGAGCAGCGTCGCGCTTGGCCAGATCGCCGACCTCCTCCAGGCGGGACGCCTGGAGGAGGCCATGGCGCGCGCCATCCGCGGCACCGCTGCGCTGGGCGAACTCTACACCCAGAGCTTCATCAACTCGGCCCGCGCGACCCGCGACTTCCTGAACGCGAACGTGGCGGAGATCCAGTTCGCCTTCGACCAGACGAACCCCTGGAGCCTGCGAGCGGCTCGCGAGAACCAGCTCCGGCTGGTGAGCGAGTTTACCCGGACGCAGCGCGACGCGACCCGCCAGGCGATCGTGAACGGCGTGCAGCGCGGGGCGAACCCGGTCGAGCAGGCCCGCGCCTTCCGCGACTCCATCGGGCTCACGCGGCGCCAGGTCCAGCACGTCGAGAACTTCCGGCGGGCCCTGGAGTCCGACAACCCGCGGGCGGCCCTGTCGCGCGCCCTGCGGGATAAGCGCTTCGACCGCACCATCGAGTCCGCCGTCCGCGGCGGGCGGAAGCTCACGCCCGAGCAGGTGGACAAGATGGTCGACCGCTACCGCGAGCGCTACGTCAGGTATCGCAGCGAGGTCATCGGTCGCACCGAGGCCATGCGCTCCGTCCACCAGGGCCGCCAGGCCATGTACGACCAGGCCATCGAGGCGGGCCAGCTCGACCCGCAGAACATGACCCAGGAGTGGAATACGGCCATGGACGAGCGCGTCCGCGGCTCCCACGGGTCCATGAACCAGCAGGTGGTGCCCATGGGCGAGCCGTTCATCTCCGGCCTGGGGAACCAGCTCCGCTACCCGACCGACCCGGCGGCGCCGCCCGAGGACTCGATCCAGTGCCGCTGCGCGGTGGGCACGCGCATCGTCGCCATCACCGCTCCGGCGGGCATGAGCGTTACGGTCTCATGATGGTACCAAAAGAAAGGAAGCAGGGTCTCGCTCAAGATGCTACCATCTTGCCCGTCTAATGCCGATCCCCCCTGAGACAGTTCAACGTGCGGCGCAGCGCGGCCTCGACCTACGAGAGGAGTTTGGGCGCGGCGGCACCGACGTAGGCATCGCTCGTGCCAGAGACTTGTCGAACGGGTCTAACATATCGAGGGACACTCTCCGCCGGATGAAGGCATTCTTCGACCGGCACGAGTCGAACAAGGATACCCCGCCAGAGGACGGAAACGGAAAGATCGCCTGGCTCCTCTGGGGAGGCGACGCCGGGCGCCGCTGGGCCGAATCCCAGCTAGGCAGAATGGAGAAGGCATCCTTCAGCGTAGGCGACACCGTTCGGTGGAACAGCTCCGGCGGCCGCGCCGAAGGTCGGATAACTCGCATCGTTCGATCTGGAACGCTCGACGTCCCGGGTAGTTCGTTCACGCTGAACGCGAGCGAGCAAAACCCCGCAGCACTTATTCGAGTCCTTCGGGACGGGGAGCCCACGGACACCCTTGTCGGCCACCGACTCGCCACGCTCTCGAAGATCAGCATGACCAAACAAGAAACGCTCCAGGCTACCGAGATCGTCAAGGTTGACGAATCGCTGGGCCTCGTCTTCGGCTTCGCCATCGTCTCCAAGATCGACGGCCAGCCGTACTTCGACTCGCAGGGGGATCATATCCCGGACGAGGCGGTGCTGAAGGCGGGCACCGACTTTTTCGCGAACGCTCGCGTGGCGAAGGAGATGCACCGCGGCGACCAGATCGGCGAGGTGGTCTTCGGATTCCCGCTCACCGAGGACATCGCGAAAAGCCTCGCCATCGAGTCTCGCGCCCATGGGCTGCTGATCGCCATGCGCCCGGGCCCCGAAGTCCTGGCGAAGTTCAAGGACGGCACCTACACCGGCTTCAGCATCGGCGGAGCCCGCATCACCGACGAGGAGGTCGGCTGAACATGAAGCGTCGCATCATGAAGGAGTTCCGCATCGACGAGATCAGCGCGGTGGACCATCCCGCCCAGGCTCCGGCCGTCGCCACGATCATGAAGCGTGGGGCGAAGAAGGAGCTGGACGAGGACGACATGCCCGAGGACGAGGAGTCCCTCTCCGACGAGGAGCGCGAGAAGCGCTGCGAGGAGCGCAAGGGCGCGGGTTACAAGAAAGACCAGGATGACGAGGGCGCGCCCGGCGCCTCCGACTCCTCGAACAACTCTCCGGGCAACTCCGCCGACTCGGTCGGCACCGTTCAGAAAGAAGGCACCATGTCCGACACGAACGATCAGACCGTCGAGAAGGCGGTCCACGACGAGGCCATCGCCGAGCTGACCAAGCGCGCGGAGCGCGCCGAGCAGATCGCGAACCTCTCCGACGCCCACCGCGGCGTCTTCAAGTCCCTCTCCGGTGACGAGGCCGAGGCATTCCTCGCCATGAAGGCCGAGGAGCGCGACGCCGAAGTCGCCAAGGCCGCCGACGCGGACCCGGTGGTCTACGAGACCCTCGACGGCGTCAGCTACCGCAAGTCCGACGACTCCCGCCTGGTGGCCCTCGCCAAGCAGGCCGACGAGGAGCGCAGCGCGCGCCTCGCCATGGAGGCCGAGCGGAAGCAGGAGCGCCTCGCGAAGCGCGCCGCCGAGCTGGGCAACCTGCCCGGCGACGACGACGCCCGCCTCGCTCTCGTCAAGGCCGTGGACGGCCTGCCCGAGGAGCAGCGCTCCAAGGTCGACGAGATCCTGAAGAGCGCGAACAGCGGCCTCGCGAAGGCATTCGAGCGCACCGGCACTTCCGCCGTCCCGCAGACCACCGACGCCGAGTCCAAGCTCGACGCGCTGGCGAAGCGGATCCAGTCCGAGGACCCGAAGCTGTCCTTCGCCAAGGCATACGACACCGCGCTGAAGACCGACGAGGGCCGTGCCCTCTACGCGGCGATGCGCGCCAACGGCTGATCCACAACCCGAGAACCACAGGAGAACGACACCATGTCCACTTCCCAGAGCGTCGTCACCATCTCGGCTGAAGCCGGGAGCGCGGTGACCATCTACCGTCTCGTCACGCAGGCGTCCGACGGCCAGGTCGACCTGGTCGCCGACGCCACCGAGAAGCCTCTCGGCGTCGCGTGCGAGTCCCAGAGCACCGTGGGCGGCAGCGTCCCGGTCGCCATTCCGAACGGCGCGATCGTGAAGGTCGAAGCCGGTGCCGCGATCACTCTCGGCGCCGATCTGGAGGCTGCCGGAGACGGCACCGGCCGCGTCATCACCCATACCTCGGGCGTCGGCGACTACATCGTCGGCACCGCGATGACCGCGGCGGGTGCCGCGGGCGACATCATCGAGGTCCAGCTCTCCGTCGACCTCGACCAGGTCGCCTGACCCTAAACTCCAGGAGTACCAGAAAGCCATGAGCTTCCAGCAGCCGGGTCGCGCCGACGTCCACGTCGATCGGCCCCTTACCAACATCTCGCTCGCGTTCCTCCAGGACTCGGAGGGCTTCGTCGCGGATCGCGTCTTCCCCCGTCTCTCGGTGGCGAAGCAGAGTGATTCCTACTTCACCTACGACCGCGGGTACTTCAACCGCGCCGAGATGAAGAAGCGCGCCCCCTCGACCGAGTCGGCGGGCATGAACTACGCGATCAGCACCGACACCTACCTCGCGGAAGTTTGGGCCCTCCACAAGGACATCGCGGACCAGGTGCGGGCGAACGCGGACGACCCGATCAACCTCGACCGCGAGGCGACCGCCGCGCTGACGCTTCAGGGCCTCCTCCGCAAGGAAAAGGAGTGGGCGGCGAACTACTTCGCCACCAACATCTGGACGAACGAGGAGACCGGCGTTTCGGGAGCCCCCTCCTCGAGTCAGTTCCAGCGCTTCGACGAGGCGGCCTCGACCCCGATCGAGACCATCCGTCGGTGGAAGCGGACCGTCCAGGCCAGCACCGGCTTCAAGCCCAACGTGATGACCGTGGGCCGTGCCGTCTACGACGCGCTCCTGGACCACCCCGACATCGTTGGGCGCCTCGACCGCGGCCAGACCTCCGGCCCGGCCATGGTCATGCGCGACGCCCTCGCCGCCCTCTTCGAGGTCGACGAGGTGCTCGTGATGGACGCCATCGAGAACACCGCCGCCGAGGGGGCCACCAACTCCCACGACTTCATCGGTGGCAAGCACGTCCTGCTCTCGTACCGTCCCGCGTCCCCCGGCCTCATGACGCCCTCCGCGGGCTACACCATGGCCTGGACCGGCCTCATGGGCGGCGGTGACTCCCAGATCAGCCGCTACCGGATCGACCTGAAGAAGACCGACCGCATCGAGATCGAGATGGCTTTCGACCAGAAGCTCGTCTCCGCTGACCTCGGTTACTTCGGCCTGAACGCCGTCAACTGACGCGCCGCGCCGGGCCCCGAGCATCAAGCAGCTCGGGGCCCGGCCAACCCCTCCCCCTACATCCCCGACGACGCACCCGACCATGAATCAAGCCCGCCACTGGAAGCAGCACTTCGACCCGAGCGCGGACCTCGTGTTCCGTCGTCGTATGGTGCTCAACTGCTGCGGAGTGGGCACCGTGGCCCCCGGCGACCCCGTCACGCCGGAGATCAAGGAAGCGTTCGGCGACTACCGACTGAAGGTCTGGTGGCGCGGCCAGTTCATCGAGCTGGCGCCCGAGCAGTCCGAGGCCCGGCCCGAAGAGCCCACCCCGTCAGGCGATCCGATCGTCCGGCAGACCGGAAAAGGCTGGTACACCGTAACCTTCTCCGACGGGACTTCGCAGAAGGTCCGCGGCGAGAAGGGAGTGGAGGAGGCTCTTCGTGGCCACGTCTCCTGAGCCGAAGATAATCGTCACCGCGCTGGAGTCGGTCGCCGAGCAGGTCATCCGCAAGATCGCCCTCGACGTCGTCGCCGAGCTGGTGAAGCCCCCGCCCCTCGGCGGTACGCCCGTCGACACGGGCTGGGCCCGGAACAACTGGAGCGTCCAGATCGGCACGCCTAGGACGGACCCGATCGGCAGCAGGGACGCAGCGAGCGCCGCGCGAGGGGAGCAAGTGGCCTCGACCGCGCAGGCCGCGACCTACCAGGTCGAGGGCCGCGAGAAGCTCTACATCACGAACAACGTGCCATATATCACGCGCCTGAACGAGGGCAGCTCCAAGCAGGCGCCCAGGGGCTTCGTGCAACAGGCCATTCGCCGCGCCGTTGAGCGACTCTCGGAGCTGTCGACGTGACGAGCGTGACCCTGAACACCGCGCGCGAAGCGATCTACCAGCGCTTCGTGAGCAACCTCCCGACCGGACTGGGCGGACGCTACTCCTTCGAGTCGGAGAAGTACGACCCGCCCGCCGACCTTCCGTGGGCACGCCTGACGGTGGCCCACGAGGACGGGACGCAGTCGAGCTTCGGCGCCACCGGCAGCCGGAAGTTCCTGCGGCGCGGCAGAGTTCTCGTCCAAGTGTTCGCCCCGGTGGACGCTGGACTTCGTACACTCGACGGCATCGCCGACGAGATTCGCGACATCTTCGAGGGCGTGACGTTCTCGGGGCTTTACTTCGTGGGCGTGGACGTCCGCGAGTCCGGGCAGGACGGCGAGTGGTTCCAGCTCGTCGTCGACGCACCCTTCGATTATTACGAGGTCAAGTGAACCACTATCTCTACAGGGTCGAGGACCAGCAGACGGGAGAATACTACATCGGTGTTCGCTCGTGCTGGTGCGCGCCTGAGAAGGACGTCGACTACAAGGGCAGCGGCCTCCTACTTCGTCAAAAGATTCGCGGCCGCTGGTCCAGGTACAGAAAGTCCATCCTCGACATCGCTGCCGACCGGGACGAGGCCCTCGCGATCGAAGCGCTGCTCGTGAGCGATGCCAGGCTCCAGGACCCGCTCTGCCTCAACCTCGCCCGAGGTGGGAGGGCAGGCGAGCCCGGTAAGGCCAAGAGCGAAGAGCATCGGAAGAGGATCGCCCAGTCGCTCGCCGGTCGCACCGGCACCGCGACCAAAGGATTCAAAGGACGCAAGCACACCGACGAGACTCGTCGTAGAATGGCCGACGCCCGTCGTGGGCAGACGCACTCACCGGAGACCCGCGCGAAGATCGCAGCCAGCCAAAAGGCTCGGTGGGCGAGGCGCATGAACAGCAAGTAACACCATGGCACGTTCGCTCACGAACAACCTGTCGCTGCGCTACGCCATCGAGTCGAGCGTCGGCACCCTTCCTGGCACTCCGCTCTGGCAGGTGCTGGAGCCCAACTCTGTCGGCAACTACGGCGCCAGCATCACGACCGTCCCGCGCAACCCGATCTCGAACACGCGCCAGCAGCGCAAGGGCTCGGTGGTGGACCTGGAGTCCGCCGTCGAGTTCGAGACGGACATGACGAAGGACTCGCTCCTCGACTTCATCGAGGGCTTCATGTTCGCCTCGCGGACGAACACCGACGAGATCCCTACTATCCAGGCCGGGTCGGACTACGACACCCTCGCGGCCACCGGGTCGGACACGTTCACGCACTCGGCGCTCGGCGCCGCCCTCGCGGCGGGCACGCTCGTCTTCGCCCGAGGCTTCGCGAACAGCGCGAACAACGGCCTCTTCGAGGTCGACGCGCTGTCTACCACGACCGTCACCGAGCTGGCGGGCACTCCCGGCACCGTCGCGGAGACCCCGGCTACCACGACCGGCGCGACCGTCGAGGTCTGCGGCTTCCGACTGACCGACGGCACCTGGGACGACTCTACGAAGCAGGTCGGATCGTCGGGCACGGACCTGTCCACCCTTGGCCTGACCGTGGGGCAGTACCTCCGGGTGGGCTCGGACGCTAACGCCCTGACCGGCGGTCAGCTCGTGGGCCGGATCACCGCCATCAGCGCGGCGGCCATCACCCTCGACAAGGTTCAGAACCTCGGAGCCTCGACGCTGAACGGCGGCGGCAACGTTAGCGCGGACGACGTGGACCTGCTCTACGGCCAGTTCGTGCGGAACGTCGGCGTGGACGACACCGACTACCTGGAGCGCTTCTTCCAGTTCGAGCTGCGCTACGCGGACCTCGACAGCGTGGGCACCGACGAGTACGAGTACGCCGTCGGCAACCTCTGCAACGAGCTGACCATCAACCTGCCCGGCCAGGACAAGGCCACGCTCGGGTTCTCGTTTCTCGGGACGAACGCCGACGACTTCACCACTAGCCGCAAAAGCAACGCGGCGAACGCCGTCGAGCCGGTGAAGACCGAGGCATTCAACACGGCGGCCGCCTTCTCGCGCCTGAACCTGCTCGACACCAGCGAGAACTCGCTGGCGACCTGCTTCAAGTCGCTGACCATGACGATCTCGAACGAGGGCAGCCTGGAGAAGTGCCTCGGCACGCTGGGCGCCTCCTTCGTGAACGTGGGCAACTTCACCCTGAGCTTCGAGGGCGAGCTGCTCTTTACCGACAGCGACGTGGCCGACGCGGTGAAGAACAACACCACGCTGACCTTCGACCTGCTCCTGCGGAACGGGGACGGCGCCTTCGCCCTCGACGTGCCCAGCCTGACCCTGGGCGACGGCTCGAAGGGCTTCCCGGTGAACGAGTCCATCACCATCAGCACCACGGCCACGGCCTTCCAGGACCCGACGCTCTCCACGTCGCTGTCCTACAGCGACTTCCCGTACTTCCCGGCTGTCGCCTGATCTCGCTAGGGGTAGTGGACGCCCTCCGCTACCCCCCACCACCCCCACCCTACACCCATTCGATGGCAAACTTCTCCCACCTCGACGACCTGGCCGTGGACAACTCGTCCACGGCCGAGTTTATCTTCTCCCGAATCATGGGCACGCCGGTCCTTACCGTTCGGCCCGCGCACCGCGTAAACCGCGACTTCCTGAACGAGATGCTGTCGGCCTCGAAGGAAGTAGCGCGGCGCATTGGGAAGCTGGAGCACGAGGACACGGACTTCGACAAGGTCCGCGAGAACGACGCCGACGTATTCGCCCGGTGCATCGTCACCGGCTGGCGGAACGTCGTCGACTCCGACGGGAACGAGGTCGAGTTCACGAGGGACAACTGCCGAGAGTTCCTTCTGGCGATCCCGGAGGACATGTTCGACAACCTGCGGACCTTCTGCTTGACGATCGACAACTTCCGGGCTGGTCGCGCGCGGCCGAAGCTCGACCCGAAAGAGGAGAAGGCTGCCTCGGGAAACTGACGGCGCGGCTGAACTGGGAGCTGGACTACCAGAAGGTCGCGTTCGCCATCGACGTACACCGGAAGCGGAACCAGCCTCTCCCTTCTGAACTCCAGGCGAAGGTCGACGCCGAGCCGACCCTCGTCGCAGGCGAGGATTTCTTCTACGATGCGTTCGCCAGACTGACGACCGAGCGCAACGGCCAGGGCCCCATCCCCGTCAGTAAGATCGTCGAGCACGGAGTGCGCTTCGGGCTGGACTTCGAGAACCAGGAGCTGCTCGTGAGGATCGTCCGCAAGCTGGACTCGGCCTACATGAAGTGGGTCGACTCCGACATGCAACGCCAGCGCGAGGCAGCCAAGAGGAGCAAGTAGCAGCATGGTCGACTTCAGAATCCAGGTCATAATCGACCCGCGAGGCGTCCAGCAGGGCGCCCGCCAGGTCGAGCGCTCTCTGGACCGCATCGACCGCAAGACGACGCAGGTTACCCAGAAGGCGTCGCGCCTCGGCGGCGCCTTCCGCTCTGCCTTCGCCCCGCTGCTGGGCATCGCGGGCGCCGCTCTCGCCATCCGCACGCTGTCGAACTTCGAGCAGGAGATCGCCGCGGTGGGCGCGATCTCCCAGGCATCGGCCAAGGAGCTGGAGGCATTCCGCGACGTCGCCATCGACCTTGGGACGAACACGCGCTTCAGCGCGACCCAGGCGGCCGAGGGCCTCACGTTCCTGGCGCGGGCGGGCTTCACCGCGAGCGAGTCCCTGGAGGCGATCGACGGGACCCTGAAGCTGGCCCAGGCGGGGCAGCTCAACCTGGGACGCGCGGCAGACATCGCGTCGAACGTGCTCAAGGGATTCCGGCTGGAGGTCAGCCAGACGGCGCGTGTCGTCGACGTGCTGGCCCTGAGCGCGAACAGCTCGAACACCACCGTCAATCAGCTAGGCGAGGCCCTGAGCTTCGCGGCGCCAATCGCCTCGGGTCTAGGCGTCTCGATCGAGGAAACCACAGCGGCCGTCAGCGCCCTGTCTAACGCGGGCCTCCAGGGCAGCCGCGCGGGCACGGGCCTGAACCGGGTCCTCGCGAACCTCGAAGCGCCCACCGAGAAGGCGAAAGAGATCCTCGCCTCGCTCGGCGTCCAGACCGACGAGGTCCGCGTGACCACCGTGGGCCTGACGGGCGCCATCGCCCGGCTCGCGGAGGCCGGGGTCAGCACCGGCCAGGCGCTCGAAATCTTCGGCCAGCGGGGCGGACCGGCGTTCGAGGTGCTCTCCTCCAGCGTCCCGGACGTTATCAAGTTCACGAACCAGTTCGGGCAGGCCGCCGGTACTGCCGACGAGCTGGCGGAGGCCCTCGACGACAACCTCCAGGGCTCGCTCCTCGCGCTGCGCTCGGCCTTCCAGGGCCTGATCCTGGAGCTGGGCGAGGCGGGCGCGACGGGCGCCCTGCGCGGCACGGTGGACGCCTTCACTGAGGGCTTCCGCTTCCTGGCAGAGAACGCTGGCGTGGTTCAGGCCGCCTTCATCGGCCTGTCCTCCGTTATCGTGGCCCAGTACGTTCCGGGCCTCGTTGCAGGCACCAGCGCCACCGTCGCCCAGACGCTCGCGCTCGTGGGCTTCAATACCGCCACCAGCGTCTCGCTCGTCGCGGTGCGCCGCTTCTCGCTGGCGCTGAAGGCGGTGCCGTTCGCGGCCGTCGCCATCGCGCTGGTCGAGATCAACAGCGAGCTGAAGGACTACATCAGCCTTCAGGAGGAGGCGCTGGAGGTCACGGAGCAGGGCGTGGGCTTCGCGCTGACGGACTTCGCCATCGCGAACCAGAAGCTCATCAACGCGCGCCGACAGCTCGCCGTCACCGAGGCCGAGGTTCGCCGCGAGCAGGAGGCCGGTCGCGAGGTCGGCGGAGCGCTCGCCTCGATCTACGAGCGCCAGAAGCAGAAGGTCGCGGAGCTTCAGCGAGCGGTCGACCTGTTCCGGGAGACGCAGTCGTCGACGAACGAGGAGCTTGAGGCGGCCGCCGCCGCGTTCGACTTGCAGGCCAAGTCCGTCGAGGAGCTGATTGCCACCCTCGACGCCGAGAACGAGGTTATGCTGAAAAGGTCTCGGGAGCGCGAGATCCAGCTCCAGCTCATCCAGGAGATTGCGGCCCTGGAGGCCGAGTCCGGCCAGAAGGTGACCGAGGAGCAGCGGAAGCAGATCGAGCTGGCCCTGCGCCGGAACAGGTCCTTCCAGGAGCAGGCCGCCCTGCTCGACGAGATCCGAGGCAAACAGTCCGAGTTCGGACCGCTGGCCGCCGCGCTAAACGAGCTTCGCCGCAAGGGCCTCATCACGGAGCAGCAGTATAACGAGACCTTCGCCGAGCTGAGGGAGAACCTGCTCGGGATCACCACGGCGGAGAAGGATCGCGAAGTCGTCCTTGAAAGGGTGAACGAGCGGCAGCGGGCGGGCTTCCTCGTCACCCAGCAGATCGGCGTCGCGCTCGGCGTGGCGGCCGAACTCGCCGAACGCTATACGAAGACGATCGCGCTGGGCGTCCGCGCCGCGAAGGGGCCCACCGAGTTCTATCGGCAGACGCAGATCGGCCTGAACCTCGCCCTCGAAGAGGGCAGGATCAACGCCGAAGAGTATACGATCGCCACGAACAACCTGACCGTGGCATCCGCCCAGGCGGGGACCAACCTCGGCCAGGGCATCGACGTTGGCCTGGCCCGAGTCCAGAACCAGATCCTCGACACCTCCGGGCTCGTGGAGGACGCGCTGGTAGGCGCCTTCAACAAGGCCGAGGACGCGCTGGTCGACTTCCTCACCACGGGCGAGGCGGACTTCTCCGCCTTCGTGGACTCCGTACTTCAGGACCTCACCAGGCTGCTCGTCCGCCAGGCGCTGAAGGGCGTCCTGGGCTTCGCGGGCATCGAGGGCTTCGCCGATGGCGGCCAGGTCCCTGGGAACCGCCCGATCCTCGTCGGAGAAGAGGGCCCGGAGCTGTTCATTCCGCCGTCTGCTGGTAGAATCGCCAGCAACCCCGAGACGCGCGATCTGCTCTCCCAGGGCGGCGGCGGCGGAGCCGCTTCCGTCAACATCGTGAACGTGCTCGACCCCGAACTCGTGACGGCCGCTCTTAGCAGCAGCGGCGGGGAGCAGATCATTCTGAACGTCATCCGTAACAATGCCTCGACCGTTCGACAGTCGATCTCCTGATGGTCTTCAACTCTGGAACTGGTATCACGACGCACGTCGCGATGCTCGACAAGCTGATCGAGGTGGTGACCTCGCGAAACCTGACCGCCGTAGCCGTGAACGCTGGGGGAACGGGGCACGCCGTCGGCGACATCATCGACATAACCGCAACTGGATCTACCTCCACGGAGGTCGCCAAGCTGGAAGTGACGTCCGTTGCCGGGGGAGTCATCGACGGCATCAGGGTCTACAGGGGCGGAGCGTACACGGTCGATCCTACGACCACGACAGGCAACGCCCAAAGCGCGACAACGGGTAGCGGCACGAGCGCGACGTTCGACCTGACCTTCTCCGCGCCCACCTGGACGCTGAACCGCAGGACGCAGGAGGCGGCCTCCGCCACCATCGGCGCGGGCGGCTCGGGCTACACCGTGAACGACCAGCTCACCGTCGTCCTGAACGACGGCGTCAGTGGAGACGGCTACGTCGCTGCGGTCTTCAACGTCGACAGCGTCAGTGGCGGGGCGGTAACCGCCGTCTCCGTCGTCACGGCCGGGAACTACGAGGAGGTCCCCACGAACGACGTGACCGTGACCGGCGGCACCGGCACGGGCGCGGAACTGACGGTGACCTGGCAGGACGCGACGGCGCAGGAGTCCGTCGCCCTCCTGGAGGGCTCGGGTTCGGGTGGCGCGGACGAGATCCATGTCGGGATCAAGACCTACACCCAGGCGAACGGCTTCGACGACGCGAAAAACTGGGCCATGTTCGGGGCGACGGGCTACACCGCCAGCGTCGCGTTCCAGAACCAGCCCGGCATGGACTCGAACCAGATCGACAGCGACGGGACACTGACCGCGAACGACTACAACGCGGTTATGGTCCTGAAGCCGAACGACTCGGACCCGGATATCGGCTGGTGGATCCACCACAACGGCCGCCGCATCGTGCTCGTCTGTAAGGTCGAGTCCGCCACCACCACATTCTACTTCTCCGCCTACCTGGGCTTCCTCGCCCAGCTCGCGACGCAGACGGCCTATCCGTACCCGCTCGCCGTCATCGGCGGGACAAACGACCAGAACCGGCTCTGGAAGGACTCCACGAACCTGACCGGCGGCATCGTCGAGACGATCAACGCTGCGGCCTCCTCGGACCCTACCGGCCCCGGGTTCCTTCGCCTGGCGGATGGCACCTGGTATCCGTTCGCCGCGGAAAACTCTAGCAGCTCCAGCTCGCGGATCGTGGAAACAGAGTTCGGGGTCTATCCGTTCATCAACCGCCAGGCGCTCAACCTGAACGAGTCGACCGTCTCGGCGGGCTCCGGGGTCGACTGGACGGGAGGCGCGAACGACATCATCCCGGACAACGGCGTGCCCGGCTCCGCGGGCGTGCAGCTCAAGCCCACGCCGGGGTCGGGCGACGACTACTACTGGCTTTTCCCGCCGATCGTCTGCCGCTTCGACAACTCGCTGTTCCCCACCGACTACAACGTCTTTGGAGAACTGGATGGCGTGTTCTTTTTTTCAACCGGCGGAAACTCCGTCGTCTCCGAAGACCGCTTCGTGCTCGGGACGAAGCGCTACACCATCTTTCAGAACGGCAACCGAACCCAGGCGTGGTCCTACTTCGCCATCGACGAGGACTGATCCATGGCATACCAGACCGGCAGCGCCACCGACCTCGGCGACCTCCTCTCCAAACTCGACACCTTCCTGGTCGCCAACGGCTGGACCCAGGACGACTTCGACGACGGCGCCAGCGTCGCGACGGAGGGCTACGCGCAATGGAACAAGAACTCCATGCACATCGGCATGAAGTGGGTCGCCAACTCGCCGAACAACCTGTCTTTGCATCAGGCGCTGGGCAACGCTGGCGCAGTTTTCCCTGGCGCCCATACCGACGACTCGGGCAACGGCTACAACGCGAGCTTCGGCAGCGACGCGCAGCTAGATGACGAGCGGTGCGTGAACGACATCGGCGACGGGCCCTTCGCCAGCTACCATTTCTTCGAGAACGACGCCAGCCCGGCGTACGTCCACGTCGTCGTCCAAATCTCCTCCCAGGTCTACCGGCACTTCGGCTGGGGCGAGATGAACAAGTTCAACGACTGGACCGGCGGCGAGTATTGCTACGGGCACTATGCCACCGAGATCACCGGGGCGGACGCCGTGGAGAACAACGCCACGCTGTTCTGCGACGCGATCTTCGCCAGCACGGGCGTCAGCTCGCGCCGCGCGGCGACCATCCACGCCGAGGGCCTGCCGCACCAGACGGCGGGCGAGAAGTGGCTGACGTGCGTGGGCGGCGCGACTGCGCTCGACGCCTCGAACTGGCTCGACACGGCAGGGAACCAGCAGCGCCACGCCTTCGGCGGGGCGCGCGGCGGGCCCGTGGCCTTCCCCCTCGGGAACAACCGCGCGGACATCGCGTCGGGTCACATTCCCCTGAGCCCCCTGGCGATCTTCACCTGGGACCACTCGAACGACTTCGTCTACTACCTCGGCGAGCTGCCCGACATCCGGCACATCGAGATTTTCAACTTCTCGGCCGAGCAGGAGGTGACGATCGGATCCGACACCTGGGTCATCTTCCCGCAGGTGCGGCGCACCGAAGTCAGCTCGCGCGAGCGGACTTACTACTCCGGCTTCGCATACAAGAAGGTTACGACCTGATGGCGGACTTCGCGGGGCAGGCCACGACCACGTTCGCCACCTACAACCTCGGCGGAAACCAGGGATCCGAAGAAGCGTACACGGGCCACGACGGCACGATCAACTTCTCGGACAACCTGGCCGACGAGGGCGACCCCGGCGTGCTCTCGGCTGGCCCCGGCAAGACCTCCAAAGTGCTGAACGCGGAGCACGCGGGCCTCTTCGGCGACGTGGCGTATCCCGACTGGTTCGAGGACTACCATGTGATTCCCCGCGTGCTGGATCTGGGCAACGTCCTGGGCACCACGACCGCGGCCCTGGTGATTCACTCGGCCTATCGCCGAACGACCGGCTCGTGGACGGGCTTCACGAACAACGCGGGCGCGGGCGTTGAACTGTCGGGCGAGCCCGCGCTGTCGGCGACCATGTACGTCCACGAGGACTACGGCTTCAGCGTCGTGGTGTCCACGAACGGCCCCGCATCGGTCGACTCGACGCTGGACTTCATCTTCGACGGCACCACGACCATCTCGGTGCCGATAACGCTCCAGCGGCTGGTCCTCTTCCCGGTGCGGCCGGAGATCCCCTACCGGGAGACGCTGTCCTTCCTGACGGACATCATCCGCAGCGACGACGGGAGCGAGCAGCGCATCGCCGTTCGGAAGAACCCGCGCCAGCTCTTCGAGTGGAACGTCGCCCTGGACACGGGCACCTTCGACCAGAGCCGCGTGAACACCCTGCTCTTCGACTGGCAGGGCCGGGTATGGGGCGTGCCCATCTGGCACGAGCAGACGAAGCTGACCGCTGCGGCCTCGTCCGGCGTAACCTCCTTCACGGTCGACAGCACCGCGGACGCGGACTACCGCGTCGGCGGGCTCTTCCTGGTCTACACCGACGCCCAGACGTTCGACGTCCTGGAGGTCTCCGCGACCACCGCGACGACCATCACGGCCGCCACCGCCTCGGGCGCCTCGCACGCGGTAAACGCCGTCGTCTGCCCGCTCCGCACTGGCGTCATGGAGTCGAACGTCGCCAGCTCGCGCTATCCGACCCTCGACCAGACGCTGCGGGTCCTGTTCCGCGTGAAGGACAACGAAGCCAACATCGGCGACACGTCGGCCTTCAGCAGCTACAACTCGAAGGTGCTGCTCGACGGGTGCAACGTTATGCGCGGCGCGACGGTGCCGGAGAACTTCATCACGAACCTGGCGATCCTGGACAACAATACCGGCCAGGTCTACCAGAACCCGATCTGGAGCCGCGGCAAGCGCAGCAGCTCGCTCACGCTGTCGGCCCACACCAAGGCCGAGGTCTGGGATACGCGACAGCTCTTCCATGCCCTCCGCGGGCGCCAGGTCTCGTTCTACCTGCCCACCTTCGCGAAGGACCTGCTGCCGGACAATGACCTGACCTCCGGCTCGCCGGACCTGGACATCGTGAACGTGGGCTATGTCGGCTTCACCCAGGACCGCCAGCCGAAGGACCGGCTCTGGATCCGGCTGAACGACGGGACGACCTACACCCGGCGCGTCCTGTCGAGCGCTACCACCAGCGCCACCCGCGAGACGCTGACCCTCGATGCGAACTGGCCGAGCAACATCTCCCAGGCCAGCATCGACCGCATCTCCTTCCTGGAGGAAGTGCGCCTCGACTCCGACGAGATCGAGGTGCTGCACGAGCGCGGGAACCGCGTCGTCTTCTTCTCCGCCCCCACCATAACCACCTTCGACTGATGGCCTTCGACACCTTCGAGGAGGGCCTGGAGACCTCCAGGCCAGCCGAACTATACACCATCACCGTGGGCTCCCAGGTCTACCGCTACACCTCGGCGGAGGACTCGATCACCGACGGCGCGAGCACTTTCACCGCGCTGGAGGGACTGGAGCGCAGCTCCCTGTCCGCGGGCGGGCCCACCGACAACATCGGCGCCATCAGCATCAAGGTCCCCGGAACGAACGCCGTAGCCGCGCAGTACGTCGAGGGCGTCCCCGGCCAGCTCTCCACCGTGGAGATCGACCGCTATCAGCGCGGAGACGGATCGACGGCCCGCATCTTCGAGGGCAAGATCCGCGCGGTGACGTTCACCGACGGCGGGAACACGGCGGAGATCGAGGTGCTGCCGAGCTTCGAGGCGATCTCCCGCGAGATCCCGCGCTTCAAGTTCTCTTCCCTCTGCAACAACGTCCTCTACGACGCCCGCTGCCAGGTCGACGATACCAGCGCGAGCTTCCGCCTGTCCGCCGCGGCCTGTACCGCGGTCAGCGGCCGGACCATCACCGTGACCGGCGCGGACGCGAACGGGGACGGGCACTACACCGGGGGCTTCGTCGAGAACGCCGCGGGCGACGACCGGCGCCTGATCCTCGACCAGACTGGCACGGTCCTGACGTTGCTGCTCCCGTTCACCGACTCGCCCCTGGGCACGAACGTCACCGTGCTGGCGGGCTGCGATCACACCATCGACACCTGCCAGAGCAAGTTCGACAACGTCGTGAACTTCGGCGGCTTCCCCTTCGTGCCGACGAAGAACATCTTCAGCTCCGGCCTCACCACCTGAACCATGCGCCTCCCCCACCACGCGCGCGTCCGGGCTGCGAACCGATCCCGCGGCGGCTTCATCGAGTCGCTGATCCTGTTCGCCGTCATCACGCTCATCAAGGAGTTCCTGCTCCCTCCGCCCGAGGTGGAGAACGCGAAGCCCAGCGGACTGGGCGACTTCTCGTTCCCGACCGCGACGCAGGGCAGGGTCGTCCCCCTGCTCTGGGGCACCTGCAAGCTGAAGGGCCCGAACGTCATCTGGTACGGCGACCTGAAGCAGGTCCCGATCGTGAAGGAGATCAAGACCGGGCTCTTCTCCTCCATCGACCAGGTGACCGGCTACAGATACTTCATCGGCTGGCAGATGGCGCTTTGCCGCGGCCCGATCGACGAGCTGCTGGGCGTCTACATCGGCGACGAGCTGGTGGGCGACTACAGCGGCGCGCCCATCACCGACGGGAACACCTTCAGCATCAGCGACCCGGAGCTGTTCGGCGGTGACTCGCTCGGCGCTGGGGGCGTCGATGGCACCTGGAAGCTCTTCGGCGGCACCGCCTCGCAGTCCGCGAGCGACTACCTGTCGGACACCAGCGTCGAGTCCGCGACGATCTCGGCGGGCGGCACCGGCTACGTCGTCGGCGACGTGGTGACCGAGGACGGAAGCGGCACGGCGTCGACCCGCGCCACCTTCCGCGTGACGTCCGTCAGCTCCGGCGTGGTGGCGGGCCTGGCCCTGGTCGACGGCGGAACGTACTCCTCGAACAGCGCGAACCCCGCGGCGACGACCGGAGGCACGGGCTCTGGACTCACGCTCACCCTGACCTACAAGCCAGCCCTACAGACCGGCTTCGGCACGGTCCCGGCCTACCGCGGCACGGCCTACGTCGTGAACGACGCGCGCGCCGCGTACATCGGAAACTCGACCTCCATCAAGCCCTGGGCGTTCCTGGCCCGACGCATACCGAACGGTCTGGGCCTGTCGACCGCTCTCGCCGAGCTGAACAGTGGGAACGACGCGAACCCGGCGAACGTCATCTATGAGATCCTTACGGACACGGACTGGGGCCTGTCCATCCCCGCGGCCGACATCGACACCACGAACTTCAACGCCGTGGCGACGACGCTGGCCGGTGAGGGAAACGGCTTCAGCTACATCCTGGACCGCGCGTCGAAGGCCGAGGATCTGCTGCGCCTGCTCCAGGAGCAGATCGACGGAGCGGTCTACCTGGACCAATCGACCGGCCAATGGCGGATCGCCCTGGCGCGTGCCGACTACACTCCCGGGACCATGCCGCTGGTCGACGAGTCCAGCGCCAAGCTCCTGAACTACAGCCGCGGCGCCTGGGATAACACCGCGAACGAGGTCCGCGTGGAGTTCGCCGACAGGGCGAACGAGTTCGAGGTGACCTTCGGCGTCGCCCAGGACACCGCGAACGTGCGGATCCAGGGCACCACCGTCAGCGTCACGAAGCGATACCCCGGCGTGAAGGACGCGACCCTGGCGAACGATATCGCCTGGCGCGACCTCCGCACGTTCGCCTACCGCTCGCCAAGGCGACGGTCGAGGTGGATCGGGAGTTCTGGGACGTGGCCCCGGCCGACGTGGTGGAGCTGTCCAACGCGACGCTGGGCATCACGCGCCTGCCCATGCGCGTGACGAAGATTGACTTCGGAACGCTCGACTCGAACAAGATCCGTCTCGACCTGGTCCAGGACGTCTTCTACAGCGCGAACCCGAGCTTCGCGGACCCGGACGGCTCCGAATGGACCGATCCGACCGTGGGCGTCGAGGCATTCCCGGCCGACGAGCAGGTGGCCTTCGAGGCGCCCCGGGCCCTGGTGCGACGGGACCCGCGCGACGGCTCCCTGGTGGACAAGGTCTACGCCGCGGCCCGCGCCCGAGGGTCGGCCGCCATCTTCGAGGTCCGCGAGCGCCACGCCTCGGGCGCGGTCTCGGGCGACTTCAATGTGGCGGGCACGAGCTTCCAGTTCGCCAAGATCGGCGTGCTGGACTCGGCCCTGTCGACGAAGAGCGCCTACCCGCTGACGACCCTGGACCTGGCCGCCACGCCCGACTCGCAGTCCGACCTGACGGGCTCCTTCTCGACCACCGACGACCTGACGGAGCTGGGCACCAACCTGCGGAACCTCGTGCTGGTGGGGGACGAGTTCATGCTGGTGGAGTCCGCCTCCAACAGCGGCGCCGTCACCCGGCTGGCGAACGTCTACCGCGGCGCGCTCGACTCCGTGCAGGCCGACCACGCGGTGGGCACGCCCGTCTACGTCCTGTCCTCGGGCGCGGCCATCACGGACGACTCGATCCCAGAAACGGACAACGTCGAGGTGAAGCTGATCCCGGTCAGCATCAACGCCGAGCTGCTGGAGTCCGCGGCGACCACCATCACCTTCACCATGGACAAGCGGGTCCGGCGCCCGTACCCGCCCGCGCTCCTGACCCTGAACTCCGTCGACTGGGACACCACCGACGTCTCCCTGGAGTCCGGCGGGACCGGCCCCGAGGACTTCCACATCGACGTCGACCTCCAGCGCCGCGACTACCGCACCGCCGACCTGGGGAACGAGATCACGGCCCTGACCGAGGACGCGGCGACCACCTTCTCGGACTTCCCGAGCGCGAACTCTACCGAGCACCTGGTGACGGTCGTGCATGACCCCGGTGGCGCCGACGACGCCGTCTACACCGCGGAGGTGGTCTCCGGGACGAACTTCGCCCTGGAGCGCCTCGTGCTGCTCCAGGCGCTCGACGGGGCCGTCCCGTCGGCCGACCTCCGCATCTCCGTCCAGAGCCGCCACACGGACGCAGGGGAGACGCTCACGAGCCGCCAGACGCTGGTCCACGACTTCGACATCGCGTCCGCCCTGGAGGGCCAGTTCGAGTTCGGTCTCCTTTCGCAGAACGAGACGAGCGCGCAATACACCGCGGACGCCGCAGGCAGCCACGGCTTCACCCTGTCGAGCGTGTTCAGCGCGGGGGACGTTGAGTATCGTATCGACACCGGAGGCGGGTTCGGCGCGTGGACCACGCTCATCAGCGCGGGGAACACCTCGGGGTCGATCGCCGGAGTCGCCGTTTCTGACGTCATCGAGGTCCGCCACACCTCGTCCGACGTCGCGATCCTGAAGCAGCTCGACATGGCTGCGCCTGGCGCGGGCACCGACGCCTTCGCCATCCTGGAGTCCTGACCTCATGACCGATCCGCAGAAGCCGCCGCCCGCGCACCTGCCGCCCACGACCCTTCCCGCCACCGTCGACGTCGAGCGGATCGTCCGCACGAGCGTCCACGAGACCCTCGTGACCCTGGGCATGGACGCCCGGAACCCGATCCAGCTCCAGCAGGACATGGCCTTCCTCCGCGAGATGAGGCAGGCCCACCAGCGGATCCGGTCGAAGGGAATGCTGGTGCTAGTGGGCATCGTCATCAGCTCCCTGGCCGCCGCGACGTGGCTCGGGATCAAGGCTTCCTTGCATTCCTAGCCTCTCTAGGTGAGACGGAACGGCGTAAGCTCCTGCTGCGCCCAGACTTGCGCTCGCCTCGGTCGCCACTAGCTAAAAGCTGGAGGCGAGCCCAGTCGCGGCAGAATAGCGGCTCATGAGTGGTTTTTTGTAACCCAACAACTTTAGTAACAAGAATAATAGTTTTGCCGCGACCGGGCTCGCCCCTCTCTGGTCCCGGCATGAGACGCTGTCGAATGGGGATTCGGCAGGGTGGGGTGGAGGCCCTGGCCAGAAATGTCCGGGGCCTCCTTTTGCCTGCGCCCTCGGGCGGGTAGGCTCTGGGCGTCGAGGCGCGAGCCTCTTCATGGCACGGGCCCCGCGATCTTGCAGGTGACGCGGGGCCCACTTTTCGCCTGATCTCTCGCTTGGTAGGATGGCGCCTCGTGCGGGGCGCGCTCGGTGACCCGCCCGGCAGGAGGTGATGGATCTCGGCGCCCGGCTACGGCCGGGCGTCGTCATCGAAGCAGCACCCGGCGACGGGCTCGCCGTCGGGCGGACCCATGGACAGGCTGCCGACGTGGGCCGGGATGCCCTCTGCCCGAAGTGCCTGGCAGGCGGCACGAAGGTCCTGCGCGACGGGCTCGCCGTTCACTTCGACCGCTCGGGCCCAGGTCCCGTCGACCCAGGCCCAGAGCGCGTCAGGCTCGAAGCGCCCCATCAGCCCCGGAGGCCCCTCCGAGCCGCGCTCTCCTCCAGGCGCTCGATGACGCCTGCGTGTTCGGCCAGGCACTCGGCCCAGGCCTTGGCCTGCTCCACGTCGCCCTCGGCCATGTAGGCCTTGGAAAGCTCCAGCGCCGCGCGGCGCATCTCGCCCCGGAGGGCGATCTGGCGCTCGTCGATCTCGGCGATGGGCCGCCGAGCCTCCCGCGCCTCGACGCGCTGGTCGAGGAGAAGGTTGAGCGAGCAGGCGAGTTCCGAGTAGCTGGAGCGAAGCGCTTCCATGGTGATGCCCTCCTGGGCTTCTGGCCGGGACCATTCCCGACACGCCAGCATCATACCACGCTCGCCGCGAAAAGGCAAGCGACTTGTCCGAAGTTCTCACAAAAAGACAACCAAGAAGAAACCGGATCTACCGCTTGCTTTCTCGCGGGTAGCGGGTATGATGGAGGCATGAACGAAACGACCCACATCCGAGGCCGCGTCATCAACGCGACCGCTCGTGCGCTGCACATCGAGGTCCGCATGATGGTCGTCGATCCCATCGGCTACGGCCGAGTGGACTACACTCGCAAGGCATGGATCCCTCGACGCTTCGTCGAGGTTTCCGGCGACGGGTGGGAGATCCCCACATGGATCGCGAAGGACCGCGGCCTCCTCGTCCACACTGCTCCCGGCTCCCGCTGGGGAATCGACCACGTTCCTGCCTGAGGGCACCACCATGAAAATCAAGAGCACCGACGTCCAGTCAACCTGCGAAGGCGGCTTCCGCCTCACCCCTCGCGCCTCCCACGGCGGCCGAGCCTGCTACAACTTCTTCGGGAAGGACCAGAATCTCTGGCGCCACCAGACCCGCATGAGCCCTGGGCTCGATCGCGACTGGCAGCGCACGAAGGTCTACAGCGCGGAGCGAGTCGTCCGCCGAGGCGCGCCCATGAGCTACGCGGACACGCTGCGCTTCGTCGCCAAGGTTCTGAACTCCGCGACGTTCCAGCGACGCTGGGGAGTCCGCACCCTGGAGGTCCGCGACGGACGCGGCCGCACTCGCGCCGCAGCCTACGGCTCCAGCTACATCACCCTCCCCGACTGGGCCCGGACCCGCGACGTCGTCCTGCACGAGATCGCGCACACGCTCTGCCCGAGCTGGGAGCAGCACGGCCGCCTGTTCGCCCGCACCTTTTTGGAGCTGACCCGCCTGTTCCAGGGCAAGGCCGAGCACGACGCCCTCCGCGACTCCTTCCGCGAGCGTGGCGTCCGCTTCACGCCTCGCCGGAAGGCCAGCTTCACCGTCACGAAGGCGAAGCGCAGGTCGCGCGCCGTGTTCGATCCGTTCGACGACCTGCTGCCCCGCGGATGAACACCCGCCGCTTCCTGAGGGCCAGGCCACCGAAGCTCCGGGTCCAGGTCCAGCGCGCTCTGGACTTGGGCCTGGTGCTCCGGCTCACCGGGTCAGGCCACGCGGCCCTCGTCCGCCCCGAGGGCGGGCCGAAGGTCTTCGTCCTGGCCTCGACCCCGAGCGACCGCCGCACCGTGCTGAACGAAGCCTCCCAGCTCCGCAAGGCCCTGGACCAGTTAGAGGCACCCTGACAGAAACCCGGTCCTCCGCTTGCTTTCCTGCGGCGGACCGGATACTCTTCTCCCGTGTGCGAGGCTCCCCCCCCTACTCCGCCGCAAAGGACCGATGAAGGACACAACCCGCAACATGCTGGTCGCTCTCTGCGACCTGCTCCTGATCGCCGCCGCCGCCTGGGCCATGGCGAGCCTCCTCCGCACCCTGGGCTGATGACCGAGCGAACCTACTGGGGCGACCACGAGCCCTACCCGTTCCAGCGGGAGGTCTGGGAGCGCACGCGCGACCTAGACGAGTTCGGGCTCTTCTGGGAGATGGGCGCAGGCAAGACCCTCGCGTCGATCATGACGGCGACCTGGCGCTTCGAGCGCGGGGACATCGACGCCCTGGTGGTCCTCGCCCCGAAGGGCGTCTACCGCAACTGGGAGGAGACCGAGCTGCCGAAGCATATGCCCGAGTGGGTCGACTGGCGCGCGCACTCCTGGGTCTCGAAGAACCCGATGCCGAAGAAGGACCAGCGCTCCTTCGAGGACGCGATCCAGCACGAGGGCCTCGCCATCCTCGCCATGAACTACGAGGCCACCATAACGAAGCTCGGGGGCGCCGCGCTGAAGCGCTTCCTGACCGAGCGGCGCTGTATGCTGGTCTGCGACGAGTCCGCGCGCCTGAAGACGCCCGGGTCGAAGACGTCTATGCGCGTCGTCGCCGCGGCCAAGTACGCGAAGGTGACCCGCATCCTGACGGGCACGCCCATCGCCCAGGGACCGTTCGACGTCTACGCCCAGCTTCGGGTCCTGGACGCGGACTACTGGACCGCCCGTGGGCTGAAGAACTTCCACCTCTTCAGGCAGCGGTTCGGCATCTTCGAGCGCCGCCAGTCCGGGTCGCAGCAATGGAACCAGCTCGTCCGCTACCGCAACCTGCCCGAGCTTCAGGAGCTGGTGGCCGAGGTCACAGACCGCAAGCTGAAGTCCGAGGTGCTGCCCGACCTGCCTCCCAAAATCTACTCCCAGCGCGAGTTCTCCTTGGACCCGAAACAGCGCCGCCTCTACGACGAGCTGCGCTCGGAGCTGCGCGCCGTGCTGGAGTCCGGCGAGGAGGTCAGCGCGGACTTCGCCCTCACCCGCCTCACGAGGCTCCAGCAGATCGCCTGCGGCTTCACCGGCACCGACGACGGCCCCGACGTCCCGGTCGGCGAGAACGTCCGCCTGGAGGCGCTCCTGGAGCTGCTGGAGGAGGTCCAGGGGAAGGCCATCATCTTCGCTCGCTGGACCTGGGAGGTCGACCAGATCGTCGCAGCCCTGGGCGACACCTGCGTCCGCTTCGACGGACAGGTCGGCGACGACGAGCGCCAGGCCGCGATCCGCGCCTTCCAGGACTCGGACGACGGACCGCGCTGGTTCGTGGGCAAGGTCTCTGTCGCGGGCGAGGGCATCACGCTGACCCGAGCGGGCACCGTGATCTACTGCTCAAACAGCTATCGGCTGGACCAGCGCCTCCAGTCGGAAGACAGGGCGCACCGCGCGGGGATGCCCAGCCGCGCCGTGCAGTACATCGACCTCGTCGCCCTGGGCACTTACGACCGCCCCATCCTGAACAGCCTGCGGAACAAGCGCGACATCGGTGCAGAAGTCACCGGGGACTGCTTGCCCGACTGGCTTTGACCCGGTAGCATCCTTTCGCCATGACCGAGACTCCCGACTATGGTGCCTTCGACGCCGCGCCGAGCACCGCCTCCATGTCCGACCTCGCCGGACTCGCCCGCGAGCTTCAGGACGCCGAGCTGACCCGCGCCGAGCAGGACGCTGCGCTGAAGGTCACCGACAAGCGCATCCGCCACCTGCGCGAGCACGCGATCCCGGACCTGATGGCCCAGCTCGGGCTGTCCGAGATCGCGCTGGAGAACGGCTCGAAGCTCACTGTGTCGACGAACGTGCGGGCGTCCATCCCGCAGGCCCGCAAGGCCGCCGCGATGCGCTGGCTTCACGAGCACGGCCTCGGCGACGTGGTGAAGCACCAGGTGGTCGTCGACGCCGGGAAGGGCGACAGCTCCGACCTGATCGCGAAGATCGAGGACGCGGGGTACATGGCCCGCGACGACCAGAACGTCCATCCCATGACGCTGAAGAAGGTGCTCCGCGACCTTCTCGCCGAGGGTGGCGACTTCCCCATGGAGCTGTTCGGCGCGTACATCGTGAACGAGGCCAAGCTCTCGAAGCCGAAGAAGTCCACCGGCGACTTCTGAGACCACCATGCACATCATCCACATCGGCGACGTCTCCGACGTCCTCCCTACCCTTCCCGACGAGCACTTCGACGCGGTACTCTGCGATCCGCCCTACGGCCTCTCCTTCATGGGGAAGGCGTGGGACAAGGGAGTCCCGAGCGCCGAGGTCTGGGCTCTCGTGCGGGAGACCCTGAAGCCAGGAGCGCATCTCCTCGCCGCGGGCGGAACGAGAACCTTCCATCGGCTCACCTGCGCCATCGAAGACTCGGGATTCAAGATCCGCGACTGCCTTTCGTGGATGTACGGGACGGGGTTCCCGAAGTCGCTCAACGTCGGGAAGGCGATCGACAAGGCGGCGGGCGCGGAGCGTGAGGTGACCTCTTCGGGCGCGTCCAACTGCCCCGACCTCGCTGCCGGGCGAGAGTGCTCCCGCTACACGACACGAAGCGAGAACTCGCAGTCCGGCGCCACGAAGCACACGCCGGGCACCGCTTCAGCCACCCCGCTCGCAAAGCAGCTCGACGGCTACGGCACCGCCCTCAAGCCCGCATGGGAACCCATCGTCCTCGCCATGAAGCCGACGGACGGCACGTTCGCCGCGAACGCCGAGAAGTGGGGCGTGGCGGGGTTGAATATTGATGGGGGAAGGGTGGCCGCATTGGACGGCTACACCGAGAACGCCGTCACGCAGGGGCTCAATACGGCTCGAACGTCCTACGCTCCCGCCGCGGATCGTAGGACGTTCGAGCCGTCGCAGCAGGGCCGCTGGCCCGCGAACGTCGTCCTCGACGAGGAGGCGGCGGAGATGGTCGGCGAGTCGTCGCGCTTCTTCTACACCGCGAAGGCGTCGAAGGCCGAGCGCGCTGGATCGAAGCATCCGACGCTGAAGCCGCTCGCTCTGACTGAGTACCTCGCGAAGCTCCTGCTGCCGCCTCCGCACTCCGACGGCTCGCCGCGGAGGATCCTCGTCCCCTTCTCGGGAGCTGGTTCCGAGATGATCGGAGCACTCCGCGCGGGATGGGAAGAAGTCGTGGGCATCGAACTCGAAGCCGAGTACGCTGCTGACGCCGAGCACCGCATCGCGAAGCTCGCCTGAACCGAACCGTCCCTCGCCCCGGAGGACGTGAAAGTGTCCGCGGCATTCCTTTACCCACCCGCCACCATGGCAACCCGAAAGAAGACGACCGCCGTCGCCAAGACGGCCACCACCTCGACCGACCTCGCCACCCTCGACTACGGCCAGCACGCCGGTCAGGGCTGGGAGGACGTCAACGCCGACGACCTGTCGATCCCGTTCATCAACCTGCTCCAGGCGCTGTCCCCCGAGGTCAACGCGGAGGAGGGCGACGTGGAGTTCGTCGAGGGCGCCAAGGCTGGCGCGTTCGTGAACACCGTCACCCGCGAGCTGCACGAGGACGTGAGCTTCGTGCCCTGCCACCTGGACCATTGCTTCGTCGAGTGGGTCCCCCGGAAGGAGGGCGGCGGCTTCGTCGCGCGCCACGAGATCGACAGCGACGTGGTTCGCGATGCCAAGGCCCGCAGCGAGGATGGCATCCGCCTGACCGTGCCGGTCGAAGGTCAGAAGATCCCCAACGACCTGCTCAACACCTACTACCTCTACTGCCTGATCCTCGACGAGGACGGCGAGCAGGCGACGGGCATGGCCGTGATCTCCTTCAACATCACGAAGGTGAAGCCCTTCAAGCAGTTCCTGACCCGCCTCCGCACCATCCGCGGCGGAGCCAAGATCCCGCTCTTCGCGCATCGGGCTCGCATGTCGAGCGCGCGCACGAAGAACGCGGCCGGGGAGTCGTACTACATCCCGACCTTCGCGCCCGCGGTGGGCTCCACCTACCAGGACTCCCTGCTCCTCCCGACGAACGAGGCCCACGCGGACATCCTCGCGCAGGCGAGCGAGTTCGCCGAGCAGGTCCGCTCGGGCGCGGCGAAGCCCGCCGAGGAGAAGCCGCAGGGCAGCGGGAAGGCGGACGTCGAGGACGACGCCTTCTGATCGACCAAGCTACCTTGGGACCGCGTCAGCTTCTGCGGACGTGCGGGCGGTCAGCGCCCAGAGCCCGGGCATAGTACAACCGGCCCAGCGGGTGGAAGGCCCGCACCTCCAGCTTCCCAGTCCCCTTGACCGCCATGAATCTCTCACGCCAGCAGTTGGCCGCCGTCGACGCCGTAACGGCATGGTTTCGGGACGGCGCGGACGAGCAGCAGGTCTTCCGCCTGTTCGGGTACGCTGGAACGGGAAAGACAACAATCGCCCGCCACATCGCCGACGAGATCGGAGCGCGCGTGCAGTTCGCGACGTTCACCGGCAAGGCGGCGCACGTCCTCCAGTCCAAGGGCTGCGCGAAT
>Ga0180438_10001608_pt1 | contig 39767 bp, 35 predicted proteins | sample SS_ome_12_FD_132455 | JGI IMG/M metagenome (GOLD analysis project Ga0180438, IMG submission 132455) | Hypersaline lake sediment archaeal communities from the Salton Sea, California, USA - SS_3_D_2 metaG | ecosystem: Environmental > Aquatic > Non-marine Saline and Alkaline > Hypersaline >... | reverse complement strand
TCCCGGCCGGATGGCTGCTGCTCAGGAGAGATGTGATATGCTGGGAGTGAAGGCGGAATTCCGGGAGGCGCATGACATACAGACGCTGAGTGGATTCCGGCGCCTGATCAAAATACCTGCCGACAAAGGCGGCCAGTTTGTTCTCGAGCTCCGGAGTGTGGAAACTCTTTTCCACCAGCAAAAACGATGTGTGCCGGTGTGTCTTCCAATCATCGAGATCTTTGCCCATGGCGCGTGCCGTTTCCAACGAAACCAAGAAATCGAAACGCAGAGACGAGGTCCTGGGGATGTCACGGGCCACTCCCGTCACGGTCAAATCGGCATCGCCTCCCATAGTCAGGATCTGACCGACCGGGTCATCGTCACCAAAGTACTTTTCGGCGGCCCTTTGCGAGATGACCATTGAATAGGGAGCTGCAAGCGCCGTCCGGGGATCTCCCTCCCGCAATGGAAAGGTCAGAATCGAGAGGAAATTGGAATCTACGAACAGCAAGCGGTCTTCATAGAAGCTCTTTTCCCGGTGTTTCAAGCTGATACGGCCGGCCGGAAGAACACGGGTGTAGTCTTCGATCTCCGGGTATTCATCCTTCAACGCAACCGCTAACGGACCGGGAACAAATGTGGTGTGTTGTTCATCACGGCTCTCCTCCGACCGCACCTGAACCAGACAATAGATCCGGTCGGCATTCTTGTGGAATCGATCGGCATTGAGCTTGGTCCCGGCCGTGAGGGCGAACATGGTGAAACCGGCCAATCCGACCGCCAGGCCGAACAGATTGATCAGGGAGAATAATTTCTGCCGCCTGATGCTTCGCAGGGCCACTAAAAGATAGCTTTTCAGCATGTGAGATCTCCTTAAATCGAACCAACGGATCGTTTGTAGTTCGACCCTGGTGATCTAGCGCCGCACCAACATGGCTTTGGCATAGCGCCCGTGCAGCCCTCCCACCCACTTGTTGAGATGGAGGGTTAAAGGCAGCAGCAACAGACCGCCCAGGCTGACAAGGGGGAACATCCAGCCGGGCGGGTAATACGGCTGGTGGATGGTGATCAGGGGACGGCTCAAGATCAGATACCATAGGGGATAGAGAGCGGATTTTATGGAGAAGGCGAAAAGCACGGACGTTACCAGAGAATAGAGCGCTCCCAGGGGGAATTGGATCAAAAGATAGGCCAGCGCCTTCCAGGTATGGGATTCCGAGACCAAGGCCTTGAATCTTTCCGTCCAACTCATGCCTTGCCGGACAAACAAAGGCTTATGCGGCATACGTATCCCGAGCAGGGCCTCCACCACACGCCCTTCCACCAGGGCGATTCCCCGGACCGAAAGCAGAAACAATCCGGTCACCGGTATTCCGATGATCAATATGAGAGAGAAGAGCGAAAGGGAAAGGCCGAGCAGCGCCCACATTCCGTAAAAACAGCCCGTGATGAGGCCAAGCAGCATGTAGAGAAAAGCGCCCCAGGCCCGGACATCTGCCAGGATCCGGGTGAAGCTCCCCCATCGTGAGTGGGGGGCCGGTGCCGGGCGAGCGGCCAGGGTGGGCTGGAACCGGGCTTCCAGTTCCCGGTATGCCGCGGCGACTTCCTCAGGAGATCCGTACTTCTCCAGGATGGATATCAACGCCTCGGCTTGGGAGACACCGGAATCAGCATGCGGCGAACTCTCCAGGCCGAAGCGGAGATGCTCTTCCGCATCCGAAAGGGCATCCTGCACCAAGGCCGCATCGCTGCCCGCAAGATGTTTCTTGAGTTCCCCTAGATATTCTTCAATGCTCTGGCACATAAGACTCTCCTTATTTCCTCACCAGCAGGGCCTTTGCATACCGGCCGTGCAGGCGGCCGGCCAATTTAGCCAGGTGCAGGGTTGCGGGGAGCATGAGCAGCCCTGAGAGGCACACGAGCGGAAGCAGCCACACGGGAGTGAATTTATCGGTGCCCAAGAGTTCCAGAGGGAGATGGAAGACCAATTCCAAAATCGGCCCCGCCAGGAAGCAGAGGGAAAATATGAAGAGACCGCCGATCAGGGAAAAGTACAGCCAACCGAGCGGCAATTGTAGAATGAGATAGGCGAAGGCCCTCCACGTCCTCCTGTCCGTGAACAGGGCTTTGAGCTTCTCGATCCCATTGAGGTCGCAGCGGATGAAAAAGGGCTTGCGGGGCATTCGGACCCCCAACAAGGCTTCCACCACCCGACCCTCCAGCAAGGCGATCCCACGGACGGAAAGCAGAAAAAGGGCCGCGATGGGAATCCCGATGATGAAAACCAACGAAAACAGGGAAAAGCCCCCGCCGATCACAGCCCAGAGTCCGTACAGGTTTCCGGTGAGCAGAGCCAGGAGTGCATACACGAACGCCCCCCAGGCCCGCGGCTCGGCCACCACCCCGAAGAATCGGTTGAGGAACGACCCCCGGCGGGCCGAACGGGGAGCGGCCAACCCAAGAGAAAAACGGGCCTCAATACTCAGGTAGGCTGCAGCGACCTCTTCGGGATTGCCGTATTTTTCTATGATCGCGGCAAGCGCCTCTGCCGGGGCCGAGCCGGGGGTTTCCATGAGCTCGATTTGCAGAGCGGTCGTCAGGTGTTCCTCGGCATCGGAAAGGGCGTCTTGAATCAAGGCGGGATCACAGCCTCCGAGCCGCTGCCTGAGCTGGTTCAGGTAATCTCGGATATCTTTAGTCATGGTCTCCGTCTCGCAAGAAATCGTCCACAAACGACTTGGTGTGCTCCCAGAGCTCGATCCAAATCTCGAGGGTTTGATGTCCGAGTTCTGTGATCCGGTAATACCTGCGGGGCGGCCCGGAGACCGAAGGATCCACGCGGCTTTCCAGCAGGCCGCTGTTCTCCAGGGAGCGCAGCACCGGATAGAGGGCCCCCTGTTTCATCATCGGCGCGGCATCCTTTCCCGTTTCCATGAGCTTGGCGATCTGATACCCATACATGGGCTCCCTAGACCTGCTCATTAGGCTGAGCAGGACCAAGGCGGCGGTTCCCGAGTTCAGCTCCTTTTGAAACTTTTTATTGGCGTCGATCAAGTAAGCCAATGTTCCACCTCCCGCTGTTTCGCTCCTTGCTTAGCTTATTAATAATATAAGTTTATTAGTACTTTTAATTTGATACTATAAACAATTATAATATACTCATAACTTATTAATATGTCAAGCCCGATCAGCCAAAAAATTTAAAAAAGGATTTTCCGGAACAGAAAACGAGTTGCGGAGCTTCCATTAGCTCAATGAGCTCCCGGATGGAATCGCGGCTATGCTGAATCAGAAAAAAAGGCTCAGTGGTCTCCGGGTGGGGCAAGTGGAAACTTCAGGGTCACTGTGGTCCCCTCTCCGAGCTGGCTTTCCACCCCGATGGTGCCCCCATGCTCATCTACGATGCGATAACATATGGACAGGCCCAAGCCGGTTCCCACGCCGCGGCCTTTGGTGGTGAAGCCCGGTTCGAAGACCCGCTCGATATGGTCTGCGGGGATCCCGCGGCCGTTGTCGGAGATCTGGATCCGGATCCCATCGCCCTCCCCCCGGGTCGTCAGGGAAATCCTTCCCTGATCTCCTACCGCCTCGAGCGCATTGTTCAGGAGGTTCATGAACACCTGGTTGATCTGTCGGGGCCGGCAGTAAATCTTGGGAAGAGGGCCGAGATCCTTGACGATTTCGGCCTTGAACCTGGGATTGGTTGCCATAAGCGTCAGGGTATCCCGGAGTCCCTCGTTCAGGTCGAAGGACTGATATTCCCCTTCGTCCAGGCCGGCAAAATTTCGCAGCGCGGTCACGATCCGATCGATGCGGTCGGCGGCTTCCGTCACCGCCTCATTCAAGCTGGAAAGGGTATCGAACGCATGCCTCACCTTTTGGTCGGGATAAGAGGTTCTATCCGCGGACACTGAATCCTGGATCAAACGCATGGCCCTCTTGGCGGTGTCGGCGTTGGCGGCGATCGCTCCCAGGGGGCTGTTGATTTCATGCGCCACACCGGCTACCAAATTACCCAAGGCGGCCATCTTTTCGGATTGGATAAGCTGCGCCCGCGTGTCCCCCAGCTTGGCATTGGTCCGTTTCAATTCCTGAGCGTACTCGGAGATGGAATTTTTCAGCTTGATCTCCTTCTGCCGGGCCTTATACAGGCGGTGCCGCGACTGGTAGAGATAGCCGGTAATCACGGTCGCCATCACAGTGGCCATGATCAGCAAGGAATAGGATTCCCTCGGATCCATTATCGGATCGGCGGCGAGCTCTACCGGGTATCTTCGGAGAGCGAGGGAGTAGGTCATGATGACGGTTAATCCCATCAGGGTGACCTGCCAGGGCCGGTAAGGCATGGCCCCTACACCGATCAACAGTAGCAGGATCATGTATCCGGAGGTCTGGGAAAAATCGGCTCTGATTACATCATCGATGACCGTGAGATAGCATGCGCCCAACATCAGGAGCCAGACGAGATGCCGGCCCGTCTGCGCACCAATCCGGAGCCGCGATAGCAGCAGGCACAGGAGCCCAAGCGACAGGAACAGCAGCTTATCGATCAGGGTCACGTCAGTGGGGCTCATATCGGGGACATAGCTCCAAAGCAGGTTCCTCTTCAAGATCACTAAATAATTGAAAAGCAGCATGAATATCGCGAGGATGGCGAGGATCCCGGCGACCACCATGCCGATCCGGCTCAATCGGGACAGGTATCTCCGGAAGGTCTCATCCTTCTCATACTGATCCGGCACCAGATATTTCACCCAGGACAAAAAGGCGCTCTTGAAATAAATCATTTTGACCTCAGTGCAAAACCATTTCTAAAGATAGGCCATGCAGCGTCCGCTCCAGGAAATACGCCCGATAGAGAACCCTGACGGTGCATCCCGCATAGGTGAAGCCCAAGCAAAATGTGGGAAACTCGACGCCGACACCCAATACCGCCCCATGCGCTCTATACGGGTCTTTCAGCCCGAAGGCGTACCCGAGATTTACCCGATAGGCTTCCCAGAGATGGAAAGGGCTCGGAAGCTTCAACCCGAAGCCCATCGATGGGCTCAGCAAAAAGCGCTTCGACTCTCCCAACCCGGGTGACAGGCTGAGCTGAAGCGAGACGTTGTTGATGAGAATCAGCTCATCGGTGGCCAGTCCATACCCCAATCCCACACTCGTCCCCAATCCCTGCCAGCCAGGCGTGAATGCGGCTTCGCCGGCCAAGCTAAACAGGAGTCCGGAAAAACTCGGCGCCAGGCTCCATTCCTGGACGAAGCGGACCGAGGCGATGTCCGGATCATGCCGGATCAGGTATTCCGGGCTGTGATCGGAAAGCTGCGGCGGGATGAGCCACTCCGGAACCGCAGCCCGGGGATACAAAAACTCGCGCTCCTCCCGGATCAGATCCGGATCATGGAAACCGGGTTCCCTCAATTGGGGATAGATCCGCCGCCTATGTATACCGTGCGAGTCTTTTTCACCCAGCCTCAGGCTCCATGCCGCGGAGACCGGCATGGGTAGGAGCAGCAGCGTGGGCAGCCGGAACTCGGCATAATAGACAGTGCCTTCTTTCACACTCAACCATAGGCCGATCCAGTCCCTGAGATCCCTCCCTGCGGCAGCCGATTCTCCCCACTGGGCCAACGCGGGGGGGATCTTATGATCCGGCTGATGGGCATGATACACCAAAAACAGCTCGCGCAAGGAGCACACACAAGCCTCCAAGACTTTCTCGTAGTTCGGCGGATACCACTCCAGAAGGTGGTTGCCGAACGCAATCCAGGCCTCTCCTCGGGAATTGATCACATAGACACCCTCGCGGTTGTGATGCTCCACTCCCTTTCGGTTGTTGACGCTGTGCAGACGGGACCACCGGTCCTGCATCGGGACGAGGAGGTGTCCGGCCGTGAAGGCATCGGCCAGATAGCCTTGGGCCAGGGCCTCGTAGATCAGAGCACAACCCAGCGTCTCGAGGTTAGAGGAACCGCTCATCGCCGCCTGAGAGGCAAACCGGAGGGCCAGGTGGTGATAAAGAAAATAATTGGCGACGACGGTCCGCACGCCTCTATCCGTCTTTATCACCCGGCCGCCCCGCCTTGCCTGCCAGGCGGATTCCAGACGATCTTCGGACAGGTAAGCAAGCTGTTGAAGTATGGTCTTGCCCCGCGCATGGAAGCGGGAGGGATGGCGGTCGGGTTCGGAAAGCCACGCACACCACTCCCCAAAAGACAGATTCGGCAGGGGCTGGGAATCGGCGATCTCACGGTCACACCCCAGGATTAAAGCCTGCATGAGATCCTCAAGCCTCAGGCCGGCTTCACGGGCCGTCAGTCCAAAGGCCCGATCCCCCAAGGTTATATGCTCACCCCGGCTCCATCCTCCGGATGCAGGCAGGCGGATCAAAATAACACACAGGCTCGATAGGATACACAGGCGTCTCATGGGATCAAAGACCCGTCCTCCAATGGGCAAGCAGAAAATTCATCACGTTGTTGGCCATGATGTCTTCCACCTGCTGGGAATCCCCCTCGAATTCCCGCAACAGCCGGGCATGCAGCCGATCGATCTCCCCGATGCGCGACATGTCGCGGGGTCCGATGGTGTAGCCCTGAAAATCCGTTCCGATGCCCACGCCCCTGTGTGAGCCGCAGATCTTGCTCACATACCGGATGGTCCGCACAGAATCTCGGAGAGCCCCGAAGGTTTCGGCCGCCCTGATTCCATTGAAGTTGGAGAGCACACGGGGATTGAGAATGATGCAGACCAGACCTCCCCTTCGGGTGATCTCCTGGATGTGCTCATCATACAATGAGTAGGCATGCTCTCCCAAGGTCCTGGCGGCAACATGGGTGGCTACCAGGGGTTTTCGGGCGACTTTCAGGATGTCCTCGAGTGCTTTGGCCGAAGAGTGAGCTACGTCCACGATCATGCCCAGACGTTCCATCTCCCGGATGACCTCACGGCCGAATCCCGTCAGTCCCTGTGTGGGCCATCCCGAATCGCCGTCATAAAAAAAGGGGAACGGATTGGACACCGAGACCAGGCCTTTGAAATAAAAGTGCCCCAGTGTGAGAAGGGCCACGCCACGGCGGGCGAACTCCTCCAGAGGCTTGAGGCTCCCTCCCAGCACATGACCGCCCTCGAATGAATGCAGCACGGCAACGCGAAAATCACTGCTTCCCCTGCGAACTTTGAGGGCCGCCGAGAGTTCCCGATGGTTCCTGGTCAGGCGCGCGTAGGGGGCCGCCGGCCCGGCCAGCTCCGCCTCCATGAAATCCAGCATGCGGATCGCATTCAACGGAGCCTGAGGGGTGGGGTCGGTGGGCATGGAAATGCACTCGTCGAAAAAATTGTAATGCGCGGCGCACATCAGGTCCACGCCTGCCTGATGGGCTCCCTTCCAGCTTACTTTTGTGGGATTGAACGTGCGGAAGAAAACATCCGCCAAAAGCGGGAGCTTACGCGGCAGGGGTGCGGTCCTGTTCCAATCATCAATCAGAGGATGGACGTGGATATCGGCCAGCACCCTACGGCCCGGACTTTTGAAGGAGGATTCCTGAATTCCCATCCCCGGTGGAATCCTGCCTGGAGCTTTACCCGCTGCCCAGCCCGATCCCAGGCCGAGGAGAGTCCATCGAAGGAAACGCCGTCGAGAGATTGGAAACATCGCCCCTCCCGGCAGATACGCTTTTTCCCCGCGCTTGCTTTCTGCAAAGCCTTATAATAGGCCGGAGGCCGCCAAAATGCAAGCCTATAATCGTCTGGGGAGCAGCTTTGAAGCCGCGTGGATTGTTGGATCAGTCGGGGAACCTGATACGGAAGCCGCGTTGAGAGTGCAGCAATCCGAGGGCGACAAGGCGGTTTTCCTCATTGGGGAAAATCACCGCGCTGACTCTTCAGCTTGCCTGATTATTTCTTGTGTGAGGCTTTTGATATGGTCCAATGGCGAACTTGCGACCTGGGTTTCCCTGCCGGGTATTTGTAACAGCTGGGGTGCGGGACGGCACGGGCTTCCAGCGGCATGGTGGCCCCGGACTCAATCCCCTATAACATATCTCATGCGATAGGCTGCTCGATGGACGGGCTGGGCTGGGAAAAGAAACGCGCTCCCTGTTCGGTGATGTACATGCAGTCTTCCAAGCGGACACCGAACTCACCGGGCATGACCAGCATGGGCTCATTGGAAAAGCACATGCCGGGCTCCATGGGTCGCGTGTTTCCCTTGACCAGATTGATCCACTCATGCCCGTCCAAACCGATGCCGTGGCCGGTTCGGTGGGGGCAGCCGGGAACTTCATAGCCGGGTCCGAAGCCGTAGTCGATATAGACCTGCCGGGCAGCGGCGTCCACATCCTCGCACGGCACGCCCACACCCGCCTTTTCGAAGGCCGCGGTCTGGGCTTTTTTCATGAGATTCCAGATCTCCCGCTGTCTCGAGGTGGGTTCGCCGAAGACTATGGTGCGGCTGATGTCAGCGCGGTACCCTTCCACGCCGCACCCGCCGTCCATGAGGATGATATCCCCTTGCTTGAGCTCGATATGTTTGATGCTTCCGTGAGGATTGGCGGATGCCTCGGCGAGCTGGGCACCGATTCCTCCGCTGGCACCCAAGGCCGAGAACGCGCGGCTCGAGACAGACCGGAAATCATTCCGGGTCATGCCCGCCTCCCATAAAGGGATGGAGGCCCGGTAGGCTTCGATGGTGATGTCGGCCGCTTTCTGCATCAGGGCCAGCTCTGCGGCGGATTTGATGACTCGGCACTCGATGGTGACGGGATCGGCGCTCATGTATTCCAGATGAGGCGCGGCCTTGCGGATCCCGTCGTACAGAAAGAAGCGCACCCTCTCCTCCATCCCCACTTTCCCGGTGCGGATGTCCCGGTCGCGGAAGATCTCGGCCACCCGCTGATAGGGGCTTTCATGCTCTTCCCAGGTCCGGATATCGGAACCGAAACGGATCTGTTCTCTGGCCCTATCCTCTTCAAATGCCGGGCAGACCCAGGCCGGTTCCCCCCGTGCCGGAATCACCACGGCGAACATGCGCTCGCTGTTCCCCCAGCGCGCAGAAGTATAATAAAACATGCTGCTGCCGCCTTCCATGTAGATGGCCTGGATATCATTATCCACCATCAAACGCTGAGCCTTTTCGATCCTTTGCCAGCGCTCCTCATCACTGATCGGGACAACATCGCCGGTCATGGGCTTGAGATGCGCAAAGGGTTCGGCCGACTGCGAAGGTGGGGTCGACGGGGATGAACACCCGCCGGACACCAGCGTGACTCCGGCCGCTCCGGCCGACAGTTTCAAAAAATCTCTTCTATCCAAGGACATGATCACCTCCAAATCACGACATCCTAAGAAATATTATATACTCCATACGAAGCGGTAAGGGAAGGATAAAAAAACAAAATCCTTCCCGACTGGAATCAGAATTCCATCACCTCGAAACCGGAATCCGCTTTGAGGCTGTCTATCATAGTCTGGTAGGCGTCCCCTTTTTTCTGCTCTTTGAGGCGCTCTTCCAATTCAGGGCGCACTTCCTCCAGGGGACGTTCCTCTCTTTTTCGACCTTCCACCTTAAGTATGTGGTATCCATACCGTGTTTCGATGATGTCGCTGATCTCACCCACCGGAACGGAAAAGGCCGCGTCTTCAAAGGGCTTCACCATGGTCCCTCGGGTGAAATCTTCATACAATCCACCGCTGTCCCTGGAGCCGGCATCCTCGGAGTATTCCCGGGCCAAAGCGGAAAAATCCTCCCCGCTCCTGGCCCGCTTGAGGAGCCCCTCCATGGCGGCATGGATGGCGGACTTCTCGCTTTCACTTTTTTCCTGAGTCATCAACAGAATATGCCGTACGGACGCGCTCTTGTCTTCCCGATAAGCCTGATCGATCTCCTCATCGCTGACTTCAATACCTTCGGAAACAACACCTTCCAGATAATTCCGTATCAACAGATCCGTGCGAATCCTCTCCTTGATTCGTACAAAGTCCAATCCCATATTTGTCAGCATGGCCTGGAACTGCTCCTCCCCACCTGCCTGACGATACTGATCCTGCAGGAAATCATCCAGGCTTTCCGGCGGAAGTGTGCCGCCAGCTCGGCGCGCAGCTACCAATAAGAGCTTCCGCTCCGCCAACGACCGGGCATTCTGCCCGATGAAGCTCTTGAGCTGATCGGCATCCATCTGTTTGATTTGGGCGGTCCGGTTTCCCATGGAATCCTGAATGGACTGTATGACTTCACCCGTGGTGACGTCGAAGCTTTCGGTGCGGATAAGGACCTGATTGGCGTCCGGATCAAGAGCCGGCAGTAGGGCCGTGAGATCCATGGCCAGCTGGTGAGCGGGTGTGCCTTCGGTCAGCATCGCATCCTCGCCCTGAGAAGAACACGCGAACAACATGACGGGAATGAGCAAAATCCAGATCGCAGTTTTTTTCATGGTCGTTTCCTTTCATTTCAACCCCGGAACATTATCGGGCGTCGAGCCTTAAAACCAAGTGCTTCTTCAGGAAACCGAGGATGATGACGGACATGAATCTGATCTGGTGTCCGGGAGGAGATGGGTGGTGAAATGGTATTCTTATCGGGTTTAGGATGTCCTCGCCGTCTTCCGGGCTGAGTCGGTCACCTTAGCACCGATGAGCATCGAAGTCAAGGTCGATGTCCGGAGTGGGAAGCGATTCGGAAGTCCCCCGGGTCCGGCAGGCAACGCCGTGTAATGCCTCACTCTTCCGCTCTCTTAAAGCTGATCGATATGCCGGACCAGCTCGACCGTTCGATGGTGGTCTCGAAATTGGGGCGGCTCTCCACGTAGTTCAAGAACTCACCGGTGCCGCGCATCCGGCGGCCCGACACATTATGGGCCGCGAAACAGCCGTTGACTTCGATTTTGGACTCAAGGGCCATGAAATAGTTCTTATACCAATGCTTATCCGCATCACAAAACACAAAATCGAACGAGCCCTCCAGTTGCGGCACCAGCTCATGGGCATCGGCCAGCCGGGCCTCGATGTACTCGGACAATCCCGCTGCCTCAAAATTTTCCAGAGCTTCCCGGTAGCGGTGCTCGCTGATCTCGATCGTGATGAGCTTGCCCCCGGTCTTACTCAGGGCCCAGGCGATCCAGATGCCGGAATGTCCGGTGGAGGTGCCGATTTCGAGCGCCTTGGTGTAGTTGTTCTCCACGATCAAATCATAGAGGATGCGACCGTCCGCTTCCGGAACATTCATGTCCCGCCAACGACGGCGATGTTTTTCCAAAAACTCGCTGACCCGGGCATCGAGGTCCTGGCTCGATCCTCCGGGGGTGACCGCAGGGATGGCCGCTGAGCCTAATATCCCCGCTATCAGGAACACCAACATTGCTGTCTTATACCGCATGCAGACTCCTGTCGGATGGATTGACGTCCAAGCATTGGACGTCTCCGGGTTGGACTTTCTTCCCGAATTCCGGATACGGCCCGAGGGATTCGAAACGGATCCTCGCAGCGGGACTCCATCACCGACCGATGTGGAATGTGAACGATCCCTCTAAACGCAGGGCTTGGGACGTGAACAGAAGGCGGTGAATGCGGTCGCCCCAAGAAGACCGGAGCCGGTCATCTTGAATCATGATATCTTCCAGCTCGACATGCAGGTCATCGTCCTCGAACCGGATGAGGACGGCACCTGCTCGGTTCTGTGAGTCGGGGGTGTCGAGCCGGATGACGCCGGTCCCTACAAGCTCCGGGCGGAGCCAGCTCATGAGGGTCAGCGTTATGGGCCGGCTCGCGTTCTCGAGCGCATAGCGGTCCCGGAGGATCACCTCCTTCCCCCGAATCAGTGTGATCGTCCGCCTCCAGCTCTTTACCCCGGCCTCCCCAGGATAGGCACCGGCTATCTCCAAATCGAAAACCGCCTGACGGTCGTCCGCACGATATTGGACATCGGCGGCGCGGAAGGCACCGCCCTCCTGCTGCATGATCCCGTTGATGGTGGGGAGGTTGTGATACGCCGACTGCATGGTCCAGATTTCATAGCGGCGGCGGCTGAAGGTCTTGGCAGTGTAGGTCTCCACACCCACATCGATGAGGGCAGGGAAGCCGTCGGCGTACACAATGAAATTTCCCACATCGTTATGGTTGTGGGACTCGCCGTTGTGCCCGCCTTTTGCGGCCACATAGAGGCCCTCCGCCGATCCGGCGACGGAACGCGCCGCCATGACCTGGAGATCCGGCAGCCAGACATCCCGCAGGAGCGGAAAGCCAGGGGAGATGGTCTGAAGCTCCTCGAGGCCGAAGAGCGTGGGCAGCACGCGGCCCAAAACACCGAAGCTGCCTGCGATGGCCCCCTTCCCCAATTCCTGCTGCCGGGCCAAACTGGCTCCGAAATCCATCATGGCCGGATCTTGGATACGCTTCCCGTAGCGGTAGATCAGGGGGCCTTCCCCATTCAGGCGGGCGGCGGCATCGGCGAAGTTTATAAAATAGCGGTCGAAGATGTGTGCCCGGTAGATGTAGCGGCCTATCTCCTTGATCAAGGGGCGGCCGAACTCATCGATCCTGCCTGCGGATGCGCTGTGCAGCAGCTCCAGGCAATCGAACAGCGATCCGCCGGCCCGGCCCCAATAGCCCGGTCCTTCGTCACAGCCTCCATCGGCCGGATAGGAATTCAGGAAATTGTCCAAACAGCGCAGTATCTTGTGCACCGATGCGGTCCTCCTGCCCGCGTCGTCCTCCAGCAGGAGCGCCGCCGCCAGCCAGTTGGAACAGATCCAGGGGTTCCAGTTGTTCACCTCGCCACCCGAGAAGCCCATCCACCAAAAGTCATCGCGCAGGAGATTGACTTCGAGGATGCGCCGTCGCACCTCCCATCTGATCCGTTCCGGGATGAGCGGGGAAATCTCACCCAGTTTGTTCCCCATGAGATAGTGCACCCAGGCCAGCAGCATACCGGTCTCGGCCGCGAACAGGTCGACCGTCGGCTCCGACACATCGGGCAGGCCCGGGCCCTGCTTTTGGGCGCCGACATGAGCCGGAACTCCCCAATAGGTTTCCTCGCAGATGGTCCAAACGCCGTTCAGGATGTCATCCAGGAAGCGGCCGCGGCCCTCCATGCATTCCCCCAACACCAGGGCCGCCAGCATGGCGCGGCGGTCGAAAGAAATCTTCTGGAATCGGCTGCGGTCACCGTTGCGCACAAAATCCAGGAATACCGAAGCCTTGGGAGTCGGCCATTCGGTTCCGAGATGCTGTTCCGCGGCCCGGATATGGCCTTCCCGTACGGCGAGCGGCAGCTGACCCCATGATTCCCGCTCTTCCGCTCTAGGAAAGGGATGCCATGAATCGACCGATAGGATGACCTGGCGCAGGACAGCGGGCGGATATTTCCCGCTCAGCAGGTCGAGGTCTTGTGTATCCGAGACGGATACAGCAGCGGCCGGGAAAAGCACGAGCAAGACAATAGCCCTGGAAAGCCTCATGGTTTCCTCCTTAGCGGCCGCTCCTCCGCTCCCGCCCGTGCCGATCCCCTATCTCCCAGATGCGACGGGGATAAACATCCGGTGTGGACGATGCCGAGGGCGTCTATCTGCGGTCGCGCAGTATCAGCATGCGCACCAGCTGCATGGCAGCCATGGCGGTGGAGGCCACGTAGGTGAGCGCGGCGGCGCTGAGGACCCGACGGGCGCCCTGAAGTTCCTCCCCGCTCAGGTATCGTCCGTCCCGCAACAGCACCAGTGCCCGACGGGACGCGTTGAACTCCACCGGCAGCGTCAAGATGCTGAAAGCGACGGCTGCTGTGAACAGCAGGATACCCAAGTCCATGAGAAACGAAGGACCTTCGCGCTGAAAAAAGAAGCCGGCGATAAAAATGGGAAACGCGAGCCGGGACCCGAAGCCGGCCACCGGGTAGATGAAATTGCGAAAATGAAGCGGGAGATAACGGGAGTGATGCTGGAGGGCATGGCCCGCTTCGTGGGCCGCCACACCCAGGGCAGCCAGGGAATGGCTGTTGTAGACCTCCTGGGAAAGCCGCAGAGCTTTCTTCCGGGGGTCATAATGATCCGACAACCGCCCCGAGGTCTCCTCCACTTTGACGTCACTGGCGCCCTTGGTGTTTAGAATATCCCGGGCCACCTGAGACCCCGAGATTCGGGATCGGGCCGCCACCTGGCTGTATTTATGGAAGGTGCCCTTGACCTTCTGCTGGGCATAGAGGGCCAGAATCATCGGCGGGATAAGAAGGAAAATGGTATAATCCCAGAAAAACATCGTTTCACCTCATCGATAGGCTTTCCAATCATTTATCTTAGCAGCATTTTCCGGGTCGGTAAAGATATCGCAGCCGTTAAAATAAGCCGCCGGGCAGGCATCATCTAGGGGTGAAGAGCCGCGCCGCAAGGCCTGCAATGGTGTGAGTCACGGACATTTTTTATTATTGGGTTGACAGCCACTGAACTGATGTGCATATTATGAATATTCTTATTTATTTGATTTATCAGATATTGGAGAATATGATGAAAAAAGCGTCAGATCGGCCCGGCTGCTGCCAAGTTGAGGCCGTAACCAGCATCGACGAACGCGGGCAAATGGTGCTGCCCAAAGAAATCCGGGATAAAGCCGGGATTAAGGCGGGGGACAAGATGGCCGTCATAACCTGGCGGAAACAAGGCAGCGTCTGCTGCGTCACCCTTGTCAAAGCCGATGAGTTCACCGGAATGATCAAGGATCTGTTGGGCCCCATGGCCCAGGAACTGGTTTCCAGGTAGCGGGACAAGGAGAGATCAAACATGCCAGGGACATCCATAAAAGACATCGTCAAAGAGAAATACGGACGCATCGCGCGAACGAGCGGTTCCTGCTGCCCGCCCTCCCCCTCATGCTGCGATACGAGCCGGGATGCGGATGAAACCGGCCTTAGGCTCGGTTACAGCGAGAGCGACCTGACGGCGGCTCCCGCCGAGGCCAACCTGGGGCTGGGCTGCGGAAACCCACTCGCATTGGCTTCTCTGCAATCCGGCGAAACGGTTCTGGATCTCGGCTCCGGGGCCGGCTTCGACTGTTTCCTGGCCGCCCGCCGGATCGGCCCCACCGGGAAGGTCATCGGAGTGGACATGACGATGGACATGATCACCAAGGCCAGGGAGAACGCGGCCCGAGGCGGATACGGCAACGTGGAATTCCGCTTGGGAGAGATCGAGGATCTCCCGGTCGAAAGTGAGGCCGTCGATATCGTCATCTCCAACTGCGTCATCAACCTTTCCCCACACAAAGACCGCGTGTTTCAAGAAGCCTATCGGACCCTGAGACCGGGAGGACGGATCATGATCTCGGACATCGTGCTGCTGGAAGATCTTCCCCGGGCTGTGAAAACATCGGTCGAAGCCTATGTGGGCTGTGTGGCGGGCGCGAGCCTCAAACGAGACTATCTCCGGGAGATCGAGCAGGCCGGATTTCGAGATGTCCGGGTGCTGGAGGAGAGGGTCTTTTTTTCAACCGTGAGCCCGCAGGATCCGCTGATCCGGGAGATCCTCACCAAGCTCGACATCTCGCCGCAGGAACTCAGGCGGGTGGCGCAAAACGTCGTGAGCATCAACGTCACCGGCACCAAGGGGGAATGATCGGATAACACCCCGGAATGAAACCGGGTTTGTGATATCAGGATCCCCGGTTGCCTTTGATTTTTATGAAGCCGTTTTCCACCCCGCGGTTCAACAGCTCCTCCACCGCAGCCATGCTCACCGTGCCGTAATAATAGGCTCCCACGGATAGGGCCTCGGCCTGAACGGCCTTGAAGATGTCCAGGCAGGAGTTTCGGCCGTCGACGAAATTGAAGCATTCCCAGGCCATGAGACTGTGAAGCCCCTTGACCGAGAGACGGCGGCCGCGTTTTTCGAAGTACTCATCCACGGATGTGATGTTTTCCGGGATCCTGGCGGCCAGCGCCTTCTCCTGGTCGGTCAAAATCAACCTGGGGGCATTGCGTTCGCCCGTGACCAACCCATACGCCTCATCCAGCCGAGCCAGGAAACCCTTTTCCTGATTTTCAAGCACTGCGATGAGCTTCTTCACATGGGCGGCGTTCTTCCCTCCCGGTTCGGCGAACACCAGCACCGACTCCAGGGCCCGGGACTCCCGGATGACCGCCTGCTCCAGGAGATTGCGGGCCTCGCGGTAAGAAATGAGGCTGTCCCCGGCTTGGTTCCGCAGGACGTGCTGTAAGCCCGTGTTGAGATCTTTACCGATCCGCCGCAGGCCGCGGGTATAGACTTCGGATGCGATCAAGGGGACCTCGGCATCGCCTGCATTGGCTACAAAAAGGGCGGTGGCGGCCACCACAAAGGCGTTGCGCTTGAGCTGGGTTTGATCGATGTTGTCGAGGTCATCGGCCGAGGAGTGGATGTAAGAATCCGGCCAGTTGATCAGCCCCACGCCGGGAATCCCGATCATCCGTTCACAGAAGACCATATGATCGGAATTATTGAAATAAGGGACCACCATGGCGCTGTAACGCTCCCGTGTGCCCAGATGAGAAAGGATGGGCTTGGAAAACGGCTGGGGCGTCCCGGCTTGGCCGGCTGCCAGAAATGCCGTGTTGGTGAGGATCACATACTCGGCGATGCTTTCGATCACGTCACTCAAATAGCTGGGCATGGAATAAGGCGTGCGGATGATGTGCTGGACACGGGATCCCATGCTCTGCTTAGCACCCACCATGTCCTGGTTGATATTGATGAGCATGTTGCGGCGTTCCTCGGGATGGTCGCGGAAATACTGGTATTCGCTGGAGATCTCGTTGGCCCACCAGAATATGATGTCACGCCGGGGGCGAGGGATGCGGCCTTCCCGTACCAGGCGGTTGATGGTGCGGCCGATTTCCAGGATGCTGGCACAGCCGCTGGCGTCGTCGTTGGCAGAGGCCTTCTCTTCCTGGATGTGGGCGGTCAGGACGATGTCCTGATTATGGATCTCCGAGCCGCCGATCTCCGCCCAGGTGTAGGTCTGCTTGACCGGCTGGTGGAACTCGGTCTCGATATCCACCTTGACCATGACGGCCTTTCCCGCCCGGCGGGCGTTGTCCAAAAGCTCGATAAGCATGCTTCCTTTCCGGGGAGAGATCATGAAGCCCCATTTGGAAGGCCGGCCGTCTTCGCTTTCCAGCGGCAGGCGGCCGTAGGCGACCTGGTCGGGAAAGTCATGCACGGCATTGGGACGGCTGTTGGAAAAACTGATGACACCGGCGGCACCCCGCTCCCAGACAGCCGTACGCATGACCGCGGAGGGCGATGAAGATGTCAGGACCGCCTTTCCGGTCAACTCAAGGCCGGCGAAATCCTCGTCCGAGCGACCCTCTCCGACATAGACCAGTTCGACGGTTTCGTGGGCCGAGGGACAGTTGTTGGGGACCGATACGGCGATCTCGGCGTAGCTGCCCAGCTTGATCTCTTCCGGCTCCACAATCCACAGTTCCCCCGAGAGGGCATCCCAGTTGCTGCGCCCCTCACCGTACTCCTGATCCACCACCTGGACCTTTTCCAGCCCGAATTCCCGGGCCCATTGTTCGAGCAGCTTGGCCACCTCCATATAACCGCGGGAACCGCTCGGCCGGTGGTAGTGGGACATCCAGCGGATGTACTCGAATCCCCGGTCGCCGGAGAGCTCGTTGCGCAGCAGTCTAGCCAGGTCCTCCGGAATAAAGGCGCATTCCTGAGCCATGAGACGATTGGCGGGCAGAGAAATCAGAATGCCGATCAAGAAGAAGAAAACACCCGGTCTTTTTTTTGACATAGGACCCTCTCCTCTCTCTGATATATCATGGGTCCTATCACTATATCGAAAACCGTGCGGCCGCGCAATTCCCGCCAAGGGAGTTTTTATCCATGCATTCCGGAACCGTGTATCAGGCATGAGGGACACAGGCTCACACCTTGGCTACAGTCATGGATCCTGCAACTGGAAAAAACCCCATTGAGATAAAAATCGACGGTTACGACTTCATGATACGAGTTTGGATTCCGAGTCGGAAGCTCTTCTTTCAGATCTGCAGAGCCCGAAGACTACACAGAAAACCAGAACCGTCAGCGCGATAATGCCGGCTCCGATGATCGGCAGCAAAGCCTCCAGGAACTCGACCAAGGTTATTTCCGAAAAAAAACCCGCTTCCAGGCTATTCATGGCTCCTCCCCCATGCTTTAAATCTCTCGCTGTGATTCATAATGAGAGCCCATAAGAATATCCGGAACGCGAGCCCCTGAGTTGTCACCGAATTGTCACCAAGATGCAAAAAGATCGACACGGATATTCCCGTAATGGTTCCCGGCCGTCAAGTTCACGCTGTCCGTCCCCAGGCCCTAGGAACAATATGGGGATATTTTTGCGGGGCTGTGTCAAGGAAGGGTTAAGATTCGGTTAAGATTTGATCACGAAGGAATGCGAGCGAAATCGGGCTCGATCCTTCCCGCCGGGTCATAACCGCCTGAGCCCGACGCTCGGCAGGACAGACCGGCGGTCTCCTGTTCCGGAGGCAAACGGGGAGATGTTCATGCGAACAGGATAAAAAGGAAAAAGACGGCGATCACCCATCCCAAATGCTTCATTTGTCTTTACCCCTCGACTGGATTCATCCTTGGATGCTCCATGATGTTCAATCCTCCAGTCTCCCTCTTACCCTTACTTGAAACGCCGGGCCGGCACAAAGTGTTGCATGCCCTAGGCGTCGACCGCCGCAGAGCCGCGCTCCGGCCTCTGAGTCCGGCTCCGGAGCTCGAGCACCGGCATGGATCGGCGCTCCATCCAATTCAGGATCCCGGGGAGGACGACGACCGTGGTGACGAAACAGGCGGCAACGCCCAGGAAGAGCGCGCCTCCGAACATCCCCCAGGCGGGAAAGGAGGAAAACACCATCGACCCGAAGGCGGCCATGGTGGTCAGCGACGTCAGCAGGATGGCCTTGCCGGTGCTGGCGAATACGGTGCGGATGCGGCCGGGGCCTTCGTTTTTCCAACGGTGCATGATGTGAACGCCGTCATCGATTCCGATTCCGACGATCAAGGGAAGCCCCATGACACTCATGATGGAGAGTTTGATGCCCAGCAGATTCATCAGGCCGACCATCCAGAACAAGCCGAAAGCCAGCGGGATCATGGCTACCAGGGCCTGACGGGGAGAACGGAAATCCAACGTGAGCAGCAGAAAGACGATGATCAGGGTCAGCAGCACCGCATTCCGCCCTTCCCGTCCCAGTATCCGGATGAGGGCGACGAAAATGGGCGGGCTCCCGGTGGCCTTGTCGCTCACGCGCTCCAAGTCCTCCACGAACCGGTAGAAGAACTGCCCTTCGTAGATGGTGCCTCTGGGATAGACGGTGAGCAGGAACAGGTCACGGGACCGGTTGGCATACTGATCAAGAACAGAATCGGGAAGATCCCCCAAACGGATGGGATCGGTCGAACACATCCTCAGGATGGATTGTTGAAAATAGGGCGTGAATTCGGCTTGAAATCCCGAGAATCCGGCTGCGGAGCGGGCTGGATCGCTTTCGATCGACTGGATCAGCGCGTCGATCTCGCTGTACGGCGATGCGCTCTCCGGGTCTCCCACCAGCTCCTTGCACTTGTCGTCCACCTTATCTTTCCCGCCTAGAAAAGCCATGTCCTGGATCTCCATGATGTTCATCTCCAGGCGCTCGAGTGCCTGTCGAAACCTGGGGACCTCGTCCGCAGACACCGCCGTCGCAAGCGGAGCGCTGCTCACACTTTCCCGGACCTCGAGAATATGCGGAATCCTCTCCTGCTGCTCCTCCGGAGACGGCAGATACAGGGAGACGTCACTGGTCCTGGCCACCGAGGCAATGTCCCGGTATTCCTCCGCCAACCGGCGCGACTCCTCCACATCCTCGGCTAAGACCAGGGCATAATCCATGCTCAGATCGAACTTTTCCAACACCGTGTCGATGAGCTGAATGGAGGCGAGCCCCTTGGGTTCCATGGCCCGGAAATCATAGTCCCATTGAATGCGAAGGGCAGACCACACCAGCACACCGCTCAAGGCCATGGCGGATACGATGCTCAGCACATGGTGCCGGTAAAGCCACTCACCGGCCAGGCCCAGGAATTGGAATGATATATCACGCCGGCTTTTGGGTTCGGTCCCGGCTTTCCGGGTGCACGACTTTTCTCCCTGCCGTTCCCAGAACACCAGAAGCACCGGCAGAAACAGCAGCGTGGCCAGCAGGATGGCCAACAGCCCCAGCCCGGTCACCAGGCCCATCTCCTTCATGCCGCGGGTCGTGCTGATTACCAAGGTCAAAAAGGCGCATGCCGTGGTCACCGCACCCGTCACGATACCCTTACCGTTCTTGAGAAACGTCTTCTCCAGGGAACAAGCGATGCTGTCGCCTCGGGCGCGCCACTCCGTGAAGCCGGAAAAGAAATGGATGGAAAAATCGATCCCCAAGCCCAGCAGCACCACCGACATCACCATGGTGAACATGTTGAGCTGGCCCACGGCCAGGGATGCGGCGCCGAACGCCCAGATCAACCCGACCACTAGATTAAGCACGGCAAAAAGCGGGGCCAGCCACATGCGGAAGGAGATCACCATCAAGGCCAGGATGAAGATGAAGGCGATGGCGGTGGTCAAACCCATGCTCTGTTGGGATGACACCTGCTCATCATGTTCCTTGGCGACCGCGCCGCTCAACCCGGCCTCGACATCCGGGAATTGCGATCGCAGCTCATCCAGCAGGCCCTGAGCGGCCCGCGTTCCGGTCATGATATAATCCCGATCCATGAGGGAGAAATTGGGGATAACGTTCAGGATCAGTGCGGATTCGTCATAGGAGAGGAAATACGGCTCGCCCAGGATGAATTCGTCCACCACCCGATCGATGTCCGCCCGGGAAAGCTCATCACCCCGCGCAGCCCGCTGCAGCGCTGAGACCAGACCCTGAATGCCGCCCAGAAACCCCCAGGCCTGATCCTCCTCCTCCCGGCTGGAGAGCGATTCCTCCCGACCCACATATTCCTTTTCCATGGAGGCATTGAGGTTCTCCAACAGGCCGATGAGGTGGGGATCCAGGAAAACATCCTTGGTGTTTTCCAGGTCCTCCGCCTTGACCAGCATCAAGGCATGATTCCTCAGAAAATCGATTTCCGATTTGTAATCCACCCTTTGAAAAAGCCGTCTATCGATGCGGATCTTAAGATCGATGATCTCGGAGCGCAACTCAGAGATCCGGGCTTCATGGTTTCCTTTCCGCTCCAACTTGGCGATTCTGTTCTCGAGCTTGGCAATCCGCGCCCGCCAAGAATCATTCCGGCTGCTGTCCGTGATTTCCAGCAGACGAGGTGCAAGAGTATCGGCGAACCGCTTGATGCGGGCCTCCTCGCCCTGGGCCACGACCACCAGGCTGGTGGCGGTCTTGAACTCATCCAACACCGTGTTGAACTGGATGACTTTTTCATTTTTTTCCGGCAGCAGGTCCGAAGTCTGCATGGTGACACTCAACCGGGCGGCAAAGGTCCCGAAAAAGACCGTCAATATGCCGCACACCAGCAGCATGCGCCAGGGGTGCTCCGCATGCCAGCGGGCTAAGCTCCGTAATATTGTTTCACGCATGGTATTCTCCCATCGGCTTCGGCATTAGAAATACACCCGGACCCTGAGGAGCCCTCCGCTCCCCGTCGTGCGGGCAAAGACGGTTCCCTCCCTGCCCAGGTTGAAATTAAGATAGGCAAACACATCCACGTTGTCGGAAAGGGAATACTGCAGGGTGGGAACCAGGGCCACGCTGCGATCGGAAATGCTGGCCACGCTCTGCAACCCCAGCTCCAGGAGATCGGTGGCGGGATGCTGGACCAGGACATAGACCTGGTCGCGGGAGAGGGCCTTTTGCTCCGAGGCGTAGAACCGCATCCAGTCATTGAGGGTGTAATCCCTGGAATCCGGCCTGCCCAATGTATTCCGATAGTACTCCAGCATGACAAAGGTCTGAAAATCGAAGGTATAGTTGATCCCGCATACCAATTCGTAAAAATCTTCAGACCGTTCCAGCCAGTTGGTGGCGAGTTCACCCCAGACGCCCAGGCCCAGCAGCTCGCCGGCGGTGCTGACGCCCAAGAGCCGCCGCTTTTCCGGTGCCTCCCAAAATGATCCTGTCTCTGGATCGAGCCGGTTGTAGTCATGGAATCGCCACCAGGTTTCGATGGCGGTCACGTCGATATCAAATCCGAAAAGAGTGCCTTTCCAACGGATCAGTTTTCCCGATTCCCGCCAGGATGATTCGGGGGCGTACAACAGTGTGAGGCCGGAGAGCGTAGCGAGCGGGATATCCAGCCGCACGGCATTATGACCGGGCTGCTCGTAGGTGGGATCGAGCACGTCTTTGACATTGAAAATATCAGTGGGATTCCACACATATCCGGTTCCCAGCGAGATTTGCTGTTTGCCCAGGGTCAGGTCCGCATGGCTGAAGCTCAATCGCACGTAGGCATTGTCCAAGAACGTCTCATCGCTGAACCGCATCGCATAGTACTCCTCCATGCCGGGCGGGACTTCCTCATTGATCTCCGGGGACAGGAATTCCAGGATGTTCCAGCGGGTCTTGCCGTGATGGGTGATGTAATCGAAATTGGCGGCGAACATGATATGGGAAGACAGCTCCGACTTGAGGTCCACCCGGAGCTTATTGGTATACCACTGGAAAAATTTATCCTGCATCCGCAAACCCATCATCTGGGATTCCAGGTAGCCGAAGATCTCGAGCTCATTCTGGGCGTGCAGGGGTGTGAGCGATACGGACAGCAGGATAAGAGCGATGGTCAATTTCCTCATCTCTTCAATGCCCTTTCCGTAAACAGAGTGTCCTCCAAAACCAGGTTATACCTCACCTCCAAAAGCTCCACGGCCGTCTGGGTATCATCGTCTCGGTTCTGCATGACCACCTTCATGGCGGTCGGAATGCCGTCGATGGTACGGACATCACTCGCGATCAGGCTTTTTTCATGGCGGGAAGGATCATTCTCCACATAGTAGTCGATCGCAATGGGAACAAAGCTGTCCTTGATGACCCAGAGGATCAGCCGCGAGTAGGAGACGTCGCTTTCCGGCCTGCGCGTCAGCTCCAAGCAGAAACACTGAAAACCCTCCTTATTTTCATCTTCCAGGCGCCGAGCCGTAAATTTTTCAATGAAGGCATCGCCGCTGCCCAAGTCCTCATAAGAGAAATCACTTCCCTGCATCTTTTGCTTCTTGGCATGAGTCGCCATCTTGCGCACGCGCTGGGTGCGGGGAAAAAACATCCAGATGTCATCGGCGTGGTTGAGCATCAATACCGCCTGTCCCTTCACGCGGCCCGGTTCCAGATACCGCATCAGATTCATCTCGCCCTTGTTTTTGCTCCACGACTCATAGACGAAGGTACGTTCACCTCCGGAGGTGGTGACGATGGTCATTTTGGCCCTGCCCCAGCTTGTCTCGGGGCTGAGGACTTCATTGACCCGCTGTATGATCTGCTCACCCGTAAGCGACTGTCCCAAAAGTGCAACGACCAGCATGACCGTCAACACACCCAGCACCAATCCGATCTTCACCGGGAACGATTTGCCTTGCTTCCACCTGAATACCAGGGTCAGCTTCATCGGGGGCCTCCTTGGGATTCGATCCGCTCCACCGAGAGCAGGACCAGGTTTAAATCCCGGAACTTGTTGAACAACCCGCTCAAGGCGGATTGGTCCATGTCCGGACCATGAATGATGGTGTCCGGGCCTCGATACTCAAATGTCACCCGGCCGAGCCAGTCCGCCCAGCTCGAGTCGAGGTGTCCTCGAACGCGAATTCGGTAGTTTGTCATGGCACTCAAAAAATACACCCCTCACCCCGTTTCGGTCATCACACGATGATGTGAATCCGGGGGGTGATTTTAATTCGGGACGGAAATTCGGAGGGTGATGGAAGAATTATGGCGAGGTTTGAATGAAAAATCGCAGGAGATTCAGGGTATGAGGCCTTTTTGTTTGGCTTTGGCCACAGCCTGCGTGCGGCTGTGGACTCCCAGCTTGCCGTTGATGTTCTTGGTATGCGTTCTTACCGTGTTGAGCGAGATAAACAGCTTGTCGGCGATTTTCTGATTGGAGAGCCCGGCCGCTATGAGCGACAAGACCTCCATCTCGCGCTCGCTCAGGGCTTCCCACGGCTCGACGGCGGGTTGGGGAGGGGGCGTATCGGCTTTTAATGCGGCGAGAAGCTTGCGCACATAGGCGCGGCTGAATCCGGGTTTCTTTTCTTTGGTTTTTCCTTCCGCTTTTTCAGCCAGGACGGCCTCCAGCATTTCTGCCACCGGCGTGCCGAGGCAGACGAACGTCCTCAAAAAGCCGCCCGGCTCGGCCAGCGCCAGGGCCTTATGCACCTCATCCAGCGCCTCGGGCGCGGAGTCGTGCATCCAGAGGCTGACGGCCAGCAAGAGCTCGGTCTGGATGAGCACGGTGATCCTGCCGTGGGATTGCATCGGTTCGATCAAGCGCTTGAAGAGACGATGGGCATCGTCCGGCCGGCCCGTCCGGGAAAGGGCCCACGCCAGCACCTGATACTCGATTTCACGCCGGAACAACAAGGGGTCATCAGGCATGAGCCGCCGTTCTTCGATCCAGCCCAGGACCCTGTCTTGATCGCCTCGTGTTATCCAGAAAAGGGCCTTATAGGCCGAGCTGGCATGCTGCATCCAGGGCGGGATATGATGTTCCTGAGCCAGCCGTTCGATCGCATCCAGTTCGACCTGTACGCCCTGGAAGTCATTGACCAGACGGAACGCATGGACTTTGTTGAAATGGGCGGCGGCCTGCCAGATCCAGTCATGATTGGCGCGCGTCAGCCGGATACCGTCATCGATCTCCCGCATGCCATCCTCGACCTGACCAAATTCACACCGGATTCCCCCCAGGGACGCGTAGATGGAGCCGGCGAGTCCCGTCTGGCCGAGTCCCTTTTCCGTGGCCGCTTGCACCAGCTGCTCCAAATCGCGGGCGGCCAGATCCGGCCGACCCTGCAAACCGGTCACCGACGCCTCACATAGACGGGAGAATATCTCCAGATAGGTATTGCCTGCCCTGCGGTTGGATTCGGTGGCCTCTGCGAACCTTTTCTGCGCCAGATACAGCTGTCCGTCTCCGGTCCAGCCGTGAGCCATTCCCGAGGTGACGGCGGCCATACAGCGCCACTTCCAGTCATCGGCACGCAGGTTCTCCAGCGCAGCGTGCGAATATCTGTCGATTCGGGAAGTGTCGCCCTTAAATGTCGCCAACAGGGCATAGACGGTGTCGATACGCCCCCGCAGCTGTTGCCGTAGGGATTCCACTTGGAGGCAGGTGCCATCGGGCCGGACCAGGGTGTCCCGACCGCGGAGCCGCTCCAATGTGCGTTCCGTGCGTTTCAGACGCTCCTGGGCCGCCTGAAGCTGTCCCTTGCCCGCCAGCGCCGCGGCATAAAACACGCCCAACTGCGGCCAGGCGGCGAGCTGTGTTTCGGGAAAGCGTTCGAACCATTCCAGCTGGCGCGACTGAAGCCCGTAATCCCATACGATCTCCCCGATTTGCTCGATGAGCTGGGCGGCCCGCTCATATTCCTGGGCGGCCAGGGCGTGCTCCACCGCCTCGGGCCCCAACAAATTTTGGGCATACCAATCGCTGGCCCGGAGGTGGAGCCGGGAGATCCGGGCCGGCTGACTCCGGCACAGCCGCTGCTGCAGGAGGTCGGCAAAAAGCTGATGATAGCGGAACCACAGGCGTTCGTCATCGAGCGGGAAGAGAAAGAGGTTGTTGCGCTCCAGGCTTTCCAGCACTTCCCGGCTGTCGGAACGTTGGGTGACCGCATCGCAAAGGGGACCGCTCAGCCGGTCCAGGATAGAGGTGGCCAAGAGAAATTGCTGAACGGGATCACTCTGACGGTTGAGGACCTCTTCGATCAGATAGTCGCCGATGAAACGGTGGTGGGATTTGAAGTCCCGAATGAATGATTTAACATCGCTTTGGTCCTGAATCAGCAGGGCGATGAGCTGCAGGCCGGCGACCCATCCTTCGGTCCGGGATTCGAGTGCGGTGATGTCCTGCGCCGACAAATCCAGGTTCAGCATCGCCTTGAAAAACTGTGTGGTCTCGCCGGTGTTGAACATCAGATCCCGAGAACGGATCTCGACCAGCTGCCGCTGGCTGCGCAATCGGGCGAGGGAAAGATCTGGATCGGATCGGGTGGATATGACCAGGTGCAGGGGGGATGGGCAGTGTTCGAGGATAAAGGACAGCAGCCCGTGGATGGCGGGCTCATCCACCACATGATAGTCGTCCAGAACCAGGGTGAAGTCATCGGAGACGGCGAGGATCTCGTTGAGGAGATTGACCAAGACGCTTTCCATCCCGCGAGGCTGAGGCGAACGCAGCATGCTCAAGGCGGCCCGGCCGATATCAGGCCGGATGGATTGAAGGGCGGTGATCAGATAGCTGAGGAAAGACACCGGATCATTGTCCCCGGCATCGAGGGATATCCAGGCGGCCGGGCAGCCGCTTTGATGGATCCAATGGCTGAGGAGAGTGGTCTTGCCGAAACCGGCCGGGGCGGAAATCAGAATCAGACGGCGGCTTAGGCCCAGATCCAAACGCTCCATCAAACGCGGGCGAGGGACCACGCGGGGGCGCGAGGGAGGGATGTTGAGCTTGGTAGCCAGGAGCGGGATGCGGGCCTCGCCGCTGCTTGAATTCCGCTTCTGTGCCGGCATCCCGGATTCTCCTCCGCCATAGCCTGAAAATACGGCGTTCCCCCTATATCTATCACAGCGTGCACGGCCAGTCAAAACGGCCTATCGTTCTCACATCATGGCATAGAACGCATCCATGATTCTGTCATCGTGCTCCTCAGCCGGCGTCTTTGCGCAGTATAGATTAAGGATTAGGACTTCTTCCTCTCCGCCTGTCCCTGAAGGCCGAGCACAAGGGCGGGGCCGGCCGCCTAATCCCTCCGGCTGAGGAGACTACCGAAGACAACCGCCAGCGCCGCACAGCAGAAGCCCGGGATGAGCTCATAGATCCGGGTGACATCGCTTAGGTATAGCTTCCACAGGATGATGACCAATGTACCGGTGATCATGCCGGCGACGATGCCGGTCCGGGTGGTCTTCTTCCAATACAGCGAAAAGATCAGAGTGGTCCCGAAGGCGGCTCCCAAGCCACCCCAGGCGAAAAGCACCAGCCAGAAGATCAGATCCTGGGCCAGATAGGCCATGATCAAGGCCAGCAGTCCGGAAAAGATCACTACCGCTCGGCTGATTTTGAGTTTTTTGGTCTCGGTGATCGGCCGGCCTTTTTTTAGGATTTTTTCATAGACGTCGCGGACAAAAGTGGATGCCACCACCAGAAGTTGTGAGTCGGCGGTGGACAGGATGGCGGCGAAGATCCCGCCGATGATCAGCCCGTAGAGCACCGGGCCGAAAAACTCCGAGGACAGCACGAGATATATCAGCTCGGGATCGGCCTCGGGCAGCCGCTGCACATCCGGGATCATGGCCCGGCCCAGGAGGCCGATGAATACCGCCCCCCACCCCATAACCACGTTCCAGAACGTGCCGATCACGGACGAGAGTCGCAGCTTGTCGGGATCGTCGATGGACATGTAGCGGACGACGATATGGGGCTGCCCCGGGGACCCCAAACCGATGCCCAGGAATCCGACGATGACGCCCACGCCGAGCGAAAAGGGGTCGATGAGCGCTGGATTCAGGCTGGCCAGCGTATCTATCATGACCGAAAAGCCTCCGATTTTGATCAAGCCGTACACCGGGAAGATCACCAGGCCGAGTATCAAGATGACGGCCCGGATGACGTCGTTGTAAGCGACCGCCACGTATCCTCCCAGCACCATGTAAATCAGCACCAGCAGGCCCGAGGCGCCCAAGGCGGCGATCACCGGGATATCCAATGCGGTGCTCAGGGCCCTAGCCCCGCCCACGAATTGGGCCGCCACATAGGCGGTGATAAAGATGGCGATGATCACAGCCCCGACGATGCGGATCAGCTGACGCCGGTCGTCGAAACGGGACTCTAAATAATCCAGCAAAGTGAGTGAATCATAATCGGCGGTCTGACGGCGGAGACGGCGGCCGATGTAGATGAACTGGAACATCTCGGCCGTGATGTAGCCGGCGACCGCCCAGACCGCACCGGTTCCGCGGAGGAAAGCCATGCCGCTCACGCCCAACACCAGCCAGGAAGAACGGCCCGACGAGACGGCGGAGAGGGCCACGACGAACTTATTCATGGCGCGGCCGCCGATGAAAAAGTCCGATTGGCTCTTCATCCGGCGCAGCGTGATGAATCCAACCAGGACCGGAAGGAAGAGGGTGAAAAGGAAGATGGTAAAGGCCACCGGATCGGTCAGCCGGTCGTAGATGTTCATTTAGCGGTCTTCTCCCCGCCTGCGTCCCGAAAGATAATACAGGAGGAAAGAGGTCACGATGATGAGCAGCGGAAGAACGAAGAGCACCAGAATCACTCTGAACATGGCCTCAGGATCCTATGTTCGGGTGGGAAAGGCGACACTCCCGGTATAGATCGAATATCCGGCGGCGTTCCGGACCGACATCCGGCCGGGCCTTTGGCCGGTCGTCCGGCAGGCCCCGGTCTCTCCCCGCTTGTTGATGGCAACGAACTGCTCCCCCGGCAGAAAGTCGGGATTGACCTTTCGATATTTATCCGCGATCATCCGCAGGGCGTCCTCACAGGCCTGCTGCGGTGTCCGGCCCTCCTTCATGCGCAGCACCATATAGAAGGAGGCGCAGGATTTGATCACATCCTCGCCCCGGCCGGTGGCGCCGGCGGCCCCGACTTCGTTATCCACGTACAGCCCCGCACCGATGATGGGGGAATCCCCCACCCGGCCGGGAATCTTGAATCCCAAGCCGCTGGTGGTGGTTATGCCCGCGACATCTCCGTTCCGGTCCACGGCCAGGACATTGGTGGTCCCGTGCGGGTCGTCCGGCTCGGCTTGACGTTCCCGTTTATGTCCCGGCAGATCCTTGAGGTGGTCGGGAGGGCCCCAGTCATCGCGGTCGCTGAGATCTTCTTTGCGCCGCAGCCAAGCCTCCCGGGTGCGCTCCGTCAGAAGATTCTCCTCTTTGAATCCCCACTTCTTGGCGAAGGCCAGAGCATCGCGCCCCACCATCAGAACATGATCCGTCCGTTCCATCACGATCCGCGCCACGGAGCAGGGATATTTGATATTCTCTAAACATGCCACGGCTCCAGCGTTGTAGGTCTTCCCGTCCATGATGGATGCGTCCAACTGCACTACGCCGTCTTCGTTGGGAAATCCTCCGTAGCCGACGCTCATATCATTGGGATCTTCTTCGATGAAGTTGGCGGCCTTCTCCACGGCATCCAGTGCCGCGCCGCCTTGACTGAGGATCTCCCACCCCGCTTCCAAGGCCTTCTGACCGGTGGAATTGGTGTGGCTGGTGATTATCAAAGGGACCTGCCTGGACTGAACACCGGCCGAAACCGGAAGCCCTCTCCAGGCCAGCATCCCCGTGCCGACGCCGATACTCCGTTGGAAAAATCGTCGTCTCGAGATTTGACGTGTCACTGCCGACCTCCCTGCTCGGATATGCAACGGCCGGTCCGGCCGTCATCCTAACCTTATCTTTTCCCGCCCAAAAGTCAAGCCTGAATTGGATGCCCATTCGCCCGGGCTCCTCAAGTGCGTCACAATGGTCTTCAAGGGAAGAGAGATCCCCCGCTCAGGGTTCAAGAGATGATGCGGCGGGCTTCCGTCACCGAAGGAAGGCCTTTGATACGCTGCAGGATCTTCTGAAGCTGATCGACGCTGCGGATCTCCAGCGTGGCCAGCACCGTGGGCAGGCTGTCGGCCGCGCTGACGCGGACGCTGGTCCCCAGGAGCTTGGCATGCTCCTCTTCGATGATCTGGGCCACGTCTTTGAGCATTTTTTGCGAGCCGCTGCCCAAAATCCGGACCGGGACGGCATAGCTGTGTGAATCCCCTCCCCACGTGACCTCGATCAGGCGGTCCCGGTCATTCAACCGCTGGGCGTTGTGACAGTCGTGACGGTGGAGCGTGATTCCCCGGCCCCGTGTGATATACCCGACGATCTTGTCGCCCGGTAACGGATTACAGCAGCGCGCCACACGGGTGAGCAGATCCTCCATCCCCTTTACCGCGGCGCCCGGTTTCGACAGTTGGGCAGGCGTGACATCGACTCGCTCGGGAAGCCGCGGCTCCACGGCGGATTTTTCCGATAGGCTGTGCTTGAGCTGATCGGGCCGTATCAGGCCCCGCCCCACCGCTTCCAGAAAATCCTCGGTACGGGCATACGAGAACCGTGCGGAAAGCTTGTCATATTCTCTGATTTTTTCTCCCATACGCTTCAGTGTCCGGTCGACCAAATCCCGACCCCGCCCTACAAATCCCTCCCGCTCCTGTTTCAGAAACCACATGCGGATATCACGCCTAGCCTTGGGGCTGTTGACGTATCCGTGCCGGGGATTGAGCCAGTCCCGGCTGGGCGACTCCTTCTTCCCGGTCAAGATCTCCACCCGATCGCCACTCTGTAACCGATGGTCGAGCGGTACCATCTTTCCGTTGACCTTGGCCCCTCGGCAGCGGTGTCCGATCCGGGTGTGGATGCGGTAGGCGAAATCCAGGGGGGTCGCCTCGGGAGGCAGTGCGACGATATCTCCCCGAGGCGTGAGGACAAACACATCCGAGGTCAGGGCTTGAACCGGAGCCGGGGGGCCTCCCTCATCTTCTGGAAACAGATCTTTCTGCCAATCCAGCAGGCCGCGCAGTGCGGCGACTTTGGCATCCAGGCTGATGTCATGACCGGCTTTTTCTTTATATCTCCAATGTGCCGCGATGCCGAGCTCTGCGGTCCGGTGCATGGATCGGGAGCGGATCTGGATTTCCAGCGGGCGCTCTTGGGGACCGCGGACCGCGGTGTGCAAGGACTGATATAGATTGGGCTTGGGCACGGCGATGTAGTCATCGAACTCTCCGGGTATGGGAGGCCACAGCCCGTGGACCAAATCCAGAGCCGCGTAACAGTCCTTCACATCCGCCACGACGATGCGCACGGCCTGGACATCATAGATCTCGGAAAAATCCCGTTGGGTGGACTTCATCTTTTTATAGATGCTGTAGATATGTTTGGGCCGGCCGGTGATATCGGCACGGATCCCTTCCGCACGCATCTTCCTCTGCAGAATGTCGATGACGGTATGTACGGCCCGCTCCCTGATATGACGGAAGTCTGACAGGCAGCCCGCGATCTCCTTGAACTTTTGCGGTTCCAAATACTGCAGAGCGATATCCTCCATCTGCCATTTGAAGCTTCCGATGCCCAGTCGATGGGCCAAGGGAGCGAATATGTGTAGGGTCTCCTCAGCCTTAAGGCGACGCGAATCGGGTGGAAATAAGGAAAGCGCATGCAGGGTGTTCAACTGTTCGGCCAGGCGGATCAAGACCACTCGGACGTCATCCACCATGGCCAAAAAAAGTTTCCGCAGGCCGGCCGCTTTGACATCCTCGAGCTTCCCCCAGGAAACACCGGACAGGCGGGCCGCACTCTCCACCAGCCGGGCGGTTTCTTCACCGAAATCCTGTCCCAACCGGTCTAACGTTACACTGGTCCGCAGCGGCACATCATGGAGAAGGGCGGCGGCAATGGCTTCCGGGCCCAGTTGAAGGTCAGTCAGGACAACGGCCGTTCCCACCGCGTGATCGATGGCGGACAGGCCGGGGACCAGCACATAGTCCCCCAGCTCGCGTCGGGCGAAATCATACGCCGTTTGCAGAAAAAGCGGGTCCGTGTCAGGGCTGTATTTCTGGACCTGTTGGATCAAGGTTTCCAAGCTCATTTTCCGCGCTCAGGCCGTTCTTTTTCGACCTCTCGATCATATGGCCATTAGATTCTATCAGATTTGACCCGGGATTGAACAGCCGACGGCCGGGACTCCGGGGGCGCTATTCGACCTTCAATGTGACCGTCGCCGAGACGGTTTCTTCCCGGCCCTGGGCCGTTGGTCGGCGGAAATCCACCTGGATCTGGCGGAGCGGACGGAGGGGATTGGCCGGTCGTTGGTCCTCCTTTTTTCTCAGCAAATTACCGGCCATTTTTGCGGCCAGTCCCAGCGCATCCAGGATTGAGACCGTGTTGGTCTTGGGATCACGGTGGGCATCGGGATTGAAGGGATCATAGTTGCGCGGCATTCGGGGGATCTCGGCGTCGAACGTGATCTTTCCGATCGCTTTCTTCCGGCTGGCAGCGACCAGCCGCTGATCGAAGTACATGGAGAGCGAATACTCGCGTTCTTGGTAGCTCACAGGCGGTGGCTGGGGCTGGGGCGAGGTCTCTGCGTCTCCCCCTTCCTCGATCTGCACGGTGAGCGTCAGTTCATGCCGTGAGACACCGCCCACATCCTTGAGTTCGAGTACGAAGGTATATGTCCCTGATGATAGAAAATAATCCGCGACGTCAAGGGGCACCACATTGAATCCCCGGATCATGGGACCGGCGTCAAGGATTCGCGTCCCCAAAAAAAGCTTGCTCTGTGCCGCACGTGCCAGTTCTACGCCGAGATTTAGCCTGGTGGGCGGGGAAGGGCGGCTGATCCGAGGTCCCCCCAAGAGTCCGATGTCCACTATCAGGTCCGACTGGTCCTGCGCACCGGAAGCGCAGATAAGGCCCATGAGGAAGACGGTCGTCACACCGATCTTCTTGATCATTTCCTCGAAAACACCAGACGCAGCTCCAGGCTCTCTTCCGGGAATTCCCGGGGCAGGCGCGGCAGGGGGGTGCTCAACTCCAGGGCCTTGAGCGCCGCCTGCTGGAGTTCTGGAATGCGCGCTGTCCGGATGACTTCGGTGGAGGCGATCCGACCGTCATGTTGCACGATCAGCGCGATCTCGAATTCATCCGACTCTTGGGCCGGCAGCAGGATGGGGATAAACCAATTGTTGAGAATCAAGCCCACAGCCTTTTGGGCCCATTCGGTGATATCAGCCCGTTGGGGAGCACTGGTTCCCCTGACGCCCGGGCCGGGCCCTCTTTCTCCCTCTCCGGCCGCCCCGCCGGAAGGCGCAAGTCGCAGGTGTGCCGTCGGCAGGTACTTCCTCAGGCTGCTCGATCGGAGAGCGGGAGGGGAATAGTCGTAGCGCAAGCCGGTCGGAGGGCGTGTCAACTGAAATACGAGACCGGACGGAAGTTGCGGGGAAGGTTCGGGCGGCCGCTCGATCCGGAAATCCATGGTTATCCGGTCGGGTATTTCATAGGTGGGAGGCAGGGAGAGCCCAGGATCGCTCCGGGTTTCGCCGGCCCCGGTGGACGCGACGGCGGCGGCCGAAGAAATCGGTTCTGGGATTCCGGCTTGACTGCTTCTTGGTCCTGCGGCCGTATCGCTCAATGCTTCGGGGAGAAAAAGTCTTTCGGGCTCGGGAGCGATAAATACGTTTCTGACCACTCCGAACTCAAATATCTTGACCGGCGCATAGTAGATCACCAGCAGGACGAGCATGACGGCATGGGCCGCCACCGAAATCAGCAGACTCAGGCCGCGTTTGATCAGCTCGGATCTGCTCCACATCCTGGGGGAAGGGACGAATACGTTTTTCAGCATCACAGGCCGGCTCTTCTACTATAATGCCAAAAGGACAGAAAAAGTTCCATGGATGCCGCTAACGGGGAGGCGATCGGTCCCATATTTGGGGATGAGATCAGGCGGAACCTGCCTTATTTTGATGAATCGTAGGCGAGGACGCGAATGATCCCGATGGTGGCGCCGCAGTCGTCGGAAGTGCAGGTATCGCTTACCGAAATCACGCGGGATATTCCATGTTCCTGGATGAAACGGTTGACCATGTCGTCGATCTCGTCGAGTTCTTCCTTGACGCGGAAGATCTTCAACGGAGTCGTGAATGTCTTGACTTTGATCATGATGTCCTCCTCCAATCCCAGTCCTCGAGGACTGTTCGCTTGGAAATCCAAGCCCATCATACATCATGGGCATGGGGCCTGTGAATACGAGGATCGAATAACGGAAGGCTGGGGGTCCAAGCGTTAATCGGTTGACCGCAGGAAAATCTCTCATCTATAATGGGTTACGGCCTCAGATGCCGATTTTCTCATCACATTCAGGAGAAATCCATGGCCGAAGACATGAATCATAAACATGATCCCAGTCACTCCGATCAAGCCCAAGACAACGTCCGGCTGGAGGAAATCAGATCCCAGCTCTCCCGTATTTTCAAGGACCTGGCCCATCAGGTCCCCCTCCATCTGTTCACATCTGACGACCGGGACTCTTCATTCAACCAGGCTGCCAGGGAAATCCTGCAGACCATCACCGAGATTTCTCCCCGGATACCGGTGCATGAGTACGACCTGAATCATCCCGCTGCAAAGAAATGGGGAGTCGACCGCACCCCCACCATCCTCTTCGACCCGGATCACTTCAACCTGAGGTGGCTGGGTGCTCCCCTGGGCGAGGAAGGCCGCATGTTCATCGAGGCCCTGGTCATGCTGGGAACCCGAAAAAGCAATCTCAGCGACCAGTCGCGCAAGATCCTGGAAAAGATCACTTCGCCGCGGCTGGTGCGTGTATTCGTTAGTATGACGTGCCCCTATTGTCCTCAGCAGGCTATGAACGCACTGAAAGCCTTGGTAGCACGCCCGGATCTGATTTCGCTGGAGATCGTGGACGTCCAGGCCAATACTGACCTGGCAGACCGCTATTCGGCCTACAGCACGCCGATAACTTACGCCAATGAGCTGATGATCGGGAAGGGGGCGCAGCCGGAGGAGCTCTTTTTGTCGTCGCTCGAAAAACTGGAAGAACAAGCGATATATATCCCCGATGTGGACGCAGAGGAGATTGCGACCGACCTGCTGATCATTGGAGGCGGCCCGGCCGGACTGAGCGCCGGCATTTATGCCGCCCGGGCCGGCCTCAATGCCGCCATTCTGGAGCGAGGCGTCTTGGGCGGATTGATCGCCACCACTCCCGAGGTGGAAAATTACCCCGGTATCTCGCACGTGGGCGGCAAAACCCTGGTGGAGATCATGGTGGCCCATGCACTGGAATACTGCCAGATCTTTCCGGGTGAGGAGGCACTGCGCATCACTCCGGGAGAACGCTTCGAGGTTCAGACCACACGCCGCCGCTTTCACACCAAGGTGGTGTTGCTGGCTACCGGGGCCGATCACAAGCACCTCAATATCCCGGGAGAAGAGCGCTTGGGAGGCCGGGGCGTCAGCTACTGTGCCACCTGCGACGGTCCCCAATTCAGAGGCCAAAAGGTGATCATTGTGGGCGGCGGTAACGGCGCCGTCACCGAGGCCTTGCACCTCAAGAACATCGATGTGGATGTCACCCTTGTTCATCGCCGGGATCAGATGCGCGCCCAGGAACACCTGGCCAAAAAGCTTAAGGCCGATGATATTCCGGTTATGTGGAACACGGAGGTCAGAGAAATCAGGGGGGATGAAAGGGTAACCGAGGTGCTGTTGATCGACAACCAATCCGGAGATGATTTTCCCCTGAAGATCGATGGGGTTTTCATCTCCATCGGATACATTCCCGAAGTGAAACTTGCCCGGCAGCTGGGTGTTGAGCTGACAGAAGACGGCTATATCAAGAGCGATCGGAAGCACCGCACCAGCATTCCCGGCATCTATGCGGCCGGAGATGTGGAGGGGCAGTTCAAACAGATCGTAACCGCCGCCGCCTACGGTTCGGAGGCGGCCATGGCCATCTTCGAGGATCTCGTTAATCCCTACTGGGGGACGTCCCCCTAGGTGCCACCCTAGCCGCCGAAAGTAGGCTGGAGATGAGAAAACGGCCCTAGGGTGGCACCTAGGGGGACGTCCCCCAGGGAATAAATCTTCGAACGCGAGAGTCTAACATGACGGAAGCCCTAGCTTCCTCACATGGACAAGAGAATTGAACGAAGCCCGGGACAGGGACAAGGCGGACGATCACTCTTTGATCCGGAATGCTCTGGACGGGGATCAGGACGCCTTTAAGGAGCTGGTCAAGAAATATGAATCATTGGTGGCGGCGACCGTGATCGGCATGCTGGGCCCCGGCCCGGAGGCCGAGGACATAGGTCAGGATACCTTCATCCGCTTTTATAAAGCGATGAAAGGATTCCGCGGCGATTCTGCGGTCGGAACCTACCTGACGCGGATTGCCATCAACCTCTGTCTCAATGAGATCAAACGCCGGGTGCGAAGGAGGCGGCTTTTTACGGGTAGCGGCGAGGAGAAAATGGAATTTCTGGCCGACAATCCGAGAACGGAGCGCAGGGATGAAGCCGCACGGCTGGTTCATCAAGGCCTGCGACGCCTTCCCCCCAAGTACAGATCCGTGATCGTGCTCCGTTTGGTCGACGGATACTCGACTCAAGAGACGGCCGAGATCCTGGGCCTGCTTCAAGGTACGGTGCTTTCCCGCCTGGCGCGGGCCCAGAAGAAACTGCGAGAAATCATAACGCCTTTCTATAAAGACAATAATTCAACGTCAGGGGATGGACATGAATAAAAAGATTTTACGGCTGCTTTACCGCTCGGTAGACGGCGAACTGAGCGACAAAGAAAAACTCGTACTTAAGAGAGCACTCGAATCGTCGCCTCAGCTGCGCCGGGAAAAAGATCGGATCCAGCAACAGAGAGAGAGCCTGAGACGGGGCGCGGCTTCCTCCTTCAGGCCCGGATTCGGGGACCGCTTGATGCACCGGATTCACAAATTGGAAAGCGAAACCAACGGATGGGAGCAGTTCTATCTCACCCTGGCCTCCTTTTTCCGGCGCTTCGCCATCGTCGGGGCCCTGGCGCTGCTGCTCCTCCTTTCCTACAATCTGAAGCTGGGAGACAAACTCGAGGCCGATGAGGTGTTTTTCGCCTCCGACTCCGCCTACGAAGAGCTGCGTCAGCTTCCCTTATTCTAAGCGGGAGATATCAGTATGAACGTCAAAGTCAAAACGACGCTGATAATCATCTTAACTCTGGTCCTCGGCATCGCTCTGGGTGCGATGCTCAACCGTGCCCTGGTTCACCGCAGGATCGCACGCGCATTTTCGCTGCGCAATCCGGCCACCATTCCCACCATGATCGAGCGGGTGCTTAGCCCCGATCCGGAGCAGAGGAAAAAACTGCGCGATATCCTGGATCAGCACGCGAATAACCTGCTGGAGATTCGGGAAGATTTTGAAAATCGAATGATGGCCGCCAACGCCGACCTTCAATCCGAGCTCGAGCCACTCCTGACCCCGGAACAAAAGATCCGCTTACGGGAAGGGCCGCTGATGCCCAAAGAATTCTTCCGGCGAGAGGGAAGACGGCCGCGGATTCCCCGGAGAGGACCGAGAGGAGCCGAGGACGTCCCTTGGTCGGCGCGACCGAGGCCGGGAAGGGTCGGGGAACTCGACACACTCAAAGAGAGCCTGGGTCTGAGCGATGAGCAGATGACACGCATCCGCGCCATCCTGGACAGACAGAGATATCCGATGAGCATGAATATCGAAGTTCGCAACCTGGAACGGATGATCCAGTGGTGGAAGCGCCGCGAACGAAACCGATATGAGGCCATCTCTGCGGTCCTGACCGATGACCAAAAAAATCATTACGCTCAGATCATCGAGGAGCAAAAGCAGCGTTTACGCGATTTCCTGCTTAACTAACGGCAGGGCCTCATCGGGCCGGCCAGCTATCGCCCGGCCATATCCCTCAGCGTTCATTATTCCTGCATCCCGCTAAATCTTTCGCTCTTAATCTTGTATCCTCGGTCAAGAAGCCTGGGGATTTCTTCACAGCACTTCCTCAACATGGAATATATTTCCTCGGCTCCGGGTCTAATCCGATGAAGCACTTGACTTCACATTTCGCTAAGGAGATTAAAATGAAGAAAGCAAAATCGATTCTGATGACGGTAGCCGCACTGTTCCTGTTCACGCAAATGGTCGCAGCGCAACGCGGACCGGCCCAACGCAGGGGCCGCGGCTTCACAAAACCGCGGTCCGGCCAACTGCTGATGATCCTCAAATCCCAGCAGGAGAGGCTGGGGCTTACGGAAGAGCAGCTCGCCGAGATCAAAGAACTGGGCCTCCAGATGGAAGAAAAGAACGTATCGCTGCGCAACGAACTGAACATTCAGCAGCTCGAATTGAAGAAAGCGATGCAGAATCCAGAAGATCGCGATTACAACCAAATCCAGGCCGTGCTCTCCAAGATCGCCCAGATCCGCACCGATATGACGGTGGCACGCATGAAACATCAGGATGCTATCCGCAATGTCCTGACACCTGAGCAGAAGGAGGCCCTCCAAAAACTGGGACGCGGACGCCGGGCTTCAGGCCGTGATTTCTTACGCGACCGCGGCATCAGACGGGCGCCCCGTTCCCCCCGCATCCGCCGTATTCCAGAAGACTTCCGGAAATAAAGTGGATCATGCCCTCTCTGAAGTTCAAAGACAGCCTGAGGCCGGCGGCAGGGATCATGACGGCCCTGCTGCTGGCCTTGCTCCACAGCGGATGTGAGACGTACGAGATGGACAGCCTGTGGCTCGAAGATCCGGTCACCATAGACGGCGATTCCGCCGACTGGCGGGGCAGCCTCTATTATCTGGAGGACGAAAAGGCCTCGATAGGGGTCAAGAATGACGGGAAAAACCTCTATATTTGTCTTTTGACCCAGGAACCCGTCCGCAGCCGACAGGCCCTTAACCAGGGATTGATCCTCTGGTTCGATCCCGCCGGCGGGAAAGCCAAATCCTTCGGCATCAATTACCCCATAGGAGCCGGAGGAGAATTCCGGCCCGGACAAGCCATGCCGCAGCCAAACCAAGACCCGGAGGAGATGCGGGAAAGGATGCGTCAAGCCAGGCTCGACTCTCTGGACACCCTGAGAATCCTGGACCGGGACGGCGAAGAGACTCAACGCCTGAAGAAAGACGAACTCGAGGAAATGGAAATCGCCGTTCAGACCTCACAAAGCCTGTTCGTCTACGAGCTCAAGATCCCTCTTTCGGCCTCAGAAAAGCTTCCTTTCAAACTCCAAACCACCTCCGGCCGGACCATCGGCGTCGGCCTCGAGATTCCAAAAATGGATAGGGCCGGAATGCGCGGCGCAAAACCCGGCGGGGGAATGGGCGGAATGCCTGGAGGAGGCGGCAGAGGTGGACGGCCCGGCGGAAGCATGGGCGGAAGGAGCGGTCGGCCCGGCGGCGGGAGAGGCGCCTTCAATCCCGACTCGGCCCTGGGAATGAAAATATGGACCAAAATCAAACTCGCAAGCGAGGAGATCTCATCACCTCCTTTTTCATAAATCCCCCCTTATCCCCAACTCTGATCGCGGGGCGGCTGCATGCCGCCCCGCCCTCTCTTCAAGTTACTGCCCGTCGATCCAATCCCATATCACCCCAGGCATAGGATCAGCTCAAATGCACCGATACCGCAAAATCCACCATTAACGAGGAGTTCCCATGAAAAAACAAGTCCCCCTATTTCTGGTTTTGTCGTTGCTGTTTCGGGCCGCCGGCCTATCCGCCCAGACCGGGCGTATCACCGGGCAGGTCAAGCTTGCGGACGGCACCCCCCTACCGGGAGTGACCGTGTCCATCGCCCAAACCCTCAGAAAGTCGATCACGGATGCCGAGGGCATCTATAATTTCGAGTTTGTCCCAAAGTGACGGGAAACAATTGACATGAATACAAAAGAAGGGCTACAACCTTCAAAAGAGGTTATCCAAAACAATGGAGGTGTAGCCCAATGG
>Ga0180438_10001607_pt1 | contig 39768 bp, 39 predicted proteins | sample SS_ome_12_FD_132455 | JGI IMG/M metagenome (GOLD analysis project Ga0180438, IMG submission 132455) | Hypersaline lake sediment archaeal communities from the Salton Sea, California, USA - SS_3_D_2 metaG | ecosystem: Environmental > Aquatic > Non-marine Saline and Alkaline > Hypersaline >... | reverse complement strand
CTGATGAGCCCCGGCGTGGCGCTGGGCGGCGGACCTATGTGGGGGGTGAACGGCGTGGCCTGCGTGGCCCACGGCAGCAGCAAGGCGCCGCAGATAGTCGGCACCATCAAGCAGGCGAAGCAGGCCATAGAGAGCGGCTTCGTCGGGCGGCTGCGCGGCGAGCTGGAGCGGATACAGGGGCTGACCGGGGAGCAGTGATATCCGCGATTGTCGGTTATATAAGATACATATGGAGGAGGGAGCATGTCCACGCTGGAACAACTGATCAAGATAATCGCCAAGGTGACCCGCAGCGGGGAGCAGGGCATCGCCATGGACACCGCCCTCAAGGACATAAAGGCCGATTCCCTCCACTGGGTGCAGATCATCATCGGGGTGGAGACCGCTTTCGATATAGAGGTGGACATCGACAAGATGCGCGCCTTCACCACCATCGGCGATTTCGTCAGCTACATAGACGACAGCAGGTAGCAAACCACAAATTTGCCCCCTTAAACCCCTTTACTACTACAGCGGTTGTGATATAATAGCAAACGGTAACCTTTTGCCGATAGTATTGATTCATCCTTTCGGAGGTATTTGTATGAACGAAGTCAAGGTCATCCCCTGCCTCGATATAAAGGAGGGCCGCGTGGTCAAGGGGGTGAAGTTCGTGGACTTGAGGGATGCGCGCGACCCGGTGGAGGCGGCACAGGCGTACTGCAGGGAAGGCGCGGATGAGCTGGTGTTCCTCGATATCTTCGCCACCGTGGAGAACAGGAAGACGCGGCTGGAGTGGGTCAAGCGGGTCTGTGATGTGGTCACCGTGCCCTTCGCGGTGGGCGGTGGCATCGGTAGCCTCGCTGATATGAAGGGGTTGTTCGACATGGGGGTGGGCAAGGTGTCGATAAACACCGCCGCCGTAAAGACCCCCGAGCTTATCAAGGAAGCCGCCGCTGAATTCGGGAAAGAGAGGCTCGTTGTCGCCATCGACGGCAGGAAGAATCCGCGCGGCGGCAGTTTGCCCCGCCTGGAGGTGGTGGTCAAGAGCGGCAACGAGGGGACGGGCATGGATATCGTAGAGTGGGCCAAGAAAGTGGAAGGCCTGGGCGCCGGGGAGATACTGCTCACCAGCAAGGACGCAGACGGAACCAAAGCAGGCTACGATCTGGAGATGACCGCTGCTGTGGCGGAAGCGGTCGGCATACCGGTGACCGCTTCGGGGGGCGCCGGCACGTTGGAGCACCTGTATGAGGCGGTGGCAAAGGGCAAAGCATCCGCAGTCCTCTGCGCCTCGGTGTTTCACTTCGGGGAGATATCCATACCCGAGGCTAAGAGATACCTCAAGGACAAAGGGATAGCGGTAAGGCTGTAAGGCAGGTATCGGGAAGGTGGTTAGGATGCTGGGATCTGATCGTCATGATATCGAGAGGAAACAGAATATCATACTGCGCATTGTGAACGAGTCCATGGAGCCTATGGGCGCCCGGGTCATCGCCCAGCGCCTGGAGGAATACGGGGTACTGCTCTGTGATCGCGCGGTGAGGTATCATCTGAAGCTGATGGATGAGAGAGGGCTTACCCGGCTCATCGGCAGGGATGGCAGGGTGATCACCGAGCGGGGCATGGAGGAGCTGGAAAATGCGCTGGTCAGCGATAAGGTGGGCTTTGTCATAAGCAAGATCGAGCTGCTGTCGGTGCAGACCACATTCGACTGGGAGCAGCGCCGCGGTACGGTACCGGTGAACGTGTCGTTCATACCAAAAGGGCATTTCAAGCGGGCGCGGGATGAGATGAAAGGCGCGTTCGAGTCACGGCTGTGTGTCAGCGATCTGGTGGCGGTAGCCGGTGAGGGCGAGAGGCTGGCGGGAGCGTACGTGCCGTCGGGCAAAGTGGGTATCGCCACCGTCTGCAGCCTGGTGGTCAACGGTGCACTGCTGAAGGCGGGCATACCAATGGATTCCAGATTCGGCGGGCTGCTTCAGATGAGGGATGGGAAGCCTTTCAGGTTCGTGGAGCTGATACAGTACAGCGGCTGCTCGCTCGATCCATCGGCGATATTCATCACCGGCAGGATGACCAGCGTAGCCAAGGTGGTAAAACGGGGGAATGGCAAGGTGCTGGCCAACTTCCGCGAGATACCGGCCATCTGCCGTCCCGTCGCCGATGAGGTGTTCGCCGGATTGCAGGAATCGGGCCTTGGCGGCTTGCTGGTTATGGGGGATATCAGCCAGCCGGTATGCGAGATGCCGGTGGAGATGAACAAGATCGGTATCATACTGCTGGGCGGCCTGAATCCGGTGGCCGCAGTTGTAGAAGCCGGCATCGAGATCGATAACTCGCCCATGAGCGGCGTGATAGACTACGAGAATCTGGTGAGTTTCAGCACCCTTTAGGTGTAAAATATTTCAATAGTGGAGGGAGTAAAGCATGAATCTGCAGAGACCGAATTCGAATGATGTTACCAGGACCGCCAATCGCTCTAAGAGCGTAGTGCCGATGAGCGGCCTGTGCAGCCGCTGTATCGATGGCTGCACCGGGAATTGCGAGGTGTTCAAGGCCACATTCCGCGGGCGGGAGCTGATCTACCCCGGGCCCTTCGGAGATATAACCGCCGGTGGAGATAAGGATTATCCCATCGACTACTCGCATCTCAATATTCAGGGCTATGCCCTGGGAGCCTCAGGGTTGCCGGCGGGTGTCGATGCAAATCCGGATACCGCCATCTTTCCCGCGGTCAGTACCGAGACTGATTATGGTTGGGATATCAAGGTCAAGATGAAGGTTCCCATCTTCACCGGCGCGCTGGGTTCGACCGAGATAGCGCGCAGAAACTGGGAGCATTTCGCCGTAGGCGCCGCCATCAGCGGGGTGACCCTGGTATGCGGCGAGAACGTCTGCGGTATCGATCCGCAACTGGAGCGCGATAAGAACGGCATGGTGATTGCGGCGCCGGATATGGATCGGCGAATTGAGATATACAAACGCTACCATCACGGTTACGGAGAGCTGCTGGTGCAGATGAACGTTGAGGATACCCGGCTGGGCGTGGCCGAGTACCTGCGCAGCAAGCATGACCTGCAGACCATTGAGCTGAAGTGGGGACAGGGGGCCAAGTGCATCGGCGGCGAGATCAAGGTGAATACTCTCGAGCGGGCGCTGGAGCTGCAGAGGCGTGGCTACGTTGTCACCCCCGATCCGTCGAACCCGATCAACCAGGCGGCCTTCAACGACGGCGCGATCAAGGAGTTCGAGCGTCACAGCCGTCTCGGTTTCATCGATGAGGAGGGCTTTTACGCCGAGGTTGAGCGGTTGAGGGGGCTGGGGTACAAGCGCATCACATTGAAGACCGGTGCCTATTCCCTGCGTGAGCTGGCGATGGCGATCAAGTGGGGATCCAGGGCCAAGATTGACCTGCTGACCATCGATGGCGCCCCCGGCGGTACCGGGATGAGCCCGTGGCGGATGATGGAGGAATGGGGTATGCCCAGCCTCTATCTGCACTCGGCGGCATCCGAGTTCGCCAGGATACTGGCCGATAAGGGGGAACGGCCGCCGGATATGGCGTTCGCCGGCGGGTTCAGCAGCGAGGATGGTGTGTTCAAGGCGCTGGCACTCGGTGCGCCCCATTGCAGGGCGGTATGCATGGGGCGGGCGTTGATGATCCCGGGGATGGTGGGGAAGAACATCGGCCAATGGCTCGGCGATGGCAAGCTGCCCAGCAGCGTTGGCCAGTTCGGTTCCACGCCAGAGGAGATCTTCGTATGCTATGAGGCGGTCAAGGACATGGTGGGAGCAGACGAGATCAAGAACTTCCCGTTGGGGGCGATTGGCATCTACAGCTACAGCGATAAAATCAAGGTGGGGTTACAGCAGATAATGGCCGGGGCCAGGTGCTTCAGCGTTCCGGTGATAACCAGGCGGGAGCTGATGTCCCTCACCGAGGAATGCGCCAGGGTGACCGGCATACCGTACCTCATGGAGGCGTACCGGGAAGAGGCGCTGGCCGTACTTAATAGCTAGGCAGTATAAGCGCAATCGGTCTGAACGGACGGGCTGCCGATAATCGAAGCCCGTCCGTTTGCATTCCGTATACTTGATATATATTTGCTTTTATACTGAATTCCAGTATAATTGGTGCTTTAGAGGCAGTCTGTATTTCGGTTATCGCTAACCTTTTTGACACAGAAGAAGGAGGCCCAGATGGCAGATAAACACAGGGGAGAAGCCAGTGAACAAGTACTGAGGATGTCCAAAGAGCAGGGGGTGAAGTTCGTACGGCTTTGGTTCACCGATATCCTGGGCTTCCTGAAGAGCGTCGCCATCACGGTGGAGGAGCTGGAGACGGCGCTGGAGGAAGGGATAGGCTTCGACGGGTCGTCTATCGAGGGCTTCGCCCGTATCGACGAGAGCGACATGCTGGCCATGCCGGACCCCGACACCTTCTGCATCATACCGTGGCGGCCGCAGGAGCAGTCGGTGGCCCGCATGTTCTGCGATATCCTGATGCCGGGTGGAGGCCCATTTGAGGGAGACCCCCGCTATGTCCTCAAAAGGAACCTGAAACGTGCCGCCGACATGGGATACACCATGTATGTGGGGCCGGAACTGGAGTTCTTCTACTTTAAGGGTTCGGATAGCCCTCAGTTGCTGGATCGGGGAGGGTACTTCGATATCACACCGGTGGATGCGGCCACCGATATGCGGCGTGAGGCGATCCTCGCCATGGAGAAAATGGGCATCAAGGTGGAGGTAGCCCATCACGAAGTTGCGCCCAGCCAGCATGAGATCGACCTGAGGTATGCTGAGGCGCTGACCATGGCCGATAATGTGATGACCTATCGCCTTGCGGTTAAGCAGGTGGCCCAGAAATTCGGGTATTACGCCACCTTCATGCCCAAACCGATAGCGGCGGTTAACGGCAACGGGATGCATGTGCATCAGTCGTTGTTCAATGGCAAGAGAAACGCGTTCTTCGATAAGGAGGACGAGAACAATTTATCCGAGGTAGCGAAGTGCTATATCGCGGGATTGCTCAAGCATGCGGTGGAGATCACCGCTGTCACCAGCCAATGGGTCAATTCATATAAGAGACTGATCCCGGGTTATGAAGCCCCGGTATATGTATCATGGGCATGCAGGAACCGTTCTGACCTCATCCGCATCCCGCAATACAAGCCGGGGAAGGAATACGCCACCCGTTTGGAGTACCGCTCTCCCGACCCGGCATGCAACCCGTATCTCACCTTCGCGGTGATGCTGGCCGCAGGGCTCGATGGAATAGAGAATAAGTACGAACTGCCTCCGCCGCTGGAGGAGAACGCCTTCCGGATGACCGATGAGGAGCGCAGGAAACGGGGCATAGAGACCCTGCCGGGCAGCCTGTCGGAGGCGATCCATCATGCCGAGCGCAGCGAGCTTCTGCGGAAGGCGCTGGGCGACCACGTTTTCCACACCTTCATCGAGAACAAGAAGATAGAATGGGATCTTTACCGCACTCAGGTGACCGACTATGAGGTCGAGCGGTACCTGCCGGTGCTTTGAGGCGGTCACATATATTAGCCCAACGGAGGAGTTAGCGTGCGCAGGCTGCGGATCGGCATGGCCCAGATCAACGCCACTGTAGGCGACTTCGAGGGGAACGCCGAGCGGATGCGGGAGGCGGTCTCCCGGTCCAGGGTGATGGGGGTTGACCTCCTTACCTTCCCCGAGCTGGCCACCTGCGGTTACCCCCCTGAAGACCTGCTGTTCAAGCCGAGGTTCATCCAGGAGAACCTGCGGTGTGTGGAGCAGATCGCCGAATCCTCATCCGGATTGACCGTCGTTCTCGGCTTCGTCGATCAACAGGAGAAGGACATATACAATGCGGCGGCAGTGATCTGTGACGGGGAAATCGCCGCCGTCTATCGCAAGATATACCTGCCCAACTACGGCGTGTTCGACGAGAAGCGCTATTTCAAACAGGGGAATGAGTGTCCGGTGTTCGTTATCGGCGGGGTTAATGTGGGCATCAATATCTGCGAGGACATGTGGTTCGATACCGGGCCGTTCACCGTGCAGGCGCGTTCCGGCGCCGAGGTGCTGGTAGACATAAGCGCATCGCCGTACCACAAGGGGAAGCGCGGCTGGAGGGAGCTGATGGTCAGCAAGCGGGCGCGGGACAACGCCGCCTACGTAGCGTATAACAACATGGTCGGCGGGCAGGATGAGCTGGTGTTCGACGGCGGCGGCGTGATCGTCGACCCCGGGGGCGGGCTCATGGCCCGGGGTGAGCAGTTCGCTGAGGGTCTGATACTGGCGGATCTGGATATAGACAAGGTAACCGAGCTGCGCGGCGGGGACAAGCGGTGGAGCCGGGGGCCGTTGCCGGATGAAGCCCAGGGCTGGTGGACCAAGGTTGTCCCCCTGTCAGGTGAATTGACGCGCTCCGCTCGGCCGCCGATACCTCACCGCGAGGTGAGGGTGCGTGAACTGCCGGCGGAGGTGTACGATGCGCTTGTGCTCGGTACTCGAGACTACGTCAGAAAGAACGGCTTCGAAAAGGTGTTGATAGGGCTATCCGGGGGTCTCGACTCCAGCCTGGTGGCTGCGGTGGCGGTCGATGCCCTGGGGGCGCAGAACGTTGTAGGTGTGACCATGCCGTCCAGGTATTCATCGCAGGGCAGCGTCACCGACTCTGCGCTGCTGGCAAAGAATCTGGGTATACGATTCATAGAGCTTCCCATCGAAAGGGTTTTCAGTGACTGTCTTAAAGAACTCGCCCCCCTGTTTGAAGGCACCGAGGCCAATGTAGCCGAGGAGAACCTTCAGGCCCGTATCAGGGCGAATATGTTGATGGCGCTATCTAACAAATTCGGCTGGCTGGTGCTGGCTACCGGGAACAAGAGCGAGCTGGCAACCGGCTATGCCACACTTTACGGAGATATGGCTGGCGGCTTCGCTGTCATCAAGGATGTGCCCAAGACACTGGTATACGAGATATCGAGGTACCGTAACTCGTTGTCGCCGGGCGGGGTTATACCGGCCTCTGTGATGGAGAAGCCACCGGCGGCGGAGCTCAGGCCTGACCAGCGCGACACCGATTCCCTGCCCCCTTACGACCTGCTGGACCCGATAATGATGGATTACGTGGAGGAGGACAAGAGCATAGAGCAGATAATCGCTATGGGCTATGATGCGGGGTCGGTTAAGCAGGTTGCCAATATGGTGGATGTCAGCGAATACAAACGCCGACAGGCGGCGCCCGGGGTGAAGATTACCCCTCGCGCTTTCGGCAAGGACCGGCGGCTGCCGATAACCAATCGCTTCAAGGGTTAAGCACCGGCACTGCATCGGTGCCGAGAGATCGCTGTGTTTTCAATCCGGATTAAGGGAAAGGAAGGCTCTCACGCTCTGTGGTCAGCGTCTTGAGCGCCTTGTCCCTCAGCTTCTGCAGGGTGGCGTATAGCTGCGTGCGCTCGTCCTCGGTGAGGCATGACAGAATCTCGTGTATCGACTCCATCTTGAGCGATTCCTGATACGCCTTCTTGCCCTTTTCGGTGAGGGAGATTTCCATCATGTTCTTCCTGCCGGGGACCTTGGCTCTGGTGACCAAGCCATTCCTCATCAGCCTGCCGATTAGGCCGGATATGGTATGGGGCTCGCGGAACATCCACCTGGAAATCTCGGTTCCCGAGGGCTTGCCCCCGCTGGCCTCCACGGCGAACAGCAGGCCGGCCTTCATGAACGACAGGTTATACTTATAGAGCTCCTTGTTCCGGGCCTTGAGTATGGCGTCCCGGGTCTGGTACAGCATCGTCCACAGCCGAAAATCACGGTCCTCTGTAATCTTTTCAGTCATTTCCCCTTCTACCCTCCTGCGTCTTTGGTGCAACTGTTAACATTATAAATCACTTCAGGAGTAAAGTCCACACTACAGACATATAAGAAAATTATAAAATATCGTGACAAATTGTATCGGCACTGCAATATGCTCGAGAGATGTGCTTTGGCATTCACGCCTAAACGATAACCTCCAGCTTCAGTGTCTGATTCCCCCGCAGCAGGACCATAACGGCTCGCTGGCCGGGCGTTAGCGCAGCCAGGCAGTGCTCAAGGTCGCCAGCTCCGTGGATGGGGTGCATGTTGAACTCGGTGATGATGTCCCCCGGCTGGATGCCTGCCCTTTCGCCGGGCGATGACTGTAGTACGTCGCCCACCAGGGCACCGAAAACCGGCGCCAGTCCCAGACTGGGGCCGACCCTGCTTGCGTCGGCTACCTTGAGGCCAAAGCGGGGGCGGTGCCCGCCGCCGCCCAGCAGCCTGTCGAGGCGGGCGCGGTCGAAGCCCACCACTACCTGGTCGCCGATTATGGTTACCGGGACACCCATCTGCCCCGAGCGCTGTACCATCTCCTCGGCGGCAGCACGATCGACCGACACGTCGCGTTCGGCGTATTCAACCCCGCGCTGCTTCAGGTAATCCTTCAGGTGGCGGCAATAACCGCACGTCGGTGTAGTATATACAGTGATCTCTATGATGTCGATATCCTTGCTGTTATTTTATGACTTTCATCAATTCTAACACATCGGACCTCGATTGAATCGCAATTCACTGCTTCAACGCCGCCGCCAACAGGTAGCCCTCCGGCCTCCATAGTTGTAATTTCCGAGGTTGTTTTCAAAAGTGTGTCGATGTCTGAGATTGTCTGTGGCTTGTATCGCTTTCAGTTAGTCACCTTCACCTTTAATATCGGGCAGGATTGTAGACAGCAATTCTGACATGTCGCCGTACCTCCATGAATCCGGACCCAGGTTATCGAACTCCCTCTCCTGACCGCAGAACCTGCATCTTCCCCGGCTGGTCGCTCCGTTGGGCGGCTCGATTATCCAGTAATGGCGGCAACCTGAAGCAGGTACCCTTTTCTCTTCGAGGACCGCCGCTGGGCTGCTTTGTGCTATTTCATCTCTCCTTTTTCTGCCCATCTCACACCTCCGCCTTATCTACGGATATTCTACCGGGAGGAGATGAAATTGTATGTGACTTTTATCCCACGCATATCAGCTGTGGATTGAATGCGTTAGCCCAGATATTATAAGGGTCAAGGGGAAGATGGCAGATCGGGTGATTCCAAGATTAGATGCGGCGCTCTGCGGGTTCGGTGTTTGCAGGTCGTTTACCCGGCTCCGTGCCGATGGCGCGCAGGTAATGTGCCTTCCGCTGGCAGTCTTCCATGCACAGCCGGCAGTTATTACATTTCGTGCTGTCGCGCACTATGGCTCCATTGCAAATGGCAACGGCCCCCACGGTACAGGCATCGGCGCAGTAGGGGAAATCGCAGCGGCGGCAGTACCTCCTCCGCCACAGCCACCAGTAGAATTCGAAGTACATATGGTACAGCAGAACGATGATGGCGCAGAAGAAAAGAACGCTGTGAAGAAAAAGGGAGACATCGAACACGCCGTCGGGGAGCATGTTTTTAAAGAACCACTGGAGTGCTCCCGTAAGTGCAAACAGGGCAATGCCGACGGATATCAGCAGCTTGTGTTTCCTGCGCCAGGTGTTGATATAATGCGGCGTGTCGACGGGCAGCTTCTTCCATAGGGCCGCTTCCATGAGCCATTGCCGCGCTGCGCCGTGTCTGAACAAGGCGTAGATGATGGGTCCGCCTATGAGTGTCACCGCCGCTATCTTGTGGATGATCCTGGTTGCACCTCCGGCTGCCAGCGAGGAGAACTGGGGGGTATAGATGATCAAGCCAGTCGCGAACAGGGCTACAAAAGCCGTCGCGATTATCCAGTGGAAGACGCGCTTTTTGATTGTTGGTTTCTCCAGGCTGATTGTAATTCGCATGTTCTACTCCACTACTACATCAAAGGGGCAGCTTATGGCCCCGGTGGGGCATACATCTTCGCACTCGGTACACCAGCGGCCGCACTGGTTGCACTTATCCTTATGGATTACAGTGAGCCTTCCTTCAGATATAACCAGTATGTGGCATCTGCAAACGCTTACACAAAGGCCACAGCAGTCACACTTGCCGTAATCTACAACCGGCATATCAGCCACTCCGTCTGCCTCCTTCTTCGTCCATATTAGTGCAAGCTTCCAATTGTTGTCTGTGACATTTGTCTCAAGAGAATGCAGCCACTATCTCTTTGAGCGCTTTCTTGTCCCTGATCACCAGCCGGTTTCGCTCCAGACGGATTACCCCTTCTTCCGCCAGTGATTTAAGGGATCTGCCGACCACCTCGCGGGCGGTGCCGGCCATGGCCGCCATCTCCTGCTGCGTGAGCTTCGGACGCGTGGCGGGGCTGTCCTCGCTGTGCTCCAGCAGTATCTTGGCCACCCTGCCGATAACCGGCTTGAAGGACAGATCCTCGACCAGGGCGGTCAGGCGGCGAGCCTGCCGGGCCATTATCCTGTTAGCGTTTTGTGTTATCTGGGGGTATCGCTGGAGGATTCGCTCCAGATCGCTTTTGGAGACCCCGTAGAGCACCACCGCACCCATTGCCTGGGCGCCGAACAGGTTGGGCCCTCCGTCGAAAAAGGGGACATCGTTTATGGCCTGCCCGGGACGAGCTATATCGATTATCTGCTCCTTGCCATCGGCGGATGTCTTGAACAGCTTCACCGCGCCGGAGACAATGAAGTACAGCACGTCGGAGCTCTCCTCCTCCGCCAGTATCAGCCCTCCCCGTTCCATAGCTTTCTCGAAAAATGAATCCTTGATGGCGCCGAGGTCCGCCGGGCCGATTCCGCCGAAGTAGGGTATGGCGCTCAGGGTCTCTATCTGGGCCGTCATCTATGCTTCGTATTTCGCAGCGATGGAGTATGCTGACTCATTATAACATCTGCAGTGCAGGCTTGGAATCAGTGCCCGTCCTGGTCGTGGAAGTGGTCGGAGTCGTCCATCGTCGAGAGGTCGCCGGTGGGGAGGCCCAGGTCCCAGGCCTTCAGCACCCGGCGCATTATCTTGCCGCTGCGGGTCTTGGGCAGTGCGCATTCAAACTCGATCTCGCGAGGGACGGCATGTGCCGCCAGGTTCTTGCGCACGAATTCCATGATCTCCTGTTTCAACTCTTCGCTCTCTTCATAATCTTCGCGGAGGCAGACGAATGCTTTGATGATCTGCCCCCTGAGGGGGTCGGGCTTGCCGATGACCCCGGCCTCCACTATCGCCGGGTGCTCCAGCAGCACGCTTTCCACCTCAAAGGGGCCGACCCGCTCACCGGACGTCTTGATGATATCGTCGATACGCCCTTCAAACCAGTAATAGCCGTCCTCGTCACGGTATGCCGAGTCGCCAGAGATGAACCATGAGTCGTAGGGGAAGTACTCCCGGTACTTGCGCTCGTTCCGCCATATCTGCCGCATCATGGCGGGCCACCCCGCTTGGATGGCGAGGTTGCCGATCTGGTTGGGGGGCAGCTCTTTGCCTTCGTCATCCAGTATCGTAGCGACAACGCCGGGCACCGGCTTGCCCATGGAGCCTGGCTTGATCGGCAGGCAGCGGTAGTTGGCTATCAACTGCATGCCCGATTCGGTCATCCACCAGTTGTCATATATCGGCATGCCGAGAGTGTGTTGCGCCCAGGTGATGACCGCCGGGTTGAGCGGCTCTCCGGCGCTGAGGATATGGCGCAGGCTGCCCAAGCTGTACCTGTGTCGCAATTCGTCGCCGGTTGCCATCATCCGACGGAAGGCTGTGGGGGCGCTGAACCATACCGTCACCCTGTACTTGTCTATGGTGGCATAGCACTTCTGCGGGTCGAACCTGCCGCCGCGGAGGACGACGGTCGCCCCCATCAGCCAGGGGCCGTAGATGCCGTAGGAAGTGCCGGTTATCCAGCCGGGGTCGGCGGTACACCACAGGACGTCGTTATCCTTCAGGTCGAGCACCCATTTCGATGTCTGGTAATGGCCCACCATCGCGTAGTGAACGTGCAGCACCCCCTTGGGCTTGCCGGTGGAGCCGGAGGTGTAGTGCAGGATTAACGGGTCCTCGCGGTCCACCCACTCGATCTCGGCCTCTTGAGGTGCCTGTGACATAAGCTGTTCGTAGCTCACCTCGCCTGGCTCCAGTTCCCCTTCGACGCCGACCAGGATGATGTGCTTGAGCGCCGGCAGTTCGTGCTTGGGGATGCGCGTTTTCAGTTCCGGGGTGGTGATTATGGCCACCGCCTCGCTGTCCTGCAGCCTGTCCTTGAGGGCCTCTTCCATGAATGCCTCGAACAGCGGCCCCACTATCGCCCCCACCTTGGCGATCCCCATGAAAGATATGTGGACCTCCGGAGCGCGGGGCATGAAGATGAAGACGCGGTCCCCCTTGCCGATGCCCAGCCCGCGGAGGACGTTGGTGAACTTGTTGGATAATGTTCGAAGTTGCTCGAAGGTGTACTGCTCGTCTCGCTCTTCGGACAGGTAGTACAGGGCTATCTTGTCCTTGCGCTCGGTGCGGCAGTGGCGGTCGATGGCCTCGTGTGCCATATTCAGCTTGCCGCTGCGGTACCAGTCGAATTCCCGCTCCACATCCGACCAGCGGAAGCTGGCATACGCCGCTTCGTAGTCCTGCAGATTGGCGTCCTCGTAAGCCGGCGGCGATTGTCGAATCTTCATTAGTATCAACTCCTAGCGTTTTGCATCTGCGATTTGCTGGTCGTTAAGCGTGGCAAGGATCTCCCCGCCCCGGCTGCGGGCTGTTGCCCAGACCTGCCGGCAGTGGTGCGGCGTCTCCTTGTCGATGAAAGCTTGTATCTCTGTTGAGATGTCTTTCTCTCGGGCGATGCGGTGCTCCCGGTTCAGGGCCTTGTAACCCTGCAGCTTGCGCGGGCCCTCGCTGCCACCCTCGGCGAAGTACCAGTCCTTGAATGCCATACCGCAGCCCGCCTTGAACATCAGGAAGCCCAGGGGTGTCAGCACCGGCGGTATACCGCAGTCGAGGGCGCGCCTGGTCTCGGACCACAGTTCGCTCTCATATTCTACCATGATATGGCCGCCCGGCGGAATCATCTCGGACAGGTATCCGAAAAGAAGCTCGATATCCGTCTCGGCGAGGGATATATCGCGGCCCGATATCTGAATTTCGGGGGATAGCTTTACGACCTCGACCCAGTTATAGCCGGGGTAAGGGCCGGAATGGAACAGGGCCAGCAGTATGAAGTCGCTGCTTATACCTTTCGCATCACTCAATGTCACTTGGAAATAATCGGCCCCGTAGCGCGTCCTGGGGCCGATAAGTACCTGCAGCGAGTGCCCGCCGAGGGGTTTCCCTTCGAGCCGCGACAGGGGATGGCCGGCTGTTGCTGCGGGTATCCATCCCTTATTGTGCATATAGCGCTCGTGGTGCGTTGATGACTCAGTTTCGCGGCAGCGTGAAGCGATGTATGGGGAACATGGGCTTGGAGCGCCGTATGAACTCGTATTCCTCTTCCAGCAGCGCCAGGTGCCCGTGCTCTATCTGGGAAAGCTTCCGCAGCATCTCCTCGCCCCGGGGGTCGGATACCGCCTCCGCCATATCGGCGTATGATTGGGCAGCATCCCGCTCGTCGGCGATGGCCCGGCTCAGGATGTCCATCTCCGGGGCCTCGGGTTTCGGCTCGTCCTTGGTCTCGGATAGGTTGGGGAACTCGGAACGTTCAATAGGGGTTGATAGCTTGCAGCCAGCGGGGGCTTTATCCTCAGCGAACCACTCCCCGTTCTGCTCTACGGCTGCGCACTGGCTCTCGAGGAGCTGCAGATGGCCCTTCTCCTCGTCAGCCAGCCAGAGGAACATCTTTTTGCTGGCCTCACTGGTGGCCCGCTTCGCTGCATCGCTGTAGTACTGGTGCGCGCCCCTCTCCTTCTCGATGGCCAGTCTCAAGGCATCGACTTCGGTTACCATTAGCCGCCTCCTTTTTCAATTGCTTGAGCCACTATTCTACCAAAATCGGCGCACTTCTGCAGTTCGTCCGCGTCGGGCACGAACTTGAAGGCAAGTCCTGAATCCATCAACTCGATCCCAGCAGCCTCCAGCTCCTGCTGCACCGCCTTGACCCCGCCGCCGGCCCAGCCGTGGGAGCCGAAGGCGGCCCCGATCTTGCCCCTGGGCTTCAGCCCCCTGAGGTAGCACAGGAACTGCGCCACGGTGGGGAACATCCCGTTGTTGAGTGTCGGTGAACCGACCAGTACGGCTCTGGCGTCGAGCACTTCCCTGATGATGTCGCTGTGGTCGGAATGGGTCAGGTTGTACACCTTCACCTCGATACCTTCACCGGCGATGCCTTCCGCCAGCGCCAGCGCCATCTTCTCGGTGCTGCCCCACATGGTGTCGTATATCACCAGCGCCTTTTTGACGGTATCGCCCTGTCCCCATGAAGTATAGGCTTTAAGGATATCGCTCAGGTGGGAGCGCCATATCATGCCGTGGCTGGGGGCGATCATGTCTATATCGATACTGCCGAGCTTCTCTACCGCTTTCACTATCAGGTCGCCGAAGGGCATCAGGATATTGGCGTAGTACTTGGCCGCCTGCGGCATGATGATGTCCAGACCCACCTCGTCATCGAACCTTTTGGATGTGGCCAGGTGCTGCCCGAAGGCGTCCATGGAGAACAGTATCCGGTCTTCGGCCAGGTAGGTGCACATGGAGTCGGGCCAGTGGAGCATGGGGGTGGGGATGAAGGTTAGCGTACGCTTGCCCAGCTTCAGCTCGCTGCCTTCCTTTACTGCTATGGTAGGCCACTTGGAATGGAACGTTTTGCTCAGCCCGTTCTCGCCGAACTTCTCCAGCGTGATCAGCCTGGCGTTCTTGGCTGCCTGCATCACCATCGGCAGCGAGCCGGAGTGGTCCATCTCTACATGATTCGACACCACGTAGTCGATATCGGCAAAGGGCACGAGCTGTTCTACCCTCGCTTTGAGCTCGCGGTAGAAGGGGGCTTTGACCGTGTCTATCAGGGCCACCTTTTCATCGACGACGAGGTAGGCGTTATATGTAGTGCCCACGTGCGTGGAGTAGCCGTGGAAGTTCCTGATATTCCAGTCGATGGCGCCTACCCAGTAGACGCCTTCAGCCAGTTCTGTCTTACTCAAGTCTATCCCCTAAGAGCTTGCTCATCATCCTTGTCTGTTGCCGGAGTGGTGAACACCCGTGCCGCCAGTTTCTGGTCTAGCATGAGCAATACCTGCGACTGTTCCCCTCCAACACCCATTTTATCGATAGTTTTGAATTTAAGTGCCCCCACGGGGCAATCATGCTACCGTCAGGACCTGCGTATGCGCCACCACTTCTCTTCGGGTTGTGCATGACTGTGTCCTTCCGCAGTAGTGCCGCAGCCGCAGCCGCAGCCGCAGGATTCGCCCTTGGCACAGGGCTCGCAGCAAAAGACAACTCCCCCGGTCTCGTATCCTTCACCGGCGATAAGGCAACCGCATGTAGGGCATATCTGTTCCGCCATCTCGCTTCACCTCCTTCGAAAGAGCGCTATCACTACTCTACCGGCTCGAAATCTTCCTTGCTCGCGCCGCAGACGGGGCACTGCCAGTCATCGGGTATATCCTCGAAGGCGGTGCCTGGCGGTATGTCGCCGTCTGGGTCTCCCTGCTCCGGGTCGTACACGTACCCGCATACACTGCATTTATACTTCATGTCAGTCTCCTCTCCGGTTCAGTCTTCGTGGAAGGAAGGGGCCGTCTTGGGGGTGGTGCCGCGCTTCACAAGATGGTAGTAAGCGTAAGTCATCGGCTCGCCCTCCTTCAGTACCTCGGCAGCTACCAGGTCCCCGATGAAGATGGTGTGCGTGCCGACATCGACCTTGTTGATGACCCTGGCCTCCAGATAGGCGATGGTGTCATCCAGCACGATGGGGGCGCCGGTCTCACCCGGTTTATAGTCGATGCCCTCGAACTTGTCCACGTCGCGTCCGGATTTGAAGCCGAAGCCACCGACCAGTTTCAGGGGGGCATCCTGGGCTATGATGGAGGCGCTGAAGACGCCGCTGTCCTCGATGAACTCATGCGTCAGGTTCTGCTTGTTGATGCATACCGATATCACGGGAGGCTCGGATGAAACCTGTATAACGGTGTTGGCAGTCTGGGCGTTTATCTTATCACCCTTCTTCGAGCCCACTATGTAGAGGCCGTAGCTTATGAGGTGCAAGGCTTTGGTGTTCATAGTCCCCCTATCGTTGTATGTTATCGTCCAGTGTTATCAACATCTTAGAATTCAGACGCAGGATCGATCTCCTCAGGTTCCGCACAGTTGTATTGACCCAATCTGGCCTCCACCGCATCCCAGTCGATATTCTTGAAGAACGCGTCGATATAGTCAGCGCGCTTCAAACCGTAGTCCAGCATGAAGGCATGCTCGAACACGTCCATGACCAGTATGGGCTGGCAGCCGGCGGGGTGTCCCGTCTCGTGCTCGTTGATCCACTGGTTGAACAGCCATCCGTTGGTGTTGTCCTGATACAGGATGGCCCAGCCGATGCCCCGCATGGCGGCCACCGCCCTGAAGTCCTTCTCCCAGTCCTCGTAACTGCCGAAGCCCCCGGGCAGCAGCTTGGCCATATTGCCCGATTCGCTCGGCCCCTTTTTGCCTCCCAGGTTCTCGAAATAGTACTCGTGGAGGCGCATGCCGTTGAACTCGAAGCCGAACCGGCGCTTCAGCTCGGCGTACTCCGGGGCGGCCGTCTTGCCGTCCTTCAGCATGGCGCCCAGCGTATCCCACAGCTTGTTCGTGTTATTTACATAACCCTGATAGAGGGTGAAGTGGTTGTTGAGCAGGGTATCGCTGAAACCTTCCATGCCCAGCAATTTGCTATAGTCTTTAACGGTATAAGACATCGTGTTCTCCTTTCATCGTTCGAAATATAGCTGCGCTAGTCGTGCTCCTCGAACATCTTGTCCTGCGTGGGGTCGTTCTCCCGCAGCCACTCGACCAGCATGGCCACGTGCTCTTTCTCCTCGTCGGAGTTGTGCTGGAGCACCTTTTTAAGGGAGTTGTCGCCGGTCCTGGCTATCCGCTCCTCGTAGCGGTTGATGGCGTCCAGCTCCTCCCTCAGCGATTCCCTGGCCATTGCCCAGTCTTCGATCTTCGCCATGTATCTCCTTTCCCCTGTTGCTCGTTAGGATTCAGTCCAGCAGCCGCTTCTCGTCCTTCAGCTTCTGGAGCTCGGTGATGTCCTGTACCACCTCCAGGCAGCCGAGGTAATTCCCCTCCTTATCGCGGACGGGGAAGAAGCGTATGGAGATTACCCTGCCCTTCATCTGGATCCAGAACTCGGCGGGATCAGGCCTGCCGCCCTTGAACTCTTCTACTATAGTGTTCACCTTGTCCAGGCTCTTCGGGGGATGGCACTGCTGCACCTTACGGCCGATGACGCCCTTGGCCCGGGCGAAGATGCGCTTGCCCGGCTGGTTGAAGTATCTCACCGTGTTGTCTCTGTCCACGAAGGTGATATCGACCGGAAGGGTGTTGAGCACCGCCTCCAACTCGTCGTGTGTGATCGTTCCAGCATCGAAGGTTATCTCTCGATCGCCGTTATCGTTCGCCATCTGCATACCTCCATATTTGATTTCTGCAGTTGCCGTACCGAGGCCTACGGGAAGCACCCCAACTGGCAGGTCGTTATCTTTATCCCTAACGCGTTGGCCGTATCGCCAACCTGCCGGGGGCTGACCTTGAGCTTCTTGGCGATGCCGAATGCCACCGCGCAGGGAAGCTTGCCGTCGACCAAAGACGCCCTTATCTCATCCTCGAGCGATGTGGCCGGTTTTTTACACGCCATGTCTTTACCCTCCGATGATAAACGTTATTTCTGCACCAATCGTTTGCCCAGTTCGCGCGCGTCGGTGAGGGCGGAAGGATGCTGCTTGATCTCACCCCTCTTATCCACACCGCGGACCAGCAGCTCGCCGGCGTAATCGACGCCGATGGCCTCGAAGAAATACTTGACCGTAAGTATCGATCCGGTGAACAGTTCCCTGCCCTTGGTGGCTCCGACGGCGATGAAGGCACCCTTCCTGCCGCCGTCGGGCGGTTCCTGCTTGAGGGTGTAGCGCCTGGCCCACAGCGCCTGGGAGCGGTCTATCAGGGCCTTGACCTGGCTGGACAGCCCGTAGAAGAACATGGGCGAGGCTACTATTACGGCGTCGGACTCCAGCAGCTTGGGGTATATAGCATCCATGTCATCCCTGATCACGCAGTTGCCGTCCCTCTCGCAGCCGTAGTACTCGCGGCAGGGGGCGATATCCAGCTTATCGACCACTATCTTTTCCACCTCCGCTCCCTGCTCCCGCGCCCCGTCTAGGGCTGCATCGAGCAGCAGGTCGGTGTTGCCCTTCATCCTCGGGCTGCCCATGATCCCCAGGACTCTCAATTATACATCCTCCCCGTACGCCGTTGATTGTAGCGGCGTTCGATCGTGATGTATGCGACTTTAGTCGCAATCGGGGCTGACCCGGGAAAAGGCTCGAACCTCTGTGCATGGAAACCCATAGGTAGACGCATACTAGCGCAGGGCAGGCCGGTTGTCAAGGGATTTCGCCGAGCGGCCGGGGGAATCAAACACCGTATTTATCACGTAAGATATACGATACCTCTTTGATGACTCCGAATGCCTTCTCTACCAGTTCCTCCTCGATGCTGGAGAGCCCGCATGAGGCTCCCGATTGAGGGCTGCTTTCCTCGGAGGCGCCGACCTGTCCGATGTTCTTGAGGCAGCACCGCGCCGGCGCTATCAGCGCCTGACGGGCGATACGCTCCGTGGTGGTATCGGAGTTTTGTGCCACGACGTTCCAGTAATCGATAAGCCGCTGTGCCAGCGAGTCGGCTGTCTCGGCGCCGAGGCCTGTCGAGTCGGTGGGCACGATGCCCCAGCACAGGATGCCGCCGGCCACGATGAAATCGGCAACTGCCCGGGCGTACCCCTTGGGCATCAACTCTATCTGATATGCATCGAATGACAGGATATCCAACCCCAGCGACAGCAGGTAGGGCAAATTCACGTTGGCGCAGAGGTGCAGCGCCTTAGGCCCGTCGAGCCCGTCTATGAAGCCGCGGTAGTCCCGCTTCGCCTGTTCGTCGAGGTAGCCAGAGAGGCCGCTGAAGACCCAGCCCAGCCCCGGCTCGTCGAGCCATACGAAGGCGTTGCCGTTCTTCTCTTTGAGCTGTCGGTACTGGACGTTGGCTTTACGCTGCAGGAAGTCGAACAGGATGGTGCGTATCTCGTCGTCGTAGATGATGGGCTTCTTGTTCTGGTCCACTACCTTGAACCCGAAGCTGACCGGCCCGGTGAGCTGCCCCCGTATCGCCTCGTAACCGCCCAGCGCCTGTTCCAGGAACCGGTGGTAGACCACCGAGTATTCGCTGGTAAGGTCGAAGGTCTGCGCATCGGCCATCCGCTCTATGTAATCGGATAGCTCCTGATAAAACCTCTCGGTATCGAAGTCCACCCTCTCATGTGGCACGTCTACGTCGATGCCGGGGAAGTTCTGCGACGCCTGGGCGTACATGTCCTCGTGGAAATCCACCTTGGGAAGCTGGGGGAAGAAGGGGATGTCCAGCCCCAGGGCCAGCTCCAGCGCCCGATCGATATCGGTGTGGGGCATGATCCCCATGGCGGTGGTCTTGCATCCGGCGTCTATTGTCATGTTGTCCACCTTTCATAGTATAAACAATATCGCGACCTGTGGCGATGATTATCGATCGCAGAGTTGATAATGCTTGATTATATGCATTTGGGGTTGACTTGTCTGTGACTTTCCTCTGATAATTGCTGCGACGGAGGTACGGATGGATCAGGATAGTTACGATGTGGTAGTTATCGGCTCCGGTATGGGGGGTCTCTCGGCGGCGGCGCTGCTTGCCTCAAGCGGATACAAAGTGCTGGTGGTGGAAAAGCTGAACCGGATAGGGGGGAGGAACTCCACCATCGAGCATAAGGGATACAAGATTACCACCGGCGCCATAGAGATAGAGACCGGCGGGGTGGTACAACGGGTGTTCGAGTCGGTGGGGGCGAAGCTGGACGTGATCCCCGCTTCGCCGTTTCGGTATCGGGTGGACGGGAAAGACTACGATATGCCGGCCAAGGGCGGGATGCGGTCGTTCATCTCCAAAGTGTCACGTGACGAATCGGAGGCGGCCCGGGTCATGGATGGATTGAAGAAGGCATTCGTATGGCAGCAGCCCGCGGATAATATCTCGCTGCGTGAGTGGGTCAGCCAGTTCACCAGCAACGAGAGGATCATGCGGGCATTCTGGTCCATGGTCAGCCCCACGCATTTCATCAACGATGACGAGCTGCCGGCGGGCAAGTTCTTCGATTACCTGAAGGCGCCGAAGGGCAGCGGGGTGGGCATCGCTCCCGATGGCAACCTGGCGTTGATGGAGTCGCTGGTCGGGGGGATAGAGGCCAGGGGGGGGAGGGTGGTGACCCGTTGCCCGGTTAAGAGGATCGTGGTGGAGCAGGGGAAGGCCTGCGGGGTAGTGGTGCAGCATGACGGTCGGCTGGTCGAGATTAAGGCCAAGGCGGTGGTCAGCAACACCGGACCGAGGAAGACGGTCGAACTGGTGGGGAGCGACAACTTCGATCTCTGGTACCTTGACCTGATGGAGGAGAGGCTCAGGCCGGCGCCTTTCCTTGCGGTGCATGCCGCCAGCGATGAGCCGCTGGTCGATTGTGACTCTCTGGTGTTCGTGCCGGGGCAGAGGTTGAGCTGCATGAACACACCGACACTGGTTTGCCCGGCTCTCGCCCCCGATGGGAAGCACGTGCTGATGGCGGGTGGGACGCCGCTTTCCTCGTTGCCGCCTTACGATGTTCAGGCGGATAAGGCGCAGATCGTTAAGGAGTTGCGGGATAATATACCGGATTTCGATCGTCGGGCCGAGATACTGACGGTGAGCTATTTCCGGGGGGAATGCCCCGGCTATTTCAGCTGGCCGGGGTACGATATGCTGCAGAAGACCTCCGTGGAGAACCTGTACAACGTGGGGGATGGGGTGAAGCCGCCGGGCTGGCTGGGACTGCCAGCATGTGCTAAGAGTGCCGAACTGGTGGTGGAGGATATCAAGATTCGCATGTCGCCCGGATGAGTAACCGGGTGTCATCAATCGGTATGTGGTATGCCCCCGCCGGCACTCTCAAAGAGGGCCTCGACCAGGTCAGGGTCGAACTGTATCCCGGAGTAACGCCTCAATTCGTCCAGCGCGTCCTCATGGGTCATGGCCTGGCGGTGGGGCAGCGGCGTGACCATGGTGTCGTAGGAGTCGGCTACGGTGATGATCCTCGACAGCAGCGGTATGGCCTCACCCTTCAGGCCTTGCGGATAGCCCTCGCCGTTGTACCACTCGTGGTGGTGCAACACTATCGGCGCCAGCCCTGCCAGCTCGCTGACGTGGCTCAGTATCTTTGCCCCTTCAGCGGAGTGTTTCTCTATGACACGCCGTTCGTCCCGGGTGAGCGTCTCCGGTTTCCTCAAGATCAGGTCGGGGACGCCCAGCTTGCCGATATCGTGCAGCAGGGAGGCCGTGGTCAGCCGTTCCAACTCCTCCGCTGATAGACCGATGGCCTGGCCTATGACCGATGCCAATATGGCGACCCGGTTGGCGTGCCCTGAGGTATAGGGAGACCTGGCGTCGACGGTAGCGGCGAGGGCGAATACCTGATCCAGGGTCGCCGGGCTGCGGGCATCTATGGGGAGCTCACCCAGCTCGGATGCCAGCGTGGACTTGTAGCCGCGGCCCCTCTTGGCGGTGAACAGGGCGGTGTCGGCCAGGAAGACCAGTCCGTCCGCCGTCTCTGAATCGTCGGGGAACTGGGCAATGCCGGCACTGAACCTGATGGGGGCATCAGAACCGGGGTACTGCTCACGTGATAGCTGAGACCATTTGTCCCTGATGCGTTCAATGATCTTCTTAGACCTGTCGGCGTTCGTTGCCGGCAGTATGACGGCAAACTCATCGCCGCCGTAGCGGAAGGCGATGTCGCTCTTGCGCAGGGCTGACCTGGCCGTGTTGGCGAACTGTCTCAATACCGCATCGCCGCTGATGTGACCGAACCTGTCGTTGTACCTCTTGAATCCGTCGAGGTCGAGCATGGCCAGGGAGAAGCAGCGCCCGGAGCGCCACGTGCGGTAGCACTCGTTATCGAGGGTGTCGTAGAAGCGGCGGCGGTTATACAGCCCGGTCAGTTCATCAGTCTCGGATTGCTCGCTCAATTTCTCCAGCAGCTTGGCGTTTTCGATGGCCACCCCTATCTCTCCGCCGATGGTCTCCAGCAGTTGGATATCCTCATCGGGGAATTCGCGGCGGTTGTGGCTGAACAGATTGATGATTCCCATGTCCTTGCCCTTGGATTTCAGGGGTATGCTGATGAGGGATTGCAGCCCGTCCAGACGGGCCGTTTCCCTGAATTTCGGGGGGAGTTCTTTGTGTGTGGGGATATCGGTTACCGCCATTACCTTGCTGGCAAAGCCTGTTTCCACGGGCATCCTGCTCATCGCCCGTTCGAATTTTCTGCCGAACCCCCTGTGTATGGCCAGGGCCAGTTTGCCCTTTCCCTCGTCTAACATCCAGATGCCCCCGGTGAGCAGGCCGGTGACCTCGAGGGTGCTGTAGAGGGCGGTCTGGAGCACCTTGTTCAATCTGGTGTGCTGGCTAAGGGACTGCGCAATGGCATTGATGGCGGTTAGTTCCCGGTTGCGTTTCTGGAGCTCCTGTTCCGCTGCCCTACGTTCGGTGATATCGCTCAGGAAGTTCAGGGTAGCGGGCTTGTCCTCCCACTGGATAGCCACTGCGTTGATCTCCACCCATTTCGTGTTGCTCTGCTTGTCGATGATGCGGAAGTCGTATACCGCAGGCAGCGCTTCGCCGGCGAGCCGGCGCAGGTGACGGTCGGCTACCATCTGGCGGTCTTCAGGATGTACCAGCTCAAGGAAGGGGATGCAGGGAAGCTCATCCTGTGAATAGCCTGTGACCTCCGTTGCCCTGGCGTTGAAAAACTTAAGGAATCCGTCCTGGGCCACTACTATGGCATCGCTGGCGTTCTCTATCACCGAGCGATACCGCTCCTCGGATTCACGCAGGGCTTGCTCTATCCGCTTGCGCTCGGTGATCTCTCTGGTGACCACCACAATGCCGATCGGATTTCCGGAGCTGTCATTCACCAGGTTGGCGCTGCCTTCACCGTCGGCCTTGCCGCCGTCCTTCTTCAGCAGGGTGTATTCCAGCTTAGCCCCCCGGTTCTCTGCCAAAGCCTTCATCATGGTTTCGATAGCCTCTGCTCGGGACTCCTCGGCGATAAGCTCCAGGCTGTTGCGGCCGACAAGCTCGTCCCTGTTGCTGTAGCTGTGCAGGCGAAGCGTTGCCCGATTCACATCGACAATGTTGCCTGACAGATCGACGACCACTATCCCATCTTCAATCGATGAGAACATGATGCGGAGCTTCTCTTCGCTCTGGCGCAGCGCTTCCTCTATGCGCTTGCGATCGGTGATATCGTGGCCGATGCCGATGATCCCCACTACCTGACCTGAGGCATTGAATTCCAGAGCGATGCTGTACTCGACTTCGAACTCATGACCGTCGGCGGCTATGAGCGTAACTATAGAGTACTCCGACATCCCCCTGGATGAGCCCTCCTCGATCGTTTTAAGCGCATTATGTATGACCCTGCCCTGGTCCTTCTTTGCTACCAGTTCGGCGCTGTTGCGACCAATGAGCTCGTCTTTGCTGCCGTATCCCAGCGTGTGCAGGGTTGCCCGATTAACCTCAACTATGTTGCCCTTAAGGTCGAGGACGAGGATGAAATCACCGATGGATTCAAATATCAGGCGGAGTTTCTCTTCCGATTCGCGCAGCGCTTCCTCCGCTGTCATCCGCTCGGTAATATCGTCATAGACGGCCACGATGTCGCCGGAGGGCAGCTTGTATATATTATTCTCTCTCCATCCGGAACGGCGTTGGTCTTTGTTGTAGATCGGCGGTAGGTGCTCCGGCTCTCCGGTTTCCCATACCCGCCTTATCGAATCGAGCAGGCTCGATCGTGTCAGGTTAGGGAAGGCCTCATGGAGGGTTTTGCCGATGACCTCCTCTTTCTTGACATTGGAGATCCGTTCCCCCGCGCTGTTCAGGTCTTTGAAGATGAAGTCCATCCCCGCGTCCACAGATTCATACACGGCGACACCGCTGCTCATGTTCTCAAACAGCTCCCTGAACATGGCCTCGCTTTCTATCAGCGCAGACTCGGTTCGCTTGCGCTCGAAAACATCTCGAGCGATGGCGATGAACCCGGCGGGGTTTCCCGAACTATCATGCAGCATGGCGATGCTCAATTCGACATCCAGTTCTCTGCCTGATTTGTGGATAAGCACGTATTCCAGCCGCTCTTCAGGATGACCTGTCTCCAGTGCCTGGACGAACGATTCTGCAGCTTCCCCTCTATTCCTTGGGGATATGAAATCGAGGCCATTGGTTCCGATGAGTTCTTCCTTTGAGCTATATCCGCTAATGTGCAGTGCAGCCTCATTAGCATCCACTATTTTAAGGTCCATGTCCGTGATGACAGCGGCATCAGCGATGGATTCGAAGACGGTGCGTAGTTTCTCTTCCGACTCGCGTATGGCGTCCTCCGCATGCTTGCGCCGGCTTATATCTGTGGCAAACACTCTTAATCCGCATGCTGAGCCATCGCTATCGATAGCCTGGCTGACATGCAGGATGATGGGGAGTCTGGTTCCGTCTTTCTGTTGTGCCACGTATTCCAGCGGCCCGGGGTTCTCTCCGGCGATCGCCATGAGCATATCATCGACCGCCCGGTCCCGGTCCTCGGGGGCTACCATCTCCAGTATGTTGATGCCACGTTCGATATCCTTACGGCTGTAGCCGAAGGTATCGAAAGCGGCACTGTTGGCGAAGGTCAGGTTGCCCTCAACATCAGTCTCGCACGCCATCTGCGGTATGGATTCAAGCAAGTCCCTGAATCTTTCACCATCGCTCTGCAGGCTCGACTGCTTTGATTTTTTACCCTTATTTGCCATAACGGATCCTCGGCTGATATGTCACCGTTCCATCTTATATCTTGATTATGCTCTACTGTCAAGCGGAATGAATTAATCGCTAGCTGTTTTTGGGGCTGGTTGGCTTTTTACACGGTCAGGTGCATGCCGTCATAAGCGAAGCGGACGTTGGGGTCCTCTGTCTCTATAGCGCAGTAGTCGTCGTAGCTGCGGTTCCAGTACTCCTCCAAGTGGACTAAAACGATTCTCTTAGCGTTGATTCTATGGGCCAACTCTAAGGTTTGTTCGTAAGTATAGAGGGTAGCTCTGGAGATATGGTCGGCGGGGTATTTGAAGCCGTGTTTCAAGCCCTGCTCGAAAATGCCCGGCTGGATGATGAGCATGTCGGCGTCTTGAACCTCGCTGCGGTGTTCGGGGAAGGGCTTGATATCGCAGGGGGCATAGACCACCTTTCGCCCCTTGCTCTCGAAGACATGCACGAACGACCATTGCGAACCCCGATCAACGGGTATGGCCGTTATCCGGACGTCTCCGACCTGAATACGCTCGTCGAAAGGCCGGATATCGATGAAGCCGCTCTCCACATAGAAGTCGATCACCGGGCCGAACTGTGATCGAATGCTTCTTATCCGCCTCTTCAGCTTGCGGGGCAGTAATAGGTGTATCTGTTTGCCGGGGCGGGCGCGCCAGGTGCGGAAGTCCAGCGCGATCTGCTCCACTACCCTGAACCCCTCTACGTGGTCGGGATCGAGGTGACTGAACATCAGATAGTCGATATGGCGTATGTCGCAGCGATTCAGCGACTGCACGATGTCTGCCGGGGTGTCGATGAGCAGGTTGATATCGTGGAGGAAGGCTGAGGGGCCAGACCGTGAATAGGGGACACCCTTCCCTCTGGCTTCACGGCAGACCCTGCACCGGCACAGCGGCTTGGGGATGGTCATACAGCCGCCGGAGCCCAGTACAGTCCACTGCATGGTCAGTAATCCCCTTGGTCATTTCGGGACGGGCTATCGATATTGCGGATTAAGTTAGTCTTACGCCCCCGCCCGTCTGAGGAAGAAGTCCGGCCTCAGGGGGTCCCATCTTCCCACCAGACGGTCGTATGTCGGCGACGGCAGGGTTTTCTTGAATATCCGGTAGTAGTAGAGCTCCTCAACTGACTCGAGGTGCGGATTCCCCTCGGTTCGGTTAAATTCCGCCAGCTCGGCCTCGGTGATGTGCTTCTCGGCCTGCTGGCGCATGATGTAGGCCACCCCCGAGCCCTGGGCGAAGAAGCGCTTGGTCTGGTATATGATGTGTTCCGGCAGGCAACCCTCGAAGGCTTTGCGCACCACCCACTTGCCGTTCTGCTCCTCGCCGTGTATCTTGTGCTCCATCGGTATCTTGAGGCTGAAGCCCATAACCTTATTGTCGAGGAAGGGGGTGCGGCTTTCGTAGGCATTGGCGGCGTTCAGCCTGTCGAGTCGCTGCAGGGCTGTGTTATGGGCCACGTTTATCAGGTTATCGCAGATGCTGGCAACCTCTTCGGGGTTGTTGCCTTGTTTGTACTGCCCGTCGTAGCCATCGAATAGCTCGTCGGCGCCTTCGCCGGTGAGGACACACTTGGCCATAGGGCTGACGAATCGCCCCGCTATGAAGTTAGCGATGGCGCCATGCACACAGCTCTCCTCATACATCTCCTGGTGGTGGATGGCCAGTGGCAGTATCTCGTTTATCTCCTTCTCGCTGAACATCAGGATATGATGCTTGAGCCCCAGGTATTCGGTGACGTCCTTTGCCAAGGGCAGATCCTGGCCGCCCTCCATGCTGACGGTGTAACACTCAATGTCGGGCTTGATCTGGGCTGCCATATAGGTTATCAGGCTGGAGTCCAGGCCGCCGCTGAGCAATATGCCTTTGACCGCGTTGTCCTTCATCCGTTTCTCGGTAGCCGCGGTGAGAAGTTGATTCACCACCTTCTGGGCCTGTTCGAAGCTCTCGAATTCCGGTGTCTCATTCTCGTCCAGTGAGAAACGCTGGAAGCCCAGCTCACGGGAGTAGACATAGCCCGGGGGGAATTCCTTCACATCCTCTGACGTTCCCACCAGTGCCTTGGCCTCCGATGCGAAACACAGCGCACCGGTATCGTCGTGGCCGTAATATATCGGCTTGACACCGGCCCAGTCACGCGCCAGTATCATTTTACCGTTATCGGATATGGCACAGGCGAAATCGCCATCCAGCCTCTGGGCGAAGTTTGAGCCGTATTTTTTGTACAATTCCAACAACGCCTCGGCGTCGGTATTGCCACCCTTATCGTCGTTATACACGCGCCCATCGATGACCGCTGCTACCTTCCCGTCCACAGCGTGATGCGAATCGTCCTTGCAGCCGCCACCCACGTTGAGCTCGTTGCACCCGATATTTACTTGTCCGTCACGATTGGTCCACGTTCCGTGCGGCCCGCGGTGCCTGATCCTCTCCAGCATTTGCTCTAGCTTACCGTTGTCTTTACCTAAAATCCCGGCGATTCCAGCCATATTCAATCCTCCTTAATCGGCTAAGTATCTGTACGGGGGATGTGTTTATTGGAACGAATCCAGCACCTTGACTGCCTCGAAGCCATCCAGGCAGTATGCGTCGGCCCCGATCTCGCTGGCGAATTCTTCCGACACTGCTGCGCCTCCGACAAGCACCTTGACCTTGTCCCTAAGGCCGGCGCTTTTAAGCGCATCGATTACCTCTCTCATCGCCACCATGGTGGTGGTCAGCAGGGCGGAGAGCCCCAGGTAGTCGGGATCCTCGTTCTTTACATACTCCACTATCTTGTCGGTGGGGACGTCTATGCCCAGGTCGTTCACTTCGTAGCCGGCGCCCTTGAGCAGGATGGCGACGATGTTTTTGCCTATGTCGTGGATGTCCCCCTGCACTGTCGCTATGGCGAATTTCCCTTTGGTCTCGACGTGGGCCGACTCCAGCAGCGGCTTGAGGATATCCATAGCTGCTCCCACCGCCTCGGCGGATGCCAGCATGTCGGGGATGAAGTACTCCTTGGCGGAGAACTTCTCGCCCACCACCTGCATGCCGGCGGTCAGGCCCTCTTTGATTATCTTGTCCGGTGGTATATCAGCCTCTATCGCTTGCTGGGTGAGTTCCACCACACCGGGGCCGGTGAGTTCCTCGTCTATACCTTCATCCTCTGCGGTCTTGCGTCCCTGTATGACGTTCTCTTTGAGTGCGGCGATCATGTCTTCACTCATGCTAACCTCCCTTATGCGTAAACGTTAAGCCTCGGCAAAATGCCGGGTATTTCATTGAATATCCTGGCGGTGGTCTCTTTATCGATATGTTCCACCGGCTTGGCGAGCAGCTCGTTCATCCTCTCGTATGCCAGCCTGAACACATCGTCACCCTCGCTGTCCCCTTCGAAAGGGTATGATGGGGATAGCTCCCCGCTGCGCATAACCTTGCGGATGTAGTTGATGTACAGCTTCTGCGGTGTCTGCGCCACCTCCCTTATCTGTTTCAGGACGGTTTCAATCTCCGTTTCATCCACCCGCGGCTGGCGGAGGAAGAATTTTATCATCTGGAAGTGGGCGTCGTCGATGACCGCCTGAAGCAGGCAGAACACCGAGTTGCAGTCGAGGAGGCCGAACGCGCAGTGCAGGTACTGGGGCCCGCTCAGGGTGACCAGGATATCCGAGAACAGCCTCTCGACGGTGGCCTGCTGCCCGGGAACCTTGGTGTCGCATACCCCCGAGGTGGAATAGTTGGGTATGCCGTAGAATCGCGCCATCTGGGCGCAGTCCACATTGTACTGGCTGGTCTCGACGGCGCCGTAGGAATCGCCGAGGGTGTCCATGCGGGCCCTGACCGGGACGCTGCCGTAAATAACCGGGGTGCCCCGGTTCACCAACTGGCCGAGGGTGATGCCCGCCAGCACCTCGGCGTTTATCTGTGCCATGATGCCGGCCTCCTTGACGGGGGCGGTGCTCCCCGCCTGAGGTGAGGAGGAGACCACGACAGGAAGCCCGCGCCTGCATACCTCCATGAAGGTGTCGGTGGTATCCTCGACGAACTGGAGGGGGCTCTTGACCAGACAGGTGATGAAAGAGATGAGCGGGTTCTGCTTCAATTGTTCCTCGCCGCCGGCGATTATCCGGGCCATCTTTACCACGTTATCCAGCTGGCCGAGGCTGGTCAGCCCCGACATGAAGTGCTTGGTGTTGTGGTTCAGCGATGCGAAAAACTTATTAACGTCCTTGTTCTCCTCGGTGATGTCCTTATCCTGTATGTTGACAGTGCGGATATAGCCGTCGACTGTCTGGAGGTGCTCGCATACGTGCGCCGACTGGCACAGGTCGGCGAGCGTTCCCCGCCTCGGCTTGAACTGAGGCATCTGAATCTCGACAGAAGGGTCGTCCTTTCTGATGAACGTAGGGAACTCAACGTCCAGCCAGATGTTGGTCTCCGAGCCGGTGATGAAGTGCACCTTCGGCTCGTCGCCCTTTAAGATCAGCGTGTTGTCCGGGTTTCTCGCTCCCAGCTTCACTGTCTTGGGAGCGCTGGCGATGGTGTCCATGACCATCTTTTCAGGTATCTTGACGTGCCAGCAGGGGTGGTCGCTGGGGGTGATCGGCGTGACATCGGCGCCGCTGTCGGCGAAGATTTCGGAAGCCTCCCGGTTGAAACTTATGAGCCCGGGGTCGGTCAAGATGTCCAAAGAAGCCCGGTGGGTGATTTCGACCTGCTCCTGGCTCAACCGAGTGAGCGGGTTCTGTATTACAATTCCTTCTCTAGTCAATTCATACCTCGCTATCGTTTTTTATCACTCCACCAGAATGCCCTTACGGTGGGCCTTGATGAATCCCTTGCATGCCGGGTCTTTACCGGTGAGCATATCGGAGACCTTGACCATGCTCATCATACGCGCATCGGTGGGATCGAGGATGGCTGCGTCCAAGCCTACCGCGGCGGCCATCAGCAGAAAGGAGCGGTTGATTATGCCTCTCTGGGGCAGCCCGTAGGAAACGTTGCTCAATCCGACCACGGTCTTCGCCGACGGGTACCGCGACTTGATATGCTCGATGGTCTGAAGCGTTACCAGCCCCTGATCGGTGTCCACCGATATGGGGAGCACCAGCGGGTCAAAATACACCTGTTCCTGTTTAACACCGAGCCGTTTCAGGTGATCCATGATGAGGTCGGCGGCGGCAACCCGCTCATCTACTGTGCGGGGTATGCCCCCTTCCCCCATGACCAGCGCTATGACGCCAGCCTCGCGCTCAGCCGCCACGCGGCCGATGGGCTCCAGCCTCTCCGGCTCCGCGTTCACCGAGTTTATCATCAATTCGCCACCTGAGTAGTGTGCCGCGGCCGCAGCCAGTGCCTGGGGATCGGAGCTGTCGAGGCACAGCGGAGCGTGGACAGCCTGATGCACTACGTCTATCGCCCACTTGAGGTCTGCTATTTCCTGATCCAGACCCTGCCCGGTACTCGTGTTCACGTCGATGTAGTCGGCTCCTGCATCTACCTGTTGGCGGGCCAGCCCCCCTATGAAGGCGGCATCCTTGTTGACTATAGCTTCGGCCACGCGCTTGCTGGTGGCGTTTATCTTCTCACCTATAACTAGCATATTTACCTCAATCTACTATCCCCGGTATCTCGGCGATTATCCGCTGCCGTATATCATCAGGGAGCCGGTAGCCGGGTTCAGCCAGTATCTTTTCGGCCCTGGCCTTTGCCCTGGCGGCGGTGTCCTGTTGTCCTTTGGACTGCCAGTCGCTCCAATGGTCTCTGTCGCTGAGCGAGGGCTGGTAGTGCTCGCTGCGGATGTGCTTGCGGGTATGCCTGGCGTAGACGAAGTGCCCCGCGGGGCCGGCATCTTTGATCAGGTCGAAGGCCAGCGTATCGTCATTCACTCTGACCCCCTCCACCGCCCGCATCACCATGCCAATGATCTCGTTGTCGGTTACATATTTCTCCAGGCTCACGCTGAGGGCGAAGTCCATCAGCCCGGCGGCGTCATGGATGTAATTCGCACCACCCAGGGCGCACAGCAGGAGGGATAGTGCAGATTCGTAGCCGCACTGAGCATCGACCACCTTTGCGTCGGACATGCCGGCGGTGGCATAGAATGGCAGCTTGTAGAACTGGGCCATCTGGGCGCTGGAGGCATTAAGCAATCCCATCTCGACGCATCCGGTGATATATTTGAGATCGCGGAAGTCGTTGCTGGAAGCCACGGAGCCGAATATCGCCGGAGTTCCGGGGTTAACCAGCTGGGTGAGGCATACCTCGGCCAGCGAATCGACGGTTTGAATGACGGTGTTGCCGGCGAGGGTCACCGGGGAGGTAGAGCCGCACAGGGGTTCCGCAGGCAGGGCTACGGGGATGCCGGCCTGGGCCACGGCGATTATCATATCGCCATAGACGGCGTCTATCATCAGCGGGCTGATGGCACATAAGATAAGTGAAATTATGGGTTGGCGCTGCAGTTCGTCCGCTGAGCCGGCTGCAATTTGGGCCATGCGCAGCACATGCTGGAGCCCCTCGCTAGTGTAGACCCCGCCCATAACGTGCTTTGAGGTATTGTCCAGCCCGGCGAAGAAGCGGTTGGCATCCACTATCTCGCTCGGAACGTCATCGGGATAGGTTGGAAGGAGGAAGAAATGGATGTTTTCCAGGCTGTCGACCAGTTTGGCGATGTCTTTGAGGTCCTGCAGTGTGGCACGACGCCTCTCGCCGGAAACGCCGTCGATGATATTGAGGGCGGTGCCTCCGGTTCCGGCGTGGACCCGGGCATCGCCGAGGTTCAAATTGTGCTTGGGATCGCGACCGTAGAGGGTGACCTCGGACGGTGCTCGGCCTACCAGCTCCATCACCGTCTCCCGGGGCAGCTTTACGATGCGGCCATCGATCTTGGCATCGGCACCTCGGAAATAGGCCAGTGCGTCGTCCGAGTTTACCTGGACCCCCACCTCCTCGAAAACCCTCATCGCGGTTTCGTGTATACGGCTTATATCTTCTTCCGAGAGCGGTTTATATCGGCCGCCCTCCAGTCCTTTTTTACCCAAATTACCTCCTATTTTTACAATCCTGCTTGCTGCAGAATCGGCAAGGTGAAAGCCTGAGCCTGGGCTTCTCTTTCCAGCCCAACCCGATAATGCCGGAGACCGATTTTCGGGGGGTCATCAGGCACTCAGTGCTGAGGTTTACTTGCAGGGGAGACGAGTCCATAGCTTTAAACAGGGTCTTTTGTTGCGATATGTCCCAGTCGCAATAGCCGGGGCTGTATCGCAGGGTTGTTTCTCCATCATCCAGCCTGGCAACCTCCCGCATCTGATCCTGAATATAGAACACTGTCTTCTCCACAGCTTCGGAACCTATAGTGTCCAGTATGTACGCCCTTCCGCTGCAACCCTCGTCAGTCAACTGCGCTACCCTTTTCTCCAGCGCGGGTCCGATGCTGGCCACGAATAAGACCGCCTGCTCGCAGGGATAGAGCGCCCAGCTGAGGACCTCGCTGGTGAAGGTGACCTTGGTGCCGTTGACCAAGGTGACCCTGGGACGGCGTACATGTTTGATATCCATCATCTGGTAGAAGCATGAGGGTCGGATGAGCTCACGGGCCTCTGCCAGTTCGGTATCCACCATGGAACGGATGGAAGGCTTCGGCTTGTGGCCGTTGCAGTATCCGAGAACGCTATACACCCTATTCGCATCTAGCTCTATATGGAAGTCTTTGATACAATCGACCATGCCATTATCCTCCTATCCGATTAAGTCGCAGTGCATACCACGAACCAGATGAGGAACTGTCAAGGCTCCTTATCCCCGGGTTGCCATATTCATTTAACGATGTTTGTTTTGTTTTTCTTGCCATCGGTCAAGTAAAGATTCAGCGTTAACAATGAGCCGCTGCATCGTTTGCCTCAGGCAACCGAATCCGCCTTTGTCCTTCAACGCCCTCTAAGACGCCGTTCCCGCCGGCCTCAAGGAACTTACCCCTGAGGTTCCGTTTTTTCGGAGCCACACTTAAGATGTAGCTTGCTTAGGAGGGAAGTTTATGGAGGGTGATTCTGGGGGAAGGGACCGAAGTCGAGGAAAGTTTGCGGTTTTATGAGTGAAGGGGGTGGAGATTTCTTTTTGCGGGGTTTAACTCTTCATACGGATCCAGACACCTCAATAGCAAATCATCACATATCGCATACCTACTTTACTAAGTTTACTACATCATCTATGGCCTGTCAAGTCGCCTTCGAATGTGTCGGCAGGATGTAAATGGATTTGACGCTATTGACATTGACGCTGGCGGATGGTTAAAGTAGCCTCAGCGTTGTGTTTGCGATACCGGGGCAAGGAGTGATGTTATGCCTAGTGCAAAGGTAAATGGAGTCAACATATATTACGAGGTGCATGGCAAAGGAGAGCCGCTGATCTTAATCATGGGGCTCGGTGGGCCTGGTTCGGGGTGGTTCTTCCAGATCCGCGCTTTCAGTAAGCATTATAAGGTCATCGTTCTAGATAACAGGGGGGTAGGCAAGAGCAGCAAACCGAAAGAGCCGTATACTGTGAGGACCATGGCGGATGACATAATCTCCCTGATGGATCATCTGGATATCGATAAAGCCCACATCATGGGGACTTCCTTGGGTGGCATGATCGCTCAGGATCTGGTCATCAGCTATCCGCAGCGGGTCGATAAACTTGTACTGGTATGCACCCTGGCCGAGACCGGGAACATCAATGACAGTGTGGTGCAACAGATGGGGCTGAAGGCAGACGCTTCCGAAGAAGATTTTGACGCATTGGATAGTATGGATCTGAAGCAGGTGATGAGCGCGGTAATGTCGCTGGCTTTCAACCGGAGGCTGTTCAAGCTGTTCATGGTGCCCGTATTCAGGCTGGCTCTCAGGTTTCTGGGGGTTGAAGGCATTCAGGGGCAACTGAGAGCGACAAACTCCCATAGTACTGTGGATCGCCTGAACCAGATCAAGGCTTCCACGCTGGTGATAGCGGGCACCGGCGATCGCATAATACCGTTCTCTGCATCGGAGATCTTGGCGGAGAGGATACCCAATGCCAGGCTGGTGAAATTCGAGGGCGGCTCGCACGCATTCTTCGTGGAGACGAGCGGCAGATTCAACAAAGCGGTGCTGGATTTCTTGAAGGAAACGTGATCGGTTCGGATATCGAAAAGGAGGCGTTAGATGGGCGTACGTACACGCGAAGAGTATATCGATAGCTTGAGGCGACAGAGGCCTGCTGTATATATGGAAGGCGAGAAGATTGATGATATCGTCGCCCATCCCGCTTTCAAGGCGGGGATCGAATCGGCGGCCACCACCTTCCAGATATGTCAAGATGAGCGGTACCGTGACCTTTCAAGAGTGGTGTCCCCGCTAGTCGATGAGGAGATAAGTCGCTGGACGCACCTGATGCGGGATGAGCAGGATGCATTTGCAAAGATAAAGCTGATGCTGGGTGTGGGCGACAGCCCCTGTCCCTGCTCCTACCGGTGCATAACTGCAGACGTGCTGCATGCGGCATGGGCTGCAAGTTATGATATCGATAAAGCCACCAGCAGCCGATACCACCCGAATGTGGTCGAGATAGTAAAACAGGCGCAGAGAGAGGACTGGATCATAGGCGGGGGGTTCATCAGCCCTAAAGGCGACAGGAGCAAAGGGTCAGAGGATCAGACGGACCCCGACATGTACCTGCATGTTGTCGAGAAAAGGAAAGACGGTATCGTGGTAAGGGGGGCCAAGGCCCACAGCACGGCGGCACCGTATACCAATATGTTGTGTGTGATGGAGATCGAGTTCGCGGAGGATTACTTCGTGGGCTTTTTCACCCCGGTGGACGCCGAGGGGGTGACATTCATCTGCAAGCGGGGGCATGCGCCCGCAGAATCGAAGAGGCTGGAAAACCCCGTGAGCTCGAAGTTCGGTGGGCATGTGGAATCGATGATAATTTTCGATGACGTGTTCGTGCCGTGGGATCGTGTGTTCATGTGTGGTGAGTACCTCCCGGGCATAATTTTCGGCGTCATACTGGGGGCATCCCATGCCTGGCACAAATGCATGTGCCGCCGCAACAACATGGAGCTCTCACTAGGAGCTACCGGGCTCATAGCGGAGTACAACGGGGTTGCTGGTGCGCATCATATAGTCGATAACATGGCGGATATCTCGATGTCGGTTCAGATAATGGATTCGCTGATAACCTCTTCTGTGACGAAAGGCTGGAAGCATGAATCGGGTATTTTCAGCCCCGATCTGGCTACGGTAGCTACCGGGAAGGTGTTTTCATCGAAACGTATAGGGGAGGATCGCTTCATCATGCAGGATGCTGCCGGCGGCCTGGTGGCAACGATGGCCTCGGAGAAGGATTATTTCAGCCCTGATATCGGGGAATACCTCAAGAAATACTATAAGGGTAAGGATGATGTGCCTGTTGAAGACCGTGTCAGGGCTTTCAAGCTGATAGAGGATATGACCGCCTCTGAGTTCGCCGGGTGGTATCACGCTATGTGCATCAGCGGTGGGGGCGCGGTTCAAACCTTCAAATCCATTGCCGCCTCAGGCTGCGACCTGGAGCGGTGCAAGTCGAAGGCGAAAAGGGCTGCCGGGATAGAATGAATGGCCACCCTTGACTGTCGGTTCGGTTTGACGTATCTTAACATATCATCGGGCATTATCAGAGTATGCGATGGAGCTTTTAAATGACTAAATCTGAGATGGTAGCAGGACTGCAGTGTTGCGAGTTATTCACCAATCTGAGCGAGGAAGAGGTTGGCCAGATGGCGGGCTCTCTTGCCGGTCAATGTGAGATTGTGGCATTCGAATCAGGCGATACAGTGTTCACCCAGGGTGAGCATACCAGGCAACTGTATGTCATTATAGACGGTCTGGTTGTGCTGCAGAGGACTTTCTATATGGGGGAGCGAACGGCAACAACGCCGGTCGCCATCCTGGGCAAGGGGAGGGCGATGGACTGGACCGCCCTGCTGTACGGGCCGCGTTATTCAACCGCCTCCGCTGTCTGCCAGAAGCCGACACGTATCATATCCATCGAGGGGGATGCGCTACGCTCGCTGCTGGAGAAGCAGCCGGATATGGGCTTCAGGGTGATGGAGCGGCTCGCCTGTATGCTGGGGGACAGGCTGCGGGCGGTGTACAGCGCCGCCGAGACTCACCTGTAATCCGAACCTTTTACCTCTTGCCCTTCCACCATTCTTTGAGACGCTCGCCGACGGTCTTCTCATAACCCTGTTCGCTCGGATTGTAGTATCGCTTATCCTTGAGGGCGTCGGGCAGGTTCTGCTGCTCCACGAAGTGCCCCTCGAAGTCGTGCGCGTATTTGTAACCCCTGCCGTATCCCTCATCGCGCATGAAGGGGGTCACCGGGTTGCGCAGGTGGAGCGGCACGGGTGCGTGTCCCGTCCGCTGCACATCCCGCTGAACCTCGGAATAGGCGGCATACAGGGAATTGCTCTTGGGTGCCGTTGCCAGGTAAACGACGGTCTCGGCCAGCGCCAGGCTGCCCTCGGGCATGCCGATGAAGTGAACCGCCTGCTGGGCGGCCACCGCCACCATCAGTGCCCGGGGGTCCGCCATGCCGACATCCTCGGAGGCGAACCGCACCAGCCTGCGGGCGATGTACATGGGATCCTCACCAGCCTCCAGCATGCGCCCCAGCCAGTACAGCCCGGCATCCGGGTCCGAACCGCGCAGTGACTTGTGCATCGCAGATATAAGGTTGAAGTGCTCCTCACCGCCCTTGTCGTAGAGCAGGGCGCGGTGCTGGATGGCGTCTTCGATGGTGGCAAGGGTGATGAGCCTGTGCCCCTCCCCGTCGGGTGGAGTGGCTAGGGCTGCCGGCTCCAGGGCGTTCAGCGCCACCCTCGCATCTCCGCTCGCCATAGATACAAGAAAATCGAGGGCATCCGGCTCCATTTTCACCCTGAGTGCTCCCAACCCACGCTCGTTATCGTGCAGGGCACGCTCGATGATGAGGCGCACCTGATCGTCGTTGAGCGGTTTGAGGGTGAACACGCGGCAGCGGGAGAGGAGCGGGGCAATGACCTCGAAGGAAGGGTTCTCGGTGGTGGCGCCGATCAGGGTTACCGTTCCGTCCTCGACGTAGGGCAGGACGGCGTCCTGCTGTGATTTGTTGAACCGGTGGATCTCGTCGATGAACAGTATCGTCCTCTGCTGCTGCATCCCGCGGCGCTCTCTGGCTTCGGCGACGACGCGGCGCAGGTCGGCCACCCCGGCGCTGACTGCCGATATGGGGCAGAAGTACGATCTGGTGACGCCGGCTATGATATGGGCCAGTGTCGTTTTGCCGCTGCCCGGCGGCCCCCACAGAATGATGGACGGCATGTGGTCGCTCTCGATGCTGTTGCGCAGCACCTTGCCTTCCGCGATGAGGTGCTCCTGCCCCACGAAGTCGGCGAAGCCCTGAGGGCGCATCCGCGCCGCAAGGGGCGCCTCCTGGCTCGATCCCTGCTCCCGCTGGAAGTCGAACAGATCTTTGTTCTGGGGGTCTGCTTTCTTACTCATCCTGCCTGTCGGCGGCCGCTACTTTCCATCGTTTGAGCGGCTTATCAATATAGCAGATGATGGCGTTAAAGTCCAACATCGAAACGCGTCGATATGTTAAAAAAACGCCCCGTGTGCTATTTCCACATGCGGGGCGTTTTCGTTCTTCGTCTTAAACTAATGCGTTTGAAAGTACCGCAGCACCTCGGGAGCTACCTTGGTGGCGGAATCGGTGGCATGGTGGATCCCCACTCCGTAGCCGCCAGCGTCGACGCCGACGTAGAACAAGCCTTGGATCGGGGACTTGGGCGATGGCTTGTGCTGCCCACACTGGCCAACTATCTGCCCCAATCCGATGCACTCTCCCCCCTGTCCCGGCACCACGCCGTCGCGGGTGAGACGGCTGACGTCGGCGGTGGTGTAGTCCTCGCGGCGGATGATATGCTTCTTCAGCTCCGGCTGGAACTTCATCAGCTGCCGCTCGAACTCGTCGATCCATGCCTTCTGATTCCTGATCTTGGGGTCGGCGGGGAACAGGGTGGCGGTCTGGACGCACTGCTTGCCCTCCGGGGCCAGGCTGGGGTCGAAGCCCGACGGGTTGAAGATGATGGCCAGCATATCGTCGGGCATCTCACCGGCCTTGGCCTTCATGTAGCGTTCCATGTTCCACCAACTGTTGTCGGAGTAGATGATGTAGGCACAGTCGGGGAACACCACCTTGTCGAGGAAGTAACGGCTGCCTATCAATGCCAGCGAGGGCACCAGTTCCTTCATGCGGTTTACATAACCCTTGTCGAAGTACTCCTCTCCAACCAGCTTTAGTGCCGTGGGCTGGATTCCGGCGTTGCTGACCACGATGGGGGAGTAGAACGTTCCCTTGTTGGTTATTACGCCCTTGGCCTGGCCGTTCTCGACGATGATGCGCTCCACCCTGGTGTTCAGGCGCAGGTCTCCTCCGTCGCGCTTGAACGCCTTGGCGAAGGTCTGGTAGAGATTGCCCTGGCCGCCGAGGAAGTAGGCCGATCCCAGCTTGGTGACGAAGTCCTTCATCGTCTTGGCCATCTCGGAGGCGGAGGTGATGTCGATCGGCTCCACGAAGAGGATGTTGCACATCACCGCCATGTAGCTGTACACCGACTGCGGCACATTATACCGCATGATGAAGTCATGGAAGTTGACATCGTCCAGTGCATCGAAGTCGGCCTGTTCCATGGCAACCATGTCGTTGAACAGCTTATCGGTGTTCTCTCTGCCTTCCCCCGTCAACGAATCGGGGTACATGATTGGAGGAACCAATAAGTGAAGCTCATGTTTCTTGGACTTGGCGGGTCGGTATAGAAAGCCGCCGCCAGCAGCCGCCGGCACCATCTGGGACATCTGCGCTTCCACTCCCAGCTCCTGCATCACCTCGTGGAACTTGGTATTCATCATAGGTGTCGCCAGCACCGGCCACAGCTCGTAGGTGAACCCCATCTTGTTCACCACCATACACTTGCCGCCGACGCGGTCGTTCTTCTCCAGCAGCAGGACTTTCAATCCCCGCTTCTGCAGTAGGGCAGCGCAGGTGGTGCCTCCGGGGCCTCCGCCGACCACTATGACGTCGTATTTATTTCTTGCCATTTAACCCTCCCGTCCGTGTTTTGAGATGCCTGCATTACAGCGGCATGCCCTTGGCGCGGGCGGAGGTAACGGTCTCGGGCTCCTTCCACCACTTCGCCGTGCCGGTATCCTCAGCTACGATATTGGCCGTGCCGTATCCCGCTCCGAACGTGACCAGGCCGCCGGGGTAGCTGCTGGCTCCGCCCATGTACAGATTCTTAATCGGCGTGCGGTGGTTGGGGCAATCGTCGTTGGGCCGCCAGTAGCCCATCTGCGTCGAGTCGTAGGCTCCCTGCTTGATCGAGCCTTTCACCATGTTGGCGTATTTATTCTCGATGTCGGCGGGTGTGGTCATGTTGTACCACAGCGTTTTATCGCGGGTCATGTTGGGGGCGTACTTCTGCAGGACGGCGAGCTGCTTCTCCGCCATCTCCTCCTTGAACTTGATGCGGAGCCACTGGTCCTTGCCACCTTTGAGCTCGTAGGGGGCCATCTGCGAGATGAGGCCGCAGCACCTTCCCGGAGGGGCGTAGTACGGGTCGTGAACGCTGGGGAAGCAGCAGTTGAACCCGATTGTATCGGGAATCTCGCCGGTGTTGTTGATCATGGCGTCCCACTCTTTTTTGAGGTTCTCGCTGTTCTCGAAGCCCAGTATGTAGATGAAGGAGTTATTGAT
>Ga0180438_10001606_pt1 | contig 39791 bp, 33 predicted proteins | sample SS_ome_12_FD_132455 | JGI IMG/M metagenome (GOLD analysis project Ga0180438, IMG submission 132455) | Hypersaline lake sediment archaeal communities from the Salton Sea, California, USA - SS_3_D_2 metaG | ecosystem: Environmental > Aquatic > Non-marine Saline and Alkaline > Hypersaline >... | reverse complement strand
TTTACCGGTCATCAATCGATACGGTTTTGTTTTGGGAGACAAAAGTCTCCTTTTTATAAGAAGCAATACATATCTAGACTACGTTGGTCTTGCCAACAATATATGCCCTGAACCAAATATACCGGAGCCTATTTTAATGGGAAAACCAGTAAGTTCTGTCGTAAAAAAAAGAAATCCCTCTGCACTCATTGTAGATGGCATTAAAAAAAGTGTATTTCCCGCAAGAATTTTTTTAGGATCCCAAGATAATCCATCGGCTCTTTATTTACGATCAGGCGTTGATAAAAATGGCACTATTAATTATGAAAACCTTGCTTTTACCGTTGATAATACTGAAAAAACCCCTGGAGAAGGTGAAATTGTCTGTGCTATTGAAGGAATCTTGGCTATGGGCTCAACTACAACAGGAGCTGTACAACTATTATCACTCGAGGTTACTCCGACAGGGGGATCCGTACTCATGGAAGAAAATGAAACAAATTTTCCTTTAAGGACCTTCCAAAAAGATGGTTCAGGAGATTACATCTCTTACAACAAAGCTTGTATGTTCATCAATAATAGCGTTATCGGTGAAAATCTAACGCTCATACATACTGATGAAAATCATGTCGTGTGTGAAAATAGTGCTCTTATTTCTGAACCCACTTATATTGGCGGCGAATCGTATAAGCTTGACCCCACGCAGCAGTGGCCGCATCCGATAATAGGCTTCTCTCAAAACAGCTCTTTTTATATACACACTAGTGCAGCATTTACCGGAGTTGATATACTTATTTCGGCTGACGATTATGCAGATAACAACAGATTTATATTCTTTGGGAACGGATACAAAATCGATAATGGTTCTGGTAGAAATTTGATTCTGGGGACCAAAATAGGATCGACTGCTTGTAATGGCTGTACCATTATAGATGAAGATACACAATTTTTGATAATGGATGGCGAAGCAATAGGAGCTGAAGCTACATCTATACGCAAAAAAAGCACTGTTATCAAAAATGAGGACACAGCAAGTATATTAAGCCTTCAAACAGGCTGTAATAATAATAAAATAGTAGAAAATGTAGAATCACAATTTGTATGCGGCCCTTGCCAAGATGAACCATCAATCCATACAATATACCTTGGCAATGCCAGCAATATACAAATCGGATCAAACTATAATGAAATAAAAAGCGTATTGAGCATTGAAGGCAACTATTTCTCATTTGCAACACGCGGCGGCACCCAATGTTGCCCTCAATTGAGTAGCATCACCGGTGAAGGTGGTATATTTGTAGATCAGTATGGCCAAATAACCATAGATCCCTGTTACCGGGCAAACTTTTCAACTATGGTAATACAAGGTGGCAATGGAGAAATTGACTTACCACCATCAAATGTCTTTTTCAATAATAAAGTTGGCGTAACAAAAGCTCCATTAGATCTTTCCACCGATACTATAATTGTGGATAAAGGGGAAAAAATATCTGACTATACCATCGTTTGGCCCGAACTAAAAAAAGATTATGGCAAATTCTGTCCCTATGTGGTCCCTTGCGTACCTGAGTGTTACTGTCCTGTCATAACAACAAGCAATTTAGGGCATGTACCAACCGTTAAAGGCGAGGTTGGTCAATTACAAATACAAGGTGCCACCTTTGCAAATCGACCACATGTAAAAGTTGATGGTGGACATGTACGAGAGTTCGTTTTTTTTAAAGGGTGTAAGAGTGGCGAGGCCGCAGCTGCCGTCATTATTTTAAAAAATGATGCTGAAGTTGGCCTAGGGTCTGCCCATGTGAATAAAGATTCACTGAATGCATCGGTAGTGTTAGGTATCAATGGCATCACCATAATTGCCGAAGCTGGAGAAGGTGATGTTGACAATGACGGGCGTGTTAATCTTAACCAAGATATTGAAATCAACAATATGTGCCATATTCTCACCGGTCCAAAGTTTGGTACAGATGAAAGAGATTTTACGCTAAGAATTTACTCTGACACACCAAAAAAGATTGTAGTTAAAAAAGGTGGCATGTTCAACTTATGTTCATTTAATCAACCAAATCAGATTGTTGAAATTGGAGGTGAAGTCACGCTTGTATTGGAGCCTGGTGCAAAAGTTATGTTAAACGGGGGTACGTTGCGCATAACTGACAATGCCGCTATTGTCTGTACACAAACAGAAGATCTCGATCAACTTACAAACCCTACAAGCGTTACTTCAACCGATGATATACGAGTAAAATTTGTAGGTACTGGTACGGTTGAATTTCGTGAAGGAAGCAGTATGGCAATTGGCAAATGGGCTTATGTTGGTATTGAAACTGACGATTGTATCAATACGACAAGTTTAGTATTTGCCGTTACGGAACAATCATTTTTTGGTATAGGTGGTGATGAAGGTGAAGGTGGTGTGCTACAAATTGGCAATACTACTGATAAAGAAAATAGTTCTGTTTCATTCACGTTACTAATTAACGGTGAAAGAGCAACCTTTGGTATTGGTCGTCATGCATGCTTTGGTCTTGGTATAGGCGTTGCTGACAATACTCCTACTGCACAAAATGATTGGCTTGTCGGCAATCTGTATAACACAAAAGAAGTTACTATTCTCATGCCAAACGGAGCATTTGCTCACAATCAAACCTATGCTGGTAGTGATGACAAAGCATCTTTGTTTGCTATTGCCGATTCCCAAGATACTACATTCACATTCGCATTTGATACTATAAAATCAACTATACTAGGTGGTGGCAATATTGCACTGATCAACTCCCAAGATGCTCCTTACAATCTCATTAACCCAGTAGTTCAAACCACAGATTTTAACTACCCGTACGCAAATATCCCAGAACCCCCATTTGTACTTCCCGGTATTATGTCCTCAAAGAGCTTTTTGAAAGATATGTTTGGTATCCACAAAATCCAACTTGATAACACTGGCCTTGGTCTCTATGGATATTTAAAAGTAGTTTACGATCAAAATAGTAATTCTATATTTGCAACCGCCGGTCCCAATGAAAATAATAAAACAATAGTCGGTTATGTAACACAAGGGACCATCATGCGCCCCGAGATAAATTCTATTTTATCACGACGCGGCACCGATATTGATCATGAATTTTCACAACGAGTCGGCATTGTTGGGGTAAGATTAAATGATGATACCCCTTCCGATGTAATGCAAGCTTTTGAACTTCCGGCAGATGCATTAAGAGATAGAATACCGGGGATGATATCAGCGGAAAAACTACAAGAAATGAAGAGGACTGCACAGGCGTATCTCCGCAACTCTTAGTTCTCTTAAAAGCCCTTCTGTTTTCTACGCTACTTCCTACCTTTATAAGAAATTATTGCAATTTGAAAAATAATAATGATATATTGTCAATGAAATAACTATTGCAAATTAGCAAATCAAACAAATAAGGGGGAGTGATGATGAAAAAAACAATCTTTATATTACTTATAGTAGCGTTAACACATACAAATAGCATGCAGCCAGCAATAGGATGTATGGACAAAAGCTACCATGTGAAGAAAAAATATGATTACAAAGTGTACCACTATGTACAATGCAACTGTCCCTGTCACAAATATGTCCATTCATTTGATAGAGGTATATGCCCTCAATGTGGGCATTACCATGACCCGGGTGAATTTAATGTGTTAGCACCTGCAGCAACAGAAAAAGCTACAGAAAAAACCAACATGCAATTAAAAAAAATAATTGAGCATTTAAAAAATGGAATTAAAACCGTTTCGGCAACTCAAAAAGGAGAAATGTATGAAAAAAATTAAGATACTTTATGGAGCAATTATATTAAGCTGGATCATAACCGGCACAAGTAAACCATTCTTTAGAAAAGCACCACAAAAATCACCCCATCCTTCAACCGTACGATCGCCTGAACTGCGTATTGTTGCGAAAAAAACTATTGAAAAACGAAAAGTCTCCGTTCATAACCGAACACAAAAACCGATATATGTTGCAGTTGATTGCAACTATAGAACACAAATAGGTGGCGGCTATGAACGTCGCTCTAATCCAAGGAAAGTATCAATCGGCAGAACAGATACATTTTTTATCTATGTACCTAAAGGAGAGGAGATTGCTATTAGATGGACACCCCAAAATCCCAAATGGTTTGAAGCTACGCCCATGCAACCTGAGGAAGAAAAACAGTTTGAAGAAGCAAAAAAGAAGTTTGCCGAAAAAAAAGAAGCAATGCAGAAAAAACAGAAAGAATCTTTAGAAAAGAGAGAAAAGAAAAGTCTCTATCAAAAACTAATTGGAAAAAAATCCCAAACCTGGTTCAAAGAAGAAAAAGGTAAAAAGCTAACAGAGGAAGAGGTTTTGGCTCAAACGTTAACTAGGAAAAAAGATCTTATAAAAGCGATTAGAGAATCTGACTGGTATGAAACTGATTACACACTCGATAAAAATGTCTCGATCTACATATATAAAAGAGGCCTGTACAGAGAAAGGCCATCGCCCCGTATAAAAAGAGCTCATCTATTGAAATTTATAAAATCACAATCTACAAGAAGAAGGCCTAAAAGAGCCCCTGGGGCTGCCAGCTAACTCGATCAACCAGTAATAGATCTAGGAAAGTATAAAGATCGGTATCAATTAAGATACCGATCTTGTTTTATTTATTTCTCTGATAACGCATCAAAAATTGCGCTAACGAATCCGGATTCAATGAAATTGATGTGATTCCACACTCAATTAAAAATTGTACAACCTCGGGCAAATCTGATGGCGCCTGGCCACAAATACCGATATATCGTGAGCGACTGAGAGCACCCTCTATGGCCATCTCCATCATTTTCTTAACCGCCTGATTCCGTTCATCAAATAAATAGGAAATAATTTCAGAATCCCTGTCTACCCCTAAAGTGAGCTGCGTTAGATCATTTGAGCCGATTGAAAAACCATCAAAAAATTGGGAAAATGCATCGATAAGCAAAGCGTTAGAAGGAATCTCACACATCATTACAAACTCTAGTCCATCTTTGCCACGCTTGAGACCATTTTTTTCTATTTCTTCTACAACCTGTTTTGCTTCTTCAACGGTTCGGACAAATGGCACCATAACTTTTACATTCTTAAGTCCCATATGATTCCGTACTTTTTTAATTGCCTCACACTCGAGCGCAAATGCTGGCTTGTATCGATAATTATCATACCTGGCTGCCCCTCGAAAACCAAGCATAGGATTTTCTTCTACCGGTTCAAAATATTTTCCACCAATTAAATTTCTATATTCGTTGCTTTTAAAATCAGAAAATCGAACAATCACCGGTTTTGGGTAAAATGCAGCCGCAATTGTCCCAACGCCGTACGCAAGCGTATCTATAAAAAACAACTCCTTATTTTGATATGCTCTGGTAATATAAGCTATTTTTTCTCGGATCATATCATCCGTAATCTTTTCTGGTTCTATGAGAGCCATCGGATGAATTTTGATAAAATTACTGATAATAAACTCAATTCTAGCCAAACCAACTCCATCATTGGGCAACATTGAGACAAAAAATGCTTGATCAGGATCTCCAACATTTACCATGATCTCTTGCGTTAATAGTTCAGTCGATAATCCTTTAAGCGGTATATCAATTTGTTCAAAACCTAATAGTCCTTCGTAGACATATCCTGTTTTCCCCCTACTACAATCCATTGTTATATGCTGTCCGGTTGTTATGGCTTCAGTCGCTTTCTCAGCTCCTACAATAGCAGGAATTCCTAACTCTCTACTAACGATGGCTGCATGACAAGTGCGCCCTCCTCGATTGGTAATAATACCTGCGGCTTTTTTCATGGCAGGAACCCAATCAGGATCTGTCATATCGGTTACTAGAATATCTCCCTCATGCAGTTGGGTGATATGCTCAACTGATTGAATAACATTTGCTCTTCCAGTCGAAATTTTTCCTCCAATACTTTGACCTGTTACTATTACTTTTGATAAAATGGGATCTTCTTTTAGTTTATAAATCTGTAAATAGTCTTTTTGTTTTTCAACTGCGTGCACCGTCTCGGGACGTGCTTGCAAAATATACAACTGACCATCGATACCATCTTTAGCCCATTCAATATCCATGGGTGACCAAGACCCGTTTATTTCAGAATAATGCTTTTCTATAAGCACCGCATACCGCGAAAGCTCAACTATCTCTTTATCTTCTAACGAGAAACTGTTTTGTTCTTCTTTTGTGGTATGCAATCTCTTTGTACCCACGTGGAACTTTCTGACAAACGCAGGGCAAATAGGGGTTCTTTTTTTATCGGAACTTGTCGGTTGCGCGTATACAATTTTTATTTTTTTATCGCCCAACTGTTTTTTTATAATAGAGTTGTAGCCCTCTTCTAAAGTAGGCTTGTACACCAAAAATTCATCGGGTATAACCTCACCTTTTACCACAGATTCACCAAGACCCCATGATGAATTAATCATAACAATATCTTTAAATCCGGTCTCAGTATCGAGGGTAAAAATAACGCCCGCACTTGCCAAGTCAGATCTAATCATCTTCTGAATACCAACCGAAAGAGCAACCTTAAAATGATCAAAGCCCTGCTCTATACGATAGATAATTGCACGATCCGTAAATAATGACGCCATCGACTTTTTACAGGCCTCTACCACACTATCAGCACCACATACATTTAAAAAAGTCTCCTGCTGCCCCGCAAATGACGCGGTTGGCAAATCCTCAGCGGTTGCGGATGAGCGGATAGCAACATCACAATCTTTTTGATCATAATAACGACACAAATCAAGATATCCCTGGGAAATCTCATCTTTTAGGATATCCGGCATCGTACCCTTTTCAATAAGCGTCCGTATTTGCGTTCCAACCTGTTTTAATGTTGCTATATCCTCTTTATCGGTAAGCCGCGCCATAATCGATTTCATCTTGTCTAATAGATTATTTTGCTCTATAAAATACCAATAGGCATCGGCGGTTACAGCAAAACCCATAGGAATTTTTATTCCTTTTGGCGTAAGTTCTGAAATCATTTGGCCCAAAGACGAATTTTTACCGCCTACGAGTGGCGTATCTGAGATGTTAATCTCTTTAAAACTCTTAATAAACTTCATACCACTCTCTACAATCTTTGCTCTATTTTTTCTCTAGTTTGACAACAGTAAGCTTTGAATCGGCTTTGACACTCATTGAGTTTGGCCAGCAACCTATGATAGAAGGAAATCTTGAGATCAAAATCAAACTCATAATACAGACAACTTTTCGTGTATTCATTTTCTAGCCCTTATGGTTGAACCATTATTTATCTTATTTATTATTTAATTTATTTTCTTCTGGTTAATATAGCAACTTATTTCGCCTTTTATCTATTACAAATAGCCTTACTAGGCGATGCTTGATAATTTACGTCAGTCTATATAAAAAAATTGCACTGTCAATAATAAATGCAACTTTCACAAATAATTTTCCAAAAATAAAAAAGTTCAAACAATGAGATTGACATACATAAAAAAGATGTATACCATTTTTGCAGGGTTAAAAGTTGTAAAAATCATATTTTTTTTAAAGGAAGGAAACTTCGCATGACATATGTTACAAAAAGCACAAAAATCGCTTCTATCTTATCCCTTAGCCTATTAGTTGGATCAATTACACCAATTGAATGCTTTAGTGTTACAAGTATCCCATCAAAAGTTATGAAAGGCATCGGTTCTGGTGTTACTATCGCCAAAGATAAAACAGTTGATTTAGCTACATTAATAGCAGGTCTTATAAAAGCAGGTGTAGTCAAAACATCAAGTGGGCTAAAAACTGGCGTAACAACATCGGCTAAAGCGATCCAAACCGGAACAGTCAAAACAGTCAGGTTAGCAAAAAACGGTTTTGATAGACTTACATTGCGCAGAAATCATGTGAAAGTTCTCGCTGGTCTTATTGGCCTAGCAGTCGTATTAAGATTCTTTACGAAGGAACCTTCTGATAATCCTATACGATTTGATAAAGAAACATTAAAACAGGCTTTTAAAGACAAACAGTTTGCAGAAATAGCAGCACAAATTTGGTACTTCATTGATGATGTTCTAATCGGTAGAGCAGGAAAAAGAGCATCAATCAGAGTTACCCCAGATGGTAAAAAATTAGATGTACGTCCAGGAAGAAAGCAAGTTGGTCTAGGAGGAAATATCCATGCTTACTTACCAGGGATAACAAAGGCGCTTGGCTTTATCGTAGCATGTGATAAATTCCGAACAAAATCAGCCGTTGGCCTTAATGCATGGACGGGATATAATTCTGATAAAAGAGAAACCATTGAAATCATCGACTAATATTTCATGGAAAATAGAAAATGTAAAAAAGCTGTCCATCGAGGACAGCTTTTTTGCTGTATAACCACTTTACTGTAAAGGAGGAAAAAACATGTTACACAAAGAAGTTAAGATTGGACTGCTATTGAGCTTACTCTTATCAGTTGGATCTTATAATCACAAAGCAAATGCAAATACGGCAGAACTTGTTATTGCAGGAACCGTGCTAGCAGGAGCCTCTGCCCTTACCTATCTCTGTTTTTCACTCTATAGCAACCATGTGTATAATCAGGCTCTTTTGAGATATGGTATTCTAAACAATTTCCGCGAGAAACGTAGCTATACGTATGAAAATCTCAAAGAAGACGCCACTCAACAATATTATGACAACTATGGTTGCTCAAGCTCTTTGGAAAATGACTATCCTGTCGTTTGGCTAGAAAAAGATGCAACGGCAAAGAAAAACTTCTTAGGCTGGATGTTTCTAAGCGCCAAAATGCCTTTACTAAGCAAAAAACTAGCACCCGTATTACATTATCTTCGCAGAGATTCTCGATTTAAAGCTGAAAGAAAAGAGTTTAATAAAGAATTTAGACAACAGCAATATAGAGATGAAAAACTGAGATTAGAACATGAGAAACTAGCAGAACAAAGAAGAGATCGATGGGGTCGTGACTAGTCACGAAACTAATTATCATAAAAAAAGCCAGCTTTTTGAGAGCTGGCTTTTTTTATAAAGCTATTTATCAAAATATTCAGCTAATCCTTTATTGGTTGGATTCATTGCTTTTTCACCCAAATTCCAATTTGCTGGGCACACCTGGCCATATTTCTCTACATGTTGTAGAGCATCTATTAATCTAACAAATTCATGTATATTTCTTCCCAATGAAAGATTATTAACGGTTAGGCTTTGTATACAATTATCTTTATCTAAAATAAATACCCCTCTTAAGGCAACACCTTGGCTTTCATCCAAAACACCATACTCTTTCGAAATCGTTTTATTAATATCAGAGATAAGAGGATAGGAGACTCCCTCAATACCACCCTTTGCTCTCGGTGTTTTTAACCAGGCAAGATGGCTATAGACTGAATCAACTGAAACCCCTAAGAGCTGCGTATTTCTTTTTTCAAATTCAGGTAATAATTCTTGGAACGCATGTAATTCTGTTGGACATACAAATGTAAAATCGAGTGGATAGAAGAAAATCACCTTATACTTGCCCTCAAAATCAGACAAACTGATGGTTTTAATCTGACCATCAACTACGGCCTGACAATTAAAATTCGGTCCTTTTTTTCCTACACAAATCATATTAAATCCTTATATTAAAATGTTTTTACATCGTCGAAATAGCATATTTCAATAATATATCAACTACACAAATAAAGCCATTATTTACAAATGATCCGAAACCAATAACAATAAATTGACAAATAGCCAAAAAATGCTATGCTTAATTGATATAGAAGCAATTTTTTGGCATTTTTAGTGATAGCAGTTATCGTATCTTATTTGGAGTATCTACTCTCTCTAAAAGATCTCTTGCCGCTTACAATGTCTAATGTCTTATAAACAATATATTTACCGTATGAGGAGGTTATATGAAACAAGTCACAAAATTAATAACACATGTACTGTATTTGAGCATATGTATTATGTCGACAACTTCTACCATGAAGTGCATGGACCTTATATTACACAAAAAACCTGCAACCGTATCAACCTACAATTGGTGCATCAACCTCGCAAGTAAAAATGCAGAAAAAAAACTTGAAAAATGGCTTACACTTGCTGGGAAGAATAAAAAGCATTTACAAAAAAAACGGGATGAAATATTTTATGAATATCGTGAAGAATACAATGAAGAAAAAGCAAAAAATCTCTTTAAAAGTCATACGCCGTTTAGGCCGAAAATAAAAAAAATAATAGTCCGCACCCTCGAAAATGAAACACTCAGAAAAAGAATCGGATATAAAGGATACGAGGACCGGGGAAACGAAATAATAATAAAAACAAACTTTATAACCAAACATGGATATCACTGGGATCATATAGTAATAATAAATGCAAAAACGGCCCATCATTCTGCAGGTACGCTCTATAACTTAATACTTATCAAACAAGATAATATACCGTTCTTCAACGAATTTGTTATTGCCCACGAAATTGCACATATTATGTTGGACCACACACTCACTCCCAAAGAGTATAATGTAAAAGATGCCTTCATGAAAGCAGCAGAAATTGAAGCCGATATAGTATCGGTATTCAATTCAACCTATTTAGCAAAAAAGGCTCGTGATTATTTTAATTACTGTATGAATCGTTATGGCCAATGGGGAGGCGGTGGTATAAACCATCCCTACGATTTTGAGCGATATAATTACTTTACCACCATGACACAAGCAATGGAACAAGAACATACAAATGCAATACATGCAATATTCCCAGAAATCGAGCATACACTCAACTTGGTCGAAACACAGTTTCCTCTCTGGAACGTACCTTTTCCTTTTTCAACTGATATCTTCAACTGGAACTGCCAGTCTGCTCGATTAGATATTTTTCCAAAAAATATCTACGCTGTGACATAAGCTCGACAAAAAACAAATTTATGCTTCCTTCAGACAAGCCTTAACAAAGCCATAAAAGAGGGGGCTTGGATTTCCAAGACGACTTTTAAATTCAGGATGGGCCTGTGTAGCCATAAAAAATCTATTATCAGGAAGTTCTATAAATTCCATCAGTTTTTGGCCATCTGGGCGTAGATAATAACCTGAAAAAACGATTCCCTTGTCCTCAAGCTCTTTTACAAAGGCAGGATTTATTTCATACCGATGCCGATGTCTTTCTAAGACCATTTTTTTGTCTAACTCAAAAGGAATACCTAACTCCTTGGCAAATTTATTCAGTCTTTCAGCATCCTGCTTTAATCGACCTGTTTTTTTGTATAGATCAAGTAATTGAGTTCCATCTTTCATTATGGCCGGGTATGCACCCAAACGCATAGTCCCGCCATAGGCACCTTCTTTAATTACTTTCTTTTGTTCAGGAAGCAAATCTACCACGGGATAAGGAGAATTCTTATCAACCTCCGTTGTATGAGCCCCCGTCATACCGCATATATTTCTGGCAAACTCTACAATTGCAAGCTGCATACCATAACAAATTCCCAAAAAGGGTATATCGTGTGTTCTTACATATTCGATGGCTGCAATCTTACCCTCAACTCCAGAATCACCAAAGCCTCCAGGTACAATGACTCCGTCAAATTTTTCCAATTTTTTTAAACTTTGTTTAGATTTTTCAAAATCATCTGCATTAAGCCAGGCTATGTTTACTCCCACATCCAGCTGAGCACCTGCATGTATCAAGGCTTCTTTTATACTCAAATAGCTGTCGGAGATATCGTAATCCCCTAGTTTCACATATTTACCGATAATTGCCACATTGATATGCTTCTTCGGATTTTTTATATGCTCAACAAGCTTATTCCATCTATTCCAGTCGGAAAGTTTTTTTGGCTTAAGATGTAATCGTTTTAGTAATTTTTGACCCAAAAATTCACCCTCAAGCATCTTAGGAACCTCATACGCTGTCTGTAAATCAGGTGCGGAAATAATATGATCCGGCGTTATGTGCACAGTCGCATCGATCTTCTGCTTTCTTTCTTTATCCAGCGGCCTTTGAGCTCGACAAACGATAAAATCAGGAAAAATTCCCTCTTCACGCAACTGTTTAATAGCTTGTTGCGTCGGCTTTGTTTTCATTTCTCCAATGTGGGGAGGGATAGGAAGATAGGTAACAAGAACATATGCTACATTCTCCGACCCTAATTCACGCTCCAAGCTTTTGGCTGCAAACAGAAATGGTATATTTTCATAGTCACCTATAGTCCCACCTATTTCGATAATTGCAATATCATACCCTTGAGCAGCTAACTTAATTCGTCTTATAATTTCTTCAGGAATATGAGGAATAAACTGGACTGTTTTTCCTAGGTACCCACCTGATCGTTCCCGGTCAATAACTGTTTTATACACCTGTCCAGTGGTCATATTATTCTTTTTTGGAATATCATCATCTAAAAAACGCTCGTAAGTTCCCAAATCTTGATCAATTTCACCACCATCATAGGTTACCCAGACCTCACCATGCTCCGTTGGACGTAAGGTTCCTGCATCAAAATTTATATAGGGATCTATTTTTATGAGCGTTGTCTTATAGCCATATTCTTTCAGAATTTTTCCCAACGAGGCTGTTGTAACGCCCTTGCCTACTCCCGAGATAACACCACCAGCTACAAAAATATATTTTGTCATTTTTAATCCTTTAAACAAAGCTTTTGTTTATTTTAACAAAATAATAAAAGCTCAACAACTTGTGATTTTTGGAAGTAGAAATAGAAAAAGGGAAAACGGATGTTTTCCCTTCTGATCCTTTAACCATGGAGCTCGTAGGCCCTATGCTTTCATAATAAATTCCCAAACAAGCTCTTCACTTGTACAATTTTTGCATGGCGGAAACCGTTTTCCTTTTACTAAAGGAATAGTCTGCTGCTCGTCAGATAGGCACATACAATCACGGCACACACAATTTTTCAAGCGATATACGCCAGATTCTGGACAAATTTCCCCAATTTTAAATGTATCTCCCTTTTTTATCATTCATTACTCCTTTCTTAGAACAGAACTTTATTATTTCATAATCTAGCTTATAAAAAAAATAGCTACTTTATCAAGAAACTATTACTATAGCAACAAACTTGCAACCATAGCTGAAAGCATATTTGCCAAAGCACCTCCCAATACCGCATATAAACCAAACTGCGTGAGCCATAATTTCTTATTTGGAACCAACGCGCCAATACCTCCAATCTGTATTCCTATACAGGAAAAATTTGAAAAGCCACAAAGCGCATAGGTTAAAATCGAAGTAGCTCTTTCCGAAAGACCAGCATGAACCAGATTGGTGTAAGCAATAAGCTCATTAACGGCAACTTTGGTACCTAATAACTCCCCTGCTTTCAACGCCTCGTTTCCAGTAAAACCAAGCAGATATGCAAATGGCGAAAAAATATAGGACAAAATAAGCTCTAGGCTGAGTCCTGGCAAACGAACTGCAAAACCAAAATACTCAAGTAATACATTAACTTTAACCACCCCATATCCCAAAATAAAATTAAACATCGCAAGCAACGCTAAAAATGATATTAACATGGCACCCACATTTAACGCTAATTTAAGACCGTCAGTTGTACCAGAAAAAATGGCATCAAACATGTTGGCAGTCTTTTTTTCCATCTTTATAGAGATACCAGCTGCAGTTTTGGACTTTTCTGTTTCTGGATACAGAATTTTTGCTATCAAAATCGAAGCGGGAATAGACATAACACTAGAGGCCAACAAATGATCAATGGGGACTCCCATACTTGCAAATACGACCAAAATTGCACCACTTATGGTAGCCATTCCACTTACCATAACTAACAAAAATTCTGATTTAGTCATATTTTTTAAATAATCTTTGACCAAAAGAGGAGCTTCTGTTTGTCCCAAAAAACTATTTGATATGGCACACAGTGTTTCAGCGCCAGATGTCCCTAAAATCGGACGGATAACGTAACTAATTATAGAAACAAAAAATTGAACAATGCCAAAATGGAACAGCAATGCCATCAATGCACCAAAAAATATAATAATTGGTAACACCTTAAATGCAAAAATAAATCCCCAGGCGCCTTCGGCATTTACCAGAGAACCAAAAATAAAGGATGTTCCATACCCTGCACATTCGTATACACTCCTAACACCTGAAGCCACATATCCTAAAATCTTTATACCAACAGGGATCTTTAATACTAAAAAAGCAATAAGTATATGCAAAGACAACGCAGTGAGGACCATTCTGGGCCGCACCTTTGATTTCTTTTTTGAAAATAACCAGGCAACCAGGAGAATAACGAAGATACCGATTATATTAAGATAGCGATTATGTTCTATAAAATAGCTCAAAAATGACATGAATATCCTTTTGTTTAAATAGTGTGAAAAAATAGTAGAATTAAACAAAAGTATAAACTAAAAAGCATAGAAACATGAGAGGGAATTAAAATTTATTTTTTTATACAATTTATGGTGTTACTCTTTTGAAAAAAGAAGCTTCATATTTCTAGTTAGATTTGATCAACTCTAAAACAGATTGCTTTTTACGCATTTCCCGCTCATTTTGCCGTAAAGCATCAGTGATCTCATTAAGTTCGCCTTCCATGATAACATCTAACTTTTTAAGCGTCAGATTTACCTGGTGATCAGTAACTCTGTTTTGAGGATAGTTGTAGGTTCTTACTTTCTCAGCACGAGTACCAGCACCCACCTGCTCTTTTCTCATTTTGCTCATTTTAGCTTGCGCTTTTTCTATCTGATCCATAAGTAACTTTGATTGCAGATGCTTCATTGCTTTTGCTTTATTTTTGTGTTGAGAACGCTCATCTTGGCACGACACGACTACTCCCGTAGGAATATGGGTTATTCGCACTGCCGAATCTGTTGTATTGACATGCTGGCCCCCAGCTCCACTTGCTCTAAAAACATCAATTCGTAAATCTTCCGGCTTAATCTTAATATCAACCTCTTTTGCTTCCGGAAGTACTGCAACAGTGGCCGTAGAAGTATGAATTCTACCAGAGCCTTCCGTAAAAGGAACCCTTTGTACTCTATGTACACCTGATTCTCTCTTCAGGTGGCCATAAACATCTTTTCCTTTGATATGTAAAACTACCTCTCTAAAGCCACCCAGATCTGTACTGCTTGAACTATCGACGGTCGCCTTCCACCCTTTTTTCAATGCATAATTGGTATACATTTTAAGAAGATCAGAAGCAAATAATGCCGCTTCCTGTCCCCCAGTTCCCGCGCGTATTTCCAGGTAAACTGATCGATCATCATGCTCATCAGGTGGATACATCAGATCATCTAACTGTTCCGCCTGCACTGTTCTCTTTTTTTCCAAATCAGCAATTTCTTCTTGATAAAGCGGCGCAAGCTCTTGATCTGTATTTTCAGCAGCTTGTATTTTAGCTTGCTCAATCTGCAGACGAATATCTTCCAACAAAGAAGACTTATCTAAAATCATAGAAACTTGTGATAGCTCCTTTTGGAGCACATGCCGTTTGGAATTCTCCAGATCGGAACTTGATAATATCTGAGTAAGCTCTGATTGCCTTTTTTTAATATCTTCTATTTCAGGAATCATTTTTTAGACTTCTTACCAGCCTTTTTATCAAATTTTTTGAATTTTTGCTCAAAACGCTCAATTCTTCCCATTGTATCAACAAATTTTTGCTCACCCGTATAAAAAGGGTGACATTGGGAACATAAGGTAGACTTTATTTCTGATGCAGTAGAACGAACATCAAATGTGGCACCACAAGTGCATGTTACCTTAACATCATGAATTTTTGGATGAATATCCTTTTTCACAGTGATCCTCTATTACTATTTGTAATCATACATAATTTAATCAACTATAACCCACAGATATTATTATCTCTTAAAAAAGCGCTTGTGTAAAGGGAAATAATAAAAAATCAAACTCATTCTTGCTCAATGGCCCCATGAGAAATATTTTTAATATCTGCTAAAATCGAGCTTTTTACCAGTTTTAACAGGTTCTTTATCTCCCTTTCATCGCCTTTAAAGACAATCCCTTCATCTGGAGAGTAGATTATTTTTACGTCATTTTCTTCTAATGAGGCAATTCTTCTTCCTTCAGAAAATATAACCGTCGGAGTTTTAAACTTTTCAGACGCATCCAGCCTTCCAAGTATAATATTAAACATCTGGAAAGTTCCGACAACATCAAACATTCCAATATTAACAGAAACATCTTTGTATTTGATCCGCTGCCTCTTTTCCTTCTTATCAAGCCAGTAAAAACCGGCTGAAAGCATCATTGGAGATGCAATTGTTGTCAATACTATGACAACCACACAGATGACATACTGCTGCGGAGAAAGGACCTGTTTACCACTTAAAATAGTAGCGACAACCAAACCAACCTCTCCACGCGCTACCATTGAAGATCCAAAAAGAAAAGAATCAACAGTTCTCCATCGGTTTTTTCCTCTTTTGCCTCGCAAATTACTCAAAGATGTAGCCATAAAACAGGATCCCATCTTGGTTATTACAGCTATAAAGAGAAGAAGAATTGTTATGAGCCATTGGTTAAAATTAAGCACAGAAAGATCAACCTGTAGCCCTATGGAACCTAAAAATATAGGCAGTAAAATACCGTTTACAAACGGAGAAATAACTTTTTCTGCCGCATGTCGCTTATCCCCCATTCTATGAAATAATCCTGCAAAATAGGCACCAGTGATACCTGCCAGCCCACCAACCAGCTCTGCAAATGCAAAATAAAGAAGCATAAACCCATTAGTTATAGACGCAATAAGGGGAGTCTGGCTCTTTTCTTTCAATTTCCTAATAATAGGAGGAATAAGATAATATCCTGCTAAAAAAATAACAGCGAACGATACAATCATATAAACCAGCGCTTGAATTATAGTCCTGCCATGACCATAGTCCTGAAGAATCACTGTGTCAGAAACCGTAAAAACTCCACTTTTAACCGATATGAAAAAGATAGAAAGCAATACAACAGCCAAGATATCATCAACTATCGCTGCCCCTAATGTTGCCTTAGAACTTCTTAAATGCATCTTTTTTCGAGAAAAAAGCATTGCTATGGGAATCGAAACACTGGTTGCGGCCAATACAATGCCGACACCTAGAGATTGTACGATATCAAAATGGGAACTCAGAAGATAAAACAATATGAGAGCAGTAATAGAGATTGGAACAACTGCGCCCAAAATCCCAGCTGTAATCGCTGTAAATCCCACTTTTAAAATATCTTGAATGTCGGTCTCATGACCGGCAATCCACAAAAGATATGGAACGGTAAATGCTGCGGATAAAAGTAGGATAAATACGATAAATAAGTCTGAGGATGCTAGCGAATATAATATGCCGGAGGTTCGATCAAAAACGACGTATGGTTCAACAAACAAGGATAAATGCTTTATATCAAATAGTGATGGGCCCAAAAAAATGCCGGCTATTATTTGGCCGGCAATAACAGGAATATTGAACATAATCTTTAATAGCTTTCCCAATAAGGTGGTCCACAATATAAGCAAAGCTAAAAAAAAGGTAAATTTTGCTACAAATATAGGGTGCAACCCTGAACCTGAAAGAACCCCTTCGGGAATGGTAAGATGATGACTATGATTAGAAAATAGAGATGTAGCCGTACAGGAAACAGATAATATACTGAATAAAATCGACGCTTTTTTCATTTTAACCCAATAACCAAAAATCTTGTATAAAATACCCCATTTAAATCATTTACAACTCATTTATTATTCTACGCCTACAAAAACATAAAAACAAGAAAACTCTTTTAATAGAGCCATTTTTTTTGAATACAGGACCCAAAGTTAACAAATTTGGCAAAAAAGATCCATTAAATTACAAATAGGGAACAAAGAAGAGCGGTTAACCCGCTATAGACTCCAATCTTTAACAACTTTTTTCACCCTTTGCTGAGCAATCGCAATTATTTTGGGCACGTCATTGGTGGAGATATCAACTCCTTGGGCACTAATAACTCGTACATCAGAAAAACCCATAAACCCAAATTCCAGTTTAACTAGGCCTGTTACATAGTCATATTGCTCATTCTTTCCCGTATAGGCTCCACCGCTTGAAAATAAGACCAATGCTTTTTTCCCCTCCATTAAACCAACAAACCCTTTTTCGCCCAAATCAAACGTTTGCCCCTTTAACATTACAGAATCGAAATAGGCTTTTATAGCTGCAGGAATCGTAAAATTATACATAGGAAATGCCATCACTACAATATCGGCAGATTTAAACTGCTTTGTCATTTTATCGAATGTTGCAATAGCCTTTTTTTGTTCTGGAGATAATAGTTGGCCCATGTAATTTCTAGTAATGTAAGCATCAAGAATTTCTGCCGTTACAAAATCTGGAACATCTTTGAGTAGATCTACATACTCCAACTGATCTCTATCTCTTACCTCTTGTACAAATGCATTCAATAACTGCTTTGTTCTAGACGCTTGTAGTTTTGGCAAATAGCTGACCACTAATATCTTCATACGCTCCTTTTTTGTCATAATTCACTACTTTCCAATTTACTACATAAGCTTATTTTGCAGATATCGTTCTTCAAGAAACTTACATAATTTAGTGGCAAAAGCATTAAACATAGAACTATCTTCCTCTTCTGAGGCATCTTGTCCTCCAAACCATTTTAAAAGGCCGGTTTTTCGAGGCGGCTTTATCCATTCAATTTCTTCTTTTATGAGAGCTTTCTCTTTTATTATTTGGGTTGCCAGATAGGCTGAACCTAAAGAATCTACCAATCCAAGTTCTAAGGCCTGACTTGCGGTAAAGATCTTTCCTTCTGCCCATTTTTCTTTATCTTTTAGGGATAATTTTCTATGCTTTGCAACGTCTTCTGCAAACTGTTCATAAGAGCTATCTAAGACCTGTTGGAGTAGTGTTTCTTGATCAGCACTCATATCAACAAAAGGATCGGTTGAGGTTTTATATTTTCCTGCCGTTATCGCTTTATATTTTATCTTATAATTTTCGATAAACTCTTTTAGTTGGAAAAGATATTGAAATGCAGAGCCTATACTTCCAATAATCGCCGATGGCGGAGATATAATTGCATCGGTAGCACAGGCGATATAATAACCCCCCGAGGCACTTATATTTTCTACCAACGTTATAATCGGTTTATCATACTCTCTTTTGAGCATAAGAATTTCATTAAATATTGCCTGGGCCGTACCAGATGCACTTCCTGGACAGTCCATCTTTATCATAATAGCTTTAATACTCGGATCTTTGAAAAATTTATTAAGATACCTGTTATAGTAATCTGAGTTATATAAAATTCCTCTAATTCGTATAAGCCCCACCTTTGATCTTGGCATCAACATTTTACTATATTGGTTTTTAATACTTCTTATTAAAATAGGAGCTATTTGGAGGAATATGAGTATGATAAATATGTTCTTTAAATAATCGAAAAAGTTCATTAAATCGCCCTTTTTTATCTTTTTATAAATTTCTTTTGTTTTTCCTATTATATCTGTTATCTTAATATATATGAAAAAGATAGATATTAAAGTTTTTTTCAAGAATAGCTTTGACTTTATTACTATTTTAGTTTAAAATTTTGATGGCTCTTGAGGTTAGGGGGCGGTTAGCTCAGTTGGTAGAGCATCAGTCTTACAAACTGGGGGTCACAGGTTCGAGTCCTGTACCGCCCACCAAAAGTAAGAGAAAAATTTTATCCTCGGTAGCTCAGTTGGTAGAGCAAACGACTGTTAATCGTTGGGTCGCAGGTTCGAGTCCTGCCCGAGGAGCCATTTTTTTGAAAAAAAATTTGGGGGCTGTCCCTTCCTTCTACGCCAAGGCGCAGTTTATCCTGAGCTTGACGAAGAGAAGGACGAGCAGTTTTCTTAATTAGTTATTTGGGGGCTGTAGCTCAGTTTGGTTAGAGCGTCCGCCTGTCACGCGGAAGGTCGCGAGTTCGAGTCTCGTCAGCCCCGCCATACTTCGCTAAAGCTTCGTATGGCAAGCCATTTTTTTAACGGATTCATTTCAATAATAAATTAGGTATTGTTAGAAAAATAGCGAAGTATGCCCTTCGTAGCTCCGAAGGAGCGAAGTAGGGCCGTCTTTATAAAAAGCCGAATATAAAAATGTATTATGTGTATCTTTTAAGATCTGTTAAAAATCCCCAAAAAACTTATGTTGGTTATACCACCAATTTGAAAGCTAGATTACAAAAACACAATGAGGGTGGTTCAATACATACCGCTAAATATAGACCATGGAAATTGGTGGTATATTTAGCATTTGATGCCGAGAAGAAAGCCTTATCCTTTGAGAAATATATTAAAGTTGGTTCAGGTTATGCATTTGCTAAGAAAAGGTTTTGGTAGTTGCAAGAGATATTTAGACCTTGTCACTGTTTTCAAGTGGCGGTTTTTGGTAGTAAATCACATGGTTTTTTGATTCTCATAGGGCACTTTTCACTCTTCTATTCTTAAGTTCGAAAACAATAAAAAACTTGTATTATCGATTTCGCGTTTTATTAATCTTTACAGTAAAAATCTTCTTTTAAAGGAATAAAAAATGAAGATAAAAAAAACCACGATATGTGCGATAATGGTTTGTTTAATCAGCAACCAACTTACATTTGGTATGTTTGGCAAAAAAAAGAATCGGGTTTTACCACAAGATTGTATTATTACCATTGGTTCAAAAATTGAAGCTTTACCAGACGAAATTTTTACAAAAATTTTTGATTTTATGCCACTTAAAGATATTGTGAAGCTCAATTATTTGAACAAGCAATCCCATAAAAGATTTAATAGTTTATTAAGAAACTACATCCAACTTTTATCAGAAGAAAAGACGGAGAGAGCCTTTGTAGAGATCCCTTCCAACTATCTTCTTCGTATTCCTGATTCTTCTACTTTTTCTCAGATTTCCAACTATCTTTTTAAAACTATTTTGCTTAGGCTACTTCGGGGTAAACCTGAAAAAATAGGTTATGTTAAAGATAAAATTGAAATTTTAAAAAACCTTAGCAATTTTGTTAAAGATGATAAAAAGTTAATAATTTCTGGGATCTCAAGAGATAAAAGGTTTTTGTCCGGGCTCCTTGACTCTATCGATGAGAAACTAAAAAAAAGAGAATATGATATATACGAGTCAAAATGCGAATGTTTTGGGTACTCGATATACTGTTCTTGGTACTCGTTATACTATGTGCTTTGGATTTCTTGTGCTGTTTCTATGTGCTTGGTGTATGGGTAAGCAAACCATAACAATAATCATAACTATTTTTCTTAAAGAAATATGATGGCAATGAAAATTGTGTTGTCTAAATCTCTTGTAAAGCACCTAAAAAATAGTATTTATTTGCATTCTTTTTGTTTTTTGCTAAGCTCAGACGCATCTAACAAATTTAAAAAAGATTTTGGTAAAACTATGATGTATTAAAATTAGCAAAACATACGATCATACCAATAACCCTTGTCGCCTTCGAAAACCCATTTTTTATTTTTCCCGTTTAAAAAAATTTTTAATTGCTTCATATTTATTTTATACCTATCAAATAAGCTAACTATTTCTATAAGGTCATTATCAGTTATATTTTTCCCATCAAAGTGTAAATGTAATTCAAAACCCTGACCATATACAGCTTTAATAGATTTAATTTTTTTTAACCATTCAATGAAACATATTTTATCAGGTATTGAGTTGAATATAACTTTTTTGCACACTAAAAACGTATTTTTTTTCATAAAATCCCTGTTTTTATATTATTTTTCCTCCTGGTACAACATTCCAAATGCGTTCCATCCCCATTGATTTGTTTTAGGATGTTTTACCTAATCCAAAAGAAATGTAAGCTCCCAAAGTGAAAGCAAAATTATGAGTAAGAATTTGAAGATCAGAAATAAAAAAAGTATGTGGGGATTCTAGAGAAACTTCATATATTTTCGTCGTTTTTAGAACAGGCTTTATGCCAATACATTTTACGAGAAGGAGCAGAAAAAATATAAACAGGGGGGCCGGACCCCTCTTCTTTATATTTCAATGCCACGCTTTCCACCACTCATCATTTTTGAACTCCTCTGGAACTATTTCTGCTTCATCCGACAAATTAAAATCCTCTGAACGAATGTTGAAAGATTTTCCAGTAGGAACACCAAAATAAAATATCACAGACGTATTTCTTCTAGAAAAACCTAAACTTTTTTAACTTTTGGAAAACTACTGGAAAACAGCCGATTTGCACTTCTGGCAGGAGCGATTGCGAATGGGGCCCTTATATGCTAAAATTAATCAGAATTTATTCTACTTTGGGAATACGCAGTTTGTAAGGAACTCTCTTATGATCAAGAAAACTTTCATTGGGATACTATTATTCTCACTTTTGTCAGGTCAGGTAAGCGCCTTTAGCTTTAAAAATATGTTTTCATTTTTTTTAGGCAAATCTGCCACTAAAAATAGTTGCGGATTTTTTGGAAAAAATAAAAAAATAGTTTTGTCAGTTACTGGATTAGCAGCCTTATTAGTGGTGTCTGGTTACTTTTTGCTAAAAAATAGTGGCGATCAAGATAATCCAGCCGGCCCAGATGATTTTGAAGTAGAAGAACTCAAAAATGACTTGAAAAACAAAATCAGTGAAAACTTTGATCTAGATATCACCAACCCTTCGAACGGATCTATGATGGTATTAGTTGAGGGTTATGATAAAGATGCAGATGAAGATGATAATTTTAACCCAGTAGATATAGATTTTAGTCAAATGTACCGCAAACATAAGGTGTCTGAGGATTTAACAGATTTCATTTGTAACTATAGAGGCTATGGGAAAAAATCTAATGGTTTTGAAAGAACAAAAAGAATCATAGCCGATTTTTCAAATAATTTTTCACGCGATTTTTTTTCAGGTGCCGATAAAAAAATCGTATATGCAGGATTTGGAACGTATGGCTCAGACAAAGAGTTTGCAACTCTATTTGCAATGGTATCAGACAACCAGGATCACAATGTTTTGGTCCAGGATATACATTTAATTGATCCTGCTTATAATAGTATAATAGAGCATTTTTCAAGAAAGAACGAAGCAGGGAGAGATAATAGTTTTGGAACCTACAGAGCCTGGACAGGTGCAAATTTGAAAAAAATGGATAAGAAATGTACGCTGTATGGCTCTATGTCTGCCCAAAATTTCAAAAAAATTATTGATTATTTTTACTTATTAAATAAGCAAACAAAAGCAGAAAAAAATTCGATCAGATTATTTTTTCATCGTGATGTGCATGCTTATTTAAGCTGCGTAGAAGAGCAACAATTAAAAAAAGCTAACATTATTTCGTCATGGTATCCAATAAAAATAGGAAACATGATGCTTGATCAGATTAATCTTATCAAAAATGGGACAGAAAACGACTGTTTATTTCTGGGTTATTTAGACGAAAAAGAGATACATGTTCCCAAAAAATTAAATCTTCAAACTATAGATAAATATGTAAATGATATATCACAAAATATGCATATTCGTGGTATAACAAAAGAAGATTTTCTCAAAGAAGCAGAAAAAATGTAAACAGGAAGGTTGGTTTTTTCTTTTACAGCTTTGTTCCAATAGCCAATTCTAGTTGAGCATATGCAAGGGCAGCTTTGTAAGCCAGATCAAGTAATTGGATTTTGTGCATATGAAGCTCAATTTGTGTCTCTAAGAAAACAATGAGAGGCATTTGCATACGGTCAAAATACTCTTTGCTAAATACAAGAGCTTTTCTTATTGAAGGCATAACAGATTTTTTATAATGTTCAATTTGTTCTAGATGGCAGCTGTAATGAATATAGCTGGTGGTTATCTGTTTTGTAAGCATCTGTTTTTGATTTTCAAGTGCTTTTTTTGCTTTTTTATACACAAATTTTGCTTTTTCTATATTACCATAATTGGCATTAAAGAGGGGAATATCAAAAGAAACTAATGGACCAACTCCAGTAGCTTTTTTTTCAAAATCTTGCTCATAAGAAACCCCTATGTTCACATTATCAAAAATTTTTGATCGTTCATAACTTATGTTTTTTTGTGCACTATTGATAGTTGCTTCTTGGAGCAAAATCAGGGGGTGTGATGCAAGGGAAAAGGTGGTAAGGTCTTGGAGTGTTGAATTTATAAGTGGGGCCTCAAGAGTCTGGCATAGTTTTAATGGGGTGACTACAATATTGCCTCCAAGGGTTTGGCGTAAATCTATATATGCTTTTTTTAGATCACATGTTGCCTGTAGAACCTTGGTTTTCCATTCGCCCAGTTTGCCTTGAGTGAAGTAAATATCAAGTTTTGTTGCATATCCAAATTGGTAACGATATTCAATACGTTTTTTGAGATTGTTAATCGTTGCAGTGATTTCTTTAACTAATTGTAGGTACTCTTGATGATATACGCAGGAAATATACACACTTTGAATTTGCTGACGCAGATTGAGTATATGATTAATAATTTCATATGTTTTTGCCTCAAGATCGTATTGTGCAATTTTTTTTCTCAAGGGTACTTGCCATAGGTCAGATAGAACAAAGCTCAAATCAACTTCTATGTTGGTATGTAGGGACTTGTCTTTCGTTGGTTTTTTAAATATTGTTTCAAGGCGTGGGTTGGAATAAAACCCTGCTTGTATAAGTTCCGCATTGCTGATGCCAATATTTCTAAGTTGCGTTTGCAAAGAAAGGTTGTTTTTTATCCCGATTTCAATTGCATTTTCTAGTGTCATGCCTTGGTTCAAAAGTCTGTCAACAGATTCCTTGCCTGTATTTTTTTGCCATGCAGGCTGTATTGCAAATCGTTCTATTGATTCATCTTTGACGGTTTTAAATGTTTTTTTTGCGCTTTGGTGTTGGCAATTGGGTATTATAAGTACAAGACTTATTGCGCAGATGTGATATCGTTTCATTTTTCACACTCTTTTGTTGTTGAAGGTTCTCATGATTTTCTCCCTTTTTAGGAATAACGTGGAATAAGGTAAACATTCCTCCATGATCCATGATCCCCATAGGAACCTCTGCATGTGCATTTACAATGTGATGTAGCTTATGACAATGAAAGCGCCAAACTCCTGGATTAAAGGCAACAAATTCAACATCACGTGTAGTTCCTGCAGCGACTAATATTGTAGAACCTTTAATTTGTGCTTGCTCAGGTATAGGACCGCCCTCAGTGCCGACTACATTCCATACGTACCCATGTAAATGAATGGGGTGACTATCCATAATGACATTGCTAAACCTAATTCTTACCCGTTCGCCCTGCATGACAGTTAGTACGGGAATATTTGGGCCAGAACGCCCATTAAAACCAAACCAATTAAAATCCATAGTAACTAAATTAAGATACTGATTGCCCGGTGGTATTGCCCATTGTTGTAACATAATTACAAATTGCTTATCAATTTTGTGGTTATATGCCTTAGGATGTATCACAAATGTCCCATGGAGTCCCATATGGTCTTGACGCATTACGTTATACCCAGAATGATACATAAGCGTTCCTGATTGGTTTAAAGTGAACTCGTAAGTGTATGTTTCACCCGGCATAACAGGTCTTTGTGTTTCTGGGGCTGCGCCGTCTTGATCGTTGGGAACCTCTATTCCATGCCAATGAATCGAAGTTGGCTCGGGCAGTTCATTTTTTAAAATAATACGTACCCGATCACCTTCGGTAGCTTCAAGTGTTGGACCTGGCGTTACACCGTTATACCCCCAACATTTCATTTGTTGATATTTTGGAGCGTGTTTCATTTTTTTCGGGACTTTATTTTTTTCGGGGACTAGATGCGCAATTTCGGACTTACTCTCATCTACAAGTAGTTGTTCAATTGGTTGTGCTATCAAGGTGAATACTTTTACATTGCCATCCAGCTCATAGCCAAGGGGCGGTACGCCCGGAGTATGGACAACCCCCATCTGTTTACCCATTAATGGTGGTGGTTTAGAGATTTTTTGCCCCGGAGCTTTCCAGGGGATAATCTTCTTATGACTCAGATGCTTATGTTTATCATTTTTTTTGTCTGGCTTTTGATCTGGGATTTCCTTTTTTTCTCCTATTTTTTGGACAGGTATCGAAGGTACTGATTGTATGCTTGTACTTATTACAGACAACAAAATATAGATATACGCTACTCTCATGATGATTATTCCTTTTTTGCAGTTAATAGTAAAATAGATAATTTGTAATGTCAATTACCGTACAGTTTTTAGTTTCAGAATCTATATTAAGGGGTTTTTTAGGCGGCAACAAATTAAGCTTATACATACCAGATTTTCGCAAAACTTCCTTTAAATACACGCAATCATAAGTAAAATAATACTAATTATTATACCATTATTTCATTTTGAGCAACAAGATTGAACTAGCAGCAAGTTTTCTCTCCCCTTATTTCATTTGGCTGCATAAGATTGAAAAAATCAATCTCCTTAGTCAATTTGAAACTCAAATGGAACTGGCAGGCTCATTCTGGACCGGGCTCAATAATAGCATCCCAGCCACATGGGTTATCTTCTATATTAATCTCTTTTTTTTCTAGAAATTGAAAACCTTCTTTTAATTGCTCTTTAATTCTTGCGGCATGTCCTCCACCAACAATAATCATGGTATATACATCTTGTGCATTTGCCTCATCCTGTTTGACAATTTCGGCCTGCTCTAAGATCTTTACCATACATTCCACATCATTAATCCAGGAATTTCTTAATGGTAAAAAATCAAAAATATGACGTGCATGCAAGCAAAATAATTTACTATCAGCATCTTTCCATTCTAATGCACAATTTTTTAACAATTTTTGCTGAGTATTATTATCGCACTTACGCAGTATAGTTTTTTTATTTCTTATATGTGCATAAAGAGGATTCACTATAGTTGGCAGTAAACAAGCCAACCCAATCTTTGTTGTCTTTTTGCTTGCAAACAGGGGAAACAGGAGGCTCATTGTTACCAGGGTTTGCATCTGGGCTAACCCTATATTCTGCCTGTTTTCTATATTAAAAGAATTAATATTATTTTGTAAAAGAGTATCATGTAAACCACTAAGAAGCACCGTTTGCTTAATGCCCGGTTTTACATAACAAAGTAATCTTCTATACCAACGATAAAGCGTCTTGGGTATAAAATCAGCAAATCTATTTTTTGAGTTAAAAGAAAACCAATCTTCTACCAATACCTGCGCTCTTGTCCGTTTTGCTAAGCTTATTATTTTATCTATTTGCTTTTTTGTTTCTCGGATAGCAACATGTTCCGGATGAAAAATTGATGAATTAGAGAGACTTCGCGTATCCACAATATTATTGTGCCGATCCCAAAGTATGATAATATTCTGTGTTCTATTTTTATCTAATTTTTTTGTCAGCAGATTTATTTTGTATATAAACGGATACGTTGAATTTATAGGTAATAAAGATAAAAATAACAGTAATATTAATTTTTGAATTCTCATATGTTTGCCCCCCAAATATAAAGCATATAGTTTTTTTGTTCTTATAGAGTATATGTTAAGTCCAAATAAGAAACTTATCAAATGGTCTATAATTAGTACATGCTGTTGCAATTCACAACCAATTTCTCACCGCATTTGTCTTTTTTTGCATATATTTTAACTAAAAAATGCCTACTTGGTTATTTTTTGCTAGAAGGGCTTCATCATCACTTACCAAAAGATACCCTTACCCTTATTGTATTGACACAATAACGACCTATTCGATATTTTAAAATAGCTAATGCGTTTATAATTTTTTTTTACAATGGTGAGGGGTATAATGAAGTTTTTGCTTTTTATTGTTCTCTTTATTCTGCTTGCATTTATTGGCTGGCAGTTATGGTATGTTTTTTTAATCAATCTAAAAGAACCTACATACGTCGTTTTACAAAAGAAGAACGAGTATGAAATTAGAAAATATGACCCGTATCTTACTGCCTATATTACATTTCCGGGTTCATACAAAACCGTTACAAATAAAGGGTTCAGGGCTCTTGCAAACTACATCTTTGGTGATAACAAGCAAAACGTGAGTATGCCAATGACCACCCCCGTGTTTGTCGAAAAAGAAGCAAAAATTGATGGATATATTATCACATTTGTAATGCCCGCTTCTTATAAAAAAGAGACCCTTCCTGAACCAAAAGATTCTCGAATAAAAATCGAAGAAAAAACTTCTAAAAAGGTAGCCGCATATCATTTTTCTTGGTATCCATCAGCCAGACGCGTTGAACAAAAAAAGAAGGCATTTATGGCACTTTTAAAGCGAGATGGTATAACACCACGTTCTCCTATAATTTTGGCTCGCTATAATCCCCCATTTGTTTTACCATTTTTAATGCGGAATGAATTATTGGTTGTTATCGATGAGTAGTTTAGCGCATGTTATTGGATAAAAGATATTTTTTTGCTGTTGAAAGATGGAATTTTAGTCTTTTCTGATCCATTTTTTTTAATAGAAAAACCATAATTGCCATTCTCGGTAATTTTTTAAAAAATTTCTTATGGGTGTAAATAAAATTCCAATAAAGGCCATCCCAAATTTTGCACCAATCACCAGCTCTGAAATTACTCATCTTTCGTATATAGTTTGAACTACTTATGTATGGCTTTGTTGTTATCATTCCACCATCAGCATACTGGCTCATTCCATAAACATTTGGAATCATTACCCATTCATATGCATCAATAAATAACTCCATGAACCATTTGTATACCCAATTTGGATCTGTTTTTGTTAATAACATAAAATTTCCCAGTACCATTAAGCGTTCTATATGGTGACAATAACCATACGTTATAACCCGTTTGATAACATCGTCTACTGGCGCAATTCCGGTTTGAGCTAAGTAAAAGGCTTTTGAAAGCTTCCTTTTGTGATGCCAAAAATTCATTTTTTTCTCTTTCGAACCTTCAAGTAGATATATGGCCCTTACAAATTCTCTCCATCCAATAATTTGTCTAATAAAACCTTCTAGAGAATTGAGAGGTATCTTTTTTTTCTTTGCATAGTCAACTGTTTTTTCAATAACTTTTTTTGGTGTCAATAATCCAATATTCATAAGTGGTGAAAGGACAGAGTGGAAAAGAAATGCTTCCTTTTCCTGTATTGCATCTTCATATGATCCAAAATTTTCCAATTTATGCAGCAAAAAATAATCAAGCCATTTTTCCGCCTCTTTATAAGTTGTAGGATATATAAAATTATCGGTATCTCCATAATTATTACTAAAATAGGTTTCAACGTAAACTTTCGCCTCGTTTACATAGTTGTTTATTCCTATGGTAGGTATACTCGGTATTTTCATACCTTTTGGAATTTTTAATCTATTCTCTTTATCGAAGCTCCATTTACCACCAACCGGCCCACCATTTTCTACAAGTATATTCTGTTTTTTTCTCTGATCTATGTAAAAAGAGGCCATAGAATAGCGTCTTTTGTTATTAAAAAAAGACGCTATTTCTTTTTTTGTATTTAAAAAACCAGGCGTTTCAATAATTTCTGCTTTGTATTTTTGTTCTAACTCATGATCGACAGGATCAAGCATAAAACAGTTGTATTTTTTTAGATCAATCTTTTTGTTATAATCGACGTAGATTACGGTATATCCTTTGCTCTCCAAAAAATCGTAGTAATATTTCATTGATGCTCTGAGCAGAACCAGTTTCTTCTTGTGAAATTTAAACGCCGTAAAATATTTTGGTTCCTCAATTAAAAAAATAGTTCGTCCTTTTTTTAGTCCTGGATTTTTCTTGAATAATTGATTTGGAAATATAATCAATGCTTCTTTCATGAACGCTTCATCTTTTGATTTCTGCTTTTTTTGCTTCAATACTCTCATTTTTTTCAAACGCTTTTAGATATTTCCCATAGCCTTCTTTTTCCAAATCTTTGACGGGGATAAATCTGATCGCCGCAGAATTTATACAATATCGCAATTTTTTAGGTCCTGGACCATCGGTAAATAGATGTCCCAAATGGGAATCAGCTTTTTTGCTTCTTACTTCTGTGCGCACTATTCCGAGAGAGCGGTCCTCTTTTTCAAGAATATTTTTATCTTCAAGTGGCTTGGTAAAGCTTGGCCACCCTGTTCCAGATACGAACTTATCTTCAGAACTAAATAAAGGCTCTCCGGAAACTACATCAACATAAATCCCTTTTTTCTTGTTATCCCAATATCTATTTTTAAACGGCTCTTCTGTACCATTCATCTGAGTTACTTTATATTGCAAAGGAGTTAATTTACTTTTTAAATCTTGATCAGACGGTTTTTTGTATTCTTTTTCGGAATTTTGCCATACCTTTTTAAAAAATGTATCACGGCCAGAAGCATCACGATATAACTTATACCTCATAGGGTTTTTCTTATAATAGTCTTTATGATAATCTTCAGCCTCATAAAACCTGGATGCTTTGACAATTTTTGTCACTATTGGCTTTGCAAATCTTCCTGATTTTTCTAGTAGTTTTTTAGATTCCAAAGCTTCTTCTTTTTGTTTCTCGTTAACATAAAAAATCACAGTCCCATAGTGTGCGCCTCTATCTGCAAATTGTCCTTTTTCATCGGTAGGATCTATACTTCTCCAAAAAACATCAAGCAACTTTTTATATGATATCTTTTGAGGATCATACGTTACCTTGAAAGCCTCTACATAACCCTTTTTTGCGTAATCTTGATACGTCGGATTTTCGTCCTTACCTCCTGCATATCCTACAACAACGTTTTTTACTCCGTCTAAACTTTCAAAAACTGCCTGTGAACACCAGAAACATCCTCCTGCAAATAAAGCTTTTTCAGTTTTAGCTTTGTTTAAAAACATTATACCTACCCCTGCAATCACAATAATTGCTCCTACAAACAAATAACTTTTCATAGATGCTCCTTTTTACTTTACCAGTTTAATTTCACTCGGACGCCAAGATTTATCAAAGAAGGCTTCGAGCGGACTGTAAAGGCGTAATACAGTAAACCAACCTTTTGCTGGATCTGTTTGAATCCAGTTTCCATCTGGTACATTTTTAGGTTGATCTGGTCCAAAATAAATTGTTATCGAACCATCAGGATTTGGTACAGCAGAAGGTGAAGGATAACTTTGGCTGCCAGCCCGTGGATATTGCTGTGATGTTTGTAACATTGAACGAGTTTGATTATCGTACACTGTAAGCGACCAAAATCGTGCAGCTGGAATATTTTTTGGTAAGTCAATCTTGTAGGTTTGAGAACCGTCAAACGGCTTGCCTGTAGAGTCGACATTGGCAAGCAGATATTGGGAGCCAATATCTGTCAGTCGCATACACATAAGTGGCGTAATACCGGTTGCAGAATAAAACATTGCTGTCCGTGAATAGAGTTTACGCGCTCCAGTATTTGGAAATTGTTTGGCACCTTTTTTAGTAATCATTGGAGGTGGATTAAGAAAATTGTAGCCACCTTCCCATAACATATTCCACCAAGCCGATGATTCATCATAAAAACGAAACTGTTTAGCCGGCAACGCACCCATACCAAGTGTGCGGGATGCAGCATTGCCAAACGCTGCTGCTTTTTCAAGAATTTTACGCATACGTTCATCTGGTGTAAAAGCTTTACCTTTAACAATTCCAATAGCTGCAAATTGACCTGCAATTTCAGGATCAAGTGCCTCGGCTGGTTCCATTTGTACCAGTTTATGTAACATCTCAAAATAACTATAATCATTAGGATAGATACTGTTTATTACTTTTTTCGACCCTTCTACAAATCGTGGTGTTTTTGGTTTGGCTGGTATATGTAATGATTTAATTTTTCCTGATAAATAACTGGAAATAGGAGTTCCAAGACCACCCGGCCTATAAGGATAAATTTTTAAACTCTCTTTGATTATGGCAACAACCGGTTTTGGATTATTTTTTATAAGAAATTGACGCCCCAGTATTACAACCCGCAAGGTTCTAGACTTACGAACTATGAATTCATTTTCTGGCAACGGACCGTTGTAACCCGGTCCAACTAGCAAATATTTTCCACCTTTACCCCGTTCGGCACCACCAAAGCCAAAATCACTGATATAACGAAACCACATATCATCAATGATGCCCAAAGCTTCCGGCGGAGCTTCAAAAACAACTGGTCCTTCACTGAGATCAAGAAATGTAATGTAGTAGATAGTGTCAGTATTACCAGTCAAAAATAGCCCTTTTGAATCCATCAGCTCTGAAAAAAGTAAAACATCATTGTCTTCAACACCAATATCGAGTAGGCCTTTGCGGAAAGCATATAAAGAAACACCCCTTGTTGAGTTCATAAATGTATTAACCCCATTTATGTAGTCCAATTCATCACGAATCTTTGCAGCGGTCTGCCGAGTGGGATATCCATCCTTAAATTGCAGCGCACCTAATCTTGTTTCAACTTCATCAGGAGTTGTTATCGAGTTTAACAGTTTTTCACTGATTTGGGTAAAGCTACTGCTAATCCACAAAAGACTAAGAGGCATAATGATGCTGAGAATTTGTTGCCGTCTGTTTTTTTTCATTTTTTATCTCCCTTTTAAAATATTCTCATTTCCACTTCTCTTTTTTAAGTAAAAATCTACTCTTTTTAGTATAACAAATAGTTCTTAGGAATTTATATAGAATAGCTTTTAGGCGACTTTTAGGCTTTTGGGCTTCAAAAAATAGTCTGGATGTCATGTAAAAATAGTGTCATTTCAACCTGTTTTTTTGAAACAGATCAATAAGATAGCCAACTTTCATCTCCACTACTATATTTACTCCAAGTTATCTTAGACATTTACGACTCTTTCTTGAAACATCAGCTTCACATGAGTAACATTAAATCAACGACTCTTTCGGTATATAAGCCTATAGAAGGAAAAAAAGATGAAAAAATATCTTATTTTATCACTCATTACTTTTACTCAATTAATTTCAGCAAACATAATTATGGAAAATCCACAAACCAAGAACAAAAAAGCACTAACCAAATCGTTACTTCATACAGTAGAAAAACATAAAACGAAAATAGCGCAAGATCTAATTAAAAAGGGTGCTCTTGCAGGAACCTCCGAAGATATCCCTATTGATATAGTAAAAAAAATTTTAGAAATATCGTACAAACCTGAATGTATAGATATAGAGGATTTATCCTATTTAAAAATAGTTCACTGGGGATTTGATAATACGTTACATATAGGTGAAATGATTGTAAATAAAAAATTGGCGGATGAAATCATTGCTATTTTTACAGAACTATTGCAAGCAAAATTCCCTATAGAAAAAATCAGGCTAATTGATGAATATGATGCAGATGATGACAAATCCATGGCAGACAACAATAGCTCTGCTCTATGCTGTCGACCTATAACTGGCAAAAAAAAGTTCTCAAAACATAGCTATGGAATTGCTATCGACATAAATCCCATCCAAAATCCTTATGTTAAAAAATCAAAAAATATAGTATTACCGCCTGAAGGTAAAAAATACATAGATCGAAGCAAAACACAAAAGGGAATGATTTTAAAAGATGATCCTTGTTATACAGCATTTACAAAGAGGGGTTGGATTTGGGGAGGAGACTGGGATCCACTTACTAGAGTGGACTATCAGCATTTTGAAAAAGATTTGTAGGGTTCCTCCAAAACATTTTTTTGGAAAATTTCGCTATCTACTCAACTGAAACAAAACTCTTCTATAGCAGCTTGTAATAGAAGTTCGCATTTGTGAAGAAGTTCTTCAATATCTTCTATTATTTTTCTTTGGCCTTCAAGACTTTCTTTTAAAGGAGTAAATTTGATTTCCATATATTTTTCTAAATCAAAGCCTAGCTCTTTTTTGTCTGCAAACTGTAGAATTTGCATAATTCCTTTTAGTACATCTTCTGCAAACAAAACAAAAAGAGGAGTATTAACCATATTCTCCAACAAGCTAACGGTGGATTTACTATAAGAAAGAGCCTTTAGAAGGCGCTTTTTCCCCTCTGGTGTAGAATATTTCTCCATAGCCTGTTTAAAAAATTTTTCGACGCCTAAATCCATAAATTCTTTCAATATTTCTAAATTTTCTTTGCTATATACAAAATCTTTATAGAAATTATTTGCTAACTCCATAGCTCGAATGTCTTCTAGTAACTCAGGAGAGTCTTTGTACTCAGTTTTCAAAGTCAAAATAATGTGCTCAAGAAGATTATAAAAGGCTTCTACATCTTTTTTATCGAAATCGTTAATCCAAACATCGACTTTTTGTTGAAGCTCCGCAAGTTTTTCTAGTTCCTCAAAATACGTTAATGTGGTTGCATCTTCTTTGTTCAATCGTTCTCCAACTCCATCAATAGCTTGCTTGAGATCTACTTTTTTAGCATCTTGAAATGATGATCTCAAATCCAAAAAGATTGCATTTAAGAATGCATACGCCTCATTTTGTTTAGATCGCAATTTTTTTGAACACGCGCTTTTAAAGCAAGCTTTTTTCGTAAATGATTGAACCTTTTCCAATTTTTGGCCCACCAATAGAATGCAAAAGATTACAAGTACTGTTCTTACAAATTTATTTTTTATTTTTGTCCATATCCAACCAAAAATCAGTCCAAATAAAACGCCCGCTATTATCCACCCTAAGAGAAAGCTAATTAAGTAAGGGCCAGACCCAGTTGCCTTAGTCAACCCGAGCAAAAGGTTTGAAATCCCAAAAACGATAGGAAAGATTTTTGGCATAAAGGCCTCCTGTTAAATATAATGCGATACATATATCAGACTTACTAACTACAAAATTATTTTAGTATACTTGCACATTAAAACAATATAACAAAGATAGAAAATTAGAGCAAAGCCTGCTCAAAATCACGCCTGGCACAGCCAAAAACTTTTTTTAAGATAAGTTACACTCTCATATACATTAATTAGCCCATTTTTTATATTTCTCATATAGTCTTTGATGCCCGTAAACCAAAATTTTCAATCTTCACCCTCTATATCTTCATCAGAGATTATAATTCCTTTCTTACACTATTTCTACTTTGCGCTAGTTTTTTGTTTTGTATTGACAATCAACTTTCGATATTTATAATCGGTGTAAATAAAGTTTCAATTTATAACACTTACACTTATTAAAGGGGTACTTGTGAAACTACTTCAAAAGAACATAAAAAAAGTTTGCACTTCTACAAACCTAAATAATCTATTTTGGTGTGGCTCCTGGCAATAATTAGATTTATCTCTTCTCTTTTTTAACAAATTTTTACTGGAAGTCTCATGAAAAAAATTAACTTTAGTCTTTATACTGTATTCTTACCGTTACTGCTTATGTTAAATCAAAAGAATATGGGTATGAAACTATTTGTCCATAATCCGAACATTAAAAGAAGCATTTGCAAGTTGTTGAAAATAGGAGGAAGCGTTATAACCAATAAAAAATCTGAAATTGGGATCGAAAAAAAAGATATAATAGATTCTATAGCTAAAGAGATATCTTGTTATAAAAAGCCACTGATACTGATTCATGGTACCGGTTCATTCGGACATCCGATTGTAAAAAAGTATAATCTTACCGAAAAATTTGATCCCACAAAAATAATTGAAACACATACCTCTGTAAAAAAACTGAATAGAATGGTAGTTGACTCGCTTTTATTCTATGGAATTCATGCTATTTCTATAGAACCAATGAGTAATACCATTTGTGAAAATGGAAAAATAAAACAGATGTCAACAGACGCAATACAACATATGCTTGAAAATGGCTTTCTTCCTGTTTTGTTTGGCGATATCGTTATGGATGAGCAAAAAGGGGCCTCCATACTTTCTAGTGATAGAATAATAACGTATCTGGCAAAACAATTTGAAATTGATACTATTGGATTTGGCTTTTCTGAAGATGGGATATATGACTGCAACGGTAATACAATTCCAGAAATAAATCCGAAGAATTTTAAAGATCTTGAAGATCAAATCGGATTATCTGAGCAACACATAGATGTTACTGGTGGAAGAATTGGAAAAATTAAAGAAATATTACAGAGTGATGGTACCACCGCATATATATTTAATGCAAAAAAAAGGGGAAATATAACACGGTTTTTAGATGGTGAAAAAATAGGAACCAAGGTGATATCAGAACTTCAACGCAAAGATAACTCAGGAAAAAAGTATGACACGTAATCTATTATTCATATTATTACCTTTTTGTGCTTTTATACAGGCAATTCAGACCCCAATTAAAATATTAAAATTAGGTGGTGGAGTTATTACCGACAAGAGTGCCGCAAAAGGTGTTGCAAAAAAAGAGGTAATAAGGGCTATAGCAAAAGAAATTGCCACATACCAAAAGCCTCTCATTATTATAAATGGAGCTGGATCTTTTGGACACCCGCTGGCAAAAAAATATAAACTAACAACAACATTTCATGATTTGGGAACAATAGAAACACACAACTCAGTAAGAAAATTAAATTCTATGCTGGTTGCTGCTTTAGTTGATCAAGGGGTTAAAGCAATTTCTGTAGATCCAATGAGCTGCATCTTGTGCAACAATAAAAAAATAACATCAATGGAAATCAAAATTATAAAAAACATGCTTAAAATTGGATATGTACCTGTTTTATTTGGCGATATGGTTATGGATGAGGAAAGAGGAGCATGTGTCCTCTCGGGAGATAAAATAGCACCCTATTTGGCAAAACAGTTAGGCAATTGTGTAATTGGCATAGGCTCTTTGGAAGATGGAGTTTATGATGATCATAAAAAGATTATTCCGCAGATAGATAGTTTTAATTTTGATCAGATTAAAAAAAATATCACTGGCTCCTTATACATAGATGTTACTGGTGGGATGCTTGGAAAAGTAAAGGAGCTGCTAGAAATAAAAGGCCTTACTTCTTATGTATTTAATGGCACAAAACCAGAAAATATTAGGGCTTTTTTATGTGATAAGGAGATTGGAACAAAAATAGTATCTTAGAAGTTAGACCCGTCTTTACATCACAAAGAAGTTATGGAATAATTGACTGGACAAAAGATCTAAAAAATCAATTGCTTGATTGAGAAAGGAGAAGCTCAATGCTCAATAAAACAAAAAAACTGTTCATATGCGTATATCTCATATCCACCTTCGCCAGCTTAATACCTAATATTTATTCAGAAAATAACGGGTATCACCCCGAAAATCTGAACTTTAGCAATGACAACTCTTCTCCTTTAATTTCAGCAACGAGCGAAGAAGAGCCGTATACCCCTCCATCTGACGAAGAAATATTTGGAATGTTTCCATGGAACAAATTTCAAGAAGCATATAAAACACCTGTCAAGTCAAAATTAATGCTTCAAGATGCTCAACTATCAAAAGAGCTAAAAAAAATATCCTCTCGTATGTGCCCCCCCCGAATAAAAGAATTTATAAAAGCGTACAAAAAGCTTGGCCCAAAGGCATTCAACAAAAAATTTGCCAAACTTCTTCCACGAGTAACTATATTGCATGGTCCAAATGGAACCGGCAAATCTACACTGGGAGTATTGATTGCAAAAAAACTCAATGTAAAGCTTCTTTTTATTAACTCCGGGTTCCTTGGCTCAATATATAAAAATTCTGAAGAAGTAAATTTAAACGAAGAGATTGCCCCCTTAATTGATGATGGAACACCGTGTGTTATTGTTTTTGATGAAGCTGATGCTATTGTAGGAAAAAATAATTACAGCGACAATTTTAATAAAAATAGATCAACGGCTATTGGCCAAATGATGGATATGCTCGAAAAAAAAGGTAACTTTGTTCTTATCTGGACAACTAACCATGTCGACCAGATAGGGGAAAGAATGAAAGACATATGCGGACTTTATAGGATAATAGAGATTCCGCGGCCTAATTTTGCAAAACGGAAAAAAATATTAGAGTATCTAGAAAAAAGAGTAAAAAACGCTTCCGATGAGTCCTTGAAGTTCATATTCGAAAAAAGCTTTGAGGAAGAGCCTTGTTCAACGGATAAAAATTGGAAACGATATTTTCATTCATCTTTTTCTGATTCTATCGCTAAAAAAACAAAGGGATTTTCCATCGGAAATCTAGAAAGATTATTCAAAGAAGTTTTATTAAGCTCACTAGCTAGGCTGCCTAAAAAAAATAATAGGCAACAGACCGCTATTTTTACTGAACAAGACTTCAATGAGCTATCCGATTTAATTAAAAAAGAACTTATATAGAAAAGAACATCTTTTAGATTTTATAGAACAAACTCAGCAGAATATAAAGCATAATAAATTACTTAACAGACCTTATAAAGTAATTCATCGCCATCCAAAATCGAAGATCTTCTAGTCTTTTATTAGCTTCATCTTGACTTTCTATTCTTACAGCCTCTAGATAATTTGGGTTCTTTTTAATAAGGCAAATTGTATCTTTTGTGTAATCTAAATAATCTTCCATATCCCCAATATCATGTTCAATTTTATTCCTATGAGAATCAGAAAAATCACCCGCCAATATAGCCTCTTTCACTTTATTAAAATTGTTTTTTGCACCAATAAGTTTTTCCTTTATATAAGTTAGATTGTTATAGGCAGCCATTAACGAATTTTTATACTCACCTAGCTCTGAATCTATTTTTTCCATTAATTCTTCATAATTATTATGATATTTTTGCATTATTTTAAACATTACTTGATTAGAAGCTTCTTTACGTAATTTTTGAGCCTTTTTTATTGCATATGTAGGTGTTTTTCTATATAAAAAACGGCTTACAGCTACTGTTGGCAAAATTGCAGCAGACAAAGCCAGAAATGCTTTTATAAAAGAAGTATTATAATCATATCTACTGTATCTTTTATAGATACCGTACGACAAAGTAGATGAAGCACATCCAAAAGACGTTGCGTACAAAATGGCCTTTCTTAAGGATATTGCAGAAATATTACAGGAAAAAATCATGGTAAATAACAATGTTATTGCAAAAGACTTTTTATTTTTCATTTTCATAATCCTATTTAAAGCTTAATAATTATACTCCTATGAGCTACTTTTTTATAATTCAAGATAGCCACGCTACACAATTTGAATATCGAATCCTTTCAATAAACCCATAACCTCCGGAAAAGAAAATTTCGCTTTTTTAACCTTATTTACAAGAGGATCAATAACATAATTTAACGCGCCGCAAAAATTTGACTTGGTCAAATTGCAATGACGAAAAAGAGTGGCCTGAAGATCTGTTTTAGAAAAATCCGCTTCGATTAAACAGGTGTTAACAAACGTGCAATTGTACATTTTACTTTCGATAAAAGAGGTTTTTCGCATATCAAGATCTGAAAAATTACAATATTGTATAAATGATTTTTTTATATCTATAGAAAATATAAAATCGGTATTACATTTGAAAAATTCGGCTCCAATAATTTTGCATTCTTCAAATAAGACCTCCTGCAAACGACAACCCTTTAGGTTAACAAGACTAATATGGCAATTTCTGAATGAACAATAACAAAATTTTGCATTTTTCCAAGAGCTTTCTGTAAAATTACAACTTTCAAATGAACAATTAGAAAATGAACATCCAAGAAAAGATATCCCTGAAAAATCCTCAAATTTAAATGTTTTATCTTCTGACTCATTAGAAAAACAATTAACCATTAATAGCCTCTAATACCAAATTTACAATATTTTTACACCACAAGGCTCTTTTGAGGATAAACAAGTTTGCGTAGAAAGTAAAAGCTCAAATTAATTCCATCTTTCCACGGTCCTGATTTCCTAGAACTAAAAGAAGAGCTTGCGGTAACCCTTCAAAAGAGTCCTACAATAACAATACGTAAATTTACGGAACCAACAGAACCATAGACACAGAACAAAATAATTGCCTATTATTGTTATAGG
>Ga0180438_10001605_pt1 | contig 39813 bp, 49 predicted proteins | sample SS_ome_12_FD_132455 | JGI IMG/M metagenome (GOLD analysis project Ga0180438, IMG submission 132455) | Hypersaline lake sediment archaeal communities from the Salton Sea, California, USA - SS_3_D_2 metaG | ecosystem: Environmental > Aquatic > Non-marine Saline and Alkaline > Hypersaline >... | reverse complement strand
ATAGTAGTGATTGCGTATTCTTTACCCAATCCTCGATGTTATCTACCTTCTCGATAGCCATCTCCTGATTCATATTGTCAGGGAACAGGCGACCCTCAGCAGTATCGGCGAGGAAGTTAGGTTCAAGGGCAGAGATAATCTCCCCATCTTTAATAAGACCAAACTCAGTATCGTGGCCTAATGTTAACATCTTAACTCTCCTTATCAAAAGTTAGAATATCTGTGATGAATTGATGAACGTCTATCTTGGCTCGTTCGTAGCTGTTTGGCCTTTTCTTGGTCACGTAAGAAGCGTTAATCACTGGCGTCTTTACTACAGACCTTGATTCATCTGAGTAAATACCTAGATCACCTATAAACCAGCCATTGCGACCGTAATACGTTAGTTGGTTAGTCTCGTCGAACTCATCAGCCATGCTTACAAGGTCTGGTACACGATCTTGCCAATTCTTAATAGCACTGACGTACTTCTTATTCAGAGCATAATAAGGTACAACCATGTGCTCGTCACGAGTAGTCAAAACTACATCGTAGGTCTCAAAGAGGCGAGGATTCGTGAGTCCGCCTTCTGGTGTAATTGCTCCAAGGTAGGCAACCATTGGAGACACGCCGAGATTACGGAACTTCATGTAAGTAGCTGGTGCAGATTGTGAATTGTCATACTGACGGAAGAACCCAAGAGCTGCCACCATAATCCAGTACGGAAGTTCACTACCAAAGTGAATCTCCTTGTAGAGACCGCTGCGACGTTTCTTTATATGACCGCCTAAGTTCTCGACAACATCTCGAAAACCAGTTTCTTCAAACATAGTCTGGCAGGTATGTTTGAATGAATCATCCATGGAGGCATGACCAGTCCCTTCCAGATCTAGGACACACCCCAACAAGCCTTTGTGATTACTACGAATATCACTATTCACGCTGCCAACACAGTGCTGATTTGGTATGATAATGTCATCGCCCTGATCAAACTTCAAAGTTAGATGGATCATTTTCCCTTCCTATTTATCTAAGTACCCACTACCGCCACAGACAGGACAAGTGATTGTCTTGTCTTTATTCTGCTGTGGATGTATTCCAGTTATTACAACCGTCCCGTGCCCTCGACAGTTAGGACATATAACACCGTCTTCAATTACATCTCGCAGTGTCCTATGTACCTTTGTCTCGTGGATGGCATGTTCAGGGTATTGCTTTCGTGCTGTCATGCTAGAATAGCCCTCTCAGTTATGGCAGGGTGAACGAACTTACGATACCCACCACGTTCCTGAATCAGTGGGATACGTTCCTTGCCGTTGCGCACAATGTAATCAAAGCACTTAGCCATACAGGTCTGGCGATATTCAGATGTCAGGCTAGGTGCTGAGTTGATCTCAATGACGTAGGCATTACCTGTTGCATCGACCATGACATCAACACCGCCAAAGTCTAGCTCACTCAGGTTAAAGGCTTCAACCGACACCTTCACAGCTTTCAAAGGCCAATCATCCCAGCGTACATTATCAAAGCGACCACCACGAGCCACGTTCCAAGCAATGTCATCAGGATTGCCCGGCGTCTTCTTAGCTACTGAGGCTACACGCCCCTGAACTATGAACACACGATACTCAGCCACCTTGTTAATCAGCTCAGAGAAGTAGTAATTACCTTCACCAAGACGGTTAGTAATACGAACAAGCTCATCATAGTCGTTAGCAACATACACATTACGACCACGAGAATGCCGACGAGGACGAACAATAAGCGGATATGGATGACCATGACGATCAAACAGGTCAATGCTATCCCATGTAACAGGGCACAGACCACGCTCAGTCAGCTTCATACGAAAGCCAGCTTTGTCATTTACTTCGTGAATGGCGCGAGCAGTGTTAATAACATTCCGTACAGGCACATTACTAGTAGTGCCCCAACGAAATACAAGATCAGTTTCAGGAGGTACATTGCGGTCGTTCCTTATAACACTGATACCAGTTGTTGACTTGGCTGAAATCTCACGGCATGAGGTAGCGCCAAGTTTACGGCGACGTAGCAGAACTACGGACATAGTTTATCTCCTAAGAGTGTTGGTTAAAAATTATCGTCTAGATCAGATACATCTTTATTGACAAGATCAAGCATGTCCTCATCAGTGAAAAGTAATTGAAAATGCTCGCTTTTTAGAGTCCAGCTCATAGTAGTAGTTGAAAGATCTGCATTAAGATCGTCTGTAACATTGGCAAGTGATCCGTATAGATGGAACTGATTAGGCTCCAATACCTGACCGAATAGAAAGTCCATCCACCCATGATCATTAAAGTAGAATGGCCTGTCACTCCTACTATCCCAAGGTACATTTTGAGCCTTCATTTCCTCTTTAGTTTTAATGTAGAGTAGTGGCATAGCCTCCTCCAAAAGCATGATAGTAGTTAATACGTTGTAAGGGCAGCCACTGTCACATAGACGGCTTGTTGTTGTAGTCGTGGAGTCATGGCAATTCATCATCCTCTCGATAATAGGAGAATGTAACAAGCAGATAAAACCCTATTGCCACTACGAATTGAGTTATAAGTGACCAACCTAAAGACCAGCCAATTACGCTGACCACTAGCCCAACTATGAGAGCAAAGAATAGATTACCCATCATGACTTAATCTCCTGATGAACAGTAGGCCCACCCTTAGCTGATTGTACCCACATAACTACACGATATCCCGGATAGTCACGACCTCTCACCAAGAAAACAAGACTACGATTTCTAGGATTAAGGGGTGTAGCAGACCAGACAAGCACATCATCCTTATCTAGTATGCCATACCCACGGTAAACATCTGTCTCCCGATGTATCATCAGCTCACCTGATACCCTAGAGCTTTGATCTGTTCCTTGGTCAGTGACTTACACTTACCATGCTTGTACTTGTCACCACGAAACCAGTTGTTACGCTGACCCGCACCCTGTTGGCTACGACCACCAGCATTCTTATACATCACACTTGTTCCAGATCTCATGACCTTCTCCTGTACATAGATAACATCTCATCATCAGTGGAATACATCTCTTCTAGGCGGTAATACCCTTGATTTATTGACCAAGTTTCACCAATAGAATCTCTTACCCTAATTCTGTCTGGATAGCCGCTACTGCTTACGATTTCTACTGTCTGACCTATCATCCTATCCATTTCTGGAGGCCAGTCTAGTGGCATAGCACTACGCCTGAGACCAGCTTCCCTTAGTTCATCATCAGTCAGTATATACGCCGTGTTTACTGGCCTAGTCACCTTTCACCCCCATTCTCAATTCTAATTCGAATATATGACAGCAGTGGAAGTGTGCATCTTGCCTGTCACTATGCTCATCCATAATGCGTTCATACTCATCATGATCAAAGCAATCCCTTTCGTGATACGTCTCACTCATAACTTCGCCACAAAACATAGCCTTACCCAGTGCCTCAGCCTTGAGTACAGCCAAACGATCAGATATATCCAATGGTTTCATGTAAGAATGCATCTCACATCTCCTGTGTTGGGTTCTAAGAGATTTAATCGGGCAGACTAATACCAATGTACTAGTCCACCCTGTTAAAGCCCTTATGCAGCAAGCTGGCCCTGTTCATCAAGCTTACTCATTCGCTCAATCACCTTGTCCTGAATCTTGTCATCAGTGATTGCATTGCGGATGATTTGATCAACTACCAGAGGAGCGAACACTTGCAGCATTTCATCTCGGCTAATGTCACCCATCAGGTATCCAGTAGCATACTGGCGTTCCATTGACTCAAGAGGGTTGTTCCAAGGCTTAGCCTTCTGCATATCACGAGCTACCTTGTACCAAGGGCGAGCCTTACAACCTTCAAGCCAGTCCTTATCATATTCTACCTTACGTTTGGTAGTTACGTTAGTACCCTTGACATTGTTCTCATCAATAGTCACTTTGAACTGAGCGACAGCCTCGAGCCATTCAACTATGGCACGAAAGCGAGCACTCTCAGGGTTGCGAGCCTGCATGAACCGGACAGCCCAAGCCAAGCCGACAGTATTATTATCCTTACGATGAAACTCCACTAGCCCTTCGATCAGAGCCTTGTGGATAGAAACATCAGATCGTTCACCAGCAATGAAAGCCTTGGTAAACTTCTTAGAGAACACAGTTTCAGGACGAGTTTCCATTTTACACCTCACTTATACAGTTAATATTTTGCCGTCATCGACGACAACCACAACATCAGTGCCCTTCTGGACATAGCCATTACTACCAGCTTGCTTGATAGCTACTTGCTTATCACGAGTAGCCTTACCATGTCGCTGGTAGTTGGTATTTCCGTATTCATCAGCATACTTACGGAAAGCAAAGAACAAATCCATTTTCATAATACACCTCAAGTGTAGTAGTTTTTAGATAATATCGGTATAATAAAACTTATTACATCACTTGTTTCATTACTTAGATCACTATTACTTATGGTCTCTATATCTCTAAAGACCATATTAAATAGTTCCCTTATATTGCGAGGGAGTACCCGCTGCGGGATATTATGATAACCACTTCACACTCACTTGCTGTCGTGTATTGCCTCTCTACCGTCCAATCCCCTCACTAATCAACCCCAGAACTTCTACCGATAGGACAAGCCTTTCATCTTCGACCCTTGGCGTTGACGGGAGATTCACTAAACTCAAGGTTACATTACAAGCCTCGATTCATGGAATCCCTGCATACTTCTACGCTATGCCAGACGTAAGGATACTTTTACTGGTGTGTATCCACCTACCGACCTCGAACTCAATCTCTAAGTCGCACCTGTCCTGATATGTACTTGTGCTAATACAGTCGTACACTCTCAAGTCGAACCTATCTCTACTACTCAGCAAGACCGTCCCCGTAGAGACTGCATCGAGCTGGACTACATCGTAACACTCCAAACAGTAGCCTGTCAACCCCACCTATCCGAAGGTGAACCGTATAACTTGGCGACCAGTCTAACAAAAGGTCTCGTGCCTGTCAAGTAGAGCCAACCTAAGCCGGATACTTAACACTAGTTCTAAGACCACCACGATTCGGCGTCTGTAAGCCTTTGAACCAGCTTGGCGACCATTTTAACAACCTGATCAGCCTTTGTCAACCCCTGTGAAAGCGGGTTGGGTATTGCGTCGAACTGGCAACCACTATGACGGATAGAGAATAGGATGTCAACCCCTGCGCTAAGTGATTGATTAACATAAGAATTTACAGTGATTGAGCTAACAGGGTGTGCTAAGTGATTGATTTACTTGGGGATTATACGACTCCTTATAACACATCGTCATGCGTATAGCATAATATCCCACCCTTGTCAAGCCCCTCCCCAATAGCACAGATTGGGCTGCATGTCAAGCGGAACGGGTGAGAATGAGAATGATTCGCATGTGGGGGCAAGGGGGGCTAGGGGGTCTTAAATTTAGGTTTAATAGCACTTGAGAATTTCTCGTAGAAAATACTGATCTGGGCAAAGTGTAGTAGTTTTCAGAAATTTCCGGTATAATATATTATATAAGATATAATAAAATAAGTATTATATAAAGATTTACTGACCTATATTATATATCACTATTCTTCTTACTACTCTTATTAATAATTTATTAATAATTTATTATCACTGATTAGCTATTCTTCTTTTATTACTGATTAAGTGATACTTATTATATATCTTCTTTTATCTCTTATTGTATAATATAGGTCTTTATATTTCTGTTCCATATTAAACAGACCCTATTTATGGTTTCTGTTTCTGTAACTAAGGCTGAGGATCGACAGACCCTATGGATTCTCTTCTGTCTCTTTTTCTGTTAAGGATGTAAAATGGCAAAACTGAATCTCACAAGAGTTCTCACTCAATTCCAGTCAGCTAGTGCAGCTAATGCTAACTATGATCTGATTGAGCAGGCTATTGAGAATACTCTGTCTAGAGACGGGTCTACCCCTAATGATCTATCTTCAGATCTAGACATGGGCAGTAACGATATCCTGAATGTTGGTGTATTGCATGCAGACGATCTTAAGGTCAATGGCTATGACTCTGTCAACACTATTGTCGATGAAGCTAGTGCAGCCCGTGATGAAGCTGTTATCGCTGCTTCAGAAGCTACAGCCAGTAAAGAAGAGTTCTTTGGTAGTTACTATGGAGCAGCAGCTACTGATCCAATTGTAGACCCCAATGGAGACGCTCCTACAGAGGGGGATCTGTATTGGAACACTAATTCTCAAACTATGAAGGTTTATGATGGCACTGGCTGGGTAGAGGTGACAGTGGGTCTAGTTGGTGGTGTGTCTAGTTATTCATTCCCAGCGGCTACAGCAGCTCAGACTGACTTCATTCTCCCATATGAAGCTAAATATGCTCAGGTGTTCCTAAATGGCGCTGCTCTGTCAGATACAGAGTACACGTACACAGTAGCTACTAAGACCATCGCTCTAACATCAGGTGCCGCTGCTGATGATATTGTCACTGTCCTCACCTACAACGTAGATCACAATGCTCTACCGCCTGACTATGCTACACAGTCGGATGTTGCTGATCTTTCTGGTGTTAGTGACGCCGCTACAGCTCGTACTAATCTTGATGTTTATTCTAAAGCTGATGTTGCTCCGCTAGTCAATAGTTCAGTCACTTATACTGTTGGTGCTACTGGTGACTATGCAACTATTCAGGCTGCTCTTGATGATCTGTCTGCCAAATATCCAGTGAATCAGTCTACTGCTGATGGGGTTGGTATACATGACCCATTTGTGACGCTAGAGCTTCAGTCAGGCTTTGTGATGGCAGAGCAAGTATCAGTCACATATAAAGACCTTGGCTGGATTCATTTAACTTCTGTTGACGCTACTGTGTCCATCACACGCAGTGCTTTAACAGAGGCTCTAGATGGTGGTTGGGTTTATCCAGCGTTCTATGCCTACAAAGCTACACTGCCAACCATCTCTGTGCAGTTTGTTATGGATTCTTCTGGTTCTGCTACAGAACGAAACGGATTCTTTTTAAATCAGTCTAAACTGCTTTGTAGTGGTGGTATACGAAACGCTGGCGCTGATGGTATTCAGGCGTATCAATCAGAGCTATGGGCTAGAGGTTCCGACTTTTCTGGTGCTGGTAGATATGGAATTGTTGTCCATAGGGTGTCTAGTGGTGATTGTTCTTTTGCTGATGTAAGTGGGGCTGGGGACGTTGGGCTGTGGGTCAATGATGGCTCAAATATGAACGCTGAGTCTCTGATTGCGGACAGTTGTAACTATGGTATTCGCGCTACTGATACTTCACGTATCAATGCTAGAGCTGCTGATGCGAGCTCCTGTACTACTCTTGGTGCGCTTGCTGAGTTTAATAGCAGTATTAATTTCGAGGCTGGTACTGCTAGTGGTTCGGCAACTGGACTGTCTGCTAGTGGTAGTTCTTCTATTCACGCTAATATCGCAACGATAAACAACACTACAGTACTGGCTGTAAGTAGTTCGCGTAGTTCTAGCATAGATGTGAGATCGGCTACCTTTACTAATGGTGTTGGTTGCCTCCAGGCAGATAGCAGTAGCTCGATAAATGCGAGAGATACTAATATATCAAATTTTACTGGCAGAGTTGCTCTTGCTGCGTCAAGTTGTAAGATTAATTTGCATTCATCTACAATCACCTCTAGTTATGGTAGTTCTAATATACTAGCTCAAAACGCCTCTACTCTAAATTGTCGATTCATGACTCTGACTAACTCAACTGCTGGCAGTGTCGGTGTTAGGTGTGAGGGGCAGTCACGAGCAGATTGCTCCAACTCAAACATCAATACAGTAGGTAATGAGTATCAGATATTTCTTGGGTCAACTCAAACTATTAACGGTGCGACTGGAGGAACGTCTATTAATATGGCGGCAGTCAATACTGTGTATTCTGGCGGGATTATATTCCAATGATCAAGCAGCTTAAGGAGTTCAAATAATGGGACGTTCAAGAAATCTAGCTGACAAAGGTTGGCAACTACCAGACTACGCTGCTCCCGAGATCGGCCAGTTTCTACGCGTTGACGCTACTGGTAATAGTTTAGAGTGGGGTGTGCCGGGGAGCGGCACAACTATTCTAGCGGGTTACTACGAAGATGTAGCAACTCCTAGCTCTGTTTCAGGAGTACTTACATTAGCAGTAGGTTATAATGTCAATGAAGTGACACTGACCGAGAACGTAACCACCCTTGCACTACCCTCACCTGCAAGCGGAGACAGCTTTAATATTACGCTGATCTTAAAACAGGATGCCACTGGTAGTAGGACATTTGCTTGGCCTGCGTCAGTTAAATGGGCAGGTGGTGCCTCTCCATCGATATCGAGTGCAGCTAATGCTATAGATATTTATAACCTGATGACGACCGATGGTGGAACTACTTGGTATGGATTCACTGGAGGGAAAGGGTTTGCTTAAACATGGAATCATTGGAGCTAGTGGTCGCTCCGTACCAACATTCCCTGCATATGTGGATACAACATACGCAGGTACGACTACAGGTGGCCCAATTACTGTTGCTCGGCCTGACATTACTGGCGCAAACTTCTTAATCGCTTTTTGTGCATCAAGCTATGTATACTCTGACTTTACACCACCTTCAGGCTGGACACGAATTGCAGCATTGAAAAGTGATTGTGGTAACGACGTTACAATAGATGTATTTTACAGAGTAATTGCTTCAGAGCCAGCTAATTATACATTCTCATTCCCCGGCTCAACAAGTGATGTTGTAGCAGCTATAAGTTCCTTTAGTGGTGTTGATACAGCAGATCCTTTTGATGGATATGAGAATGGTGGTGAGTGTCCCGGTAGAACATACGATCTGTTTCCGGCCCTCACTATTTCTGCTAACAATAGAACAGTTATTTCTTATATCGCTACTGAAGTAGAGCGTACAGATATGGTTACACCACCTACATTTGATGCGCAGTTCACTGATATCTTCTTGACATCGTTAGGTGTTTCTGCTTTACAATGGGGCGCTGCTTATGCAGACAATGTCTCGGCTGGTTCGGTCAATCCTAAGTGGACTGTTCCGATCCCAGGACAGGATGGTTTCTCTGCAGCTATTGCATTGAAAGGGGCTACGTGATGGAAAAAGTATTCAATGAAAAATTGGAGGCTTGTAAACATGAAGTAGACTCTAAGATTGCTAATAACCGTGAGCAGATTACCGACCTACATGACTGCGTGAAAAGATTAACCACGAGCGTAGAGCAACTGCACACGGAGCATCAGTCCTTAAAGGATTCAATAGACGAACTGCTTAAGATCTTCCAAGCTGGAAAGGGAGCTCTTACAGTGATGGGGTGGTTTGGTAAAGCCGTCCGATGGGTAGTAGCTGTTGGTATTGCTATCGGGGCTGTCATTGCTTACATGAAAGGTTGGAAAGTAGGATGATCGACAATGACTATTTCAAACGTGAAGAGTTTGCTTGTAAGTGTGGTTGCGGTTTTGATGCTGTGGACGTTGAGCTTCTCGACATACTTACTAAGATCAGAACCTACTTCAACGCACCAGTCAGTATTACATCTGGCTGTAGATGTGAGTCCCACAACAGAGCTATCGGAGGCTCGCCAACGTCACAGCACAAACTGGGAAAAGCGGCTGACATCGTTGTGCGGGGAATTAACCCGTCCGAAGTATATGAATACATTGACATTATCCTCGAAGGTAGAGGTGGTGCGGGCCTGTACGAAGGCTGGTGCCATGTCGATGTGAGGGATAACAAGGCGAGGTGGTGATTATGGCTTGTAAGAAAGGAAAAGGTAAAGGCAGGGGTAGAGGTCGATGAGTATTCCAGTAATCAGTGGTGTCATCGAACTTGCTAAGATGGGAGTTGATGGAGTCGTAGGCCACTTCAAAGATAAAGCTGCAATCAAGAAAGCCAAGGTTGAAGGTGAGATTCAAGTCATTCAACAGGCAGCTCAGAACACTGCTGATTGGGAAAAGATTCAGGCTGAGGCCAGCAAGGGATCATGGAAAGACGAGTATTGGACTGTCATCCTGTCTATCCCTGCTGTCTTAGTCTTTATTCCTGACATGGTTCCTCATGTTCGAGCAGGTTTTGAGGTACTAAGCACAATGCCAGAGTGGTATCAGTATACGCTTATGGCAGCAATCCTAGCATCATTCGGTATTAGGGTAACTAATTTCTTTAAGAAGTAACAACACCCCTCACGCCGAGAAGAATAATTACCCATTACGCGGTAGTAGGCGCACCCCGAGGGGTTCCTCATTACAGGAGATAGGTATGGACTTGACAGAGGTTCATGAAATTCGAGATTTTATTACAAGTCTAAGAGATGACAACCCTAATGCTGGTTATTCGACTGCAGCTCTATTCTATGAACTGAGTCACACTACACGCCATCGCTCAGGGATTAGACCTCCTTTTACTACTCGTGAGAGGGACTACACAAATCAGAATGGCGATAAGTTTATCTCAGCTCGTAGGATCTTTATGGAGTTTAACGACCCTACTGGCTATATGTTCGCTCTCGAAGTGCTGGGAAGTTGGAAACATTTCCAGATGCTTGAGGCTGGTAAGGTAACTGGCCCTCTGATTGAGGAGTGGAAAGAAGAGCTTGACGCTAAGCTACACGCTGAAGAGATTCAGCATCTACGTGTGCAAGCTGCTGGTGAAGGGTCTACAGCCTACAATGCTGCTAAATTCCTTGCTAGTAAAGAGTATAAGGGCAAGGCTGAAAAAGGCCGCCCCAAGAAAGCAGATATTGAGAAGGCTGCTAAAACTGAAGTAATAAAGCTGAAGACAGTAGATAATGATCTGGCACGTCTCGGCCTTAAATAAGGAGAGTCTATGTCTTCTGCGATTGACAAAATCAGAGAAGCTGCCGAGAAAGATCTACTAACATTTGCAAAGTTGGTAAACCCAAACCGCGTATACGGGAAAGTACACGAGGAAGTCTTTCATTGGTTTACACGTCCGGGTAAGAAAGACAACCAGCTCTTACTGTTACCCCGAGACCATCAGAAGAGTCATTGTGCTGCTGTGTACGCGGCTTGGAAACTCACTAAAGATCCAACTAAAACTATTCTTTACGTCTCTGCTACGTCGGATCTAGCTGAGAAACAGTTATATGCGATTAAGAATATGATCGATAATCCGACCTATAAGATGTATTGGCCTGATATGATTCATCCAGATGAGGGCAAGCGTGAGACATGGTCTAAGACAGAGATTGCTGTTGACCATCCACTGAGAAAAGCAGAAGGTGTTCGTGATCCTTCTATTAAAGCTGCTGGTCTTACTACGAATATCACTGGTTTCCATGCCTCTGATGTATTCCTAGATGACTGTGTAGTGCCCGGTAATGCCTATACAGAGGAAGGTAGGGGTAAGGTAGCTTCTATGTACTCCCAGCTTGCCTCGATTGAAACTACGGGCGCTGAAGAGACTGTAGTAGGTACTCGCTATCACCCTAAAGATCTCTATGATACTCTTTTAGAACTTGAAGAAGAAGTATTTAACGAGGATGGCGAGATTATTGACTACGAGCGCGTTTATGAGGTCTTTGAACGTGTTGTAGAGGAAGAGAATGTATTTCTCTGGCCTCGGGAGCGTCGCAAAGATGGTAAATTCTTTGGATTTGATCAGAAAGAACTTGCTCGAAAGAGAGCTAAGTACGTTGACAGAACTCAATTTTTTGCTCAATACTACAATAACCCAAACGATCCCTCTTTGGATCGAGTGGACAGAGGTAGCTTCCAGTATTTTGATCGTAAGCATGTGCTGTACGAGGAAGGGCATTGGTTCTACAGGGATCAACGCTTAGCTATCTACGCTGCTGTTGACTTTGCATACTCCACGAGTAAGCGAGCTGACTACACAGCGGTAATTGTTATTGGTATTGATCAAGAGAGCAACGTATATGTTCTTGAGATTGACCGATTTAAGACAGATAAGATTCGAGATTACTATGACTCGATTATGAAGCTCCACAATAAGTGGTACTTTCGTAAGATCAGGGCTGAGGCGACTGCAGCACAGGCTGCCATCGTAGAGGAACTTAAAACTCAGTATATCCGTCCTAACGGACTAGCCCTGTCTATCGACTCATATAAACCTACGAAGCATGAAGGTACAAAAGAAGAGCGTGTAGATTCAATTCTTCTTCCAAGGTATGAAAACGGCACGATCTGGCATTATAAAGGCGGTCTTTGTCATACTCTTGAGGAGGAGATTGTTCAGGCTAACCCGCCTCACGATGATATCAAAGACGTTCTCGCTGCAGCTATCGATGTTGCTGTAGCACCTACACGTAGGACTCGAAAGAGAAATAGTAACGCAATTCAACTTCAGGCCCATAGCCGATTCGGTGGTTTGGGTGTTGCTCACTAGGAGTAAGCATGTCAAGTAATGATAAGGTACTAGAGCTACAGCAGTTGGCTGCTTCAGATAGCATCGCCCAAGGTATCGCATATAAATACAATCGCTATGAGCAGGATCGCAGGCCGTGGCTAGATGAGAAACTGGAAATTCGTCAGTATCTCTTTGCTACAGATACCTCGATGACTACAGCAGGAGCACTTCCTTGGCGAAACAAGACGGTGATCCCTAAGCTTACGCAGATTAGAGATAACCTGCAAGCAAACTACGAAATGGCACTGTTCCCTAATGACGACTGGCTGAAATGGGAGGCGTTTTCACTTGATGATAATCTAAAGAAGAAGGCAGAAGCAATTGAAGCATATATGTCAACTAAGCTACGTGATGGAGGTTTTCGACGTGTCATTCGTCAGTGCCTTACTGACTATATTGATTACGGGAACGCTTTCGCTACTGTAGAGTTCATTAATGAACAGAAGACTGATCCCATCACTGGTGATTTGATTCCCGGCTACATCGGCCCCAAGGCTGTTCGGGTAAGTCCTCTTGACATTGTGTTTGAGAACACTTCCTCTTCTTTTGAGAAGACTCCCAAAATAGTCCGTAAGATGAGGACTTTGGGCCAGTTGAAGAAAGATATTTTAGAGAAGCCTGAGCTTGGCTACTACTCAGATATTATTGAGAAGGTAGAACAAACTCGTGCTCTTCTCTCTCGCTATGAGTATAGTGATATCGATAAGTCACTTGGCTTTGTAGTCGATGGCTTTAACAGCCTCGGTGATTACTACAATAGCCCTTATGTCGAGATCCTTGAGTTCGAGGGCGACATCCACGATACCCGCACTGGGGAGCTTCTGGTTGATCGCTCAATTACAATTGTGGATAGGCTCCACGTAGCTCGCAATGCTCCACGCAAGAGTTGGATTCCTAACACAGACTATGTCCACGTAGGCTGGCGTAATCGTCCAGACAACCTCGTAGGCATGGGCCCACTGGACAATCTTGTTGGTATGCAGTACAGGATTGACCACCTTGAAAACTTGAAATCTGATGCTATGGATCTGGCAGTGTTTCCGCCTCTTAAGATTCGTGGTAACGTAGAAGAGTTTATCTGGGGCCCCGGAGAAGAAATTGACCTCGGTGATGATGGTGAGATCGAGGAAATGGGTCGTAATCTGAATGGTGTTATTACCGCTGAGAACCAGATTGCGATGCTAGAAGCAAAAATGGAAGAGATGGCAGGTGCTCCTAAGCAGGCTCTTGGCTTCCGTACTCCCGGTGAGAAGACAGCTTACGAGGTGAGTCAGTTAGAGAATGCAGCTAGTCGTATCTTCCAATATAAGATCACTCAGTTCGAGACAGAGTTCCTTGAGCCTCTCCTGAATAGGATGCTTGAAATGGCTAAGAGGAATATGGTAGCCACTGATGTAGCACGTACTCTCGACTCTGACTTCGGTGTTCAGAAGTTTGTAGAAGTGAGTAGGGAAGACCTCACAGCGAACGGAAAGATTCGTCCTGTAGGTGCTCGTCACTTCGCAGCTAGAAGTCAGCTTGTTCAGAATCTGACTGGCCTGTTTAACTCTCCAGTAGGACAGATGATTGCTCCGCACACTTCTGCTAAGCAACTTGCTAAGCTGCTTGAAGATACGTTTGGGCTTAATCGCTTTGATATCTTCCGTCCTAATGTGGCTATTGCAGAACAGAAAGAGACACAAGCCCTTGTTCAGACTGCTGAAGATCAGCTAACTGCTGAAGGTATGACCAGCACGGAGGATCCAAATGCCCAGTTCTAAGAACTACAAACGTAACTACAAGAAAGAATATGAAAACTACCACTCAAAACCAGCGGCTAAAAAGAAACGTGCGCAGAACAACAAAGCACGGAGTCAAATGGCGAAAACTGGCAAAGTGCGTAAGGGTGACGGGAAAGACGTAGCCCATAAGGATAATAATACTCGCAACAACTCTCGTAAGAACCTCAGTGTTCAGTCAAAGAGTAAGAATAGATCATTCGCCCGGACTAAGAAGGCTGGGAGAAAAAGAGGATGAAACTTAATTCTAAACTGAAAACAGCTCTAAAGGAGGTGCAAGATAAAGATGCTTTTCTTTCCGCACATGAATCTGCATGGGAGGTGATCCGGTATCTCTTGCGAGAGGAACTCGCTAGTATTGAAAAGGAAATTTTCAGTTGTGAGTATGATGTAAATTTTGAGGCTAAACAGATTGATCTGTTAGGCCAACGTAAAGCTATTAAAAAGCAATTATCAATCTATGAGGACTGACAATGTCTGATGAAATGTTTACGGCTGACCAGCCAACTGAAGGTGCTTCCTCTGAAGCTCCTGCCGCTACCACTCCTGAGTTTGAGCTTACACCAGAAGTTCAGGAACTTATTGGAGAAGGTAAAAAATACAGCGACCTAGGTTCTGCTATCAAATCTATTGCTCCAGCACAAGGACATATCTCTAAACTTGAGGAAGAGAATGCCAAGCTACGGGCACAAGTCGAGCAAGCTAATAAACTGGAAGCTGTACTTGAAAAGCTGAATGGCAAGAAAGAAGATACAAGCACTCAGACCGAGGCTCCCGCTATCGACATTAATGCCATCGCTGAGCATGTAGAAGCTAGTATGAAACAGAGAGACCAAGTTAACCAACAACAGGCGAACGTGGGTTCTGTCAAAGCTAAGCTTGAAGAAGTATACGGTGATGACGCAAAAGGTAAGTATGCACAACGTGCATCCGAATTGGGTATGAGCACTTCTGCTCTAACCGCACTGGCTGCTCAATCACCTGAAGCCGCATTGACACTTATCGGTGTCCCTAAAGTAGAGGAAGGCTCTGTCAAATCAGGTTCTGAAATCAATCCTGCTGCACTGGACGTTGGGCGCGAAAGCACTCAGAAGACAGTAATGTGGGGATCAACGACTAAAGAAGCGATTGATGTGTGGCGCGACTCTGCACCTAAACCCTAATACGAGGATTAACTAATGTCTCAGACTACTGGGAATACTCGCGCTTTTATTGAAGCGGAACAGTATTCAAACTTTATTCTGCGTAACCTGAAGGATGGTCTACTCCCTGAAGGTTTCTATCGCAACGTATCTGATTTCGGTACTGGCGAAACTCTGAATATCAAATCTATCGGCTCTGCCACTATTCAGGAAGTAACCGAGAATGAAGATATCATTCATAACCCAATCGACACTGGCAACGTAACCCTGCAGATCACTGACTATGTTGGCGATGCATGGTACATCACTGATGTTCTGCGTCAGGACGGTGCTCAGATTGAAGCTCTGCACGCTGCTCGCGCACAGGAAGCAACTCGCGCTATTCAGGAATACTTCGAAACTCGTTTTCTGGAAGTATGTAACAGCTCTCAGACTGCTGCCGATGCTAACCTGATTAACGGCTTTGCCCACCGCATCGCTTCTGCCGAGACCAACGCTGTAGCTTCTCTGGATCACTTCCGTCAGATGAAACTGGCTTTCGACAAAGCTAAAAACCCTTATGCTGGTCGTGTAGCTATCGTTGACCCTGTGGTTGGTGCTACTCTGGACGGTCTGGTAACTAGCACTTCTACCGTTAACCGTTCTAACCCACGTTTCCAGGGTATTCTGGAAGACGGTTTTGTACAGGAACATGAGTTCGTAATGAACCTGTTCGGTTGGGATATCTATACTTCTAACCGTCTGGCTCGTATCGCCTCTGAAACCATCGGTGCTACCACTGTTACTGGTGGTGTTGCTAACGTCTTCATGAACGTGCTGGATGACAACACTCGTCCTATTATGGCTGCATGGCGTCAGATGCCTAAAGCTGAAGGCGAGCGTCACGTTAAGAAGAAGCGTGATGAATACGATGTTACTGCCCGTTTCGGTTTCGGCCCTCAGCGTGTAGATACTCTTGGTATTCTTATCACTTCTGCATCTAACTACTAAGAGAGGTAAAAACTAATGGCTTACGAAACTGGCCCTGTTCGTGGTACTCGTAACTGGTACGGCCCTCGCACTATTGAGTATGCGAGCGTACTGGAAACCCGTACTTACGGCAAAGAAAAAGAGATTACCGTCTACTACGACCAGAACTCTCTGGACGTACTAGGCAACAATGCACTGGAAGGTAAGCTGCCCAAGGGGGCTAAACCGACCAAAGTGCTGGTACAGGTAATCGAAGCTGCAAGCGACGGTACTGATCCTACTATTGAGCTAGGTACTTCTGCTGGCGGTGCTGAAATCGTTGCTGCTCCAATCGATGCTGCTGGCATCTTTGACGGCACCGAAGGCGCTGCTGTAGGTGCTATCGCCGCTGCAGACGCATCTCTGTATATCAGCTTTGCTGGTACTGCTGCTGCTACCGTTGTTGGTAAAGGTAAGATTGTAGTACAGTATGATTACATTGGTGAGTAAATAAGAACCGGGGAGGGCTTCGGCTCTCCCCATCTTTTATAGGATAGAACATGGCAACGATTCAACATAAAGACCTAACTGGTGCCGAACTGCATGAACCCAAAGGCGTTGATGCTGCTGGTGCTGGTCAAATATACGTAGCCGATGGAGCTGGTAGTGGCAATTGGGAACCCGGTGTTGTATCAGCCTATGCTTGTTTACGTGTAAACTCAGACCAGACAACTACTGGTATGACTACAGCGTATCAAGAAATCAATAACGCATCTCTAGGAATTAATTGGTCAGGTTTAATTGTCGATCCAAATGGTAAAATTACTGGTGATCTAGCTAATGGCTATTTGACAATGACCGAAGCTGGCACCTACCAGATGAATATTTCATTAGCTGTTAGAGGGGCCTCTAGTGGAGCACGCCATTGGAGCTTCACTATTGGTAAGCAAGTTGGTGGTGCAGGTTCAATACTTGAACAGTCTGCTATTATTCGTTCCTACACAACTGCTAATAATACTTCAGATAATGAATCTGTAAGTTTAGCCTGTTTCCCTACATTCGCTGCTGGAGATAGAGTATATATAATGGCTCGATCAGAAGGTACTATTAGTGAAGTAGAAATTAGAGCTATTAATATGACATTTGAAAGAGTAGGATAAGATGGCTAAAATGACCCTATTAGAAATGGTTCAGGATATTCTGAATGATATGGATTCAGATGAAGTGAACAGTATTGATGATACACTGGAAGCTCGTCAGGTTGCTCAGGTTATCAAAACCACCTTTTATGATATTATCGCTAGTAGGGATTGGCCTCATCTGAATAAGTTTATTCAGCTTAACTCCCTTTCAGATTCAGCTAAACCAAACTACCTTAGCATCCCTGAGAATGTCCAGTATGTCCAGTGGATTAAGTACGATCTAATCGATCCTGCTGATCCTAACCCTAGACGTAAACTAACTGACATTAAGTATAAAGACCCTTCAGCGTTCGTTGACTTGATCTCTCAGCGTAATTCACTAGATGCTAATGTGACAGAGGTGTATGACGAATCAGTAGTTGGCCCTCTGTTGATCTATAATGATCGCAACCCAACCTACTACACTATTGTAGATGACGAGCATGTAATTTTCGATGCTTACAACAGCAATATAGAAGCAACCCTCCAGACCAGCAAAGTTGTTGCTCATGGAGTGGTGGAGCCTCCCTTCACTATTCTGGATACTTTTGTTCCAGACCTACCGGGGAAGGTCTTCCCTTTCTTGCTTTCTGAATCAAAGTCTGTAAGCTTTAATGTAATTAACCAAGCTGCTAACCCTAAAGAAGAGCAACGCTCTCGCAGGCATCGCACATGGATGGCTCGTAACAAACGCAGCCAGAACAAGGGAGCAATCAATCGCTACCCTGACTATGGCCGTGGTGGTAGGGGATCAGTTCGAGTACGCAGGAGAGACTAATGGAACCAGCACTAATTATCGACACTAAAGATTATTTTAATAAGAGCCAATATAAAGGGGCCTTGCATGTTGTTGGAGACGGTCGCTTCGGCATTTACAAGATTGAGTGGTCAACTAAAAGCGGTCATGTACCTGCTCCACTCCAAGGTACTTTTACTGATACTGCTACTGCTAAGCAGATGATTCTGGAATGGCTGCATAACCTAAGCACTATTGCAGAACATAAAGAACGTAGATCTGCTGCTAAAGTTGTAAAGAAGAAGACTGAAGCACCTGAAGACGAGGAATAAATAAATGGCTAAACGAGGCGGAGTTGCTGATTACAATTCGTTCGTACAAGGTCTTATCACTGAAGCAAGTCCTCTAACGTACCCAGCTAATGCTTCCCTTGATGAAGCCAACTTTGAACTGCAACGCAACGGAGCTAGATACCGTAGACTTGGTATCGGATATGAGTTCCTGTATTCGGATGCTAGTCACTTTCTGAACTATTATAATGATACGATTGTTCAGGAACAGATCTATATGTCCTTTGAATGGAAGTCTGCTGGTAATAGAGGGGGTCATGATTTTGCTGTAGTTCAGCAGGGTAAGTACATCTACTTTTATGCTATGGAAGGGAGTGCTATTTCTCAGAATAAGTTGGATTTCTTAGTATACCTCCCATACTACCAAGCCCCTGAAGCTACAGACGCAATGCTTAGGATGTCCCCTATATCAGTAGCAAATGTTAAAGGGTATTTAATTGTTACATCTGCTGCCATTGATCCGATCCTTATTAAGTATGATCCAGATCAAAGGTCATTTACCCTTTCGACTATTACAGTTGAGGTGAGAGACTTCACAGGCTTGGAGGATGAGTTCGAGATCGATTATCGTCCTCCTACTGCTGAGATGAATACAGAACACTATTATAACCTGTATAATCAAGGCTGGCTTACAGCTAACCTGACTACCTATAATACGGCAAAGTCTGCTTACCCGAGTAATGCGGATATTCAGCATCTCGGTAAGGACTCAACAGGAGCCTTCACTGCTGCACAGCTAGATAAGCAGTACTTTGGTAATACTCCTGCACCTAAAGGTAAGTTTATTTACAACATACTTCATAAGAAGTATGCAAACCTCTCCTTCACCAACACTCTACCAGCTAACACGATTAGCTATAGTAATGGCCTAATCACTGTAGATTTTGGTATTGCTCACAGCATGGTGGTTGGTGATGAGTTTAAGCTAAAGGGTGTTAAACAGACTGCTACTTGGGAAGAGGAAGATTGGGAAAGTGGGAGTGTAGGAACTCGTAGTATCGTCATTAAACATGAGAAAGATAACCTTAATAACAAGTACTACAAAGTAAATAGTGTTACCACGAACACGATCACATTCAGGTGGAAATGGGATGGTGATATCCCCACTGGATGGGGAGGCTCTAGAGTTAGTAATAAGACCTTGGTTCTTAGTGGTGGTAGGGTTCATTACAATCTCTCAACTGATGTACTAGAGGAAGAGATTGAAGAACGTCGATTCGAGACTGTTGCTGGCTATGCAGGGAGAGCTTGGTATTCTGGTATTGATGGTGGTCAGTATTCTAGCTATGTCTTCTATAGTAAGACACTTGAAAGAGCTGAGTTTGTTGGCGAATGCTTTCAAGAGGCTGACCCAACTTCAGAGCATCAGAGCGATCTAGTTGACACTGATGGTGGATATATTGTAATTCCAGAAATGGATAGATGTGTTACACTGGTGCCGATGGGCTCTGATCTCTTTGTCTTTGGTAATAATGGTGTGTGGAAGATTAGCGGTATTGACGGTACATTTACTGCTACAGCTTACCGAGTAGATAAGGTTAGTTCTGTCGGTGCGTGGGGGCCATTCTCCGTAGTTGCTGCAGAGAACCAGATCTTCTATTGGGCTAAAGGTGGTATCTACACTGTTGCTGCTAACGAAGTGTCACAGGCATTCGCATCTTCTAATATCTCAGAGGTTACGATTCAGTCGCTGTTTAATGACATTCCTAGTGAGAATAAGAAGTACGTTAAGGGACATTACGACCCTACCACTAAGACTGTCGAATGGCTGATCAATACTGATCTAGATTATGCTGAACTCCTTGCTAATAAGGAAGTTACACCTACTAACTACAACATGATACTGAGGTTTGATCTTGTTCTACAGGCTTGGTATAAGTATGAGCTTCCTCTAGGTGGCCCAGCTTCTAATGGCTTGAGACCGTTCATTGCTGGTGTATTTAATACTCAGGATGTAACAGCTATCTCAACTGAGGACAATGTTAGGAAATCTAACGGTGATCTAGTTGTAGACAGTCTGGGTAATGATGTTATAGCCGTTAGTAGGACAACTAGGGATTCTTTTGTACAGTCTAAGTATCTAGCTATTGGTCAACAGAGGACTAACCCATCTTTGGCAGGATATTGGTTCATGACCTTCGCCAACTTCAACGATTCAGCCTATGTGGATTGGAGAGATGATGACGGCAATGGATATGACTTCTCTAGCTACTTAGTAACAGGCTTTGACCTGATGGGATCTCAGGCTACTAAGAAGCAAAGCCACTACTTGCTCATGTTCTTTGACCAGACGGAACAAGAACTAGATGCAGGTGATCCTGACAATCCTTCTAGTTGCTTGGTCAGATCTCAGTGGGATTGGGCAAACTCTGCTAACTCAGGTAAATGGGGTACACAGTTCCAAGCTTACAGACTACCTCGACATTGGTATGCCGAAACTGCTATTGATAGCTTCGATTATGGTCAAGGCGTGGTTGTCACTAAGAGTAAGCTTAGGGGACGTGGACGTAGTCTTTCCATTCACATTGAAAGTGAACGAGGGAAGGATATGAAACTTCTTGGTTGGAGTATTGTCGCTTCTGGCGGTATGAGACCATAAGGAGAGTATTATGATTTTTGGTATTATTGCTCTAGCTGTCACAGCATTCTCTGCAGTACAACAGTACAGAGAGTCACAGAAGCAGGCGAAGATCCAAGAGGATATCGCACGCGAGCAGAAGAAGCAACAGGAGATTCAGAAGCGAGTGGCAGATGTAAAGGCTGCTCGTGAACGCTCCGAGATTGCTAGGAACCAGCGAATCAGGCGAGCGACGATGGTTGCTCAAGCTGAGGCAACTGGTGGGGCAGGGGGTTCTGCCCTAGCCGGAGGCTCTGGATCTCTGCTCACACGCTCTGCTAGTGAGGTTGGATTCAATCTCATGGGGCAGGCTGCTGGTGATCGGATCTTTGCATCTAATCAACAGATCGGTGATCTATCTGTTAGCGCGGCTCAGTCGCAGTCGCGTTCTGCTATGTGGGGTGCGGTAGGTAAGATTGCTGGTGGTGTGTTCGGCGCTACTGGTGGCTTTGGTCAGTTCGCTCAGGGAGGTGGTTCTGCCATCCCAAGCATGAGTGGACAAGCTGGTGTTAACTTTATGAGCCAGCAGGATCGTATGCTTTGGTCACAAAATAGAGGCTTTTAAGGATAGGTATGGACTTTCTTGAACAAAATAATGTAGACTTTCTAGCAGAAGAAGAGAAAGTCCCTGCTGTATATGGCCCACAGGCTAAAGAAGATGCAGCCTATACTTCTATGATGGGCGGCAGAAAGGACATAGCTCCTCATGCCGCTCTCTTAGAAGGACAGTTACACTCCGATGGCAAGTCTGCCGAAGTAGAGCAGGCTAAGACCAATGCTAATATCCGTCATCAGAAAGTCTCTCGTCGTCAATTGGAAGAGATTCTCTCTAACCCAGATGTGTCTGCAGCAGATGCTCAGGCAGCTCTTGAACAGTATCAGGACCAAGTTAATATTGGTACTGACCTCGCTACAGAGACTGGTATTGATCTGGCTAAGCAGGAACTGAATGCAGAAATCTCTGCCATGCGTCAGGCTAACATGCGTGACCTTATCTATGGCGAGCGTACTGATGCTAAGCTGGAAGCTTGGGAAACCTTCTCTCAGGAAGAAGTAGCTAGTCCTCTTAAGTGGGCTGGTGACTTCCTTGAGATTATGCTGCCCTTCGCTGAAGCTAAGACCATTGTTGGTGTAGCTGAAGAGCTTGGAATGGAGACCTCTCTGAAGGACTATATGCTCTACGGCACTAAGACTGCTCAGATCCAGAACAAGATGAGGTCTTTGTCTCCTGAGCGTCAGAGAGAGTTTGCCTACAAGATTAAGAACTACCTTGATAACCACTCTGGTTTCTTTGGTGGTAATGATGCTATGGCTTACTTCTATGCTGATGCACTGATCGAGAACCCTAACCCAGACACAGCTATGGAACTGCTGGATAACGTCATTGGTATGATTGACGTAGCTGGTATTGCTAAGATTGGTATGAAGGCAGTTAAGTATTATGGCAAGTCAGTTAAGAATCTGAATGAGCCTCCTGCTGGTTCTCCTTTCAAGATCATTGGTATTGCTAACCCTGCTGCTCAGGAACACATCGCTATTCGTGGTCTCCTGAATGAAAGGGATGAAGCTCTAGCTGCTTATGGTGTTACCCGAGCCCAGCTTACTTCTCAAATGCTGCCGAAGGTTACTGTTGGTCTAGACACTGCACGTATTGTAGAGTCACTCCCTGCTAAAGTAGCAGAGGGTGTTAACCACGTTCGTCACCAGATGAAGCTTCACGCAGCTCAGGGACGCACGCCTAAGCGTCTTATTCTTGATGCCGAAGCTGAGGTTAAAGCTGCTGCTGAAGGCAAAATGGCTCTCATTCTGAACGACCTCGGTAAGACTCTACCTGTTACTGATGAGCTGTACACCAAAGCTAACATCGCTTCTTCTCCAATTGAAGTAGTGGATGATGGCTTTAAGATCAACACAATCATGCAGCCTGAGTCTGGCAAGGGCTGGACATCTCGTGGTGCTATGGTTAATGATGTTATGGCTAAGCTGCGAGGCTCTGATGTAGAAGGGCTGGACTTCTGGTTCAAGCCTGCTGACTCTACTAAATGGGAGAAGGTAGATGGTAAACTTCCTAAGATCGCTGAGCAGAGAGCTGGCGAATGGGCTTACAGTCTTAATATCAAAGTGGACGATGATCCTATTTGGAAGGCTGCCCTCGGCCCTGACTATGTACGTGCCTACACTGGTCGTGTAAGTAAGTATATCTTTGGCCCTCATGGAATGTTTGACAAGAACATCATGAATCCTGCTACTGTTGCTAGGGATCGTCAGGCTTCTATGGAAACACGTATGCAGAAGATTGTTGCTGACTCTGCTAAGCGTATTGAAGATAAGAAGGCTTTCCATCAGGTTATGGATGCCTTGCAGGAAGGTGATCGTGTAGAAAAAGTCTTCACTCCTGCTGAACTTCGTGAGCAGTTTGGTATCGCTATCGACAGCGGTGCTATGCAGGCTTACTATGAGTTCCGAGCTGTACAGGATGAACTATGGGCTCTGGCTAACGAAGACACTCGTAGGTTGATGCTGAAAGAAGGTTGGCAGTCTCTCTATGATAAGGCTGGTAACATTATTGACAAGCCTATGAAGCCTCTTGACCTAGAGATCGCTGCTAAGGTTGTTGAGAAGCCTATCGTAGTTTATAACGTAACTCGCAATAGCCTCCAGCAGATTAGTGGCTTTGATGAACTTGAGAAGCTGTATGGTAAAGGCGCTATCCTTGGTCGTAGGCATGAAGCCTATCGTCCTATTAAGGAAGTAGACGATGTCTATGAATATGTACTGGTTCAACCTAACCAGAAGACACGTATTGGCAACCTGACTCACACTCCTCTCAAGTATCGTCATGGACATATCTCTCGCATCTACAAAGATAATGAGTTCTTTGTCCAGCTTAAAGGTTCTAGGACTGCTAAGGTTAATGGCAGAGAGAGCACTCGTGGTCATGTAGAGACTGTCGCTGTGACTGGCTCTCGTAAGGAAGCTGAAGCTTTCATTGCGAAGCATACTGAGTATGATGGTGAGCTGTCTATCCTTGACCGTAAGGATGCCATCAAGCACATGAGTAAGGAAGAGCTTGATTACGAACGACTGACTGGTGGATATATGTCTGCTCAGAAGCGTCGTGGTGATCGCCTCCTGAACCATGAAGGTAGTCATGCTGCTATTGAGAACCCTCTCGAAGCTATGGCTCGCACCATCAATGCTGTCTCTCATCGTGAAGCTGTTAAGCCTTTCTTCGATAGTCAGGCTGCTGCATGGATGAAGACCTTTGGTGCTCCACACGGTTATGAGAAGTTCCCTATCTCTATCTCAGAGTTGGATAGCTTCTTGAAGCAGGTCACTGATCCTACTGTAAGGGCTAAGGCTAGGGCTCACTGGCAGTTCATTAATATGGTAAGGGGTATGCCCTCAGAAGTTAGTCAGGTATGGAAGAGCTACATGCTGACTGTTGCTGAGATCCTTGACCATAAGAACTTCCCCGGCGCTTCCCTGTTGAAGACTCTGGCTTCTAAGGCTGCTGATACAGCTCCTATGAACTCTATGAAGAAGGCTGCATTCAACCTCTTCATTGCTCTGAACCCTATCAAGCACTTACTGCTACAGCCTACACAGATGGTACAGATGTCTATTCTGCATCCTGTGTATGCCACTACTGGATTCATTGCTGACTTCTCTGATGTAGCTATGGTACTTATATCAGGTGGTAAGTTTGGATCTAAGAAGGGACAGGAGCTGGCTAAGGAATTTGAGAAGACTGGTCTGCTTGATGCAGTACAGAAACACGTCTTCTTGAACCCCGGCTCAGAAGCTCTCCACAGCCCTCTAGCGCCTCAGTTTGCTGATATAGGTACTAAGGCTATGCGTGGTGCTGGTCAGTCGATTGCAGTGCCTCGTAAGGGCTTTGAGTACGGCGAAAACATCAACATTCTTGGTCATTGGCTCTTCGCTCGTCATCGTTGGATGCAGAAGAACCCCGGCAAGAGTTGGAAGACTCAGAAGGCTTCAGCTCAAATTCAGGCAGATGCTCGTGATATCTCACTGAACTTCTCACCTGCTGGTAAGATGGGCTATCAGGATTGGGGCACCACTACTGGTGCATTCAGTTCTATGCTGCTTCAGTTCTTCAGCCACTCTCACAAGATGTTAATGAGTATGTGGCCTCAGTTCGCTGGTGGATCGAGGGCCTTTACTAAGGCAGAGAAGATCAAGCTTGCTACTGGTAATACACTGATCTTCGGCGCTACTGTATGGCCTATCGTCAGTGACTATGTAGATGACATGATCGCTCAGGTTGATCCAGAGATGTCGCCTGAGAAGGCTCAGCTAATTAAAACTGGTATGTCAGACTATCTGGTAAGTCAGGCTCTGAGTATTGCTGCAGGAGAGAAAGTAGATGTACGTCCTCAGAAGTCTTTGGCTCCTATGGGTAACATCGACGCTACTCTACATACTTTTGTGGATGTGCTTACTCAAAGTCCTGAGTACCGTCCTTATGTTTCTGCTCCCATTGCAACTATCGGTGTGGGAATGGATACTTGGGATGTTCTGACTACTGCTTGGGCTATGGATGATGAGATCTTTACTAATCAAGATATCTTCCTCCGTACCCTGCACACAATGGCTGAGATCTCCCCAGCTATGGGTCATATCACTCAGACTACTGTTGCCATACAAACTGGTAAACTGAACTCTAAGTTTGGTAATGAGGTTGGTAGTGTCAATACTGCTGAGGCCTTGTGGAAGCTTACTGGTTTCCAGACAGGTTTAGAAGCTGACATCTATAGCGCAAGAGATAAGCTCTTTAGTCTCAAGTCTGTAAGTGGTGGTAAGACTTCAGGCAAGGGTAGGGAAGCTGAGATCGAATCTGAAGTTACTGATCTCTTCCGTGGCATGAACCGTATCATGAAGACTTCAGATATGTCTGATTCTGATAAGGCTATGTTGTTTACTCGTCAGCTTATGCTGATGTACAACACACCTAAAGAGAAGAAGGTAGCTTATCGTACTATTAGTAAACTCTCCCGAAGCATGATGCAGAAAGGAGAGGAGAACTTCTGGTCAGGAGTTATCAGAGAGATTTATAAGTCTCCTGCTGCAGAAGAATACAGAACATTTACACAATACCTAAATGCTCCAGAAGGCGTTGAAGCTACACTGGATGCCCTCAAAGAGTCTAGAGGAGGCTTGAATTAATGGCTACTATTTATCGAGCAGAAGAAAAGAAATCTGCTGGCAGTTTGGGATACACAGGTAAGCCTGTCGTAGATCAGTCGGCTGCTACAGAGGGTGCTGCTCTTGCTGGACTCGTAGAGACTGCTGGCACTACAGCCCTTAGCGCACACAAAGAAATCAAAGTTGCTGAACTACAGAAAGACTTGGAAGGTGACATTGATAACTTCTTTGATCGTAGGGCTACCATTGCTGCCGCAGAGGGTGAGATGTTCGGATCTCCAGATGAGGATTCTTTGGTAAGTCAAGATGATCCAATGATTAGGGAGGCTCGTGAAGAAGCGGCCTCCTTAATTGCTGCAGCTAAGGCTGGCTCTATGTCTACTACTGAGCTGAAGTTGCACCTAGATACTAAATGGAAGATGCGTAACCAGAACTTCCCCGGCTATGCTGATGACTTCCGTAAGATCTACGGTCAGGTAATGTCTGACAACCAACTCCGCCTATCTATTATTGAGGCTCAGGAGAAGATTGATCAGAAGTCTATGGTTGATATGGATAAGACTATCCGTACTGAAGCCATGAACCTCGGTATTCCGGGCTTCATGACTGCTGACCTAGATTCTCTGGCTATGGAGATTGCTGATATTAACGGTTCAGCTACTGCCTATACTCGTTATATGAACGACGATAAAATGGCTAAGGTAGAAGGTGCCAAAGGTTATCAGAAGTCTGAACGTGGTCGTGTTGAACTGTTTAAGCTTGACTTGCAACAGCAGGTACAGAGCTTCCAGCAGGAATTTGGCAGAGAGTTATCTCGTGAAGAGTTTAACTTAAAAGCTAACGAATACCTCGACACTTACATGAATACTCAGCGTACCGTATTCGGTGACACTGTAAGTAATGAGATGTATGGTCAGACTCGTCAGCAGCTTGAAGACTACATCTCGGATATGGATAAGGTCATGGCTGGTGAAATGTCGCTTGATCAGCTTAACAACCGTAATGAAATGATCACCTCCACTCTGACTAATGAGATGCTGCGGAACCCTTCAGTCGCTCGTATCGTGTCTGCTGGTAAGGCATTTGGCCCAGAAGTCACTCAGTTCTATATGTCTCACATTGCTGAGAGCCCAGAAGGTGCTAGGATGTTCTCTGATATCTCTAGCTTTATCTTCTATGGCGGAGGCTTCCCACCTAATATGCCTACTGATGTACCGGGCTATCAGGATGCACTGAAGTCTATCACTGACTATAGCCTTGCTGCTATTAGTGCAGATTGGGATTCACTTAGTCAGGAAGATCGGGAGACTGCTCTCAAGTTTACTTCAGCTATGTCTGGTATTCTTGGAATGGATCGCCCTGTCTACACTCCAGAAGAAGCAGATGCTATGCTGAAGTTTGCGGCTAGTGATGGCTTCTACGGTGCTGTAACTAAGAGCACTGAGATGAATCCTCATCGTGAGAAAGTGACCAATGGTGTAAGTAGGTTTGTTGGTGACATCTCTGATGACATCACTCAGAAGCTTAACATGGAGCTGGGTCAGATTAAGGTTGGTGGTCAGGTAGGCCGTCCTAATCCTAATGATCTACGACTGAGTGTTAAAGATGCTGTAACTATGAGCTTCGATGCTGAAGGCTTTATGACCTTCTCAGTGAACGAGGGAGCAGTTAAGTCTGATCCTGAGTTGAAGTCTCGTGTACAGGGAGTAGTGAATAAGTTCAACAAGGGCTACGCTAATCGTTACAATAATTCTGTCAGGGCTGCTGCTCATGCTAGTGGTCATAAGGACTACCGCAAAGCTTCTAATACTCTGAGAACTGGTGTCAACTTCACCACTGCTAACATTGTAGATGATGCTGCTGGCGCTACTCGCTTTGAAGTACAGGATATTATCGACTCTACTTCTAACCCATCAGAACGTATTTCTAAACTGCAGGAGAAAGGAATCACCCCCAGCTCTGGAGAGATTGCTGAGGTACTGGGAGTAGCTGGTAATGAGAAAGCTGTGAAGGTCTTGAATGATCTGACTCAGGGAGCCGATCCTAATGAGATTATTGAATTGTATGGAGATGATGAAGAAGTGCTTGGTATGATTCGTAATCTATACGGAGTAAGGTAATGGATAAAAAGATGAGAGGGCAGGTAAGGAAGCCTGCCCCTGTTACTGGAACAGATGTCATGGAGGGACTCAAAACTTACGTCTCTGATGTGACGAGTGGTAAGTACCTTGAGGCTGGGTTGAAGCCCCTAGCGGATCTGAATGCTCAGAATAAGGCTAAGCTTGAAGCTCATATGAGAGGTGAGAAGGTTGGCCCTGCTTCTACTCCTAGTGAAGATTCTATTGCACAGGCGATGGATATCGTCACTCCTATGAGCAAGGTAAGCGGGCTGGCTGGTATCTTAGCTGGCCCTAATGCTATTCAGAAGCTTCCTTGGGATCATCCTAAACGTGTAGCTTACGATACAGCTCTGGAGATGAGATGGGATGGAGTAGAGCCCGACATCATCAATAAAGCATTTAAGAAATCTGGTGTTAAGGTTACTCCTGATGGAAATCTTAAGTGGGAGATTGACGACTCTGCTGCTTCATGGAAGTATGACCCTCAGTTCCTCACCCCTAAAGGAGAAGCTCCTGCTGGAATGACTCCTTCCTATAAGGTAGGTGATGTTCTAGATCATGAAGAGCTTTATGCCGCTTACCCAGAGTTTAGAAACTATGACTTAGTTGTAGTAAGGAACAAGCCGGGTGAGACACAAAAGGGTAGCTTCAGTCCTTCACAGAAGAGAGTTACTCTTGATATCTCAGAAGGAGATCCTATTGGTGAACTTTCTACTATGATTCATGAGATGCAGCACGCTGTACAGACAGTAGAAGCTTTCAGTAATGGGGCTAATCTCAGTGTCGTAAAGAATCGCCTAGATGCTATGGGCTATAGCGCTGAAAGGGATGATCTATGGAGACTGTATGCTCTCAACCACGGAGAGGTAGAGGCAAGAGCAGTTCAGCATAAGTTCAGGATGCAGGTTGACCCGGAATACGCAGCTAAGTACACAGAACGTGCAGAGGCAGCCGAGAGGGTCGCTGGTAGGATTGAAGGAGAGCAGCCCAAACGAGCTGCCCGTGTTCGTAAAAGAGCAGAGGGACTCAAGGAGGGTGAATTTCTTCACGACCCTGAATCCCTTAAAGCTGCACTAGATGACGTACCAGAGCATGTCTGGCAAGAAGAGTTTGGTGAAGGAACTGCTCAGAAGATTATGGATCTTCGACAATCTCTCTCATCGAAGTAACTCTCACTCTATCTGTTTTAATCTCAAACTTTCCAAGTACTTTTCCTTTGTACTCATAGGTGACAACAGGGGCCTCTACTGGCCCCTCCACCTTTGTCACTTTCACTTGTCTGGAAAGGAGGGCATCATTCATGCCCTCTCTATCCTCCTCGGGGATCCTTCCCAAGATCAGGGCTTCTATTCTTCGCTGCTCTTCGATATCCATACTTCACTCCAATCTCCCACTAAGGAAGCTTTCGAATACTCAGTTGATCGTGTCTCAAAGAAGTTAGAATGCTCTACTCCGTTGAGGATTTCGTCGAGCCAAGGTAGAGGGTTATCCTTAACTCCCCAGTTTGGTTTAAGACCGAGTTGCAGTAAACGTCTATCTCCGATATATCTAATGTAGGATTTGACCTCATCAGGCTCCAAACCTTCGATGCCACCAAGTTCAAACACCAGATCAATGAACGCATCTTCAAGAGATACCATCTCACGGGCAATGTCGTAGATTTCTCGTTTGAAATCATCTGTCCATACCTCCCTATTTTCTCTAATGAAGGTTTTGAATAGCTCAATCATCCCTTCAACATGCAACGATTCATCACGAATAGACCATGTGACAATCTGACTCATCCCCTTATACTTGCCAAACCTACTGAAGTTCAGGAGGATGGCAAAGGAACTGAATAGCTGCAGTCCCTCAGTGAATGCTGGATACACTGCTAGGGTGCGTGTCATTTCTTTCAGCTCTGCCTCTTCGACATAGGGACTGTCCAGTAATCTAGCAGCCATAGGGTCATAGTTACTGACGTAATCATGCTTAGCTGCCATCTCCTCATACTTAGAGAAAGCCTGATACTCAACCTCTGGCATACCGATTGTATCCAGTAGAAGTGAGTAGGCTTCCTGATGAATGCTCTCCATATTAGCGAAAGCACCCATCATCATACGAAGTTCTGGCTTCTGAAACAACGGGATAAACTTATCATAATATCCCGCTGCTACATCCACATCACCTTGAGTGAAGAAACGGAAGAGCTGAGTAATCAGGTTCCGTTCCTCTTTACCTGCCCTTCTCCAATCTCTAACATCCTCGTGCAGTGGAACCTCTTTAGGAATCCAATGCATCCTTTGTTGAGCTTGGTAGTATTCAAATGCCCAAGGATAGTCAAAAGGTTTGTAATACTCTCTTGTACCTAATAAACTCATATCAACCCTCGCAACTTAAACATTCAACTTCATCCAACTTGATGCGCTCAACCTTCTGAGCAACCTTCTCAGCCCTCCTAGTAGCCGTGGTGCGCTGGTAGTAGAGAGTTTTCACACCCTTCTTCCACGCTCGCAAAATAAGCCCCAGAGGGACGCTAACGTGAACTTCAGGATTAATATAAAGGTTAAGCGACTGTGACTGGCAAATATGCTGCTGCCTGTCTGCCGCATGATCAATAACCCACTGCTGATCGATCTCATAGGCAGTACGGAACACTTCACGTTCCCAGTCATCAAGCCAATCAACATGCTGGACTGACCCTTCGTGCAGAAGTATATCTTTCCATACCCTCTCAGCATCCTTGTCATCAAACCTTTCTCTGATGATATGATCAAGATGCTTATTTCTGACCGGGTAAGAACCTGATAAAGTTTTATGTGTGAATACATTACTTACAATAGGTTCGATGCTTGGTGATGTACCTACAATGATGCTACTAGAAGCATTAGGAGCAATGGCAAGAAGATGAGCGTTGCGAACGCCAGTGCCTTCGAGATCAGAGGGCTCTCCTCGTTCAGCAGCAAGGGCGACCGATGCATCATAAGCCTTCTCCTTAATGTGTTTGAAGATACGACGATTCATACCCACAGCTACAGGATTCTCAAAAGGAATCATCTTAGACTGCAAGAGTGAATGCCACCCCAATGCCCCAATACCTATTGACCTCTCAGCCTTAGCAGAAGCAATAGCTCGTCCCAGATAAGCTGGTGCGTTGATAATGAAATACTCCAGTACGTTATCAAGAAATCTCACTACATCTGCAACGAACAACTCATGATCCTTCCACTCGTCCCACTTCTCTAGGTTCAAACTACTCAGACAACACACTGCTGTCCTTTCAGCATTAGTTGGGAGTGTGATCTCACTACACAGATTAGAATGGTGAACCAGAAGTCCACGTTCCTTCAGTGCTTCTGGCAGAGCTTCATTCACTGTGTCCTTAAACATAACAAAGGGTTCGCCTGTCTCATGACGAGACTCGACAATCTTCTGCATAAGTACACGAGCATCGACAGTCTCTACTACATCCCCTGTATGTGGGTCTATAAGATCCCAACTGGTATCAGCATGGGGGTCAGTAATAGCAGCGTCAATAATACGCATAAACTTATTAGTGATAACAACCCCATGATGAAGATTGAGACACTTCCTATTAGCATCCCCACCCGTAGGCTTTCTGATATCCAATACTTCAAGGATCTCAGGATGCCCGATGTCTGTCCAGATTGCATAGCTTCCCCTTCGTGTTACACCTTGATTGAAGGCAAGCATTTGGCTATCCACCACATGCATAAAAGGGACAGAGCCAGTGGAGGCAGAACCATTGGATGTTCGTGTGCCATTAGAGCGAATATGACCCCAATACCCGCCAATACCTCCCCCAGAAGAAGCAAGCCATATATTTTCCACATAGTGATCTCCTAGCCCTTCTCGTGAATCTGGGACATAGTTCAGGAAGCAGGAGATTGGCAGGCCACGAGCCTTACCATACTTATCCGCTTCAAAGTTTACATCCCAGTCTTCGTCTTCTTGGGCCCATTCAAGTCGCTCAGGCGCGTTGGAGAGAACTGGAGAGGCCAGTGATAGCCACTGTCTTGAGACATATTCATAGATTCGCTGTGCCATTGCGTCCGAGTCCGAGAACGCTGTAGCTGCCCTTGCGAATGCCTGCTGAATCGTCTCCCCCTCATATACATACCTCTCTTTCAACGTAGCCTGACTAAATGGAGTTAAGTTCTTAGTTAATGATTCATCAATCAGCATCTTTATTCGCTACCTCCAACATTGCTGAAGCTACTACATCCCTGCCATATTGGAAAGGGCCGTTGAGTAGTATCTCAAATAAGATTCCAATCCATACGACAGGAGTGACTATGATGTTATAGAAGCGGATCACCGTGATACACCTTCTAGCTCGTCAGCTACCAGCTTAGCGTAGCCTGCAATATCAATCCAACTGTCTGAGTAGTCTGGATCACCATTAATGATACGACCCATCTTATGACAGATCATCTCAAGTGACTCTCGCTGAGATGCTGATAGTCGGGCCGTCTTCTCATCATCAGAGAACAGACAAGACTTCAATGCCTGTGTAATGAAAGCATGATCTTCGAATCGACCATAACGACTGCCCCGTTCCTCTAGAACCTTATCTACTTCTACTGCTTCTGTGTTCATACTCTTTTCTCCATTGTATTCTTCAGGGTGGTCCATCATATGTTTCTTAACTTCTTCATAGTGGAGTCCATCATTACCATTCTGACCGATAACGTCAATCCTGTTACTCATCTTTCACAAACACTCCGTCTACCATGCGCCCCTTACGGCTAGAGATAACACCATAAGCATGAGCAAAGCACTCAGTATTAGTGAGACCATAGAACGTAGCAATATTCTTAAGTACCACTTGAATGTCACCAATTGCATCCATTACCTCTTCTCTATCATCCTTAAGAATACCTTGGTGAAGCTCGTCTACTTCTTCAAGTAGCTTCCCATTATACTGGCCCAAAGGAGATGAGTGTGTATAGATTCCCTTCTCATGAGCCCATTCATATACAGCCTTCTCTACTTGTTCATAACTCATTAGCCATACCTCCGTTCTAGGTAGTCGAGAGAGACGAAGAGTGGATCGTACATCCCTTCATGTACGTCGAACTTATGAATAATCCCTCTCCAGTACTGTGTTCCTTGTGGAGAGAGGTAATCCTCGTCATGGGTATAGCAAGATCCGGCAATAATATTATATATTCTCCGGTCTCCCAACTGATGTATATCGAAATCAAGTCCTTGTAAGTGTCCAGAAGTGCATGAGCGCATTTCTCGCTGACCCTGAGCTCTTGCTGAAGGTGCTCCTCTAGCCGCTTGCATAACTCTGCCACTTCCGCTTCTTGGGAAGTAGTGAGAATATGTGACTCCGTCCACTGTAACAGTGTCGAGAAAGTCATATACGTCCCATCCTGCTTCTTTATACCCGAGGTCGTCTGTCGATATAGTTCCGTCCAAGATTGCGTCATTTTGAATAGCCCTATTGATTCGATTCTCATGGTTCCCAAGGGTCATGATCATCTCTGGTTTATACTGCTTCTGTTTGTTTAACCTCTGTCGTCGGTTGAAGTCGTTGAGAGGCCCAAGTAAGACCGACATCGCTTTGCGAGTCGCTTGTACGTCCTTGGAATATCTGCGCCCCTCGAACCCTTTAGTGCCGCGATCATAGCTACTGAGTGACTCCATATCAGCGAAATCACCCAGACAAACAACAACGTCAGGCCGATGCTCAACGATATAACGTCCGATGTTGTCCAAATAATCATAATCGACTCCCTCTTTAGTTTGTACGTCTGGAATTACTATATGCTCTCTAGGCATTGGCTTTCCTCTCTTCATTAGTTTTGATTTGATGGCAAGGCTTACAGAGCACTTGTAGTCCAGATGTATCTACAAACATCTTTTCCACAAACTCGGGCAAGTCTTCGAACGATTTCAAAGTACCTGTCGGAGTAATATGATCGACTTGAACCTCAGTTTGTTTGAACAGTTCACCGCACGATGCACACTGGTACTTACCTCTTGCAACCTTTGCTTCCCTAATAGCTTCATACTTCGGGGGCCATCGGTTAAACTTCTCCCTTAGTCCTGACCTAATAAAGCTCCAGAACTTAGCTGTTGTCCACTCAGGGTAAGTGGGCCAAGGTGGTGTCTTACGTCCCAAGAATCTCTCCTAATAATCATAGAATTCGTCGATAATCTTGTTAGGATTATCTTTATGGTAGACCTCTCCAGCATAAGGATCTAACGTATACATTGTGCCCTTATCCTCGTGGGACACATTCATACGATAGATGGTATCATGATCCCCTCCAACCCTCGCCATGACAATCAAACCGTCATCTAGTTCAGCCTTGTAAGTAAAAGTGTATTTAAAGTAGGAACTAAAAGACAACTCTACATCCTTATACTTCTCGTAGAACTCAGCTCTAGTCACACTTAGGTCCTCCTAAAAATTGTGGTCTCCAGAACTCAGCTTCCATACGTCTCATCCATAAGAGCTGGCCTATTTCTACCATCGCCTTCTCTGGATCGTCGTATTGGATGGCATAATGCAGCCCGACCACTCGTTCCATCTCAGCAATAGTGTTGCAATCACTAAGAGCTTTCTGAGCTGTCTTAGGGCCCATCCGTTTGATTCCGGGGATATTGTCTGTATCGTCTCCTGTAAGGAGCTGCTGGTAAAAATTACGATCTGCTTGATCTGAGGTAACATAAAGTAACTCCTCTTTCCTCGGTCTGTAATGCCAACCGGGTGTGTTAAGGAGATCTTTGTCGTCTGTGACAATGACTACATCATCACCTCCCTCCATCAAACCGATACTTAACTTATCATCAGCCTCCTCTCCAGATATGAGTTGAGTATAAGGTTGCTTCAACAGCCACTTCTTGATATGTGAATAGTTGACAGGCTTCTCTATACCATCCCGATTGCCTTTGTACTTCTGTATGGTAGCAACTTTCTCTCTGAAGTTACCCTCACCAGTTAAGAACACAGTGATGTCATCGGTTTCAAACATCTTTTGATACTTACGAATCATATTCTTAATAGTAAGAAAAGCCGAAAGAGGGGGCTGGATCTTGACCTCGTGGGTCAGTCTCCAAGCATCCCCCTCTAACGACTTTATAGCTTCATTAATCTGCCTCTTATCAGAGGAGACAAGGACAGGTTCCCCCGTCCATGCCCCTTCCTGATACAATGAGTAGATATTCTTTTGTGTTGCAAATCCAACAGAGTACATCACGATGTCGCCATCAATCAGTACCTTTTTGAATTTCATTGGACTAGCTTAATGCCTCCTTCTTCGGGGCCAAATGCTTCGTCATGCTTACTCTGAATATCTTTCATTGCGGAGTAAGCTCGTGGTAGAATATTATCTCGATACTCAGTTACGCCAGATTCCTTATGACGGATGACATAGCCAAGTTCGCCTTCATATTCTTCAACAGTAAGTTTGTAATTGTTAGTTTCAAATTCCATAAGCACTCCTTAAAATGGCAGATCTTCATCGGTTTCTTCGAGCCAAGTATCAGCAAAGCCAGAGTAGTTCTCAGCCTCTTTGATCTTCTCTCGCTGCCAGCGTGGGAGACTCATGTAGAGTTCCTGATCTGGTACATCGAAGTCGAAGTATGTCGCGGGATTCTCAAGCTCAGGTACTTCTACACCTGCCATCACCTGCATTACATTGGTGACTTTAGCATTGCCAGTCTTAGTACTGCCTACTGACAGGAGACATGGCAGATCTAGAAGCTGATCAAAAGATGCAGCGTCAGGCTTCAGAGTCTGAACCAGCTTCATCAGGTTGGACTTCTCAAAAGTAGAGATAGTGTATTCCTTGCCAATCCAGCGAGGGCGGTCAACCTCATTACCTTCCTTATCTTCGAACTTGATTCGTTCACTTGGAACCTCAAAGGTAATCATCAGCCGAGGCTTAGACTCCGTAGGGGCTCCAGTCTGATAATCAGTTTGTGGTTGGATACCAAAATCGACGACCTGTGCAATACGGGCTGGGTACGTACCGTCCGGAATACGGCCCAAGTCTTTCTTAGCTCCACCTGTTTTTACATTTTTAAGTACTAGTGTCATTAGCGTTTTCCTCTAAAGTTTTTGAAAGCTCGTTACGCTTTTTCATCGCTTCCCACTCGTGGTCAGGAAGGTCAGAAGTAGGGTTGTAACCAAGTTGTTTAATTAGAACATCTTCATCATAGCGTTGCTCCGAATCTGTCATGAAGTTCATCCTTTGCCTTGTTTACCCTAGTCTGAAGGACAGAGAGAGGTTCACCTGTAAGATCACTAATCTCTTCCCAAGTCTTCCCTTCTAGCCTAAACTTAAGTGGGTACATCAGTTGTGGCGGGAGTGTGTTGTACATATCCTGATACGTCTTTCCCGCATTCTTGTCAAACTCTCCGCGTCCATCGGATCGTAGTAAGCCTTTAATCTTCTTCACACCTCGTAGATATAGAGTCTCAGACGACCTGCGCTCAATACCAAGACGATCAGCGATTTCCTGATGAGAATACCCTTCAACAAGTTTCAGTCGGAGGACATCCCGCATATTAGGCTTCATACTAGCAGTGTAGAAATACAGGCTCTCTACTATCTGCTTTGTGTTAGTCCGTTCCTCTTGAGCAGCATCAGGGATATGCTCTGCCCAAGTTGATGCTCCGGGTTCATCGCTTGCCTTTGCATCTAGACTAACCGCGAGACCAGTATTCATTACATCTTCACTGGCCTTCAACTTCTCCATATAATGAGAGACAACAGAACGAGTTACCCACACAATGAAGGTAGACTCAGAGCCCCTGCTCTCATCATAAGTATCTTGACGTTCTAGAAGTTTAATCCATACATCAGAATAAAGAAGCTCAAGAGTTTCTTCATCTTTAATATTCATATCACGTATGGTTGACCGTACTAGAGCATTATAATTATTAATAAATTCATTATCAATTTTCATAAGCGTACCCTTATTATACCGAAAATTTAGAGAAACTACTACACTTAGTGGGTCTGGGCCCAGTTAAGCCCAATCTTAGCCTCTCCCGCTAGTGGGACATTTAGCTGTAGATACTCACCAGCAGCCCTCACACTGTCAGCAGCAAGCTCTGCGTGGCGCTCTGCATCATCCTTAGCTACATCTGTCTGACCCTCATCGTGCATGTCTATAACTTTCTTAGCGTCGAGACCCTCTATCCTGTCCCACTCATCAAGCATAATCATAGAGTACTTCATTACCGTGGCCCCTGCCGCTTGCAGCAATGTGTTGAGAGCTTTCCGCACTTGCACTTGTCCGGAATCTTTGTCCCGACGCATTCTGATTTTACGGCCATCGAGCCCAACGAGATAGCCTCTCCCAGCAGCACGCTGAGCTTGTTCAATGAGGGTTGCGAGCTTAGGATTATTTGCAAGGAACTCGGACTTAATCCGCTTCCCTTCTTTTCTACCTCCTCCAACAATTCGTCCAATCTTGACATCTCCTGCTCCATAGTTGAACGCATAGATGAAAGTCTTTGCCGCATCTCTCGTAGGCAGTCCTGCTGCAACTTGGTTCTTCGTGTGGATGTCTCCATCTACTACCTCCTTACTGAAGTCATCATCATTTATATAGTGAGCTAGCATACGGAGCTCAAGCCCAGAGGCATCATGACCTACTAGCCTGCGGCCTCTAGGAACTGTGAACAGACTTCTCATCTGCCACCCAAAGGGAACATAACTAGCTGCTTTAGGAACATTCACCACTATAGAATGCCTGAACCTGTATGTTGGTGTGCCTATTGTAATACCCGATGCTGTTAATTTCCCATCAGGGCGCAGCTTCCTCAGCCATCCAGCAATCTGAGACTCCCTGTGTGAATAAATGTACCATGATGCTATCCACGATCCGACCTCGCTATCAATCTGGAGGAGTGAGGGGCAGGGTTCCCCATCAACTGTAAGTCTCGGATTGCCCTTAATAGTGAAGTTCTGAGGATGCCAGCCGAGTCTGAGGAGCTGGGCAATAAGCTTAGCACGGCTCCCCAAGTCTGGTTCCACGAACTCCACTCGTGTAAATTGGCCTGAGACAACCGAAGGGTCTTCGTACCATTTACAGACTTGAGCAGTATAGCCACCTGATTTGAGGAAGGGTTTCGAAACAGGTATACCTTTGTTTGGCAAGGTGTACTCAGACGACAGAAAAGGACGTATCTTTCTGTAGAGTCGAATCTGTTTCTCCCGTAGCACGTAGATATAGAATCTGGCTCTTGCTTTATTAAATACGACACCATTAATCTCCTGCTGGGTTATGATACGCTGCACATTGTGCTCGCATTCCAACGCTTTCATCATAGATTGGAAATCCGGGGATGCTCTCGCCATACTCTTCCTCCAATGCTTTTAATATTTTCACATTCACCCTGACATCTTGTTCACAATAGGTCAGCATCTCTTCAGAGAACCGAGTCCAATCATTAAAGTCTCCTTTAGGTTCACCTAAGACAGTTCCCCAGTCTTCAAGAGAATGACCCCAAGGACGCTCAGGCCACAAATACCTACTCGTAACCAGTGTGTCAAGGACATTTGTTTGTCTAATGAACTGCGTAATTCGATTATCAATGACCATGCGCACAGCAGGTATATCGTAACCAACAATGTTGTGACCAATAAGTGTGTCATATCTACTCAGCTCCAGTATTCCGTTAATAAGATTATCTGGTCTGAATGATTTCATCTTATCAGTTTGCAAATCATATATAACTATGCACCAGATATTTGTAATAGTATCAAGAAAGCCATCGGCTTCTATATCGAATACACATCTTGTCATTTAACCTCCTGCTTTGCCTTGACTCTTTATCCAAATGGTTATTAATCTCTGCTTGTCTAGCAGAATATCTTCATTTAACGCCCACGACACTAGACTATTGATGGAAGCTAAGTCTTCCTCCAGCCTATTTCTCCTTATAGTTAATTACACTTACTTCGAGGCCCTTCTTTGTGGCCACTTTGATCATGTGTTGAGTTCCTTTACTCTCCCCGTCCCAGAAGGCTATCAGTGCATCAGCATACTCAGCCATCTCAGCATTACGAATAGCCCCCGCTGATTTACCCCACCTCTTCCAGTCAGCTGGAAACCTCTTAAGTTCTATTCCGAATCGCTCAGCAAATTGCTCTCCGACTCTGTCAGCACCTCTAGCTGTCCCTGAGACGACCTGCTCTATATCCATGTAGGGATTGGGGTACATTCGAGTAATTACGTTTCTTAGTAGATCGTAGTCATCGAACGACCGACTACCTGCTATGATTAGCTTCATTGCCTTTACTCCTGTAGTGCATCTTTTGCAATTTTCCACGGCCAGTAAGATGCCGCTGCGGCATCAGGGTAATCATGATCCCTTATTCTTCTGAGCGCGGCCTCCAGCCTCTCGATTTCTT